>ENA-UOUE01000397-UOUE01000397.1-compost-metagenome-genome-assembly--contig:-NODE-397-length-35381-cov-8.760225_pt1 | contig 35381 bp, 36 predicted proteins | sample MGYA00238146_ERZ747223 | MGnify/ENA primary metagenome ERZ747223 (study PRJEB28781, sample SAMN06268865) | compost metagenome | isolation source: single cell | place: USA: California, Emeryville, Joint...
ATTCGAAATTCACTAAGACTCAATATCAAATACAAAATATGGATTTAAGTAGTTTATTAAGGATATCTCCAAAATCCATTAACCAGCCGATTTCTTCAGATATTGCTTTAGAGCTTAGATTTTTGTTGAATATCGATCTGATAACTTCTATTTTCCCAACCGTGCGAATAAGGTTACATAGTTAAACTTTGTTTGAGGCAGATTAATAATCCCTCTCTCTCTATAATAACAACTTACTGTGGGAATATGAAAAATACATGGCTGTGAGGACACTTTAAGGATTCCTTAACTCTGTTTTAGATTATATATGAGGTAATAATGAGTTGTTTTCGTATTTTTGCAGTTTTTCGTTTCTTACTAACAATGGCTATGTGAATGAGTTGGCGTTTAGTCTTTTCAACGAATTACCTCCAGCCAATCATTCAAAGAAAAAAATGAGGGCTTTGGAGACCTATTATTCTTGTTTAACTAGCTATCACAGACAGAGACATTACGAGGTTTAGATTTTCCTTTTTTAGAATTTTATTATACGATCATGGAAGTTAGCGAGTCACGGAGCAACTAAGTGATGGTTTATATTGTTCATATGCACGGAGGCTCATACGAAGGTACAATAAATATCACTAACATACCAAAATCGTCTTCACCTCATTCCTTATTTGGGCTTCTATTTGCTCTTTTCAGCGTTATCGATTTTGAATTTCTTGATGAGTTCTGGGAAATCCTTGCTTCTCTTGAGGGTGATGATGAGCTTCGCCTTTTTGCCTCTTCTTGGGCCTTTCTCGTTTTCATCAGAAGGAGCGAGGGTGAGGGTTTCGATTTTTTGGATGACAGTGTATCCAAATCTGGTCATGGATTCACCAACCTTAACGGCGGTGGTGATGGCATCACCCAAACCGTGGAGTTCGATGGTCTCGAAGTCGAGGAGGAACAATTTTGCGATGAAGATATAGAATCCTGCGTCCTTCTTGGAAGAGATTTGGACTCTGTTGTTTTCTGGCTTGATGAGCTTGTGTGCCTTTGGTCCGTCGGTCATTGTAGGTATCTTTTTGTATTCTGCTTCTAAAAGTTAGTGGAGGAACTCTCCTGAGTGATTATTGCTTGCTTTTAAATCCTCTTTATTATTAAGAAGCAATACATAGATTTACAAAGGAACGCTAAATGCTAATTTGTGAAATATCTAATCATTTCCCATCAGGCATTTACAGTAATAAAATTTTTCTCTAATGGTTTCCTCTGCAAAAAACCTAATTTACCATTAAGTCCGAAAGCTTTTATGACTGATTTTTCAGTGATTAAACTTTCAAAAAATATCAATTTCAATGATAAACACCGTCAAAGAGACTAAATAAAAAGATACTTCTCAAGCTCTTCGTTGAGGAACTGTAAAGGGAAATTTTCTTCGACCATTGAAGGGTAACTTTTTGAATGGAGTCCAAACTTTATTCGTTCTTTTGCTATCAATTTCAGTTATAAATATAACTTAGCAAAGGAAATCTCTGATAACCTTCTATCCGTAATTTTCGACTAATGGTAAAGATGCTGCCATGATCACTGCTAATCTTATAACAGCAAGACCAATCTGTTGATGATATGCTTAAAGCGCTCAATGATGAGAAGAAAGGAGTCTGTGGATACGTGATTTTTAATAATGATGGTAGAAATTTCAGAACGACCTTCCAAAATGACCAATAATTGCAGGTATCCCAATCAAGAGAGACGCCAAGAACATCTCCTATGAGAAGTCTGTTCAGTATGCTGCGCTGATCACTGATTTATGGAATACAACTAAAAGAGATATTCAAAATACATCAAGAAATGCCGATGTACGAGAACATGACCATCCCTTTATCTCATACCTTATTTATTAATTTAGAATACACTTGACTTAATCAGATTGAGGACGAAGATTGGAACGGAACTCATTGTCGCACAATGTAATCAATTTAGAGAGGCTCTTCTATAATGTTTTTGGATCTAGCTGGAGACTATACGATGGTTTGCATTCAGAATTGTAATCTTAAAACAAGAGACGAGAAGCCAATCACCCAGGTGCCTGGAGGAGATGCACCAAAGGCATAGTAATAGTATGAAACTGGTTTTTTCCGATGGTGTTGTTGTTGCGGATTTTTCTTGAAAGTATGAAATGTGGACACAATGCACATAGTCTATTGTTACTCTGAACAAGAAAAGATTTTAGCTTTACATTAATGAATTAACTCACCAAAAAAAAGTAATGAAGTTCGCGAATGCGGGTTACTCCCATAAAGTCAATTCCTTCTGCACTGAAATGATTAAGGCTCATTTGAGGTTCACTTTCTCCTCTTAGCTCGTGGTTTTGAAAATTTGTGCTGACTTGAGAATGATAAAATGTCCCTGATTGAATAACTTTACAATAAGTTAATAATTGTTTCTCTTGTTGAAGGAATAATCTTCAAGGATGCTTGCCCAGCAATCCAGCCTCAAGGCAGGATGCTTCCACGACATTTTGATTTAGTAAATGTTCCTTTAATAAAACGAAAAACTACAGAATCTAGTTTTCATTGTTTAGATATAATGATAAATTCAGACGCTTTTCTGGACTGACGAATCCGGCAATTTCTTGCGATCTTGACATGAATTTAATTCATGAATAGAAGGAGAATTTGATTTATCATTTTACAAACAGAATTATGTACTATGATGTAATATTTAACTACTTGCAAACAGGTAATATCAAAAAACGTGTAATATTTGAAGGAATAAATAATCGAATTAATTTTTTTTGATAAAATTAGTTGCAGTCAGACCTGTTGTTGCATGATTTTATTCTTCCTTGAGATCCGTAACGTTCGTTTGTTGCATAGAAAACAGCAGTCTAAATCATGTCTCGGTCAGGCTGCTCATTCTTCCAAACTTAATTCATCAGCCCTTTGATACAGCCTCATTAATCTTTCTCAATGCATATATCTGTTTGAAATCCCCCATATATCTCGGCTTCAGAGCCCTGTTCGCTATCATTTAAATGAATTGATATTTTCAGAATCGATAGTTCTATATTTCTAGCAGATTTATATTCAGGAGCACCGGCTTCACCTTACTATACTGCAACCAGAAAAGCTGAAATGAAAATTGGGTTTGGACTCGGATAGATTCATCAGGAATACAGTTCTAGAGAAGATAGCTAATTCGTAACGCGCTTATTCATAGAAGAATTTTTTCAAAAGATATAGTGTGCTAAATCTCAAAACTATAACTCATACAGAATCAAATTTACGGCTTCGAAATTTGATTTCAATCTCATGTCCTCGTGAGATTAAGTTTTAATACCACCTTTAAACCTTCTTTTAAACAAAAACAGTCAAACAACTGTTGCTCATAGTCAGGTAGTAAGGCCAGTGTCCTTTTAGCCTCAATCAAAGCAGTGGCAGCTTAGTATGTCTCGATCAGTTCTAACCCTATCACTGACCTCGAAATTCTGATTTTATTTTTTTTTCTTCTTCCTATTTAGACTGACCTTCATAAGGAATAAGAAAGCCACTATTGCCTCAATTGATTGTGTTCTAATCTTAGAGTTTTAGAGGGGTTGGTCCAGACTACTTTCAAAGAGAAAACACCGTTTAATTTACTTCGTAATTAGAATGGGTGTTTCAAATCGTGGCGATGCAGAAGTAATTTTCGGGTTCCGATCTCAAACTGCAGGCAGTGTTAATTAATGGTTAATAGCCACTAATCTGAAATTTTATAAAAAATTCTCCAATGACTAAATCAGTACGTTAGGTAATTAGATTCGCAGTTCGAACTTGTCTATTATCCTTATTTAATTAAACACTTTGGAAAGTGCAATAAATTGAATTATATCCATTTTAGTTCCCCACCATTTTTACCTCTCTGCTAACCGGACATGTTACCAAAACGAATGAATCTTACAGCCCGAAGCACCGGCCACAATGATCGCTTGAAGGCTGTTTTCGAAAGCATCCAGCAACAATTCAAATTAGAAAGTTTTGCGCAGAGATATTCATCATCAGAGTCAAAAATCGAGTGCTCCTTCGTCTTATTCGAAGTGCCCAACAGAGCAAAAGTCGTGACGACGCTCACTCTGCGCGAACTTCAAGCACAACTCAAAATACAAACGATTACAAGGCTTTGCAATCCTGATTTCTCTTTAATGACAATTCCGCACCCGACCCTCATCAAGCTCATGACCAGACATTTTGTAAAGCTCAATGGCTCCTTCCGGTTTGGATATTTCATTATTAACAGCCAGAACGGCAGCATTTCATTCGAAATGAATTCGAATACGTATATTGGCAAAGGAAACCCGAACCTGCAAGCAATTCACGATTTATTTAAAATAAACCTTAGCACGTGCTATTTTGCGAATCGATTCCATATATACAAGATTTTGCAGATGCTGAATATCATCTCATTCAAGGAGCTGGCAGAAGTGTTCAAATACGTCGTGACAGACCCCAATGTCCAGCCTTATTCCTACAGAAAGGTGCATCCAGACCACCTGGCGTATTTGACGAACGTTGAAAAGTACATTTACAGTAGCATGGAGAATCCTGCTCGTTGGTCCAATAGCCAGCAAAACGCCCTTGCATACCCGGTACCCACGGACTCTATGAGCTCTAAAGCAACGATTATCACGCCAGTGGAGATCTACAAGATTGAAGATAGAAAAAAAGGTCTTGTTTCAGGAGGCTTCGGAGAGATTTCTCTGCTTAAAGTCGTGTATAAGATGAAAGGCTCTGACAAGTTCATCTCAAGACAGTTGATCATGAAAGAGGAAAAATCAAATGTAAGAAACAAAGGGAAAAAGTGTGAAGAAAATGAAGAAAGCGCTGCTGAAGAACCGAACCGCATGTCAAATGAATTGCTGGTACTGAAGCATTTCCAAATTAGACAATCGGCCTCGAATTACATCGCAAAGTTCTACAGCGCCTCGGAGGAAAGCAAGAAGAAAGTTGGATTGAGTCAGAGCAGCTTATTAATGGAATTTTACCCTCAGAAATCACTGGATCACTTTAGATCGAAGAATGACAGTTTGAGTCTCAACACGAAGCTGTGGTTTTTGATTCAGATTGCGAATGGTCTCCGGTATCTGAAGGAAGAAGGAGTTTATCACCTTGATCTTAAAGGCTCAAATGCGCTTGTTCAGAAAAATTTCAACATCAGATTAATCGACTTTGGTGAATCATACCTAAAGTCTATTGATGAGAGATTAGGAGTGAACGCTACAGAATATAAAAAGCATTTCATACCTGGCAAAACCCTGCCTTATGCTTCTCCTGAAATCCTTCAAAAGCCCTTTACTGTGGCGAACCTCGAAGATAAAACAGATGTGTTCTCTTTCGGGATGTTGATGGGAGAAATGCTATTTGAAAATTTCCTCGTCGATTTTAAGAAATCGAATTTGCATGGGCTTTCTAAAAGATACCAAGAGAAGAAATTCGAAATCAAATTTTCAAAGCACGCCGCGCAAATGATGGGTCCCAAGAAGATTTTTAAGTACTTGAGGATTTTAACACTCATGTGTTTGAATCCTGAACCAAGTCAGAGGCCGACTCAAGAGTGGATTGTAATAATGTTAAAAGACATTGCGACTTTCTTAGAAAAAATTTACTAAACGTTTGTTTTTTTAATCCTATACATGTAACTTCGGTTCAGTTTGGAATTCGGTTCATAATTTTGGTGTTTTAAATTGATTTGTATCAAATATTTATTCGACTACCTCAAATGAGGTCGACGTTTGAAAATTTGGTTTTCTTCCTTATAAACGCGTAGAATAGTTTCCACTCCAGCAAGGGCCAACTTGAGTTATCAAAAGAATTTAGAGATTTCTACCAAGATAAGTATTTTGAAGTACTGAACAAGTCAACAGTTATAATATTGTGAAAATTGAATTTATGGAAATAGATCATTACAGCGATATCCTCAACCTTATGCCAGGTTAAAAGTGCGAAATAAGTTTCGCTCGAAAAAATATTTCCACTTCTATGTTAGCATTTCATAAGCAATTTAAAATCATTCCTTATTAAAATTCTCGACAACGGGCTTGTTCTTGCTCTTGGGTGTATGAGGACATAGAGAAGACTGCTGTATATAATCATGGAGTTCTTTTTAGAAATCCCAACAAAGATGATAGGTAATTAATTCGATGCTATTTGTTATTTTGTACTGTGCTAGCAACGGTTCAGATCATGATTTTTGGGTATTCCACTCCACAAAAGTTTGCTGACGTCAAATGTTCTATTAATAGCTAGCTATGTTGTGCACGCCCACACTATTATGTTCATGTTGGTGTTTTAAACTTCCAGATCAATTGCAAGCACCAGGATGAAGCCAATATTTCATTAAAGAGAAAATTTACTCCAAGAGTTGCTATCGCTTTTTTTTTTAGAAACATACCGATATTCCTCTAAAATTCGACTAATACCAATAAGACCATAGAGTTTAGAATCGGTCAAAGTTGAAAATTTGAGCTGCAAGGAAAATATAATCTCCTATTGAAATTCATTCAATTATTAGAGCACTACCATATCTCAAAGAGATGACAATATTTTAAATTTTTTTTTTACAACTCACTGAGTTGCATATCAGAATGAATCTAAAGCGATATCGATATATCTGTAGCCAGTAACTTTAAATGTTATTTAGAAGGAATTGCTGACTTCAATGCAAATTTAAAATAAAATTTTGACAGAACCTCATGTACTTTAATAAATTGCTCTTCCATCCACCATCCTCCAGATACACGACCCAAAGCCTTCAAGGCAAAATTATCTGGATTCCTAAACAAGTTCCCAAGAAAAAAAAGCGCACAGATCCCAAGAAAAAATCAAAATCAATCGATACGACAGAACATGTTCTCAGCAAAGCCGCCACTTGCACAGGCATCAAACTGCTTTGTACAAGCAGCAAAAGAGGCGTCCGCGACGACAGTCCAGACATCCACCACAATGACATCGCAATTGCAATCCCCGAAGAAAAAAAAGATCAGATAGACATGAAAATTCAACCTCGCAAACATACCTACCCTGGAGCGCACACCCATAGAAAAAAATCTCAAGAGATTGTCGGGAGGAAGTCGGTAAATGCAGAAAAGCAACAAACAAGCAGAGAGAATAAAATCGATCTAGAAGCAAACAAAGAATCGCGCGAGAAAGCAATCAGCAGTATTTTAGACGTCAAAGCATCGCATTCTATGCATAATAACGAAGAAAGGAAAAAGGTCCATCAGAAAGGCGGATGCTTCCAGTTTTTTCACTTGCCAAAGAGGAAGTTCTCTGATGAGGGAGGCGGCACTACCATGCGGACAATCACTTTGGAAAAGATCGCAGGGCTAGAGAGTCATGTGGGAAAGGTTTTAGAGCACGATAGTTCATCTGAATCCGAGGAAGAAGTGCCTCTTGACCCGTTAAACTTCGAGATAACTTACATTCCTTGCCTTTTTCTGGGGTCAAAATTTCCGACAAAGAAAATTTTAGTCTACTTCCACGGAAACAATGAGGATATCTCATTGACCTATGATTTCCTTGAGCGGCTGCAATCGACTTTTATGGTAATAATGAGAAGTGCTATTCAATTAAGTTACGTTGTTCTTTAGGTGAATGTACTGGCCGTAGAGTATCCTGGCTATGGGATTTATCGAGGGAAAACTTCGGGACGCAAATTGTTAGCAGATGCCAATATAGTGTATAATTATTTGATTGGGACTTTGAAAGTAGAAGAGAAAGATATAATCGTGTTTGGGAGATCGATTGGAACAAGTGCTGCTTGTCAATTAGCAGCGATGCATAACCCTGCGTTGTTGATACTAGTCTCGGCTTTTACGTCCATTAGAGCGGTTGCTAAAGATTTCGTTGGACTCGTCGGACAATATCTGATCAAGGAAAGATTTAAAAATTTACAGTTAATGTCACAGATCACGTGCCCAACGATCTTCATCCATGGGAAAAGAGACACGTTAATCCCATTTAAGCACTCACAGAAGCTGTTTGGTAAATTGATTTAACGTTCATGAGGATTGCTAATTTTTTGGGGGGATAGATGCTTGCAGATCAAAACAAAAAGTACTTATCCTCAGAGATGAGATGACCCATAACGAATTTGATTTCTATGATGATTTAAGCGTGCCAGTCAATGGCTTTATGAAGAAGATTGGCTGGGCGTCGTTTAATAAAGATCAAGAGCGACTAGTTTTCCCGGCAAAACTCTATGAAGAACCTCATCGGTAGGTAGTTTTGGTGAAATACTAAATCGGTAATTGTTAAATTAGATAAGTTTGCCTGTGTATAGAGTTTATTACTCTTATTACTTCTCCATTATATATCTATCAGTTCTAATATATTAGGACTACCAAGTGTGTTACTTTGAGATCATTATTTTTACATAAATACGATTAATGATTTGTTTGCTAGTTTCTTATACAAAAGATACAGGCGGTGGTTTTTTTCTTAGCATGCCTTTGAGTCAACCAGACTCTTTTATTGTAGAGAAAGAGAGAAAATGATTTAAGAATTCATCTTTTATTGGGTATATCATATGGATATAGTAATACTATCCCACAATAAAAGCCAAGGCTATTCCTTGGTTGTTGAAAGATAGTGCAAAGATTCTTACAGAATAACGAAAAATATATTAGATATGTTCTTTTGAGACCTTGACATTTCATCAAAGATATAAGGCTTGCTAAAGAATTCACTAATCAATATCTATTCTTTGCGTGAATTTGTCTCTGATTTCTTATGAGTTTCATTTTCCTCGCCACGCGATGCTTACTTTTCCTACAACAGCCGAGACTGTAAGCATCCAATCTATTCAGATGCAAATTAATTGTGCTTAGTACCAATTTTATAAATGTGTCTATAATTTATCAGTTATATTTCCGTTTTATCGTATTTGATTTTAAAAGGCTATTGCTCATTCGAATCGATTTCTTTTAACAAATAATATTTGACTTCTTCCATTCACATTGAGCAAAAAAAAAATATCAATTCAAATTCTCTTCGAAAGATCTCTTCATAAAGACTTCAAAGATTTAGCATATTGTGTTATTTAATGTAAAAGTGCTTGTCCGTTTGTCAATTTGCTTAATTTTCAGCGTTAATGCAAGGCAAAGCAAATTAATTAGTAACTTTTTTATTGGCAACGTGAATGCTTTATATAGAAAATCTTCTGTTTGGCACGGAAGCCAAAGAGAATAAAAATGAGGGTCCTCGTTTAGATTCGAAAAGAGAAGACGAGCAGCCAGAACGGTGGGTGGTAAAACACTTTTTGCTCTTCCAAAGTCAATTCATTATTATCATGAATTTCAGATCGAACTCGACAAAGGAGATGGCACATTTTATCGAGAGACTCAACGTAATAAAGTACAGATTAAAAAGCACACCGTAAATTCTCACGTTTGGTTCACCGTCTTATCAGCATGGTGCTCCCCATACGAATAGATTTTTTCATTTCTCCCGAAAATCCTTCTGACAAACTTTCTGAGACCTGGAAACCTGGCTTATTTGGTTGTATTACTCATCATGATGATAAATCCATCGTTATCCCCCTTCTATCGGTAACCAGAATGACAGCGCAAGCAGCAATTTCTAATGTGACATCTTAGATGGACCGTAATATTCCCGTTGGGCGTCTATATTCTTTTCAACGCGATCAAAGAATTATTCCTTGACTACGTTCGCCAAAAAGAACAGAATCCTGTCAATAATTTGCCAACCAGTGTAGATTTACTCTCATCTGGACAACCAATTAACTGTGCTATCAGAAAGGGGCGAAGGGTAGAGGACCAATAGTAGAAGAGGGCATCAAATGGAAAGACCTTGAGGTTTAATTCAGAAATTTTATCCTCGAAATGATCAAAATTATGTGTAGATTGGTTCAATTATACAGCTCAGACGAGATCATGTTTGTCCGGCGGATATTGTAGTACTGGATACAAGTCTAATCAAAAACAGAGAAAATGTCTGTTATGTCGACACGCAGCTGGTTGATGGAAAGGTTATGCATGATAGGAAAAAAGCCACGAGTCTCACACGGCGTAAATTTTTTGTTTTTGCCTGCATTGGTATTAATATCGGTACTTTAGTGGAGAAGAACTCTGCCGGAAAGGACGATTTTAACGTATACAGACAGAGACTCACTGGAAAGCTGGAGTATCTGGCACCAACAAGAGCACTAGACGAATTTGAAGGGTATCTGAAGCTGAAAAAAGACCCTAAACCAGAGCAATTGACCATCGAAAATCTTATTCTGAGAGGCTCAGTGCTGAAAAACACCGACTGGTAATGTCGATCCTCCATCAATCAGCAATAAAACTTTTGTTTTTATTAATATAGGGTGATTGGCATTGTTGTTTACGCGGGTCATAATACAAAATATATGCTCAATGCAAATTACGGAATCAGCAAATATTCGTTTTTCGAAAGGCACGTCTATAAATACATCGCTATTACCTCTTTTGTCATATTTGCTTTCGCTGCCATCTCACAAATTGTATACAGAGCCCGGAGCAGAGATCTTGTGGATATCCTTCAGCTAAACGATGCCGAGAGCGGACTTAAATTTTTCTCGTACATCGTACTTTACTCACCATTGCTTCCCATCTCGCTCTATGGATCGCTGGATCTTATCGCTCTGTTGCAACGATATATACTACAGAGAAAATACGCAAAAAAGGCCGCTAAAGAGAATCCAGGGCTGAGCATCAAAGTCCTGAACCCAGACGTGCTCTCCAACCTGGGTCAAGTGTCTTATTGTTTAATTGATAAGACAGGAACGCTTACAACAGGAGATTTCAAAGTTCGCAATATCATTACAACAAGCAAAAAGTACTCAATTAAAGATGATATCGTTACAGAATCGGTTCCTGTGAACAATAATAATATCGATGCTAACCAAGACCAGGAGGAAAAATATTTAGAGGCATTAGGGCAAAAAGTTTTTTCGCTTGAAGGTTCAGTTGATATCAATTTCGCGGTAAATGAAGAAGGGGACCGCAGTCATAGCAATCCGAACCTGGGAGAACTTAAATTTAAGGAGGATCTCGAGCAACAGCAGCAGTCCAATGATGGCGATGGGAATGACCAGAGCCATAGTCGGAAGCCAAGCGAAGCAGATAAATTAATTAATGGACCACTAAGCAGTCGACGGAATCAACAGCAAAAGCCTTCCCAAGTCCTCCCTGATACAGACATTCAAAATAATGAATCTCCTGTTAATGTGAACGGAAAGCCTATCGGAATGCCTTCGATAAACGCCAATGTCCTCAATAAATCTTTCGCTTCTGGGGATTTCTTCACTGATCTTGAGAATGCTGATGAGACAGTACGTGATCTGGGTGAAGCGCTGGTTCTTTGTCATTCCGCTAGAACTCGCCATCATAACGAACAATATTTTTTCGAGTCAACCAACCCAGAAGAAGTCGCCCTATTGAAGCTTGCCAAGCGCATGGGCTACGAGTTCGAGCATTCAAATAGACCTGATAACCCATCGCTATATACCGTAAAAATCAACGGGAACGCTGTTGCTTACAATGTACTCGGAGTGAATGAATTTTCATACAAACGAAAAAGGCAATCTATTTGTGTCAGAGAGCCTGAAAAAGGCAACGCAGACCCCGCGATTCTGTATGTGAAAGGACCCGATGAGTCGATGAAAAAACGAATTGCTTTTACTCAATTCGAGCTCGACCTCTACAATAACATCATCGCTGAAAACAATGCGAAGGGCTACAAAACAATCGTTCTCGCGCAAAGGATCCTCACCTCAACCGAAGCCAATGACTTTTATAAGAAATATCAGAATTTTAAAGGAAGTCTGTACAGTCAGGAAGAAGGACTCGAGCAGTTGGCTAATGAAGTTGAAAACAAGCTGCAATTCTTAGGAGTAATCGGTATGCAAGACGAGCCACGGGCTGGAGCGAAGCAGACTCTGCAAGACTTGAGAAACAGCGATATTAAATGCTGGATGGTCACTGGCGACTCTATGGAGCGAGCTATTTCTGCTGGTTACGAATTTGGATTCGTTGATGATCGACATGAAATGTATTACATTAATCCCGGAGACTATGAGGAAGTCAGAGGCCAAGTAAGGAACATCCTGGCCCAGATCAAGAGGACGTTTGATGAGAAAGACGGCAAAATCAGTCTGTTAGCAACAGATAACTCGCTCAGGTCGCTCAGGACATCCAGAACCTCCGTTGCGAACAAAAGATCGATAGCAAAGAATAAAGACTCTTTCCGAGGAACGGTGATACTGTCAGGCGAGGCTTGGAAGGTGATACTGCAAGATCAATACCTCTACAGCAATTTCGCGTTTATCAGTTCTGTAATCGGAACGATAATCGCGCACTCGATGACGCCTTTGCAGAAAAAGAAGCTCGTGCTGATGATTAAAAACCGAGTGGTGCAACCACAAACCGTCATGTGCATAGGCGATGGGCTCAATGACATATTGATGCTTCAAACTGCCGACGTTGGAATAGAAATCAGCAACTGCAGCGTTCCTGAAAAACACCCGATTAACGCCGGAGATATCAAAATCACTGATTTTGCCCCTTTAAAGGAGCTGTTGCTTGTCGATGGAAGGAATTTCTCAAACAAAATGACGCAGTGCGTGACTTTCCTGTTTTATAAGTCTTATCTGATCGGACTCCCCCTCTTCTATTTCAATTGGTTCTGCAGCTTCACAGGAACCGCGCAATTTGAGTCCATGATGGTTTTCCTCTATCCATGCCTGTTTACCTTCATTCCAGTCATATTCTTTGGGACGATTCAGTCGAATGAATCTGATCTAGTCCTGCTAAGGTTCCCAGGGCTTTATCTCGATGGAAGGATCATGAGAGATAGAGCGAATAAAAAATTCTTATTTGATGCCGTCGCCAAATCAATTCTTCAGTCAGCGATTACGTTCTACACTACGATCTATTGCGTCCATAACTCGCTTGGAAGAGATGCCAAGAACCCTGACTTCGACATCGAGATGCTTATACAGTACTATTCAATCGTCACGATTGCTTCACTAGATGTAAATCTTTTAAATTTAACTCTACTTTGATTAATGATAATGAATATACCATAGGCGACTCTGCTTTTCAGAGCAAGGACGAAAATCTTATCACTTCCAGTCGTGCTTTTCTCGCTGGTGTTGCTGCTTATCTACATCTTCATCAATGAGAGCGCTCAGTTCGTACAATCTGGATATACTTCGAGCACAAGACACGTTTTCGATCGAGCTCCTAGTGTTCTAGTGATGGTGTTTGCAATCTTTTCGAGTCTGGGTGTGAGCTATCTTATCCGCGATCACTTCTTCAGCAAGCTCTTTAAAACATTTTATGAATATTTCCGTGCACCATACGTTGCATCCATTGGCGTTTTGGGTGGGTCCGCGTTCGATAACCATCTTATCCTCAGAGAAGGAGAAATGGTGTTGCAGAATTATCAGTAATGAAGCCAACATCTTTGAAATATTAATTGACAAATTTTTCATTTAAAAAGCCAAATAGGTACCATCGTCAAGAGCGTTTATCGTAGAACCGAGACGATCGATTCGTTGGTTCAAGAAAGTAAATCATTCTTATTGATCTTGGAGTTTTTAAACATATTGATTGGATTAGTGCTAACGACGGCTGACTTCAGCAGCTCAGAAGTCGGAATGAATCGATACACGCTGAAATTCTATAATAAGAGACTCGAGCAAAGATACCGACGCCTCGTTGTGTTCGGAAACTTGGGGTATTTGAGAGTCATCTACTATCTCCTGCTTGCAGTGTTTACTGCCTACACTATCGGTGAAGCTGTGGAGAATAATGATAAAAGACTCTGGGTCGTCAGAGTCGTTTTCATAGGAATCTTCGCCGTCATGGGTATCTTTATCTTTACGAAATACATTCAAAGGCATTACAATGCTGTTACGGCCTTAGTAAGTTGCTTCTCATTAAATCATTGTGTGAATCAAATGTTTGGTAGTTCCTTGCGACCTTCTTTGGATTCAAAATTCTCAATGATTGGCTCCGACAGCACGATTCTTCGCTATCGACGGGATTAATGGCTTTGGTCAGCGTCACGAATTTGAATATACCGCCAACCTACCTTTTCGTTAACAACTTAGTCCACATGGCGGACTTCATAACCAGGTACCTTAGACAGCAATAAACGATCCATTTAACGCACGAATTTACTAGGATAATCATTTATTACGTTGTCGATTTCCCATTTGATGGAATGGGAAGTGAGGGTGTTATGACATTCTACGTCGTGTTTTCGTTAATTCTCATCCTGGTGGCCATCACAGCACTAGCTCTAACCGTCGGATTCAATGTAAAACAAGCCTAGAAGGAATAAATCCTTACTCTTTATTGGCAATTTAGCACGAGAAACAAAAGCGAAATGAATTCTTGGCAAACACGAATCTGGAAGTCCAGCAACAGAAAAACAGTGATATTCTCTCAATGCTCGTTCCAAAGTTCGTAAAGGATAAATTGGATAAAGGTCAGCTAGAGCTTAACTATTCGCTGAATGTTGCTAATAAAACAAAAATTAGGTCAAAGAACGATGGCCGATGACCAAGGTGAAGTCGGCGTTCTCTTCCTTTATCTCGTTCAGTTCGACCAGATTGTTAACGTTGAGAAAACAAATATCGTTCGAATTTTGGATTCTATATTCAGAGAGTTTGATAAGATCTGTATCTCGAACGGTGTTCAAAAGATCGAGGTACCTCTCACTCAATATCAGCGTTGTCTGACGCATTTCTCCACTAATAGACTGTGATGAACACCTATATGGCATGCGCAGGGCTAAAAAGTTGTGAATACAACCTTAGGAAGAGTTTGCTTGCAATCCATCCAGTCAGAAGGTTGATGAACGCCGCATTTCAAATGAGAGAATTCATGGAGACTGTCGTGTATGGCCCTGAAGGAAAACCAATTAACATAAAGATCGGTATTCACTTTGGCCGAGTCATTGCTGGTGTCGTCGGATTCCATAAACCTCAATTCTCGCTTATCGGCGATGCCGTCAATACGGCCAGTAGAGTCTGCTCAACTGGGCAAGTCACTCGAGTAACCATCTCAGACGCAGCCTATGCCCACGTTAAGGACCACCCTTTCGTTTACGTAAGGAGAGAAGTTCCTGTAATTACTTAGACTTCACCGCCTGTTACAATCTTCATTTGCTTTCATAGGCAAAAGGTAAAGGCATCATTGTCACTTGGATCGTTGAGAGGCTGTTTGCGAGGAAAAACAAAATCAACCAGAAGTTCAAACACCTTGTTAACAGTATATCTAGCCTCATAGCTCTTCTCATCTAAACCATAACCTTCTCTCTTAGAGCATCGAGCAGAGATCCATGAGCTTTTCCTTACCCTCAATGACACAAAAACAATAAACGAGACAGAGCACCCAGACCTTAGCATCTTCGATAACAAGCTCGTAAAATCGACTAGAGAAAAAGAGAACCTCCTCGCGAGTTTGCATGTCAATGCGAAAATAATCAAACAAAAAATTGCAAAGCAATTAGCCCTTGAGGAAGGCTTGGTTCTCAAAGACGATGATAGAGAGGACCTTAGAAAAGAATTTGTTGAAGATCTGTACCAAGAGGATAAAGTCGACCTTGGCGACCAGCTCCTAAGGCCTCATAAACTCCTACTCACCTTCCCCAGGAACCAAAGAGTCAGCACGCAAGAATTCGAGGAGTACGAACATGAACAAAAGAAAACTCTCAGATTGTCCTGCCACTTTTTCTTATTCATCATTTACTTGGTTCAAACGATCGTCCTTATCGCTGCAAGGTTCAACTTGGGCAAAAACTCACTAATCCTGAGCTTGCGTGGGGTGTTCTTAGTGATCCTGGGGCTCAGCCTCATATTCGGGAGATTCCTCAAAAAGAAGCTTAATTACGGCACAGTCATGCTCTATTTGTACGGAGTAATCGTTTGCTGCCTTCAGTTTTACTATTCAAGAGACCTCCCTTACGGGCCTTGGTACTCTGAGATTGAGTTGCTCGAACTAGCTCTGCTTTATTTAGTGGTCACGAGTTGCTGGTAAATCTATTTCGCTTGAGGAAATGCTTATTTTTTCAAATTAGTGGCTTGAGCTTCGTGTTAAATTTGGGAGTCGCGATCTCAGTCATAATTATCTGGGTGATTGTGTATGGACTGGCGAATGCTCTCACGCTAGGAAACTGCTTCTTCTTTTTCATTTTTATATTGTTTGGCCTGATCCAAGCCTGGGTCAACAGAAACGGAGAGATCAGAAGCTATAATAACTTGCTCATTAGAAATTACAAAACTAGTGAGCAAGTCGGTCTGGTTAGCCAGCTGCTTCCTGCACATGTAAACTCTGAATTTGTTTTGTATTTTTTATTGAACAATTTGCTTGGACATAGGCTGCGGAGAAGTATTTCAACGACCCAAGCTCAAAGAAAGACATTATGGATATTTTCGAAGATGTTACCATTCTCTTTGCTGATATTGCTGGTTTTACCTCATACGGTGCGAAGGTCGAACCCGTCCAAATAGTCGAGATGGTTTCAGCGCTCTTTACGAAGTTCGACAAGCAGTGCGTCAAATTCGATATATATAAGGTCTACACGATCGGTGACTGCTACGTCGCAATGGGCTTTATTAACAAAGATAAGAGAAATCCTGGCCAGGAAGCTCATAATATGTTGCAAATGGCAATGGAGATGGTCAAAATTATTGAGAAAACTCGCGAGGAGATCAAATTTGACGAGCTGAATATGAGAATAGGAATCCACACGGTATTTTTAAACTTGGCATTGCTAGAATCGCTCATTTGTTTGTTTGTTTTTTTTTTGTAGGGTACGTTGGTAGGAGGTATCACTGGTACTGATATTGTAAGGTATGACATATATGGCCCAGACGTCTCTATCGCCAATAAGATGGAGTCTGAAGGAGTGAAAGGGTTCATTAATGTGTCCGAAAGAACGAAATATTGGCTCGAAAAACAAACGGGCGACATGTATCGCTTCGAGCCTCACACGAAGGTCGAATCATTCGATCGGGTGATTCAAACTTACTTGGTGTTTAAACGAGACCCAAATGATGCTAAAGATAAACATGAAGCTCAGCAAGCTTAAGATGCCTGTTGGGCAAAGCCCTAAAGGAATTAATTGAATTTTAGGCATGAAAATTTTCTGCTTTTATTGAATAAATAATGAAACGGTTTTTAAATGTTGCCATGCCTATTTCATTTTCTTCCTTGAATAACGTAACGTAAATATATTTTCTATAGATTTTGGACAAATCTTTTCGATGCTTAAATATTTTTCCCTTACCAATACCTACATACATCTTAGCAAAAAGGAAAAAAAGTTGGAGACTATTAATTTATTCTCATGTGTGCGTCTTGGTACACGCAAAACGACCGTATAAATAAATTGCCTAGCCATGTGAAACTCTTTGCGGACTACACATACAGGAGGACATTTAATATATTTGAAAGGAAAAATTATTAATATTCCTAGTCTAAGTGAGATATTTCTGTTTCATGAATTGATTCCACGCTTTGAGTGTAATCTTTCCTTCACCACTCTCATCGAGCTCTGCGCAGATCAGCTCAGCTTCCTCAGGGGTAAGATCCTCTTGAAGTTCTTTTGCAATCTTTATCAAGTCCTCCTTGACAATGTAGCCTTTGTTATCAACATCGTAAGACTTGAACACATCCAGAAAATCCTCATCAGTGTCTTTATCACCAGGTTTCGAGACCATCATGTTCACAAACTCACGAAATTCGATACCTCCGCTTTCGTCTTGATCGAGGTCAGAAACCATTTGATAGATGATATTTCGTTTGGGATTGTATCCAAGAGTAAGCATCGCATTACGAATATTCATTGGAGTCAAAGATCCGCTGCCATCAAGATCAAAAAGATCGAAAACTTCCTTCCAAACTTCAATATCTCGAAGTGTAGCTCCAGGGACCAAGTATTTTTTGGGATCAAAGCTCTCGGGGAATTTCTTTTTGAATTCTGAAAGTATATCTAGTCTCGATGGTGATCTTTCGTTTGCGCCTTTTGTACCTGTAGACCTCATAATCGTTGGAATAAATTTATTTTATTCAGATATTCAAACAAGCACTGAAAACCACAGGAGAAATATGATTTCAATTGAAAAGAGTTGTTTTCTGCATGACCTGAAAAGAGCTTAGCTTACTTGTATGCAGATTATAATATTTATTTTAGGTGGCCATATTCTTCATCATTATTGAATGCTGTGAAAAAGATGATAATCCAATATACCTGTAATAATGCGAGTTCAGGACCTCTCAAAAAATGTTACAACGAAGAGATTAGTGATGTCCTGGCACTAATCTTTTTAGACTGAGGTAGCAAAAGGTTCTCGGCAGAATTTCTATGGATAGCATCGGAATTGTCCCCAAAATTTGAAATAATGAAAAATTGGTTCTCACTGATTAGATTATCGTCGATTTCCAATATGGGTCATTGAATAATTGCGACAGAAAGAAGCAGTGGCTGCTATCATAAGAGCATCCTCTTTCTATCTGAGCCCAAATAATTTCAATGGTTTTTCTGCAATTCGGGTTAGTAATGAAGATACACAAATTAAAAAATATGCCATATCAGTAAATTAATTTCTCAAACTAATCCGCCAAGGTTTAACAAAAAAAACCATCGAATACTTGGTAATATCTCATTGCACTGTAAAGAACCCAGTATTAAGAGTTATTGGCAAAGTATTCCTGACGATGCTGTCTCATTCGAAACAAGAGGTTAACATTGTTTAGTCAGAAAAAGCTCAAATTACTCATAAATAAGTTCATATGCTAAAAGCTCTCCGTTCTGCTCTATTTTTCACCAAAAGTCCCTTAGCTACTTGCAAGCAGAGCAACAAATTGATTTTCTTCACAGTTTCCTTAATTATGCACGAAACTCAAATTTAAAATTTGGTATGCTCTTAAATTAACGTAGCACTCTATTTTTTATCTTTTACAAAAACGAACAGGAGCTTAATTAACAACCTCCTAAATTTATCAAGAATGAGTCCTTCATAATATATATATTGTACCAAAAAAAAAATTGAATTAAATCAACCAAAGTCATATTTAGAATGAATCAAAGCCCTACTATTCAAACAACAAAAGCAGGATACCCCGCATTCCAAAAGATCTCCCTCGGTCCTATCATCGGTAAAGTCACCTCAACTGAAGCCCGAGTGCTTGTTGAATACACCCAAGACTCATTGGAAACTCTCTCGCTTATCGCACCTGACGGCCAACAAATCGACAGCCAAAAGCAGGTTTTAGCAAACAGACCCACTGTCTTCCAGTTTACTGGCCTGACGCCGAAAACTATTTATACTGTCGCTTCAAGCATCCCTTTCCCTGTAGAAAACAGCTCTTTTCGCACATTGAGCTCAGAGCCTGCTCCGATAAATTTTGCGTTTAATAGTTGCAACTCACGAAAGACCTACAACAGATACGACGATAAGAATAACTTATGGGGCGATATCGCTGGTAAAGCCTTACGAAAAGAAATTGATTATATTATACACCTCGGCGATCAGATTTACGTTGACTATTACAACGATGTATACGACAAATGCATAGCCCTGATTAAAAAGACCCCAAGAGAGAACTGGGATGAAATCGCTGAGCAAGTACGAGAGCTTATTCGAATCGAATACCGTCTGACGTTTGGCGGGAAGCTGGAGGCGTTAGCGCTAGCAAACTGCCCTAGTATAATGCAGTTTGATGATCACGAGGCACGAGATGACCTTGGATTCAGGCCCGAAGACACTGATCCTAATACGGTGGATGGCTTTTACCTCCAACAAGCCCGGTTCGTGTACTATGAGTACCAGAGACAGTTGAGAGAAGACGTCGATTTCTCGAATATCGATAGTGTGAAATACGAGTTCCATTCCCATATTCTCAATAATGTAGGACTCTTCTTCCTTGATTATCGAGGGAAGAACTCTTGGTTAAAAGCGCCTGAAAAAGGCCATTTAGGAAAAGCGCAGTGGGCTGCATTGAAAAAAGCGTTTAAACCGGTTGGTGGTGATTTCGAAAATTGCCAAATGACAATCGTCGTAAGTACGATTCCACTGGTAATGTATTCTACTGGGTGGACCAAGTTGATTAAAGCGTTCGTTGATGACGCTCAAGAAGGGTGGGAGTTCCAATCGCAGCAAGAGCACGCAGAATTCCTCTCACTATTGGATGACTGGAAAATTGCTAAGAACGGCGCAAGAGAAGTTTTTGCTGTTGGTGGCGACGTGCATCATGCAGGTCATACCGACATTCTCAGGGACAACCGGAAATCGTTTAGTCAGTTGATAACTTCTGGAATTTGTCAAGAAATGGTGACTGAATGGGAGTTATTGCTTTCCAAGCTCGCAATGGGAACTGATCATCGGATATACGAAGATTGGAAATTCCAACACTATGGATGGACAAAAAGAAATAATTACGGACTGGTATCAGTTGCAAACTCCGCCACACCATCTTTTACGGTGCAGCTGATAACTTCTACGCCTAACTCTGAAATTCAGCAAGAAGAACTTGTGACCTACACTGCAAAAAAAGTCCAAGAAACGGCATCTAATTGCTGCTGCAATATTTTTTAAAGCGAATATCAAAGAGTCTCTAGCTAAATTATAATAAAGAATTCACAATTATAATCAGTAGTCAATTTGAGTCAAAGAGGAAAATCCATTCATTTATCAAAAAAATGAAAATTATGATGATTTTGATGATTATGATAATCTCAAATTTCTGGCTAAGCGCTATTTTCATTCTCCCACAAAAGGAGTGCTAACCTATAATGATAAATTACCAAAATGTATAGTCGATAGTTCATTCGAAGGTGCTTTAAATGGAACTTTTTCCAAATTGAATTGTCTTATTTTCTCTTTATTTAGCTTATTTAGCTCAGAAATTGATTTTTTCACACAGAATACTGATTGAATAGACGACACTTAAAAACATGCAGTCAAATCACACTAAGAAGGCACTTATGCAATGAATTCCCCTTATTACGCAACCAGCAAGCTAATAATCATCTCCTCTTGAGAGTACCTCTTTGCAAGTTGGTTTCAACAAAATTGTGTGTTCAAATTGGGCTACATAGCTACCTTTGATATCCACAAGGGGAGGGTAAGGGTTGATCACCCCAGCATCGCACAGATAATTCAGTCCCGCGAGATGGTCCTTCTCTCCTGCTCTATCCAACCATCTTCTGCAAAACGCAAGAGTTGAATATTCCTCGTTAATGTGCTTCAAGAGCGATTTGGCTCCGGCATGGCGTATTGGTACCGGCTTTGCATCGTACTCTTTCATATAATGACTGCATTCACCTGCTTCATTGATCCATCCTTTTCCTGTACTTGCGAACGTTTCTATCGCATAAAGCTCGCCTTCCTCCATCTTATCTTTTGAAGCAGTTTTAATAATAGGAACATTTTTCCCGGCATGGATTTTATAAGGTGCGATTGAGTGGCCACATAGGTTTCTGATCGATTTTATAGGGTAGACCTTGCCTCTGATGTCAATTTCGTATGATTCCATCACCTCTTGAATTTCTGCACCAAGCTCGCCAAGTCTGGCGTCAATTCCAGCCTAAAACCAAAATACCATTAAGAAAATATCTTCTATGACTTTGAACTTACGAATTTAATTCCAGCCTCAGTCGCTTCTTGAGCGGCCTCAAGCAAATCATCGTAGACTGGGTTAAACGCGACAGTGAAAGCGGTGTCAATGATCCTTCCTTCAACCTGTGTTCCGAAATCAATTTTCATCACGTTGTCGTATTCTAGCACTGTCTTGTCGCCTGGGTTTGGAGAATAATGAGCAGCGACGTGATCGAGAGAGCATCCTGTAGGGAAAGCGATTCCTGCTTTCAGGCCATTCGCCTCGATCAGGTACCGATTCATCTCCTCAATTCTCTCGCAGATATCGATGAGTTTCATTCCCGGGCGGATGAAACTCTGAGCGTATTTTCTCACTTGTCTTTGGCACTCAGCTGCTTTTCTTAGACATTGGATTTCGAATTCCATCAGCTTTTCTTTCTCTCTCATTTCAGCGTTAGAAATCCTTTTCTGGTGCTCGCCAGGATACTCCATTTCTTGTCCCTTAGGATAGATGTTGTCTGGGAATTGCTTGCTGAGGGGGATACTTGGCGGATTTCTAAAATTTTAAAGAAAGTTCGTTTTGAGGCCTATTAAAAAAGGATAGTTACGTTTGTTTCGTTGGACCTTCTTCCCAATTTTTCAGCACTCTAAAAGTGGAGTTATCTTGGAATCGATCTTGAGAGAGCATAGCGCCTGCAAGCAACTTTTTAACATACGCAACTTCTTTCTTAGAGTCTTCCTGAGTTGCATCTTTTTCTGCTGTTTCGGCAGCTGCCTTTGCCTCTGCTTTTTTCTCTATTTAAGCAATGGTATCAAAAATGAATAATGACTAAAATAATAATACGCTTCTTTCTTTGCTTTTTCTTTTTTCTCTCCTCGGCGGAGTCATAGTCTTCCCAGTCTTCCTCGTTGTCAGGAACCTTTTGTTCTTCAACAACTTTTTTTGGTTGACTTTTTTGATTTTGAGCAGGTTGCTGTGTGTTCGAATCACCAGCAGCATCCTCTTGGTCGGCAGCACCTCCAGCATTGCCCTTTTTCTTCTTATTCTTTTTCTGTCATTAATAAGTCATCTCGCCCTAAACTAATCAATTTACTTTTTCCTTCTGAGCCTTATTCTTCTCTTCAAGAGCCGCTAATTGTTTCTCGAACTCATCATCAGAGTCCTCAGCTTTAAACTCCTTTTTGTTTGACTTTTTGGTTTCCATATCAAGACTTTTTCAAATAAATAATTTTAATATCCGCGGTCAAATTTCAAAACCAATTCAGGAATTCAAAAAAATCATGCTATTTGTAGTGCCTAAAGTCTCAATTTTTCAAGAGTGAGATTTTCCGTAATGAGAGGCTGATTTTCAATAATTCAGTTAAATTTATTTTGATTTATGTTTTGCTATGGATTCTCTTTTCTAGATGATGTGAAATCTTTTCATGGTGTGACGATGAATTTCTTATGATCACGATAAATATGCTGCTTACCTAAAATCAAACTATAAAAGCTTTGTGACGGTCTTTTGAGTCTTGTCAACCAAGCAGCAAACTGGATTCTCTCTGATGCTCTTGAGGTTCACTTTGTAGCCGAATAAATCTCTGATGTTTGAATATCCGTATTGGATCATAGTTGGACGTTCGAGGGAAAGACCCCAAGCAATAATGTTGACATCAGCAGGAATTCCCATAGGAATCAACATTTCAGGTCTGAAAATTCCAGAGTTACCGATCTCGACCCATCTGTTGAGGAGAGGGTGGAAGGCGAAGATTTCCATGCTAGGCTCGGTGTAAGGGTTGTAGGCAGGCTTGAACTTCAAATCCTTCATGCCTAATGAGAGAAAAAAATATTATAAAATTTTGTTCTCGGCAAGACAAACATACCGATCTTGGCGAAGAATTCAGCGATAATGCCTTTAAGGTGGCTAAGGCCGATGTTCTTATCGGCGACCCAACCTTCAATTTGGTGGAATTCAGCAAGATGTGTAGCGTCGAGAGTTTCGTTTCTGAAGACACGATCAATTGAGAAGAATTTCTTTGGAGTGAATTCCTTTTGCTGAAAAATTAGTCATTTTATTAGCACCAGAAAGCTCTTATAAGTGACTTACTTGAGCAATGTGTCTCAGGATTCTGGCGGTGACTGCGGTGGTGTGGGTTCTGAAAATGTTTTTCTTGGATTCTTCAGCGGACCATGGGTAACGCCAGCTAAATAGTGCGAGTTATGCCTCAAAGTCAATGGAGCGGATCATATTACCCAATACTCTTTTCGATACCTTTCTGATGAGTTTCCTTGACCTTTTCGAAATATTCTTTGTCCTTGACTTCAGCAGTTGCTGGGTCTGCCAAGAAGAAAGTGTCTTGGACATCACGAGCTGGATGTTGCTGTGGGACGAAGAGAGTGTCGAAGTTCCAGAATGAGCTCTCAACGTAGTTATTTGTTGGCATTTCTTCGAAACCCATTCCCAAAAGAACACTTTGGAATTGTTGCTTGACCTTGAGGAGAGGATGTAAATCACCAGTCAAAGTTTCCTTTCCCATAGCGTTGATGTTTATTTTCTTGAACTCCAGAGTTTCCCAGGTGCCGTTCAAGATCATCTCAGCGGTCAAATCAGCTTCCTTTCTCTTTCTTTCAAGAGCGAATTCTGGTCCCTTATCCGCATCATAGTATTTGACGACTGAAGCCTCGATCAATGTTCTCTTCTTGAGCGCATCGATAATTGGCTTGCCGAGCTCTTCTCCTTTAGCGATAGCTTCAAGGTACTTTCTGTCTTCATCTTCAACTTTCTCAACCTATAAAATGTTCATTTAAGCCTATGAATGGAGCTTAGATGTAATTCATACAGCTCTTTTAAGCACGTTGTCTTTGATGGAGAACCATTTTCTCTTCATACCGTTCTGGAGACCAATTTTATACATTTGATCGGTGAATCCAGTCTTTTTCTACAAGTACCAGGGGTTGTTGAGAGATTTTCAAAAGAAATGTTTACAATGAGTTCATCTTTATGGATTCCAGTGTCTCCAGCTGGGATGGCTTCGAAAATGATTGCCTCAGGTGTTCCTACGAGATGAGTAAGGTATGACAAAGCGGTGGCATAGGCTACCTTTTTCTGCGAAGGATTGGCCTTCTGCAGTGAGGACCCAACCCTTTTCCTCCTTTTGTGTTAACTTGAGCATATTTGCTGCTTCAAGTGATTTTAACACTCCAACAACTTCAAGATGTTTCAGTCCATGTTGGCTGGCGTATTTGCGGGAGTCCTCAAGCGGGTGAGCACTGACAAGTTTAAGGATATCGCTTTCGATGTTTGTAGACATTGAGATTTTATTTTCAGATTCTGGATTTATCTGTAGTTATCTGTAATTAAGCACACCTCCTCAAATCAGAGTTTTTAAATGATTATGCTTTCTGATGAGATGAATTCGCTAGCATCAGAACTAATTATATAATTGAAAAATTTGGAAATATTGAAGTGCTTCGTGCTCCCTTTATCGGGAATTCGTTGTATTTGCGACCTTTTTGAGAACTATAGTTGGAAAAAATTTTGAAAAGAATAACTTTGGCCTTGCTTATTGGGTTTAAGATAAGCATTCAATGAAAGGTGTTGGCTTTCTTTTACGAAAGTAATAAAACGGAATCAAGGCGTGAATGAATAAAGAAATGCAAGTTTAATACAACCCAATGTCCTACGAATAATTTTCGTGAGTTTTTGTTTTGCTCGAAAATTATTCAGAAATTGCTTGAAGAAAAATGGTAAAAACTAAACCGACCTTTATTCCCAAAATTCGAAACAAGTGCGTAATAAGCATTCAAGTGTGAAATAAGCATCCCATAGAAATTATTTGACTTAAATACATAAGGACTCAGTCAGTTTCTTAATTGTTTTAGGCTATTAACTCTCAAGATCGCAATATTCTTGCTCCGACAGTGCTAATGTAAAATCGGGATCTAATAATTCAATACTTCTTGCTAATTCCCAATTTTTCGGATTTGTATAACGGTCGCAATGCGAGAGAATTTCGCCTTTAATTGATTAGACGACGCGCTAATACACTAAGAATAAGTTAGGTGTCTAAAATTTATCAATGGAAACCACAAAAATCAGTCTTGTTCGCAGAGCTCATAAAAACAAAAGCGCCAAGCAATGGGAACCCAACCTCTCAGAAGCGGTCTCTTATATTCTAGCCAACCCACAGCTTCTCAACCAAGAAGTCAATCTATATGCTGCAGATAAGTACGCATTATTTTCCTAAACCCCGTTCGCAATATAAATTGGAACTTAGATTGATGATGATGCTTGATAATGAGAAACTCGCGGCCTTAGAAGACCAATTTAGTGAGCATCCAAATGGAATTGCATTGGAAAACTTCGTCCTTTTGCTAAAAAGCGCAATTATTCATCCAGAAGAGGATAAATACCGTCTTGTCAACGGACTCATCAGATTGTTTGAGGATATCGATATCAACGGTGATGGGTCTATGGAGTGGTCAGAGTTCACTCAATATATCATCGATGCGGTCATCGGCGAGAAAGATACAAAATTTTTTGATGGTAAAATTTCTCGAAAACGTTTCATTTCTTTAACTTCCACATAAACAGCACGCTTCGAGAAGGACCGAGAGCTCACTGAGAATGAGATCCTTGAGAAAGCGTACTCACGAAAACTGAAGCGGTATGCATTGAGTAAAACGACGGATAATACGGTGCATCAAAACCACATCAATCGCGTGCAATACAGTCCAGCAACTGACCTCTTGCTCGTGCTGGAGCAAGGAAACAAAGAACTGAAATTCTATAATGCAGATTGCGAAATAAAACACAGGATAGAACCCAAATTCGAAGAAAAAGCCTTCATTATCGACGCTTGCTATGCGCATGCTATCAATATGGTAAAGACTCTCCTTTCGCATGCAGAGAAAGCAACATCTCTATTGAAATTTTCCCTTAGGTTGGAGTGCTCACCAGTGATAGAAATATTTACATGTATGAGAATAATATTTTAGCCAAACGAGATATATTCAAGCAGAAATGCGATGTGTTGCAGTCGGGAATCTGGTATCTTGAGAATCACAAAGTATGGATTACCGCGGGTGCCGACTACGCACTGAGGACGTATGCATTTGGAGGCGATCAGAAAAGCACTTCGATTTATGATAAAGCGTTACTAGCGTCGCATACGAGCAATATTACTGATGTCGCGGAAATTATGGTTCCGAAGCTCGTCGCGACGAGTTCTCTTGATGGGTTGATCAAACTATGGGACCTTACGGATAAGTACGTGCTTGCCGAGGTGAAAGACGCGAGCACGAAGCGAGGAGTGCGTGGTTTAACCTATTCTTATGACTATGGAGGAAACCTGCTGAGCTATGGCTTTGAGAATCATATCAATGTCTGGTGTCCTGAAGTGTCGACCTCAAGGCCTTACGTCGGCCGACTTGAAGGGCATTCTTCGACAATTGTCTCTTGTAGGTTTGTGCCAGGATCTCCGAATTGTATTTCCTTCGATGAGAAGGGGAATCTAAGGATCTGGGATATTAGAATAATGACCACTGTGCAAGTTATCACGGCTGACCAGTAAAACAATAGTTTCTTCTGACTGCATGAATCTAATGTTATTATTTTAATAGGAATATGAACATTCTGGTCCATGATATCAGTGTGATGACGAAGCACGACAAGATCGTGTTGGCTGGCAAAAGACTGACCTTCTTTGACAATTTGTCAGCAAATAAAAACATGAAGAACATTGTGAATGACGAAACAGTACCCATTCGTGTGGAATATAACGCCTATTTTCACACGTTCATTATCTTGACGAAGTAGCCTCTTGAGTTTGGTCTAAATACTTAATTTTATGTTATTTCTAGGGCTGATATAAGAGTCTACGACGCTCAAGTAGGCAAACTTCGAAAGGTTTTCACAGATATCGGCGACGAGAAGTCAGATCTTAGCTGTATGTGCTTTGGCGCTAGGGAGAGGAAATTTTACGTCGGTGATAACTTGGGGTCGATTAGGAGCTTCAACGCTAAGAACGGTGAGCTCCTAAACGTGGTCACCAGCCTTGAGGACGAAGAAGAGCAGGACAAGCAACGCAAAGCGATCACCGACAAAATCAACAAAGACGCGGAAGCTACGGACTGGGATGAAAGACTAAAAGATAAAAAAAGAAAGAATCTCGTGTCAGCCTCTAAGAAAGAAGACAGAAAGAGCGAATCACGACGTGAACGGCGCAAGCCTAAAAGTCTAAAGGACTATATAAAAGATCGCGACTACGCTAAGAAAAGAAACGCTGATGAGAGTCCTGATCAGCAAGAAGAGGCCCAAAAGCATAAAGAAACACTCCAAAAGACAGAAAGCAGCACTGCTAACGGGAGGGGAGATAAAGGAAAGCGCAGGGAGAACGTTGAAATATCCCATCTGATCTATTCCAATGAAGAAAAGCTCCTTATTTCGTCGTCTTGGGACTCTACGATTAAAATATACGACGAAACCGATCCTCAAGAGTCGCAGCTGTTAAGAATAATGTCAGGTGGACATCTGGAATCTGATATCGGTGCCTTAGATTACTCATCGCATTTGTCTCTCATCGCCTCGGGATCAGGGAATAGTATCATCTCGGTCTGGGATTTTGATTCCGGGAGATTAGAGTCAACGTGTGTGGGACATAATGGCGAGATAACAGCGCTCAAATTCTGCAAAGAGTACCCAATCCTTGTGTCTGCTTCAACGGATTGTACTGTTTGCGTCTGGGGCGTACGACCTTGCAGACTGAAATATCGATATATTGCGATAGTGCGATTGTTTAATTCTCTATGGAGCGAAGAGGATGAAGAAAAGAGACTGATAGTTAACTCGGTTGTGATAAACACTAAGCATGGTCCTGGAATCAAAAGAGAAGCGGTCGGCACAGAATTTCCGACTGGGGCAAAATACAACGAATATATTCGCTCCTCGAAATTTTTGGATTTGGGTAAGACGGTTGAGAATAAAGGTAAGGGACGCCCGAAAGGTGCGACGTTGCAATTTAACACGGCTTCTTCTGAAGAAAAAACGTCGATTGTTAGAAAAATGGAAGATATCGTCACAACAGAAGAAAACTGCCCTGAATGGATCGAATTCTACGAAAAACCTCAGGATTTCAGAAAATACATGGAGATTTATGACTCTGAAGTGAAACAAGAAAAACAGAGACTTTACACATATTTCGCAGACCAGAAAGGCTACATCAGTGTGCTATATCTCGACGATATGATCAATAGAAGAGACATTCAAGTCCTTCCAGAGCCCTGGAACAGCGAAAAACGCGCGGAATCTTACCAATTTAAACGAAAAGACCACATCGACGTCTCTAAAATCGTTGATACCCAACTCAAAAACGACAAGATCCATCGAACGCCTTTCACAGCACATGCCTATAACACCGTGCTGGTCAGAAGATGGCAAGCCCATAAAGGAGCAGCTACAAGTTTAACGCTCATTGAAGACCCTCTTTGTCTAGTTTCCTGCGGCCAAGACAAACACGTGAAACTTTGGTCCGTTTCAGGTGAACTATTGGGCGATATTAACCTTGGAAGACTGGGAACGAGGATTTGGAAGTTCCCCTTTGATTGGATCCAGCACAAAACAAACGAAATCGATGAGGTATTCGATGTGCTGAAGAAGGTCGAAAGAGCCGAAATGGAAGCTTTAACTGAGCAACAAAAGGAAAAGATTCGAGCAAAGTATTTGCTGGGGTACTTTGGCCCTGAGAAAGAGATGATAACACGAGTTTCAGAGGAAATAGGGTAAAAAAATAATGGTTCGCGGGATACGACCTACACTACTCAGATGAAAGTGAGCGAGAGCGCTGCCACTGACAACACGGCCAGTGCGAGCACGGATTATTCTTCTGGTGGCTATACTTGGGAGAAGAACCAAAGATTTTCAGGTTTGAGTCTGCTGGGCAGTACTCAGGGGGACGGCAATCTCGAACTGCTCAACAGAAAGCCTGAGTTAGCAGACTACTCTGATAAGACACTGAGTTTGCTCAATGACTTGAAGGAAATCGAGCAGAAACACAAAAAAGAGCAGGGTCAGACTGCCCAGAAATCTCTTTCGAAGCGTGTGGCAGCGGCCGATGCGACATTTAAGTCCAACACTAGCAAAATGAACTCAAGAGGAATGTCAAGAAACTCCATGGATACTCCGCATGCTGGAGGCACAAGCAAAAATACTTCGCCCTCAAAAAGTAATAATAGAGACTCTGATAGCATTTTTTCTAATTGTTTATCACAGGGACGGGAGGTGGAACGACTACTTCAAAGATGCTGGCTGAGACGACAACACAAGGCAAAGCTCAGATGAGGAGCAGCGCCACGCTCAAGGACTTAGGAACACCAATGGCTTATGGCCAGCAAGCATCGTCAGAGAGAATAGAAGATACGCAAACGGATAGAAGAGTGAATGAAAGGGAGAGCCAGCCGAGAGAGTACGAGAAGAAGCTCGAGTCGCCGAAATTTGTGGGCAGGAAGCTGTTTCATAATTTTAGCGCTGCGAATTTCCAAAGAAATCAACGCTACACGACGCATTTGGTGAAGAATAACCAGAAAACCTATAGCTATAAAGAACAGTATGCAAAGCATCATAAAATTATGGGTTATTAATTTAATTTCGTTGTCTAGACCTGATGATATTAAATATAAACTTGGCGAAGGCGCGCGTGCACTGAAAATGGCTGTTAGATCGCATATCGAGAAATTCGAAGCTGAGAGCCAGAAAATTTATAGCACAGATAACGAGCCTCTGATTCAGAGAAATGAGTTTTATAAGTCGTTGAGGATGAAAGGTGGGCCGCAGATATCCAAGTCTAAAGAAAACGCGAGCAATATATCGACACAAAGAGAGGGACAGAACATTGAACAGTATAAGATTCTTGGAAATAGACTGTTTATGGAAGATTCATCGAAAAATCAACCGAAATTTGTTCAATCGACTGGCAAGCTTTATGTCCTTAATACGTAATTTTTGGAGTTTTTTTGAGTGATGCGGGAATTTGATTGATCTTGATTTTAAATAATTTCTTTTCACTTTATTTGGAAATATATAACCTAATATCAGAACCTTAAATCCAAAACACAACACAAATTTTTATTCAGAATGTAGATAATATATTGCCTTGGTACGGCTAAGATCCGGATGTATTAATAAAGCTTCTGGTCTGTGAAATGTTGGGACAGACGGAAACAAAAAATAACAAAGGAAACAATGATGATCAAAGGAACTGTTATTATATAAAATAGCGATCACAGTTGCGAACAACACAAGTTATATAGACTGTGAAATGACAAGACTTCTACACCGTTATGAGAATTTACGTTGTTATGAGCAAATTTCCTTACTTTTATTCAGAAGTGCTCTAATTGGTGTGCTAACTTAGAAAACACAATTTAGGCAATATTCTGACTTTAGTATTTCATGGTCTTAGTTCCTGTCAACCGACATATTACTAGCGATAATCTTACTTTAAATATATCAAGTGCAATCCTTAATATCGGTATATAACTTTGCCCATTGACGAGTCTGAGGTATTATAAAGCTATTCTAAGTTGTTTTCAAATTCCTCAAGAAAATGATTATTATTGTTCAAAATGAAATTAACACGCTTCGGAATTGTTTCTTTTCGGAATTAGAAGCAAATATCGCTTTCAACAAAATTATTAAATATCCAAAGTTCATAAATGGTGCTTGAAGTAGCATCTTTCAAAGATAGAGCGCGGTTAACTACAGTATATTTTTCTAAAGCAGGACGATTGAGCGAGCAGTTGCGCGCATCAAAACTTTTCCCAAAATACATATAGAACCAATTAATGGTTTCATGCATTAATTCTCTGCTTTAATGTTTGCGGCTACTGTTGATCCCTCAATTAGCTCAAGCTTTTCTTCCTTAACGTGACTTTCATGTTATTACGTGATTCGGAGAAGAAGAATAGAACAATTTCCTATGTGGGGTAGTTCGCCCAAATTAATTTTATGTTAATTCCTGATTTTCGCGCACAAAATGATTAATTAAACGCTTTCAAAAAAATGGAATAATCAAAGTTTAACAGCTAAGTCCGTGGAAAAAGTCCTTAAATACGGCGGAAAAATAAATTAAATGAAAAAACAAATAGACACTAGCTACAAATTCGGTTCGCATAAACCCTTGCGAACTACAAGAGATAAGCGCCCTAAACAGCTTTAAGGATGGATCAAAATCCTTTAAAAGCAAAGCTTTACTCACAACAACTTGTATCCATACACTATCACGTTCCAAACCTAAGTTTTGGCTTGTTAGAGAGCGAGGAAACCTATAAAGCAGTGCCAATCCAGCCAGCCTGCTTTGAACAATCAAAAACCAAAGTAAATTCTAAATGAACAAGAGAATTTTCATTAAACTTGTGTCGTCGAGCTAGGAAGAAAAAGTCAACTCCCAAGGGAATCAGAACGGCCCATAAAAGGTTGGCCTCTTTGACTTCTCCTCGAATTTAACAAAAAATTGGGTGTTGAGAATACACATCTACCAGCTGCATTGGGGATGAATTGCTACAAAAAGATGTTTATCGAACATACTAGTAGCAATGGCAGGGAAAGAATAAAGGGGTTAAACCTCAACAATAACCGAAGCTTTGAAGATAATTATTGTGATTTTATTGCTACAAAAGAAAAGTTCAGGGAGAATAAAAAAATGTTTGCTGAATTTCTGAAACAGAAAGAAAAAGTTGAGAAAATAAAGCTTCTCGATCAAATGGACAAAATATTCAAAGTAATAAGTGAGTATCTCATCGAAAATCCCTCACGCTTTGGAAATTTTGACGTGAAAAAAGTAATTATTTAGATTTTTCGTCGAGATATACTAACCTTCTGAAATTCAGATAATTACTAGAATAAAAAGCATCAGAATCAGAGTTGACGATTGCAAAAGAATCCTTGAAAAATGGGATTCCGTTACCCCTGATCAAAAGAATAGTGGAATTCCTCCAAAAGAGAATATGCCAGAGGGCGTAAAACAAATGATATGAAATTGATTATTCTTATGAGTGATAGTTGCAAAATGAGTTGAATGGATTCAGCGCTAGGTTACAGCTGTATGAGAAACTTGGATATGCTTCTAATGCAGTCGACGCGAGCAAAATCTTGGAAAAAATTCGCCAAGACGAAATTAATAAGAACAAGGAGCAAGATGCAAAATTGGTCGAGAAGAAACCAAGTACAGACAAGAATGAAATGACTGAAGAAAAATTTTTCGCTGATGACCATCATTCTTCTATTGAGAAACTTTACTCGGAAATTGAAGAATTATATTCGAGTGAAAATCATATCTTTTCTGTGGTGATGGCACATTTATGTGAATCGACTCACACAGAGCAATTCTTTGAATCGAAGGTAGTAGTTGCATCACTAATATTTTATCAACAAATTAATTTAATTTTATAGGGTGATAGGGACGAACCAAATCTATTAATTCAGAATTTAATGGAAGACTCACACAAGGAGTTCAAAGAGGGCTTGAGACAAAAAGAGTAGACATTTCGAGATATCATTTTGATTGATCTTAAATGGTTAATAGTTGGGCACTAATGGAAAGCGAATCATTACTCGAAGAAATTTACAACTATACATCCTCCCAAGTAATGATAGTTAAGCTTTAGGACATACTAATGGAATATTAGAGCATAAATCAAAATAAATTAATACGGAAAGCAACGCTGCCAGCAGCAAATATGGCTGCAAAGCCTACCCTAGTTGTTGCAAAGCCTACCGTAGTGTCTGCAAAAGAACCTTTGAATCAAATCGGAACCGACAAGAAGATAATCGAACCTCCAAAGAAGAATGACAAAGCGGAATACCCGAAGAAGAGTGATAGAACACAGCACCCAAAGATAGTTATAATACGTAAATATGACCCGAACCAGCAACTTAGAAAGAAAACAACCAAAAGCAGAAGTACCACTCCCGATGAAACTAACAGAAAAAATAGCAAGCTCTTGGCCACAGCAGACGATTTTTTGAGTTCAAGTGAGAGTGTTGAAACCAATAAAACACCTATGAAGCAAACTTCTACGAATAATTGCCCAAGATACCAGAATATTTCACTAAAATTAGAAGATATCGGACTTTCTCGGAGCTGTGAGTATGAGATTAATGGCCATCAGTCAAAAGTAGTCGCTCAAACGAGAGATGTCAATTTCTCCCAGCTTGATCAATTGAGTCAATACCCTTTTCAGAAGAGCCTGTCAAATCACGAGATTTATAGAAGCCCTTTCTTTGAGCAATATCTTTTTGAGCCACCTGAAGTAACTCCCTTCCAAGCTTACAGCTCGGGAAATAAGAATGCAGATGTCCGCTATCCTTCAAGTCGAGGGCCATATTGTACCAGCATTCAATCAGCTCTTCCGTTGCGACAGAATCAAGCTCTGCTCCCATTTTATGACCCTCAAATCGCTCATTTGCCACCAAACAATTATTCCAGACAATGGCTCCCTCGAATTCCAAGAGATCAGACTTTTCAAGGTCATTCCATCGAAAGCCTGAATGAGACGGAAATCCCGATGAGAAATTTCAATATGCTTCCTCAACAAGAGTCTCACGATCACTTCATCACCCATGTCACCAATCCTAGCAAATTTGGCTGTTCAAACTACACAGCTCGCAATAGAGAGCGAACAGCTCTGGATGAAAACTATAGATCGCAAGAACAACAAGTTGTTACCCCTCTCTTTCAGCAGCCATCAGAAGTTAATGATTTTATTGGTTTTTCACCGTTCGAACAAAAATTCCAACAGTTCTCTCCCATCTCTGATCCACTGCAGCATAATCCTACTGTAGATGTATTCTATTCAGTCCCTTTTCAAAGAGGACACCATCAAAATGGCCAAGCTCTAGTTACTTCTGACTCTGATCCAAACAGAGGACAGACAGGCATCAACGAGATCTTGCCTAAACCATTTGAAGACATCTATGCTAAACTTTCCGATATATAAACAATAATAGGTACCTCTTGACATTGAGCGAGAAAGGAAGGACAAATTTCTTCTTTACTTTTTTTTTATTAGATTAGTTTTATTGTTATGGTTTTATCTGTAAATTTTTTTGAGGTGTAGGTTCTTCTCTCTTTTATTTATTAATGCATGTAAATATAGCATTGAAAAATACAAGTTGCTCTGATTCTCTACCAATCTCATCACGAATAAACCACCCAACTTTCTTATTTCGTGCATTGAGACCAAATCAACAACCCCAAGCTAGTTAAGCTTGTTAAATAGCTAGCATTAACACTTTTTAAGTTTCTAAATTTGGTTTATATCTCCTTCAAGTTCAAAGATTTCCTCAACAAATCAAAAGTACGATTATATGTATAGTTTCCAGGTAATTTTGTTATACAGCTATTGGAGTACTACCAGCCAATAAAGTTGTGCGATTTCCTAGCAATAGAAAATGAATTAAAGCCCAAAGTTATTTAGATCTTACGTGTGCAATGCCATGTTCTTCTTACGTTGAGGGACAATTGTGTCGCTTGACTCGGAGTAAGGGTGGTACTGAAAACCGAGCAGTATATTTTGCTGTCTATCTTTATGACCCCTAAACACATCAAATGAGTGAGAACGGAAAGTCTATCAGCTCTCATACTGGTATTTCCTTGCTTTTTCTTGGTGTTTTTCTTCTTCTTGAATCGTTGTCCCATTCTTTTTCTCTTCCCAGGTGATGATATTCCCGTTGGTCCTTTTTTGAAGGAAGGTTTGGCATGTTAAAATATATAGCACAATTACATTTTTGCTCTTGTCGTTT
>ENA-UOUE01000398-UOUE01000398.1-compost-metagenome-genome-assembly--contig:-NODE-398-length-35300-cov-13.260625_pt1 | contig 35300 bp, 18 predicted proteins | sample MGYA00238146_ERZ747223 | MGnify/ENA primary metagenome ERZ747223 (study PRJEB28781, sample SAMN06268865) | compost metagenome | isolation source: single cell | place: USA: California, Emeryville, Joint...
TATAATGTTGATTTTTTGTTAGACAGTCCTTTTCGGAAAAGTCATTTGCTCAGAGGCAAGTAAATTAATTGTTAATGTAAATTAAACTTGAATAAAAGCATATTTGAATAAATTGATAACAGCTAAATTCAATAAAGCTCATCATGACTTCAGCGAATTGAGAATAGACGAACATGACCATTCACGTCTTTTTCTAGTTCACGCTTGGACCAAACAAACGCAAATACTTCTCTGGTAAGCACCATAACCTAACATTGTATTTTTGGTTTCGTTGTAATAACCTGTCATTGAAAAATACAATCTCAATAAGTTTTGCATTCTCCTATCCATTTGCGTACAAGTTTCTCGTCCAGGTAGGGTTTAAAGGAAAGGGCTTTCACAATTGTATCATCATCCGCTCCATGAAGGACGAGATTATTAATATGCTCTCTTGATTCTAAAATTTCATTCAGATCTAAATTCATTTCTTCCCGTTCATTCCGAAAATGCTGCTTAATTTCTTCACGAGTAAAGTTGAAATCATTTACAAACGATAAATTATTGTCCACAAAATCAGAGCAGGGCTTTGAAGCCTCTTTTGTTTTTTTCACCTGCACTGGCTCCTTTGAGCAAGATTCCTTCTCGGTATTTAAATTCGATTTAAGAAGTTGATTTTTTTTTGGAGGCTTTGGATTTTGCTCCTCTACGGGCTCCACATGCATCTCCATCTCATTTACGATCGACATACCTTTTCTTTCCTCCGATGCGAACTCCAAAGTTACACCATTATGATTTAGTTGTTTGATAGTTAATACGGAGTCCTCACTAATAAATTCTTTCCACTCATTCCATTCACTCCTAATAGTTCCAAAATTGTCAAGAATGCGATCTAACAAAAGGGAAAAAATTTCCTTTTTAGAAATTTGTTTTTCGATCAGGTAGAGACGATATTCTTCAAAGTCGCTGTCGAATCCAATTCCAAACAGATAATAATTAGCTGCATTAAGACTTTCAAATCTTTTTTTTGGAACTTTGATCTCATGCTTATCTCCGAGGAACTTGACCAGTTGGGCCATCAAAGTTCTAAGGACACGGTTTTTACTGATTCCTTTGCACTCTCTGCTTAAAGTAAGGGATAAGACTTTCAATTTTTCTGGGAACGATTTTATGTCTTCTTTTCCAGGTGAAATTGTAGCTTCAATTTGAATCTCTCTCTTGTTGAGTGTCTTAATACGAATGGTCCAGTCTTCAGTAGCTCTAGAAGAGATATACTCTTTCCATTTATTGGTAGTTGTAAGTTTGGTGAACAATTCCTGAAGAGGTTTGTGATTCAAACCTTCATCAACCAAACATTTCAGCATTTCAAAGTTTTTAAGTTTCTGAGCGAGCTTTTCACGATTTTCTTTCAAATATCCACTAAAACCGTAGCCAAATAAGTAATAGTTGATGTCCTCTAGGCTTTCGATATCTTTCTTGGGAACTTCCAAGCAATGCTTATACTTTAGAGTCTTTTTTATCTGCCGCATGAGATCTCTGATTGTGTTGCTACCTGCATCTCCTTCAATACTCGCAGAAAGAATGAAACTTTTTTCGCTCAGAGACATTTTTAACTAATTTTGTTAATTAAATGCCACTGGGTAACACACCACATTTGGGTTACACGCCTCATCCAGATAACACTACACATTTAGGTAGCATATCATATTTTGATAACACAACACATTTGGATAGCACATCTCCTTGTGGTAGCACGCGACATCTCAGATAACACATCACATTCAGGTAGCACGCCATATTTTGATAACACAACGCATTTGGGTAGCACATCATATTTTGATAACATAACACATTTGGGTAGCGCACCAATTTTGGGCAACACATCACATTTGGGTAGCACACTATATTTGGGTAAAACACCATATCTGGGCAGCACACCAATCTGACAATCAACTTTCGCTGGTATTTATTGGAGCAGACGCACAATGTTTTATAATCATATCAATTTGTTAGAAAAGATACAAATCCTTACATATGTCCGATATTAACACGGTTTCACTTTATGAAGATGAAATATCCGAAGACCAAGAACCATTCATCACATGGAATACCAGCAAATCTTGCTCATTCAAAGACCTTTCAGAATGTCAGACTCAAAAAACTCTACAGCCACTTAATTTGGAAAACCTCATATATTATCCCAGAACTCTTAACGGTCAAGCCTCAAGTGTTCAATCAACGGAAGTGATACAACAAAAAGAGAAGATATTGAACATATACAATCCAACTGAACTGAGTTGATTGATGCCAAAAGTATTCTGATAGGCTCATTGCACGACTAAATATTGTTTAGTTCATTAAGGAGCATATTCTTCTTCACAAAGTTTATCATTTGTGTCTTGCTTAGTTGGTTGTGAAATATGTCCATATTTGTAGTTGACACCTAATTCCACATTGATAATTAACAACGTCTTTCATGAATAATCTCATCTGCTAAGCTGAATGGTCTGCAAATTAAGACTGAATCTCACTGTATAATGTTGATTTTTTGTTAGACAGTCCTTTTCGGAAAAGTCATTTGCTCAGAGGCAAGTAAATTAATTGCTGATGTAAATTAAACTTGAATAAAAGCATATTTGAATAAATTGATAACAACTAAATTCAATAAAGCTCATCATGACTTCAGCGAATTGAGAATAAATGAATATGACCATTCACGTCTTTTTCTAGTTCACGCTTGGACCAAGCAAACTCGAATACTTCTCTGGTAAGCACCATAACCTAACATTGTATTTTTGATTTCGTTGTGATAACCTGTCATTGAAAAATACAATCTCAATAGATATGAGTTAGTTCTCCAATTGAAGTATGAAAGATATATATTATCTATATATACACATACACTTCTATGAGTTTTAGTTGAAAATCCTTATGAATTTAACTCTCGACTCCTGATTAAATGGATGAGTGATTCCTGGAGTATTTCATATATCAGAAATTGACGATAACTCACCGCTCCTAAGAGAAGTTCCAATGATGCCTCTTCTTCTCATCAAGCTGCCTTCGTAACATTCACCGACATCAACTCAAAATAATCTGAAGATTTGTTCCCGGTATTAGGATACATCAAGCCCATTCGTTCGTTTATTTCGAAATCTTTCATTTTTTAAATAAACTAATAAAACACCGCGAGCCATGGAACAAAGAAAAGACGACAATTTTGACGAAGAACAAAGCGATTCCTACCATGAAGAAGATTGGATCCCAGACGACGAAGAAGACGAATGGATGGACGTAGAAGAATGGGAAGAGGAATCAGAAGATGAGCTAATCGGCCCAAATACTAACAACATGATGGAGGAAGAAAAGGTCCCCGCTGCTAGGCATCCTAAGAAACGAGGCGCCTGGTCTGCATATTACCACCAACACGAAAGCGTCGCTGGTATCTACCATATCCATCAATCCCTCACAAAGGAGCAGGACAAAGCCATAAAGCAGCTAAAGACAAAAACACTCACATTTGATCGTCAGAAAATCAAAACCCTTGCAAAACATAATGAGTTATTCTACAATCCAACAAACCATAAAGCGCATCTTTTCCAATCATTTATCCCTAATAAGGTATTTAATAACTTCTCAAATATTGGCACTCTAACACGCAGATTATTTTGCCTTTTCATTTCTTAGATAACTTACACTTTCGAGGGTATTGGCTCAAGAATTTACAACGCAAATTTCAATCAAAACGGAGACATTTTCCTCGCCACTTCCCAAGTAATTTGCTTGATTGATCAAACATTTTTCATTCAATTGAAAAATTCCATAGACAGGCACTGCGCTTTTCGACTACAACGACGATAATCAAATGAAGTTGAATAAAACGATTAACTGCTTCAACATCAATTGGGCAATCACGGATTCCGACTTCACTCAAGACAACAAATACATGATCCATTCTACTCTCAGCTCGCGAATCCAGTTATTCGATGTCGAAAACAAAAAATACCTGCATCAACTCAACATAAATTCTCATAATGACGATGAAGACGATGACGAGAGTTTGTATTGGTATACTGGAACGAGAGTCTATTCCGCAAAAATTTCGGCTGATGGTAAGGAGGTTATCGCAGGGACTTCGCGCACATCAAGCGGGTTTGCTAAGCTTCAAATTTTCGATGTGATACAGAATAGAGTCACCAGATCGATCAACGCGCATAATAATGACATCAATAGCGTTTGCTTCGTTGAGAAATTAAACTCTTCATTGATAATCACTGGCTCTGACGACGTACTTTGCAAGCTTTGGGATATTCGTGCCTTCAATTCGAATAATCCTGTTGGGATCTTCTACGGGCATTTGGGAGGGATGACGAATGTGTGCTCAAAGGAAGATGGCAGGTATTTTATCAGCAATTGCAAGGATCAAAGCATCAAGCTGTGGGACCTTCGAAAATCTACCACGGAGAAGAAAAAAGTGCAGTCGTTTGTGAATATTGATTATCGAATGGCAAGCTTGAGCATGTCTCGGATTGAAAAGGTCAAAGAAGTAATGAAGAGCAATAAGGATGATCAGTCCGTAGCCACGTATTTTGGTCATGAGGTGAGAGATACGCTTATTCGCTGCCATTTCTCTCCGAAATTTATCACGGATCAAAGATTCATTTACACTGGGTCCGCAGATGGATGTGTGTATATCTATGATGTTTTAACGGGAGAGAACGTGGCTCGGCTGCAGATAGAAGAAGGAGAAACGATCAGAGATTGCGCTTGGCATCCGTTTTCGCAGAATATTATCACGACGGATTTTGATGGGAATATCTGCAGATGGGAGTATTCTGATAACCTTGACGATGAAATTTGATTCGTAATAAATCAAATTTAGAATAGAACTGTTTATTACTTGAGACAATTCATTGGAAATAATATGAATATCTTTGTCTGAGTATTTAAAGTTGCTGCCAAAAAATGAGCCAATGTTGATAGAGTTGCTTTTGCAGAACTGGAGTTGCTACATTGTCAAAAGAATCCATTTAAATTGAAGACTTTTTCCTTTGCATTCTCCATCAATCGAACTCCCAGTCAAGGAGTTGACTTTTGGATGAGTAAAATTGGTTTATTTTACAGATAAAGAGGTTTAGAGGGCATATTTCCATGCGAATATATTTTGGTGATCAAATTTTCAATCACTTTTGGTCTGAAAATGAAGTACTTGTCTTGGAAAGTAGGGTTTGCTGGCAAAAGAGCTTAGAATTTCCTTGTGTTATCGCTGTTTGGCTTGGATGGCAGCGCTCTCTTTGAAAAAGCTGATTTTGGTCTGAAAATAGCCTCAAAATAAAAATTATATTCTCTTAAAGTCACTTAAACCGATATTCCTCAAAAATGGCCGCGGCAGGTGCTCAAAGTACTCAAGACCAGAAAAAAATCAAAGAAGAGGATACATTCTACATTGGAGACTCTTCCCGCAGACGTCATAGAGAAAGAGATAACATGTACCTGGAAGGCTATACCGGGTATGACTGGGGTGACAAACTATCATTCACCGTGGGTATCACCTATTTCACAGGTAATCACTCTGGTCCCCGCTTCCTTCATCTAACATCTCTCAACCAGCCTTCTCCCTCGGTGCTCTCAAAGGAGTTGTCGAAGGTTTCCCAAAGCGATGGAATTTACCCAAGAAACTGATTCTAAATAATTTTTTCAACGCAGTTGGTCGTAACTCAACCCGATTTGCTAATGCCAGTGCTGCTGCAAGTATCTCATCAAATTTTCTACTCAGTTAAAGGGATTTTATTATGAAAGGTCTGATGTACTGCTTAATTGGAAGCGGATTGAACTTTTTATTGGAAGATGAGTTGGCTGAATTGTCTCAGATGCAAAAAAATATTGTGTGCGGTATGGTGACTGGAGGATTGTACAAATCTACTTTGGGTGTCCGACCATTTGTCGTGGGCACAGCTCTCGGTGGAGGAATCAGTTTTTTGCTCCATAATACTATTCTTTTCTTGAACAAGAACCAAATTATTTCATTTGAGATGAAGTTCTAAGAGGAGAGTGCATATCAGCTTGGTTATTCGTAAAACTTCTATGCGCAATAATTTTTGTATTTATGACGTTATGGATGAGCATGAACAACCAATCTCCTAAATTTTTGATACTTTTGAATATATTTTCACGAAAGTGATGAAGAGATGATACATTTTTATTGCTCGAAACACTAGTCTGTGGAGCCGCCTTCGTTTGAAGCTTTGGTCACTGATGAAGTGATTCTATGACATAAATTGTCAACAAAATTGAAGGAAATTCAAATTTTATTGCATTATTTCTCAATTAGATAACAGCAGAGAGTCACTCTCTTGTGGTCAATAAATGTGGAGTTTGCCCCTCAATATTTTTCAGGCTGTTGAGAGGAGTTAAAGAATAGGGACTAAGCATTGAAAACTTGAAATTTATCTACAAATCAAGCGAAATCTAAGTATTTAAAGACAAGCAAGATTCATAAAACTAAATCTATAAATATAACTGCACCTAAGTCTTCGATGATTCTTTCATTTTCCCAAGAGTTAGAAGTCGTCTTTATTAGATGTGACCAAAAGTAAGAACCTTTGCAACTTCTTTACCATGAGCATAATAGAATCATTTTGATTTTGACTCTATTTTTGTGAATTAAGTTTGAATTCTTAACCCTGAATTGAACTAAAGTCACTTTGACGCGGAGCCAAACCTCTTCGTTCCTATTATTTTTGAAACTTCATATGTGAGGTCTGGTCTTGATATTTGTTTTTTAATGACTTGATAGAGGAATGCAACCGCTTCAAATGACTCTTGCGTTTAAAATGAATCCTTCCTTTAAAAATAACTGAGTTTTATGACACGAGAAAATCCGGCAATTTAGCGATGCTGAATTTTTTTTTTTTGTGTATCGTTGTGAGGTTTTTTTTGCTCTGTGGAATTTAAGCGCGTGAATTTATCTTAATTTGCTAGTCTCGTGTTGCAGCTGGATTTTCTTGCCAATAATATCACTAGAAATTTAATAGTATGTAGCGTAGCGGTTTCAAACAAAATGCTGTGCATATTTTCAACAACAAAACAAGCAATAGATACTGAAAATATCAAATTCAATTTTCAAATTCTTCCAGTGCTTCACAACTGGAGATAATGAGTAAATCTACCGTTCATATTTCTCTCAGATCAAACTCAAAGTCGTTCCATGCTCTTAGTGTACGTATGAGCTGATCAACGAAAATTTAATGATTCAAAGAAATATGTTTCTTCTAATTCTGATAATGAAATCACTTCATTCTTACGTTTTTAAGATTATTTATTTCATAATTAATTTCGTTTTTCATCTCGTTGGTAGCAAAACACGATTATATTCTACAATACCTACCTTTTTAAGCATCTCTATCCAAATCTAACTTCTGAAAAGACTATTACAGGCACAAATTGATGTGATTAGGATTGAATAGATTGCAGAATCTGTTACGAATCAAGCAATTATTATCATCAATATTTAATAATTCTTCTAAGGAGAAATATCGACATTTTAGTTCGATAAACTTAATTCGCTTTCAACAATAAGCAACAGTTAAAAAAAAGAGAAGCAATTTAATAGCTTAACGAGAGGAATCCTGCCACACCAGCTCTAATCCAAACCGCTTCATCCTCTTTTGAAGGAAGTTCCAAAGACATTACGTAGTTAGTCGAGTGCCCTGTCGTACTCAAAGTACCTCTTCGAGAAAGCACCTTGTATAACGGACAATTATAGATGCCGGTTTTCGGCTGCACACGATCAGGAACAGGCATAAGCTGCATTAGCGGGATATCTGAATATAACTCTTTCGGTTTAGAGTCCGTTAGCACATGAGTCTCATAATTCCATCGAGCACCTTCCAAGAACATTCCGTAGATATAGCAACCATCCTCCGGTCTCTTTGTGATGTCTTGGTAGGTCATCTTATCGAGGATTTTAAACTCGAATCCCAATCGATCGATGGCAATAACACGCTTTCTGGCATAGTTCTGTAGCATACCAGTAATAAACGCTTGTGGGAAGAAAAATCCTAGACGAAAATGATTAACATATTAACTATTGACCGCCTAGAGGAGGCATTACCAGAAATCCAGAACACGTTTGGTGTGCCTCCTTTGACCCATTTACTTAAGAACTCGATTCTGTCATTCAGATCAATGATCCATGAGGCAAGCGGTTTTTCGGAAAGGAATCCTTTTTCAGCCCATAGCTTAGGAACCTTGCAATTGTTGCAACGTAAATAAATATTCCTCATAGTCTAAAATAAATACCTGATTGTCGTGAAGACTGTTAGATAGAAACTCGAGCTCTTCTGACATAACGACCTCTCCTTTCAATGCTTTCTTAACTTCAACAAGAGTCCTCTTCATTACAACCAAGAGGTTGTTATATTTGATAATCTCTTGCACAAGCACAGTGTTCATGGATTCTTTGTAATCCGTTGGGTAAGCATTATAAACAGCCTCGTAATCGAAAACTGCTGGCGTTTTCTTCTCGATATTGGTGGCAATCTCAGTTATTATCTCTTCTCTAGATCTCGCGCCCTTTGCTGTGGAGCGAGGCTGCATTGAGAGGATCGTCTCTAGCAAAGTTCGCACCTCGTTCTGAGCAGTGGTAATTTCGGCGTTCTCATGCAGTCCGAATGCTTCAGGAGCAGGGTTGAGAGGCAGGCTTCTGATGTAGTTGATATAATCAATTTGGTCTCCTGCTGGCGGCGACTTATATATGCCTGATTTCGAATACGTATACTCGTCTGACAGCGCCTATATGTGGGAATAAACCGAGTTAACATCATACGAAAAATTTCATAATAATTTACCTCTGGAGTAATATAGATCGCCAAGATCGTGTTTATCAGTCTCACGTCCTTATCATCAGTGACTCTACCACCGTAGTTAATCTCAGCTCCAATGAAATTCAGCACTTTGTATGGGATTTCTTCATACTCATCCAAAAAGGTCTTCAATTGCTTCTTACAAACTCCCAGATCCTCGTTTGTAAACTCATAAGGAATATTCCAGCCAATAGGACCGAATTTTCTTCTGTCTTGAATAATAGCATGGAACAAGCAGAATCCGAACAGTAGCTTCTTAAAAGCCTCGGGCTTCTTGCAATCATTCAATTCGTTATCATCCATATTCTCGTACGATCGCAAAAGGTTAAGTTTCAGCCCAGTCGGAGGCTCAAGGGTCATCTTGATACTGTTTTGCAGGACGGAAATGGGGAAGTAAGGTGTGGGCATACTGGTCATCCAAAGTCGGAATTCAGGATGGACGTCTTCTCTCAGGTTCTCGCAGAGTTCTTCCAGTTTCGGCATCCAAGTGACCGCCAAATGGCAGTTTTGCAGCAAGACCCAGCCTCCTTTCGTTTGGAAAGCCTTTACCAGTTTCTCAGCCTTCTCGCCTTGGCCTTTACCGAGCGAGATCGTCTCTGATTTCTTTCCCATGCTCATTTCCTCAGCGAACCTGTTAAAATCTGCCACAGGATCCGAACCAGCTGAAAGCACGAAAATCAAGGGAGTTGTTGTCGAGGAGTCTTTAAAGCATTTATCAAGCTTGAAAGTCGGGGCCTCGATGAACTGAGAGCCCATTTTTAACGAAATCCAGTTCTGAATACCTTGCTTAAGCTTGTCTGGCCGCAGCGCCTTGAGAACGATCAGTTTTTCAAAAGGATCAAGCTTGCTTTCAAACGGCTCAGGGAGCTTTTCTTCATGTGCTTCGACTGAATCATAAATCCTTTGGAAGTCGTCTGGTTTCTGCATGAGATGTTTCTCAAGGCCTTTCATGTGCTCCAGCTCCTCCATTCCGTAGAACTGCCTCCAGATGTTCGGCCAGGAGTTATCATCGATCCATTTTGTTGGATTTGGTGGAGGTTTTGCGTCGCCGGTGTATCCAGCGAGGAAGTAGCGCCATTCGCTGAGGTTCATTTGCTTGGCCCCTTCAAGGATCTTTACTGTGAGAATCAGCGAGAAATTCAATTTATGTCTCTCGAATAGTGATCGGCAGACGTTCTCATACAGAGAGTACGTGAAAAAGTCATTCAGGTTCTGGAGTCGCTGCTCTAACTCATTCGAGGTGGGCGCGTACCCTACAGCCATCTGGAACAGATTCGTGAACCATTGCAGCGAGTACTGGTACATCGGGTCAATATAGGCCAAATCAACGATACAGAAGAATAGAATTGAGGCTCTAATGGCCACAGGTCGGTATTCCTCACGGGATTTATCAGTCTGAGCCTCAGTTATCTTGGAGTCTTTAACTCGCTGGTTGATCTCAGTGGACGTCTTTTTCGAAGACTGGAGTTTGTTGATCAGTGTCTCGTCCATTAAGATGTCGCCTTCAGCCGCAGATAGCGAACTGAGAATAGCGTCTTCGATTTTCTTTAGTTCTTTTCGATCCTCAGCGTTTCTCTTCACGATTTCTATCTTCTTCATCTCGAGCATTGGACTCTCCAAACTGACCACCTGCGCAAGCATTTGCTCTTCTAATCCTTTTGGCGTAATAGCGAAGTTAATGATGGTAACTTTAACGAAAGTCTCAGGAGAATAATGCGGATTCGGAATCGTAGTTGTCATAAAGAAGCGGAAATCGTTGTTGTACGTCACATTTTTCCCTCCGAAAGGAAGAACGATCTCTCCTCCTTGCTTGATAGTCTGTTTGAGTAGGATCGGCTCGAGCATCGGGTCCAATTCCTTACCGACGTTCTCGAAAATGATCCAACGTCCGTACTGAATCGCCATTTCAAGCTTCTGTGTAAGAGACTTTTCCGGTTCTGACGGCTTAACCGCATCGAAACCGCCTGGATGGTCTTTCGCCATGCTCTTCAGATACTTGTTCGCCTGCGTCTGCGGATCAATCATCAAGCACCAACGTCTTGACTCGCTGATAATAATGCCGTTCTCAGTAGATGTATCGTCCTTTGGCAAGCCGTAGATGTTCCATTGCTGAATTATCACAGGATTTCCAAGGAAAGCTCTCATTGAAACATTAGCTGAGTGTTGAATTCCCTCCTTTTCTAGTTCCTGTATCCATAAAGACTCAAGCTCTTGGCGGTATTCAGAGGTAAATGGCCCGGCATAAGCGACCATACCTGCAGCGATAACTGAGTCTCCTGCTAGATACACACCGCCTTTAGAGAGCTCTTGGATTTCGACGCTCCATCTCTCTTTTTCGTCTTTTAACCCAACGACAAGTTTCTGGGCTCTATCGAGTTTCACCTCGCACTCTATTTTCTTTGCTTCGAGACTCTGCTTTTCAGCGATTTTCTGATCGTACATTTCTTGGAGTCCTCGAATAGTCGCGTTAACTTTCTCTAACTCCTGCTTTTTCTGCATCAGCGCCTTCTGCGCCTCAGCAAGCTCGAGTTTCTTCTGTGCCAGCTCTTCTCTCAGAGGCTGTGTCTTTAAATATATGCCATTGTACTGGTACATAGCCATGATCCACATACGAAGGTATTTCGCTGCTTCATTACTACTTTCCACACGATCCTTCGCGAATTCGCTTTGAGACAAGACCACGTTCTCTAGCCTCTTGATACGGTCTTGAGGGATGTTATCCTTATCGTTGTTAGCGAAGTTAGTGAGGAGCTGAAGGAGATTTTTCGGGTCTTTCAGCAGTTTATCCTTGGCGTGCCCGTAATAATCTTCTCTCTTCTCATTCGTCAATGAGCCCGGCACTGCTTTTTTCTCGACCTTCTCTCCGAGCATGACGCACAGACCAGCCAGGACCCAGACAACGGGCTCTGGAGGCTTCGAAAACGATCTAATTTCAGTCAGATGCGCAGAAGTAAGCTTCTTAATTTCGTCAAGCACCTTGTCCAAGGTAGCGTTCGCATCAGCGACAGCCTCTTGAGCTTTCGCCGCGGTTTCTTCAGCCTCTTTTGTTTGTTTCTGCGCCACGATTTCATCTTCAGCGACGAGTTTCTGCTTCTCATCGGCTTCCTTTTTATCAATCATGAGTTTCTCCATCATTTCATTTGTCTCTTTCTCCGCTTGCTCGAGTTTCGGTCTCATTTCCGTCAAATCTCTTTTCGTTATTTCAACTGCTTCGTTAGCTGCCATGAGCTTGTCCAGCCCACTGGACAGTCTGTTAACCATACCAGTAAACTCAATTTTCTTCTTCTTTAATATGACTCTAAACATATTCAGCAGCTCCAAGTAAGAAGTCGGAGTCACGTAGTTGTATCTTCTGAGCTCCTGGACGTATTTAATAGAGATCACTTCAACGCTCTTATGGATTTTTTTGAACATTTCAACCAACTGGTCAAGAACCGGTTCAATCTCAAGATCGGCGGCTGCATCAATCAAAGAGCCTTTACCGACGCCAACCAGCGCTTCCTCAGGCCATTCCGTGAACCAATCGATAGTTGAGCAATTGATCAGCGAAGGGAACATACGCAGTCTGGTCGTGAACTTCGTTCCTAGCGGACTCATCGCGATGATACAGTGGATATTTCGCTTGATACGAGAAAGATAAGCCGAGTACATATTCATCTTGTTTGGCTGGATCTTCTTAGCCACACAGTCCTGACGACACGTGTTATAGATATCCTCCAAATCCTCGTTCTTATAAAGATTCGTCACGTCGCCAGAGTTCAGCACGTTATTTATGTCCTCGAGCATTTGCTCGTCGATGATCTGCGTGTCCACAAACAAAAACGTCGTTGGTCTATTCTCGAGTCCGGCTTGTTTCAAACATAACTTCAAGTCGTCTCGCCACTTGTTAAAATTGTAGCCTTTGATAACCTCGATTTGGTACAGCTTGTATGAGGAGATAAACGTCGCCATCTTCGCAAGCGATTGTCTACCAGAACCACCGACTCCAAGAAGAAGCGCGTTACCTTGGGGCTGGCGAAGGATACGGCAGATTCTAGCGATATGCTCGCAGGCGTCGAGGAACATAACGAGCTTCATCTGGTTTTTACTGCCGCCGACAATCGAGTTGTAATCATCCAAGAACTCATTCATTTTTATCAGCAGCTCTTTCAAATCTTTGACTTGAATGTAAGGCTTGACCTCAGCATCGCGGTTGCCCATGAAGTCTCCGATGATTAGCCTTTCTGTATTCATAACCTGTTGAAGCGTTAGGTTAAATTTCGGCAACTGAGAGTTAAGAATTTCCTTCAGATACGTGCGATCCTCCTCAGTGGTCAGTCTATCGTGGAAGACTCTCATGTTTTCATGGTACCAGTAGCGCACGATTTCTACCACATCCTGGCAGTGTTTGTCACTGGCAGAGCAGATTCCTTGGAACACTTTGGAGATATCTCTAAGATTGAAAGTGTAGAAGCTCTTTGTCGGTGTGGGTCTCAGATCGGTCTTTACAGCGTTATAAACGTGTAAAACGGTCTCGACGAGCGCTGGGATGGACTCACGGATAGACTCGGAGAACTTGCGGTAGAAGGAGTTAGTAATCGTTGTGAAAATCATATTAATCGTCTCTTCGTCGAGCTCGGTGTAAGAAACCATGTTAAAATGTCTCACGAGTCTCGCTGTGATATTCGAGCGTCCTCCTCCAGGTGGTCCCATCGCGGATAGGAAGATCAAGTCCTCCAGTTTGATGAACTGCAAGGTCTTGCGGTCGTACCACCCTCTATGATCCATAAACTGCCGTAACAGCTCAATTGGGGGCTGCGCGCCGTAAGTTTCTTTCTTAGGCATGTTCAAGTCATCAACGAAAATAATGCATTTTTTGCCAGTTGGAGGCCCGTAGATACCTTTCCTACGCTTCTCCATCTTGCTGTCGATGGTGTCTTGGGTCTGATTCGCGCTAGTTTGGGCAGAGAAGGTTATCGCGATGTACTGGAACTCTTCGGGAAGCGCGCTGGTGAGCAACACGTCAGAGTAAAGTGATTTACCCGTTCCTGTTGGCCCAGGACAAAGCACGTGGATGTTATTTGTGAGCATAGTTTTCATTAGATAGAGCATTCGAGTGTAGTTGGTCGTCGGCACGACGATTTCGGAGTACGAGAGCTGAGGATCTACCTCGTAGCCTTTGTTTTGCTCGGCCCAAGGCTCGAATTTTTTATTCTTAAAGCTATAGCTGTAGTCATAAACGAGACCTTCTTCAGGGAAACTAGCAGTCTGCTTATTCGTCGTCATCATATGCCGAAGCCATGCGCTGAATTTCTTCCGGCCGTCTAGGTCTATCGTGCAGCCCACTGACCAGACGAGAGAAAAGAAGAAAAGCTCCTCTAGCATTGTTTCGAGTTCGTTTAGTTCTTCTGCTGGGACTTTCCTGAATTCGCCTCCGCCTGTTTTATCTTTGTATTTATCTAAATAGCAATCGAGCAACTTTATCGCTGACTGAGCCAGAGAGTTTTGCATGGTAGCAACAGGCTCTTTGCAGCTTCTCTTCACGAAATCGATCGAAGATTCGATGTAGTTGTCAAATAGGGTTCTCAGCGTAGTCATTAATGTCGGTCGTGACTGAAAATTGGCTGGGAGCATGTTGAACCAGGAATCAATGAGCGGCTTGATGCCCAAAGCAATAGGCTCCATGTAGACCATACCGCAACGAGACACGGTAGCTGGAGAGGCGACGGCAAGATCTTCGACCTCGAACATCATCGTCATTTGTGGCGTAAGGATCAAAATTTGGCCTGAGGCCAAGCAAAGCTTCTTATTGTCATCAAGGACAGTATTCATTGACTCAATCCACAGCGCGTCCACAGGGCCATCGAACATAATCCAATGCTTATCTTGACTTTGGTCTCTCACGCATTCTCTGACAATATAGGCAAGAATACCATCCATCCATTCTCCAGTATCGTTCGAAAATCCGTACAATTGTCCCATTGTAATCGATTTAGGATTGAGAATATGCGTATGAACCGTCTTGAACCCTGGCCTTCGTTTCAGAGCAAGATTGCTGATCGCATCCCTCAGCACATAGTAATTGGAAGTTTTACCGCCTCCGGTAGGACCTACAAGCATCAGTCCATGTCTCACCTGAATCGTATCGTAGAGCTGCAGGATTTTCCCATAGAAACTTTCTGTACATTGCAGTTTTTTCTTCTCGCAAGTCTCTCTAATACTCTCTAACAGCTCTCCATAATTAATCTTCGGCCTTTCGGTGTCAGGGAAGAGATCACTAATAATGTTTTCGAAAAGCGGCAAGTCGTGCTTCAGGAATTTGGGAACGTTCACATCTCTCAGCGCTCTTAATAGCAGCTGCTTTTCGTCCATGTCTGGGTCTTGACGCTTCAAAAGACCTGCAGCATTAATGACTGAACGCACGGCTCTCATACCGTAATCGTAATGGTCTTGACTCGAAAGCTGCTCTGATGAAAGTTTGAAGGTCGTGACCATTTTCTTAGCGAGGTCACGAGCGCTTTCGAAACCGAATGAATACAGCATAATTTCTCCAATAAGCGCGTAATCTGGCACCATCATCGCCACGGATCTGAAAAGCGCTTTCAAGTTGTCGGGCAATTCGGTTCTTCCGGCATATCCCGGATTCATTGTAATAAACACGGAAAAAGTGGGCTGAACCTTGATATTTGAACCTTCAAACTCTATTTGTGTTTGTCCCATAGCTTTCGCACCAAACAGACACTGAAGCTGCTGAGCAATAACAGAAAGCACTTCGATATTAATACGATTGAACTCGTCGAAGCAGCACCAAGCTCCCGAACTCGAGAGTCCTTTGAAGAATTTCGCAACGAACAGGTGATCCATGCTATCCGAGCAATTGAACACGACACACTGCTTCGCGAGCGCTTTCGCGAGATCTTTCGTTGATTCAGTCTTTCCTGTACCAGCAGGACCAGCTGGCGCACCTCCAAGGTTCAGTCTTATCGCTCCCATCAAAGTCATGTAGCATTTATCTGTCAGGGGCGTGATAACGAGTCTCATTGTGTTTCCGAGATACTCATATCCGTAAGGGAAATTCGTTTGAATGCATCGAACAAAGCAATCGTTGCTGTCCCAGTAGTATCTCAGCTGAGAGATCCATTCGAAGGCAGCAATATCCACGACTTGGTTATTAACTAGCTTCTCAACAACGTCTTTTGCGTGGACGTCGATGACAATAAGCGCATTAATCGCAATCTGCTGTTGACGGTCCAACTTCGTTCGAATGAGCCTAACGAGATCAGAGATCTGACCATCGCTCTTTTTCAAGTATTCTTTCACACCATCAATGCCTTGTCTCATCGAGTCTTCTACCTCGGAAGTCCAATGCACTTGCGAGCCGTTCAGGACGCACTGACCTTTATGAACGAGGACCCATTCGGTTCTTTTCATCTTTTTATAGTTCTCGATACTCTCCAATAGCACTTTTCTCACGGACACTTTCATCATGTCCTCGAGGTCGCCCATCCAGAACTCAACGCTCTTGGCGTTTGGATCGACTATGCGAACGAAATCGACCTTCTCGCCTTCGGCTGAAAACATCGCGTGAATCTTCTTTTGCCCGTCGAACTCGACTTTATCTATGTTTTCGAAGACTTTTCGGAGATGAGGTTGAACTGCAGTTGGATCCTTTGTTTGCGAGAGAATTTCCAAAAGTTCGTCATTGGAAAGGAAATAGAAACGAGCAAATGCCTCTCTCTTTCGCTCGAGGTAATCATTCAGCTTCTTTTGAATGTCCTCGAGGTCTTCGTTCGCTTTTCTCAACCGCTCGAGGATCGGGTTTTTATCATCTTTAGCGTTTTCGAATTCAGGGAAGCAGACTTTCAGCACGATTTTGTCTCTGTTTGCAGCTGTCATGATATTTTTCCAATGAAAATCGACCTGCTTGAACTTTTTGCTTTCCATCGCCAAATGCTTCGCGATATCAGGAGAATCGAAGATAGGCTGTAGGTACATCCACTGTGCTTGGACCTTCGCCCATTCTTCAAGAATATCGCTGAGAGTGATGAGTTTCTTGTTCCATTCGAGGATTTCTTCTTCGAAAGGCTTCTTGAACGGCGAGAAAGTCATTGCTTGTGTTGTAACGATATGGTCATCAAGAGTCGCACCGATCTCATCGTACCCTTTGATTACATAAGTCTTCGTGTTTTTATATTCCATGGTAGAGAATAAGATATTTTCCCATTCTCCATACATCTTCTTCAAGCCGTTCTCAATACCGAATTCTTTAAACGCTCTCTCTCCGATCTCGCTGCAAGCTTCCAGATGATCTAACAAGCCCAAGTTCAACGCTTTTTGGAAAGTGAATTCTTCATCAGGGTACACATCGAAGCCAACTTTCTGAGAAATCTGCGCCCAGTGCCTATGCTTCATGCCTTCCTTACGCAACGCCACCATCAGCGGAACTTTCGGTTTGAATTCATCCAGATGAACCTTCAAGCTCTCAGCTATTTTGAGCATTGCTCCCATGCCTCGGTCCCTGAAGAACCTAATATTGCCTGCCATAAGCTTAGTTGCGTCTTCAACGAACTGCTCTACTGCTGGAGCGTTAAGCTGTTCCCAAGGATCATCCAGCCATTTCTGCGAGTTTTCGAACCAATGATTCACAGTCAGCCAGAGCTCAGAGTACGGTTTGAAGTCTCGCTGCATTTGCTTGATCTTGCTGTAGTCAGTACCTTCCATCCCAAACAGCACTTCTCTGCTGTTGAATAAAGCCGCTTGCTTCTCCATATTTTTCAAGTTTTCATTAATCGTAACAACCATTTTCGCAATCTCTTGGTACTGGTCGATCGTGTTGAACTGGTAGAAGCTTGAAATTTGCTGGTCGATCTGCTCGATAGTGGTCCGGAACTCCTCCTGGGCCACCAGCATGCTGTGCTGGAACTTATCCCTTTCTTTATCAAGGACAGCCTTACGAGTATCAACCAAATCGAGGATTTCTTTCGGTCCTCCAAAAACTTGCCATTTTTTGCTTAAATCGTCCGAGGACACTCGGAATTGAAAGTCTTCAAGCACTTGATAGATCTCCAGGCAAGCCTGGATGTCGAGCTGTATCTTTTCGACCTCATTGGGCACTTCTTGAATAAATCTCTTCAAATTAGTAAGCGATTCGATATCTTTTGGCACCTCTTTGATTTTATCCTGGATCTCACCGATTTTGCTCCAAATGCGCTGAGTTTCGTTTCTCGCTCGTCTTGCGATAGCTTCCGTTAGGTTTTTCTTCAAATGCTCGTATTTATTGATCAACAGCGCGGTGAGGTCTCGGCAGTTGATGAGGAAGCAAGACACGTGGATTTCCTCGGGGATCTCTTTCTTAAGCTCCTCGATTTTTTTCTCAGTCTGCTTAATTTCATCTTTTATCAGCTCCAACGGCCTTGGATTTCCCGCGTCGTCTTCAACGTGGATTTGCTTCGCAATTGCATCTGGATCGAGCTGCAAAATCGCTCTATATGGCTCATACACCTTCAAATACTCTACCAGAGGCTCAATCGACCTTTCAGTGGCCTCCTTAAAGCTCTCGGCGAGGTCCCAGAGCCATTTATTCTCATCCATGAGTTTTCTCGGCTTTTCCCATTCAGGATGAGCAACAGGCTTTTCTTTCGGTTTTTGCGGAACAGTCAAGTAGAGATCTCTTCTCCCCGGACCGAAAGTGTCCCCGACGACTCGAGGCTCGATATCTGGGATCTTGGCTAGTTCTTCTAGCGTTCGGTCAAAAATTTGCAAGAGCTGCTCAACGAAAAACCTCGGACGTTGGACTGTATACGTAAATTCATCGTTCGCTGCTTTAACTAAATCAAGTAAAAATAGAGGTGCAGGCGATTCCGGGTTTTCGCCTTTTAGCTTATTGAATCTGTTATGGACCTCCTGTGGACTTTTTATCTCCACAGCGTCAGGAATGAATTGCAACACCACGTCATGGTAATTAGTGTACGAGCGTTTGATCAATATCCGCAGCACATCCTGCATTTCCACTCTGACCGCGGTCAAGAACCGTTTCAATTTTCCCTGCTCATAAGTGCTTCTGTTATCGCCAGAGTTTCCGAGATTGAACCAGCCGTTTCCAGGCTTCGTGAAATTGTTCATGATAATGTTTTTCAGTCCCTCAATCCACGTGCTTCTCAGCTGAGAGAGAAGCTGGTTAGTTGAGGCTTCTTGTCTCTGACGGAACTCCTCGATTCTGACCGGCTGTGTGATAAATAGGTTAAACAAATCCATGTCCTTAATGCGATTGCACTCTAATTTAACCCCTTGCAGCGCGAGTATTGCCTCTGGCTGACTGTAAATCGTTGAGTTGCTGAATTCCTTGAAGAGTGCTGAGAAATCCTTCGAGTTATGGTCCCTCTCGAGCTGTATCATTCCGTATTTCGGCACTGATATCTGCTCTTTTGGAGCCATGGTTAAATTATGAGCTAATACCTCTGCTGGGGCCTGTTGAAGGTACTTATCGAAGACGATCTGGTTCATTGTATTGTAATAATACTGATTTGCTTCGTTTGAAAGGTCGCCGAGTTCCACTTTCGTGCTGCGCAGTTTATCTGTATTTAAAGCCAACAGCTCGATCCGGCGCTTTTGGTCGGAAGTAATTCCAATCAGATCATCGCTTGGCATGCTTTTGATGTAGTAGTTATAGCGGACCTGCGAGTCTGCATAAATACGATCACGAATTGCCTTAGCGAATCTAACTGCAAATCTTTTCGTATCTTCTAGCTAAAAACCAAAGAACGATCTATCAATTGCCAGTTAATTTGAAATTACCTCAAATATAATGTAAATTCGAGGCAGGTTAACTTTAGTCCCATCGGTAACACATTCAAATGTTTGAGTTTTTGGATCATATGAGCGAATCTGCGCGTCTTTCCATACATAACCCTCCTCATTCCCTTGTTTTACTAAGGCCTGAGGGAAACTTAGTGCATAATATGACTGAAAAACAATACTTTTCCTTTAAGTGGAGCGAAATTTCCATCTGCATCGACTGCTTTTGCCATCCATTCCTCATCGGTGAATTCATCGTAGGTGCGGTCATCGAAGTTCTCAAGCGGAAGCCATTTTTCTTGCTGGAATCCTAGTGAAAGGTCGATGCCCTGAATATGAGTTCAGTCAAAAATGCTCAATGGAACAATTTCTGCATACATCTTCCAAAAGAAGGTCGTTAATTTGATCTATAGTATGCTCTCGTTTCTTTTTAATGAATTTTTTGCGGATGGGTTTGATGTTGGTGTTGATTGGTTCAATTATCTGAGTCGAAATCAAAAATTTCATCGGAGGATGAGGCAAGAATACCTTTGGTTTATTTGCTGAAGAGTTGTCTCGCTGCTGTTTTTGCAAGTATTCTCTCTGGAAGCGTTCTCTTGAAAAGAGGCCTGGCTTTCCTTCTGGCTTTTTGATCTTTTCAGCCATTCAACTGATTCTCTTTGAAGAAGGAAACCTACTAATTGTTGCAATAAAATCAAATAGAATAAAATTAATTCAAAACTCAAATTCAGGTATAGAGGAAAAAAAACTGTAACCACCAACTGACGGTGAGTCTGCACACTTTGAAATAGCTTTTTTAGAGAGAGAGTCTGTGTTTCTTAGTGAATTGGTCAAAATAATATGCATCTTCGTGATAAATGATAATTTTTCCTTTCTTGGTATACATATTATGAGGAATAAAGGCACCTATTCTCATCCAAAACTCACTGAATTTGTTGTTATTGAGTCCCTTGTGTAAAAAAATGCAAGATATCACTGCAAAACGTTTTTTTCAGTGAATAGACTCCGCTCAACTGACATTATGATTTGATTTGGATTTGAATTGCTCTATGGATCTTGAATGTCCTCGAATTCTCTTTAGTTGAAACCTGAATCTATAAGAATTAATACTCATCCCAAAGCATAGAAAATGATTGATGAAACATTTTTCCCTATGATCCGACAATTCAACAATGTTAATAGAATACACTTGAGACAAGAAGAAATAACTAAACTTGCTTCTTCCAATAAGGTTTTAACTCAAGCATCAGTAGCAAAAGTCATTTTCATAAGTGTGAAAAGAAAAACGAATCGAAGTAATAATAAATCGAATTTTGCTACATATTAATACCCATTTTCCTAAAATCTATTCATATGAATTAGAGCATTGGAGTTAAAAAACCAGCTTTGTAAGGAGAAATTACCCAATATTTCGAGAAGCGAAAATTTGAGATTCGAGTTTTCGTGATTCTTAACGACTTGAATTAAAGAAGACTTGGTAGTTCGAAGGGTGATTTCCTACTTTTTCAAAACTGATCAGAAATTTTACAGCTTATAAGAGAGAGAGAACTTTATAAAAGCACAATAAAATCAATATTCAAATTTTCAGGAACATTTAATGAATCATCAAACTAAATTCTTTTACTTACTCCTTGCACTTTTAGCGACAACCTTGATAGCGAGTGTATCAGGCAGCTATCATGTCGTTATGTCAGAAACTCACATGAGTTTCTTTAGTAAAGAGCTTGCCTCAGCCTATAAAGCCTCGGTAGTACAAGCCAAGAACATCACTAATGAAAAAATTACTAGAAGTCTGTTTCCAATCAGCAAATCAAACTCTAAATTACGCTGGAGAACCATCGAAGGAGAAGAGTACCTCCTTGTGACGAATGTTTTCGAGGATGACACCAAATACGAAGGAAAAGAGCAAATTTTGCTGGATCATGGAGATGTCTGGGTCTCTGCTTTCCCACAACTCTATGATTTTTGTCTGGACTACATTGAAAAGCATCCTGAGGCAACTATGCCTGATATTGGACTGAGAATCCATCAATTGCTCGGTCTTCCGGCAAATAAAGTCGATTATACGCTCGTTGAGTTCTGGGTAAGACCTAGTGACTTATTCAGACCATGTGCGGACCCTGATATCTCCAGCGAGAAATGTAGCATTCACTTTCCAGAGGACGTTGCAGAAGAGCATGCTTCATGGATAAATGCATTAAGAGAAGCTACTTATGAAGATGGCGAGAAAGATATTGAATATGGAGGGTTCCCGTGGACTCAGCTGGGCTATACTTATGATTGGAGCCCTGAATCTAAGGATAACATTGGATTGAGCGAATACGTTGTGAAAAAAGGCTCAAAAGTCTATGTTCAGAATGTTTACACACTAGACGAGTACTGCCAAGCCGGTTTCTAAAAATTTTACCTTTCAAAGACAATGATTGCATCATTTGATGTGGTGTTGTCAAATAACTTGAAAACCTATGAAATTTTACTTAATAGTTTGCAGTATTTATTATCATCATCAAGAAATTTATTTTTTTTTAATTTTTGTCATGGGCACGAAAATTATTGTATACATCTGGATCCATGATCTGTTTTTTAACAATTTAATTTTCACTACGAAATGCTTTCCGCTTTCATAGAATCACACAACTTCTTTCTACGTAGCAATAGATAGTCTGAAAAGCAACCTTAATGTTTGTAGCATTTCACTTAGATAACTACATTACATCGTTAGTTAATTGGAATATGAAAAGAATATCTAGGCCAGCTCAATGGACGGACTTGCCTTCTCCATGTAGTTGAATAGGAGTGAGAATATTTACTTATTTTGCTTTCGCTAATTTACAGCGACCTTACTTCAAAGAATTTGTTAATTCCATATCGATTTTCTAATTTTCAGATATTATGCAGAAAATTTTTCAGTTTAACTCTTTAAATTATTTCGAAAATTTTTTGGCCTAGCAATGATCTACAACTCCAAGCTCAGATTTCACTTCGTATTCATCCTCTTTGCAACAAACTTGATATGCGGGGTATTAACCAGCTATCATGTAGTGATGTCAGACTCTTACATGCGTTTTCTGAGTAAAGAGTTAGTTTCAGCCTACCAACACTCAATCAACCAAACAAACAATATGACAAACGGAACACCTGGCAAAAAACTATTTCCCATCACCAAAGAAAACACAAAATTGAGATGGAAAACTATAGAAGGAGAAGAATATCTCTTAATGGTCAATGTATTTGAGAACGCTGCCAAGTATGAAAGTGGACGCCAAGTGAAACTCGATCAGGGGGATGTGTGGGTTACCGCTTTCCCAGAGCTGTACGATTTTTGCATGGGATACATAGAAAAGCATTCCCAGGCAAATATGTCTGACGTTGGATTAAGAATCCATCAGTTGCTTGGTCTTCCTGCCGATAAGGTTGGATACACACTTGTGGAGCTCTGGGTGAAGCCTAGTGATTTGTTTAGACCGTGTCCAAACCCAGATATTACGAGAGAGGAGTGTGATGACGATTTTCCGGAGGAAACAACAGAAGAGCACGCGACTTGGATGAAGCAATTACAAGCAGTGAATAATGAAAATGCGCTCAAAAATGAAGAGTATGGAGGGCTTCCTTGGACCCGGCTGGGGTATACTTATGATTGGAGCCCTGAATCTGAAGACAATATTGGGCTGAGCGAATATGTTGTGAGAAAAGGGTCGAAGGTGTACGTACAGAATGTACATACAATTAATGCTTATTGTCAAGGCGTCTGTGATCTTGAGGAGATTTCTACGTGAATATTCTGCCGGAAGTTGTATAAGAGATTAAGGAAATTTTCAATTGCTCATTTGTGGTCATTTAAATCTAAGTGTAGATAGGAAAAGAACAAGAGGTATGTGTATTTCTTGTCAAGAACATCTCTTTCCAGTTTTTGATTACATGTTGGTAAGTTATGCTGAAAAAGAATGTCTTTTTTCGTAACTACAGCTCAGTTTATGAATAATGCAAACATATGAGTATATTCGCTTCCAAAGAAGATTATGATTCTCTCTAAGACCTGGTTATAAATCGAGTTGGCGTATAAGATGAAAAATCGCATAGCTACCTAATTCAATGGGAGTGACATTCTAACTGATGCTCAAGGAAAATAATAAAACTTTCGAGTTACCTCTGTAAATTATTTTTTCGGAAATTCGCAACGACTGGAAAACAAAGAACTCGCAAAATTCCGCTGTGAGGCTTTTTCTACTTTCCAAAACTGGCCAGAAAATTTCCCGTGTTAATTTGACACCTTATATTCGCTGCAACTTAAACTGGTTTAAAAATAATATACTTCTAATGAATCACAACTCCAAGCTCAGTCAGTGTTTTTCCTTCATTATCTTTACCACAAGCTTGATAGCCTGTGTGTCAAGCCGCCATCCTGCTGTTATCTACGACACTCACATGCATTTTGTGAGTAAAGAACTGGTTTCAGCATACAAAGGTTCCGTAATGCAAGCAAGCAATCTAACCCTTGAAAAAGTTTCCAATAAACTCTTCCCAATCAACAAAACAAACACTAAACTCCGCTGGAAAACCATCAAAGGCGATGAACACCTTCTGGTCGCCCATGTATTCGAAGATAATTCAAAGCATGAAGGGAAAGATCACATCCTTATGGATCAAAATGATGTCTGGGTCACTGCTTTCCCTGAACTCTATGACTTTTGCATAGATTACATGGCGAAGAACCCTCAGGCAAACATGTCTGACATCGGCCTCAGAATGAACCAATTGCTCGGTCTTCCAGCAAATAAGGTCGGTTACACTCTCGTAGAGTTCTGGGTACGTCCAAGCGACTTGTTCAGGCCATGTCCGGACCCAGATATCTCGACTGAGCAATGTGGACTCCATTTTCCAGAGGGAGTTGCTGAAGAGCATGTGTTGTGGATGAATAGATTAAAAGCAGGAACTTATCAAGATGCTCATATTGAGTACGGCGGATTTCCGTGGACTCAGTTGGGCTATACATATGATTGGAGCCCTGAATCGAAAGACAATTTTGGACTGAGCGAGTACGTGATTAAAAAAGGATCTAAAGTATATATTGAGAATGTATATACGCGTCTAGAGTACTGTCAAATGGTGTTATAAAACCGTTTTACAGTGGCTGAGAATGATCGTATCGATTTGGATACGATGTCTTCGGCTGACTCAGATGATAAGATACTCCTTATACTAATAATATATTATCTGAAATTATCGAGAGAAATATTTCGATTAGTGTCAATTCGATCATATTTATGGATTTTATTGCGATTCCCCGTTAACTGTGGTTCAATGAGCCTTGTTATCATTATGTATCTAACACTGCGACAATAAACACAATATAGTTTTCAATCAAACTATCACTTCAATAAAATTACTCTTAAAAAAGACTGATATCGGTCTCAGATTAAGTCCGTTGCTTGGTGTGTTCTGATTCAACTGCACCTACAGTGATCAATCGAATGTGTCTAGAATTGCTGAATAGAATTGGAAGCTTTGCACAAATAATTATCGACGCGTGCCAAATGGAATTATATTTATTCAAGACATATTAACCAGTGTGGCTGCATATTAGAAAGACCAGTCTCTTTAAAAAAAAGTTTCGATGTCACTATATACTTGCAAATACAAACTGATCAGAAAATTGGGCGAATATTTGACACTCTCAGATTACTGATTTTCCAAATTTCTAAATCTTAATGAATTCCAATCTAAAGATCAACTCTCTTCTTCTCCTCATCCTCCTGATTACAAGCCTAACAGTCAGTTTGGGAGGCAACTATACTGTGATTATGTCTGATACTCACATGAAATTCGTGAGCCCAGAGCTAGTTTCAGCCTATCAGCAGTCAGTCATTAATGCAAGCAATCCAACCAGAGAAAAAATATACAAAAAGCTCTTTTCAATCCACGAATCAAACAACCAAATCCTCTGGAAGACCATACAAGGAGAAGAGCATCTTCTTGTAGCCAGATTTATCGAAGATAAAGGCGGAAATCCAATACCAATCGATCAAAAAGACATTTGGGGCACTATTTTCCCGCAACTTTACGAATTCTGCTCGAATTATATGGCGAAGCATCCTCAAGCGAAACTACCTGATCTCGGTCTCAGGATAAGTCAATTACTGGGCCTTCCTGCAGATAGAGTTGGATTTAAAGTAGTCGAGTTTTGGGTAAAGCCGAGTGACATATTCAGACCATGTCCTGATGTAGAAATTACGGATGAGCAATGCGATATCAACATTCCGGAGAATATCACAAGTGAGCACTCGTTCTGGTTTAATCGATTGCGAGCCATTTCTTACGCGGATGGATATAAAAATCTCGAGTATGGAGGATATCCCTGGACGCAGCTAGGCTATAGTTACGATTGGAGCCCCGAATCTAAGGACCATGTTGGGCTGAGCGAATATGTTGTCAGAAAAGGGTCGAAAATTTATATTCAGAGTATTAATTCAATTGACGAGTATTGCAAACGCCGCTCTGTAGCATCTATCGCTATTAACCTACGATACGTTCGGAAGACATGAAAACTGATTGATAATCATTTATTTTTATATAATTAGTACGGATGAAATTTAAGAATATCATGCTTACTTCCTAATAGTTTTTGACTGTATTCCTCTCCTTTTTTCATTTCCACCCTAAATAAGGTGAAATAACAATGTAGCTCTTGGAATCACTGTTTTTGAATGACTAGAGATATTGATACAAAAAACTTTGGTTCTGGGTTTTAAATTGAATTCAATATCATAATCAATCGCAGAGATTTTTTTTAACTCATTGATAAAGAAATTATGTATTGCATTCTTAACTATTTATCATCTACTTACTTTTCCACTGGTTTTTTCTCTATTAAATCACTAATTTTCAAAATTTAACATCAATCTATTTCTTCATCGAAGCATCTTTGACGTCACGAGCCTTGATAATCTCTTTCCAGTAGTATGGCTTTTCAAACGTTCCTGGAACAGAGTAGAGGTGGCTGATGAATCTGTTGTAAACATCTCCATCGTAGCAACCAATTGGAGCTCCCAACATATCATCTGTGACAGCAACAGCATCAATAAGACAATTTGCCTCGTCTTTCACAGTCTTGCAAATCTCCATAATGGCTTCACGGACCCATTCGATCTGCTCCTTGGAAATGAAGTCGACTTCTTTGTAGAGAGCATAATCTTGCTCAATTTTATAGAGAGCCCAGAGATAGGAGAGCGTCTCCAATACTTTTCTCGTTGGCTTATCGCTGCATCTCTTCAAAGCCTTCTTGTTTTGGTTAAGCACAAAGATGTCACCATACGCCTTTGCAGCTTCAGGAAGATAGAAAGGTTGAGTCATATTCCAAGCATCGAACAGTCCTTCAGCCTTTCCGATGTTCTCTTGTAACTTGAGAGCGGCTCTCATCGCGGTGTAGTTTCCTTTGAATTCGAAAGCTTCAAGGAGTTTTTCATGGTTATAGCAGTCCTTTAATTCAGCCACGCTCCATTTAACAGCCTCAGGGTCAAATTCCGACTTGAAGTACGAGAGAGTCTCGAAAGGAAGCTTGTCGCCTTTGATGAACTTTCTGACTCCGTCGAGAACGAATTTCTCAGTTTGTTGAATCAAGACGTTGTTATCTCCTTCCCAGGTCGCATTCATATCGTTCTCCTCACGATAAGCACCGAGTCTGTTGTAAGCGGAATAGCCCAATCCAGCGCAGAGTTCTCTGACTTCTTGGATACCCTTTTGCGAGAACCAAGCGACTTGAGGCTTGAGGACGGAGGACAAAGCATGGATTTCGTTAAGGAGAGGGTTCTTCTCGTCGAAGATAATAGCTTGGTTAGATTCCCAAAGGTGTGAGAGGTAGTTTGCAGCGAATCCGTAGGCATAGCTACCAGCGAGGTATGGGAAGAGACGGTATTGGACTAATGGATATTCGATAATGCTATTTTCGGACTGGCCTGGAAGCCCGAACTGTCTTCTGACACACGCGTATCTGACACCGATTGTCAAGGCGTTTCTGAGCACGACGTTAGCTTGGCTGACCAAGGAAATACGACCGTTGCTGAGACTTCCAAGGGAAATTCCGAATCGCTTATCGTCGTTCTTAATGCTGGAGACGAATTCGTGCTTGTCGTTGATGGAGGAGAAACGGTCCAGTAAGTTATCATAAGGAATTCTGACGTCTTTGAAAATGATAAATCCATTGTCGATTCCGTTCAAGCCGGTCTTCAGTCCACAATCTCCGATAATCAAGCCTGGAAGCACGGAATGGTCGCTTTTGCTTCTGATTGGCACGATGAAAGCGTGAACACCGTGGCATTTGCCAGCAACGTACAGTTGTGCGAAGACAACGGAAATATTAGCCAGATGTGCAGCAGCACCGATCCAGAACTTCATGCTGAGGTCATCTGGAGTGTTGAGAACGAATTCACGGGTCTTAGGGTCATAAGTGGCGGTCGTTCTGATGTCTCGGACGTTTGATCCGTGGCCTAATTCTGTAAGAGCGAAGCATCCGATGTCTTTGAAGTAGATTGCGTTCTCTTGGTAGACTCTATGCTTAGAGGTACCGAGGTTCATAAGGGTTTTTGTGTATAAATGGTAATGAACACCCAGCTTAACGGCAATTGACTGATCCAAAGCGAAGACGGTGTCAGATATAACACTGAGGACGAATGGGTCGTTGACGTAGTCTTCATAGGACATTAATTGAGTGAATTCTTCAAGGATTTTCCTCATTTGCTCGAGAGCGACGGCTCTGACTTCTTTTCTCGAGAGTTCGAGGGTGGTGTGGTGTTTGAAAACATGCTCGCGACTCACCATGCGGAAAATTCGCTCTCGCTGAGCGAGATGCTTTCCGTAGATGAATTCACGGAGCGCAGGGACGTTTACTGTGCCTTTTGCTCTATACGCGGCCAAAGTTTCCTTTGGAGAAGGAGTTTGAGGAGTCGAAGTCTCTGTTGCAGAGGTGAGATGCTTCTGGACTTGAAGCAAGCGAGTGCTTGGAGAAGATAATGATTCCATTTCTACTTTTTATTTTTGAGGATAATTTTGGGATTATATTTTTCGGATCTTTTATTTATCTACATAATGAGCCTCAGAAAACTCAGTACTTAAAATTTTAGAAAAAAAAACGTGTTCAAAGATCTAATTATGGAATTACAGTCGAATATTCAGCTTTTTGTGGATGGAGGTCGTAGTTGGAGTTTTCCTTCTTCAAACTGAGAGGTGAAACAAAAGTAAAGGAATTCTTGAGCCAGTTTTAGTTTTTTTGCAATGACACAGATGACGTATCATTCATTCTGTTGATTGCATGACGTATTTGATGTAAGAATTGAAAGCCTTTGAATAATTCCTCGAACCAAATCATTCCAATATTAGAACTAGAGGCAATACAGGAAGAACAGTTTTGAGTTGGAGAAAAAATTTTTCTTGTTAAGTAATCAATATTATTTTCATGAAGATTTGTGAAGGATGTATCTTAAACTCAAACTCCTTCAGTATTGCGAAGGCACAATTGAGAGGAAAAGCAAAGCTAAGACCATGGCTCTAAGAAATGGGAGTCTGAGTTATTTAAAGGACATTTCGTGTCGACTGTTTTTACTTTAAAAGAACGAACGGAGATATGGAATTTAATCCTCCCGTATATAACAACTAATAAGGAATTCTAACAGATGAATATTTAGGGAGTGCAAATCTCTTGGCATTGACTGCAGTGTGTTTTAATCACTTGTATGTATAGAAAAATGAATATGCTATCAACAAATTTTGCTACATTTAAGATTTCTCCTTCTCGCTCGCTTTCAAGTTGCATTTTTTAGAACAAGCCAGATCCGACACTACTTTTCACAATATATTCTTGTACATTCATAAAAATTTATCGCCCTTCAAGTAAACATGACAAAAAAATAGCAATTCGTCCTCAAAAACGAAGCTCAATTACCTTTCAATATTTAATTTGGGTTTAGCCTGACGACATCAACAAAAGTTTTCTTTCGACATGTTCCCGATTAATTCGTATCCAAACTGGAGAATCTTGAGAATGAGAAAAAATTTATAATTTCTCATTTTTTTCTTTGATTAATTTAAAAAAACAAGGCTCTCGAAGACTCCTACTTCTTATAGAAAGCGATAAGAGCATCAGTAACGAACTGTGGTTGGACAGATAATCAGCCCACCGGAAGAGACCGAGCATATTTCATCTTGAGAAGTTTCAGTTTATGAAAGATTTCTGCCGCTGAAGACACCATACCATCCATACCTTTGGATTCAAATTTGCTACAGAAGACATGACGAGCTTTGGTGATGATATTCGCAGAGAGAAGAAAGTCATTTCAATTGATGAGGACAACTAAAATGAAGGTTGGATTCCGAGAATCCACAGTGGGAGGGAGGGCAAAAGTTGTGATCATGCGGTTGTTCCTACAGCCATTAAAGGAAAGCTGCTTCTATCAGGGATTTACTACAACAATTAATTATGTGCCATCTTCGACGTACTCACCATTTCTCAACCCTATTGAAGAAGGCTTGCAACATGGAAACAACATTTTTGAGCTGGATGCCGAGGCGAATTTGGATGATAAATTTACTGGGAATTCGTTGAGATATAATTTTCATTTCTGAAACAAAGGTTTTTTATGAGCATAAGTCTCTAATTTCTGAAAATAAAGCTGTATTTGTCAATGCGTTTGCGAGTGAACAAATCTCTTTTGGTTTTTTATCCTCTCAATCATCAGAACTTGGGCTCTGAACAGTAATTCAGTCACAGAAATCGAGTGATTCAGAGTTGTCGTCGTAATAATTCAGGAAAAATTGCTGAACGATAGAGCAAGTTGTTGATGCGTCTTTAAGAAAACCTTTTTCACATGCGAACCTCGAATTATTCTCTTGGCTTTCGCCTCAGGTTAAAGTCCATTAAATTGCGGATACTCTGTTTATCTCGATTCAAGCTTTACCAAGTCAAAAATGTTAATTTGTAGGCTTGATCAATCCGCCATCTATCAAATTAAAGAGTGATTGTTCCCATAGCAATTCTGAATTCTGATGCATAACTTCAGCATTTGGATTATGCATACTGACAACTGTCAGAAATTTTATGGGTTAATTTATTTAACTTGACTATCGAATAAAAATTATTCAATCTCGAAATGGGTTCTCAGTCTTCAAAAGAAAGCAAGCAAAAAATAGAAAGTCTCTCCAAAGATGATCTAAAGGACGACAAGAAGTCTGCTGTTCTTCCCTTTCAAGAATGGCGTAGTTGCAACGAAACAATTACTGGTACGAATGATACTATTCAATTTTCTCTCATTTTTTATGAGTTTTCTTTCTATTTCTTCTAAAGACTACTTTGGCTCATTCAATTTACATTATTACTAGAACTCGGATCTTCAAGCCTTCTTGTTTATGGAAACGCAGAGTATAAAATTCAAATTACTGATCTCAAAACGGAGCAAACTTTCGCTAAGTTTCAGGCTGTGGATTACAACAAATTTGATGGTACTTTTCAATTTATTGAATTACAAGGATTATCTGACAAATATTTGTAAAGACCAGACACCCTCCCATCACTGGGTCCATGTGAAAGCAATCGAGAACACGAAATATCTTGCTGTTGTAACACATTGCTTTTTGGCATCAGCTAGTCTAGAAGTATTTGATGTCTCACGAAAAGGCCGTCCCAAACAAATTTACTCATCTGAGACAATCTCAGGCTGTAGAGTTTTTTAAACTTTCAGTACTAATGAAACCTCTCTAGCCTTGGGTCATGATGTGATGTATAACGCCCGAAGAGGTTTGTTGGGCATAATCCCTGTTGAGGGGGAAATAGCTTATCATTTATATAGTTTCAACACCTCGAAGATGGATGATGCTGTGAAACTCGTCCGCAAATCAAAATGGCGTCCGGAAATTGAGGGGAATTGTGGAGGTTGTTCTCTTGTTTTGACAGCTAATAATAAATTTACCATGCTAATACACAGAGCTTACAGGTTTTGACTTCAATCCAATGGGAGAGCTTGTAGCAACCTTCCATAGTCTGCGAGATTCTCAAAAGTGTTTAGTCGCAGGCGTGAACACTAACACCCCGCTCTTTCATATGTGCCTTGGGGTGGGAAGTGGTAATTCAATTTTTTAAAAGAAACCCTCATATTCGAGCAATTGCAATAAACTTTCATCAGATAGCTCTGGTCGCTGTAGATGGAGTACCAATGTCGGAGAGCCTTTATTATACGCCAAGTATGATGGGTTTAATCTTCTTCTCCTAGATACCGAGAAGCAAGGCTCTATTATAAAGAGAGCGATCGAACTTGATCCTACCCGTAGTCTTGCCTTTCTCGGTAATTACAGCTGCTAACATCTTTATTAGAGTCTCCTATTAATTTCAACAATTGAAAGGAGATTCTTTCTTTGTCGATTTGCCAAAAGAGATTGCCGATATTGCGCTTTGTTGTTATTCGATATTTTAGCTTACTTATCTCTTTACGACAACACTCGTTCCTTAAAGGCTCTACAAACTACATTGACGTTTGCCCGAACAACGGAAACTTGCTAGCATCATGTGGAACGGATCTCAATGTCAAAATATTTGATAAACGAGAATTGAAGATTGTGAAAACTTTTGATACAAAATTTTCAGGTTTCCCTTCAAATTTCATGAATCATTATTTTAATGAAATTCCAGGTGAACTGAGCTGTGTGAGATGGAATCCGAACGGAGACAAGCTTGCAACAACCGGCTGCTATGGAGGAGTGAGGATGTGGGACATTACGACTGGGAAATCACTTGATTTTACTGACGACTGTAGATTTTTCGATAATGAATAAAAAAGCTCACTTTTCATTGTCAGCCGAGACTAGGTCTGTATGTTTCATTTAATTGAGATGGGAGAAGTCAATGCTCAGAGGAAAGAAACTAACAGCAAGAAAAGCTCTAAGTGAATATTTACGAGCTATTGTTCGTTACTCTTTCTTATTCAATATTTTTGTCATGAGTTATTTGAGCGTTAATGAAAAGTGAGTAAAATTAATTAAGGACGATAGCTACTTTAACAACTAAGTGATCCAGTCACAGAAATTATTAATTTTTCAGCTTTCAATCTTCTTCGATTTTTTCATTAAGGCTCATGAGAAAAGTAAGGTATTAAGCGAACAGCAACTTTATTTTTTGACATATCGTATTCTTTCAACACAATAAACAATTTCTGGAAGGTTTTTCATCCCTATGAAAGAGGATATATCAAATCTTCTCTTTGTCCACTCTGTCCAATCTTAGTTAGACAGATTCAGTTTTTGTTTTTTTTCCTTAAACTTTTTATTTATTGGCAGAACCCTTCCAAATCAAGACAAAAAGCAATGTGTTTTTTGTTTGTTTTTTTTGGGTTCTTTGGATCAAAGCTCTCCTCATTAAGTCGATTTGTGAGCTAACCTCTTCCTTTGTTCACTGAATTTCAAAAACCTTTTAAAAAGTCTTTAATGAGACAGGAGAGATATTCTTGTTGAGAGTGCTTCCTTAAAGATGATAACTCCTTACCGTAAACCTAATAAAAACAGCTCCGACTCAATTGATGCTGAGAAAACTAACCCTGACCATTCCACTCATTTTGATAGTCTCATTACTTTCATGCCAAGAGTGGATTCGCGTCAAATCCTTTTGAAACTATTTGCCTTAGTCTACTCTTTGACGTTTTCTGGTAGTAATCAAATATCAAACCAAAAATTGATATTTGACTCACATATCAAACCTCTATAAAAGATTTTATTTTAATAAAACCCACCGAAAGTTATAGAAGAACCAAAATATTGTTCCTATCAGTGAAAAGTTTAAGTACGAGAGACAACTGAATTTTATTTTATATAGACCAAAATTCGGCTGATTCTGTGACTCATGCAGCAATTGCGGCCCAAAATTTGAATAAGGAAGAATCACGATAAAGTGAGAACGAATTATGCTCTAACCCTACAAGAGAAACCCTTTCGATGCAACAAATTGTGTTTATTTTTGCAAGCTAATATCTTTGCTGAGTCACGTATTTCTAGACGAAGTGGAATGAATGCCGCCATGCCGGTGGTTAATTGAAATTTGGTATCTCATGACCTTAAACTTCTCAGAAATCCACTGAATGTCTGTTTCACAGAGAGACGGCAATCACCAGATCCATGAAAGCGATGCCATGGAGCCTATCCTTCTTTGAGAGTATTTAATTTCAACAAAGCAGCGACTATAAACCCTTTTTTATGAGAATAATTAGCAAAATTTAAAATAATTATTTCATTTGATTATGCACCTCTGCAGTGGAGTCACACTACAGCTGGAGAAACAGGTCCATAAGAGAGGATGGTAGCTTCGGATGCGCCTAAATGCAAGGTTTAAAGCACACGGAGAGAAAATAGCATCAGTTCATATAGTGTTAAACTCATGAAAGGTCCCTGGCCTTCATTTTGAAAATAATTAGATTATGGCCTTTCTATAATGAGTTAGCACGCAAAAAGCTTAGTAGCCTTGCCAATCGAGAATATGAAAGAGACGATGTCTCAAAAGGTAAGAAAAATTGCTTTCATTTGCTGATGATAAAGCTTAAATTTGAGAGGAATGTAAATTATGGTTAAGTTCATCAATTCGCAGTACGGTTAGTTCCATACAGTTAATTTGGAGAAGCTGAAGACACCTGTCCATGAGAACTATTTAATGAAGGATCGAAAAAGCGGAGTTGCTTCAAAGTTGTGATAGTTATTTTTACAAGCGTTCCAGTAAAACGCACTGAAAAATTGGAACACCAAAAAAGTGTCAATTCGAGAAAAATTTCGCAATGAAAACAATATTGTTCTCTTAAGATTTAACTTGAGACGTTCTGGATGGAAAGTTCATTCATGTTCTTTCCTTCCCGAACGATTACCGAACTTAATGCATTCAACAATTGACTGACAAGAATATGTATTACTAACAAAAATGAGCAAAAAATGTATGTAAGGCCAACTTGCCTAATACACATAAAACTCGTTCTTGGAAGAATCACACAAGTCAAGTCATGGTATGTTTGTTTCATTATCCACATCAATAGGCCCAAATATTAGTTTCGGACTTAATGCCATGTGATAATTCATCAATTATGAGTAGGTTGCAAGGATTCTATTTCCTCTGTCAAGGTGCTTTGAAAGAATTAACTTGTCTAATTTCGGAGATAGCGATGTGATTCACGGACCATCTCAGCTTTATTAGTCAACCAATGGCGTCTCAGAGAGCTTGAGTACGACAATTGCTATCAAAGAAGATATAGCTGCTCATAACACTCGAAGATTGAGTTTGTTCCACCTTGCTATCTCGAGCCGGGATCAACCCCATTGCTATTGAAAATATTTCACCGTGAGATAAAATAAACAAAAACCCTAATAATTAGAACATTATCAGGACAATTTTAGACAATTCTGAGATGTCTGCATTGTTTTAGATGAATTTGAATTAAAAAGAAACAACCCGCGCTTTAATTTATTTCGATCAGCTTTACTCTTTAAATTTATTTCTCTTTTTTTAAATTTATTTATTACAGCTTCTCGATAAAATATATAAGAAGGCTCAGAAACATACGGTAGGGTTTTTGAACGTGTAACAAAACTGAAATAGAATCTAGAACAAAAATTTCACCTTGTCGATTTCTATCAATTTAGTCCGAAAATGTTCTTGCTGATTATTTAAGTCAGTAG
>ENA-UOUE01000400-UOUE01000400.1-compost-metagenome-genome-assembly--contig:-NODE-400-length-35269-cov-8.045294_pt1 | contig 35269 bp, 15 predicted proteins | sample MGYA00238146_ERZ747223 | MGnify/ENA primary metagenome ERZ747223 (study PRJEB28781, sample SAMN06268865) | compost metagenome | isolation source: single cell | place: USA: California, Emeryville, Joint...
ACCTATCAAAAGAAGAGAACGAAAAGAACTCCTGGTACCGGGAATTAGTTTATGCTTAGAATTTGCATAATGTTTGTTATGAATAAACCTTTTTGTGTTTGTATATTGATGCCAAGAAAGGATAATATATGATCTTATTAAGAATTAAAAAGAGTTTAATTGAGATGCCTATGGCGCGCTGAAACAGCGGCAAGTTCTATATTTTTGGATGTATTAGAGTTAAAGAGAGGGAGATAAGAATTTAGACTTTCTTTATAGAATGATTGAAATTTTTTCTCATGCAGAGCTAGCGCATGAAAGATACACCATAAAATAATAAAATAAAATAATGCATAATTCAAAGTAAAATAAACAGGTAGGAATAAAAGACAGGCAATGAGTTATATATCAAGCTATCCTCAGCGCCCTCTAGTAACAATAAATTTCTGATCACAAGAAGTTAGTCTTTTTATGAGTGAATGGCTATTTGAGGTACGCTGAGATCCACAAAATTTGATTTAAACGAGACGTTGCTTACAGCCAACTAATCCGGCGTTCTTGATCAGCTCTTTAGATTTGGCTCGGAGCTCTTTTTCCAGAGCCACTGCACTCTTTTGTGAGAACGAAGGGAAACATTTTTTCGAATTAGGGCTCTGACGGCCTCCCGCTTGATCTGGCGAAATGAGCCCACTCATCCTCTTTGAAGACTGCCTCGAGGAGCAACTCTGTTTGCAAGTGTCTCCTTGCAAATTATGAAATTGCTCTGATAGCAGTCGTTGGTCCAATTGAATCATCTTGCTCAGAGGCAGAGTCACGACTGGGATAGCTTCTGTCCTTAAGCGATGATCACTCAGTTTTCCTTCATCCTTAATGATAGGTCTCTGATGCTCTATTCCATAAGTAACATTAACTCTCTGGTTCGAAGCGGCGGCGGGCTGAGGTCGGCATTTCTTCGAAGAGCTGCATCTTTGAGCCTGCTTCTCTGGGATTTTGTTCCCTCGGTTCGGCGTGCTTTTCCTTGGCACTACAGGATAAGGAACCAATTCAAGTTTGATAGGAAGCTGTTCTTGCGTCGATTTGGTATCAGTGGTCTGCGACGTGTCTGCTATCGGTAATTTCGGGATAAACGTGAGTGATCGATTGCTTGAGGGTGATCGCACTCGCTGCACTGAATTCATACCTTGGCTGCTATTACTCGCCCCAGACAACCTAGCTTCCGATGAATTTCTCGCAAAACCCTTCTTTTCCTGGATTTTTTTGGCCGCATTCTCTTCATGAGATTTCACGACCTTACTAGTAGGGATTTTAAGCTTACTTAGATCGTGATCTTTCTGTTTCTCAGAGTTGCTAGGCTCTCCCAAGAAGATCTCTACTTCCTTTACTTTCTTAACGCTCAAAATTAAAGATTTTGTTTTGTCTCTTGACCTTCGATTGTCCGATCCGATTAGCGTGTCATTTTGCAAACTTGAACTTATCGGGGATTTATTCACTGAAGATGATCGACGACTCACTCGCTTTGCTGTAGAGTTTGATCGCCCAGAATTAAATTGAGTTTCCTTGCTCTTTGGGGTCCTTGCGGTAGCGCTAGTATTTAATGATTTTCTTATGTCGTCAGAGATAGTTTTGTTTTGATTGGAAGGACGGCTAGTCGATAGCGTGCGTCTTAATCGCTTATGGTCCAACGAAGCCTGAGGGTTATCGTTGCCGTGGTCATTTGGATTGATTGTGGAGAGAGATTGAGAGTTCTGACCGTTGCCATGAAGAGATTGGGTTATTAAGCGGTGCTCTCGCGTAGAGTTCCTTTGCTTAAAGCATGCAATGTCAGCAGAGTCTTCAAGATCGTGCCCAATAACAGCGTCTTTATCGAAAGTAACTCTTCTATGTTCTGCTTTTTGAACCCTCTTAGGTGTTTGATCTGGGACGTTCACGATGACCATGTTTGAGAGGTTACAGTCATTCATCGGTACAGCCTGCTGATTTTCCTTGGAATTTCCCAGCGCATCAAAATTCAAGATCCTTGCCATTTTTTTTGAAGATATGTTTAGCAAATCGCCCATCTTTTCTTTGAAATTGCGACTCTCTTGAGCTGTATTATTCGCATTGGCTGAAGCATCAGTGTTTGATTGAGTTAGTCCTAATTCCTTGAATTCAGGGGTAATGAGCCCTTTGACCTCTCTCCTGAATGAAAGAAAGCCATCTCCTTCTGCAGGATCAGCAAGCGCAGCAGATGAGAGATCTAATTTCATACCAAATCTCGCTGACTCTGACTCTCCTTGGTTTGATAGCGCATTAGAGTATTCGTCATTCCTACACTGCTCTCTAGCCGTTTCCCTGCTCGTCAGCACCTCTGTTTCATAAATCTCACAGTCTGCCTGAGCAGGTTGACTTCTTTCAGCTTGGAGGATAAACTCATATTTCGGAGAGCAGACGGAATTCCCAGTTGCTTTCAAATTAAATCCTTTCTTCTTGAAGCCATCATCCTTTTTTCGCTGTGAAAAAGTTGCACTTTGCTCATTTGGATTTTCTCTCGATTCAGGCTTACTTTGAATTTGTTCAGGAATCGCTAGTGATGGAGTCAAGCGGTAGTTCGAAGGCTCACTGAAATTCTCGAAATCGAATTTAACTAGTGATTTTTTGCTCTTTGATCTCTCTGGTTCTACATTGTTAGACTGAGAGTCCACAGCGCCTTCAATCGGATCTTTTTGATACGTAGTACTGACAATGATCGGCTGAGAACTATTCGAAGGGTCCTGCACGTAGTCGTCCGAGATATCGGTTCTACTGAAAGTCTCTACGTATTTCGGCATCGTGCTGGTTTCTGCAAAAATTCGGTTTATCACTGTAGCAACCCTCTCGCATTGAGTCTGGTTCAATGTTTTGTACGAAAATCTCAGTGGATCTTTTGAGAGATTTCTGCTTCCTTGTTGGTTGGGGTCCAGTTCGCTCATTGGTTCTCGCATTTGGGCTTCATTTTGTTGCTTATGTGCCATAATTAAGTTCATAGGAACTCCAAAGCTCTCCTTTCTATTAGAGTTTTTATCTTCTTCAGATAGAAGGCATTTGGAATGGCTAGGAGATGGTCTAACGTTCTTTTCGGGAAGCTTCTTTCCATAGTTTGGATTATTCTCTTTATCCGAGTCTCGACTCACAAACTTCTTTGTTAATTTATTATCAACTGAAGTTTCAACCGATGCATATTTCGAGTCTGCCACAGTCGTTGAAATTTCCGAAAACGGTCTCTCAGAAGGACTCAATGGATGAAGCTTTACTTCATTGAGGAGCTTGGATTTTATTTCCAGGCGGCTTGAATCAATGCTCTTTTCGACGTTAGAACCTTCGAGGAGGTGGAGCCGTTCAGTTGATGAGTTTGGCGATAAGTATTCTTTCACCTTCTGCTCAGAATGGTATCCAAACAGGTAGCCTGCTTTCGCCATCTTCGAAATGGTTTCTTCCTCTTCTTTGCTGTGAGAAACTATTGAGTTATTACTCTCTTTTGTGAGCTGCGCTTGACTTGGCGCAGAATTGTTTGAGGTCGGAAGTGACTGCAGTTTTATAGGCGCTCGAAGGGATTCTAACCTGGAGAGTTCCTGAATCGGAGAACGAATTGCCTGTCTTCGTGATTTCGCAGTGCTCAGAGCGTCGTCATCACCAGAAATTCGGTAATCTGAGACTGTGTCTCTCCCAGTCATGCTAATTCTGCTGTCATTTATTTTTGAGTGCTGCATTTGGGCTTCGAGAGACCCTTGTCGATTGGAAAGCGCAGAATTGTTAGAATAAGAGTCGTCGTCCCACAAAAGGAAACTTATTTTCTGACGGCTTGTCATTTGTGCGATTAAAAAATATGAAATTTAAATTTACCGAATAGATAACGACCAAACCAAATCAAATTAAATTACTCGCTTGTTTCACTCTAATTGAACTGAAAAACAAGTATTGATGCGAAAGAAAGTCCAATAGTCAATATTCTTGGAAATTTGAAACCACCAAGGCTGTCATAGTGGGAAAAAGACTCACAATTCGTATGGATGAGGTTGTGTTGTTCTCTTGACGGTCTTGATAATTGTGAGTTGGCTTTGAAGCTAATAGATTTTGAGGTTTTGAGTGATAGTTGGATTTCTTTGCTTTTGCCTACTAACAATTCTGAATATTTATATATTTGCATTTTTTTTATACAAAAGGCGATTGAGTCTTTTATCAATTCCAAACAGAATGAACAGACAACATGTCCATTAAGGACCTGAACAGAATACTGCAAATTGCTTGTTTACCAATAAGTTGGGCAAATGTGGCTAGCGTTGACCTGAGAAGTAAGTAACTTTTCATAGAAAAAAATCCCTCTTTAAAATTATTATTTTAACTTTCCGCAATGACTCTGCAGATTTCTTGTAGTTTTTCTCAATTATGTCACGACTGTAATACTAACAAAAAAAACTGAATAAGAAGCAGATTTCAATAAATCCGAGAAATAACGTGTGCTTCGGATAAATCAAAAACCTTCGATTTTTACCTCCCAGTAATTATCTTTTTATCAATTGTCTTGGAACTTTTTGAATTCTTCATGCAAGTTTTTATCTTTAGCGACGAGAACGAACTTTTTCTCATATTCTATTTCCTCTACAACAACTTTCCTCTTTATAATCAATACAATGATTTCCATCTCTTCACAGAAGATTTCTAAAGTAATGGTATTAACCAAGGACGCTTTTCGTCGCACTTTTCGAGATTTGTCTCATCTCGGACATCGACTGATGATAAATCATTTTGAAGTCGATGGAGAACAGAATTTTCTAAGGATCATCATCGGTGTTGTAGCAGTTTGTCTGCTGCTTCTTCTTGGAGCGAGTATTTCCCCATACATAAACCAACAAATATCCAGCGATACGAGAGATACTGTGTACTTGAATATCATGGAACCTCTTGCCTTGGGTAAATCCAGCCTTTGCACTTTTCAAGCGAAAGGCGAAGGGAATCTTATCCTAAACACTTCACTCTCAGCGGACGAGCGAATCGTATTTATTTCATTCCCCGACAGAGTTCTCAAGAAACTCAAATGTATTACATACGAGTCAAACCTTCCTTTCCACAAAGCTGACACCGAAGGTACAATAATAAACGTTTTTACTGGTGAAGGTCATGAATTCTTTGCAAATAACACTGCAAAGGACGAAGGAGGCATACTTGTTAAATCACGGACTCCGCTCCGTGTATTTGTCAGAAATAAAGACGCCGTGCTGGCTCATTTTACGAATTTGACAGCATCTTTGGTGAGAAGTGTCGTCCACTTCAATTCTCAAGTCGAAAAGATTGGATCTCGAGCACCAAAGTTTCTTGCTTTCGCAGGAGAGTTTGTGTTTTCCAATAATCTCGATCCCGAAGCCATCGCTTCTTTGAAGAAACCGAAAGTTTTCCTCTACCTCACTCCTGAGCTCGACGAAGTTGATTTTACAGCTCTCTCCACATTCCATGAAGGTGCGAGCTTGAAAGTGAATTTCGGATTCAAAGATCATGGAGAGCAACTGGCATTCGTGAAGATATCTGCAATTCTCAATCCAACATCTGCAGAATCAGCTCATTCCAAAGGTTTAGTCATTTCTAAAGTCGAATTGGTTGATCCGAAGAATGTGAATCAATATCGTGCTTACCCCAAGACTATTTACTACCTCATCATGAGTTTTCTGGCGAGTCTCACAGGCTTATTTGTATTTAACCTTTCTAATCCGAGATCATACAGAGGCAAAACAGAAGCTATTAAGCCACCAGAGCAGTTGACCTCTCAACTAGTTAGCGAGTTGAATCGAAGATGATTAGCCAAGCTTGGGTCATTTATATGCTGAATAACTTATTACTACTCTCTACATAAAAAAACATGCAGTGCTTCCTAAAATGGATTTCACCAAGCAAATTTTATTACGTTGTAAATACGTGTAAATATTGTCCAAGATTTTGAATCATTACTATATAAATTAGAAAGTTGCCAATTTAGACAACTAAAGCAAAAACACTAACGAAAAAAAAACTACCAGATCAATGCTAACCTATCTAAAGTATATGTCTTTGGGTGTAGCGGGTAGTGCAGGCTTATTCCTTCTTTATCATACCCACAAGGTAAAAGAACTGCTCGAAACATCATGATAACATCGCTTCAAAGTTATTTTCCGTAGAATGGAGCGATTCGCACACAGTTAAAAGTCTCTTGACTCAATATACAATGAATACACTAATGAAAACGATTGGAAAGATCCAAGCCAAAAAATTCGACAAAGAACTTGAAAACGCGCCAAAAGTCAACGAAGAACTTCTGTTGTCGCTCCTTCAAAAAAACAAAGACACAGTTTACGGAAAGGAACATCGCTTTGCTGAAATCAAGTCCAAGGAGCAGTTTTCAGACCAGCATCCTTTGACTTCCTACGAACATTATGAAAAATATATCGCGAGAATAGAAAAAGGAGAACAAAAGATCCTCACGGCTGATCCAGTGGTCAGAGTCTCGACCACCAGTGGGACTTCGGGGTACAAAACTGTAATAAATGATTTTTTTTGGCCGTCCAATGAATTTGTATAATAGGAACTTCCGGCGATTGCAGACATGAGCAGGAAATTTTTCACGAAGGGGATAACTGTGATCATGGACGCCATGTTCAAGGCATTTCCTGGTGCGTCTGGATGTCAAAAGACTTTAAAGATAATGTTCAACCCTGTTTTCAGCAAGACAAGTGGTGGAATACTAAAGGGGCCGAGTTCATCTAGTCCTAAAGACTCGAAAAATTTGCTTCATTTATATACCACACCAGCAACAGCGTTATGCGAGGTTTACAATGAGCAGGATTTGATGTATATGCACCTGCTCTTTGGACTCAAGGACCGAAAGCTTGGAATGCTTGAAGCAAATTTCTCTTCATATATATACCATATGTTCATTTTCCTCGAGCATAACTGGGAGAAACTAGTTGAGGATATTCGCCTCGGACGAATAAGCCCTGACGCAACTCCAAAGACTGACCACGATCTGAGAGAGCGAATTATGAGAGAAGCCAAAATAACACCAGTAAACTATTTATTCTTATTTGGACATTACTATCATCCAACTATCTCTAATAGGATCCAAAGCGTGCTGCTGAACTAAAAGAAATCTTTGAAAAAGGATTCTCAGCGAGCACTTGTAGGGAGATCTGGCCAAAAATAAATCTCATTTTGACTGTGTCGACAGGATATTTCGCTTTTTATGGAGAGATGCTTAAAAGCAAATACGCAGGTGACGTTCCGATCTATAATCCCGTATACGCAGCAACTGAAGGGATTATTGGAGTTAATACCAACCCAGCGGAGGCATCATACACTTTAATCCCAAGCACAATGTTTTATGAGTTCATCCCTGCTGATCAGATGCATAAACCCCAACCAGAGACAAAATACATAGATGATCTTGAGATAGGTAAAGAATATGAGCTTGTGATCACCAACTTGGGTGGTCTGTGCCGCTATCGGTTTGGTGATGTGATCAAGGTCGTAGGATTTAACAAGACATCTCCAAAAATTGAAGTGATGTACAGGAAGGGACAGTTTTTGAATTTGAGAGGAGAACGATTGAATGAAAAAGATTTCTTGGCTGCTTTAGCAAAGACTTTTTCGCAATATAAAGACAAACAGCTTGCTGAATATGCCTGTGTAGAGTCACCACTGTTCCACGAGAAAGTCTCAAAGACAAAGTTTAAGACCCCAAGATATATGGTGTATCTCGAGCTCGAGAATAACGATTCTCTGACTGAGAAAGAAAAGCAGATTCTTGACCAAGAATTGGCGGAGATCAATTCGTACTACAAGGAAGATAGAGCCCAAGGTACTTGTGGAATAATGAGTTTATTAAATTGAAATATTTATTACTTTGAAATTAGGAGCAATTGATCAGGCGTTGGTAGTGACAGTCGCTAAGGGCACTTTCCAAAAAGTGCGACAGGCGATTTCTGAGGGAGGAAATCCAAACCAAATTAAGATCCCTCGTGTCATGCGAAATGAAAACTTAATTAAAATTTTGGAGGAAAACAAAACTAATTGAGCGATTTCAGATCATTGAGTGTTTGTTGTAAACTAGCTTTATACATGAATGCCATAAATAAGAGTGGGAACCTTGCATAGTAATGATAAAGATAAAAGACCAGTTAGGCTAGTTTATAAAAAGTCAAAACGTTAAACGTCCTCTCTTTTATTTCGAGTATATCCGATTAAAGGAGTTCATAGCAACAGGATTTAGTTATGAATCAGATTTGCTAGGTCAGATTCACAATATTATGTCAATTGCTTTTGGTTTTAAGTGAAGACAATTCCATGAGGAAGGGTCCTATAAAAAAGACCCCCCCAAGTCATTAATAATGCTATTTTCAAACAAACGTCTTTTTTCAAGTAACCATAGTTGAACAGATTGTTGAGAGGTGTCTCTCCCTTTATTATCAACGCAGTGAAATGAGCCCGATGTTTTGATCTTTAATGGACGAGCAAACAAGTAACGCGAAGTTTAGTCGGTCTACAACAAATTAATTAGAGCTACTCTTACCAGATCATCAGATCTCCATCCGCTACGTGGTGAATACATTCTCCGCTCTATTTTCATTTAATGTAGAAAAATACTACAACGAGCTCGAAATTGAAAACATACAGTTATCACAGTAGGAATTGTGCTTGAATTTTAATGACTTATTGAAATAGAAAGCAAAACGCTAGCTTTAGAAGCACAGTCCTGGTACATAGGCCTCATTATTTATTCTCTTCCTCTCTTAATATAGTTTTTATTTTTTCAGATGGCAAATAAAATGAAATACTACTCTTAATTTACCTCAACACAGCAGAAGACTTTATTTTACGTTAATAAAAATGAATTAATTACCGAAAACTTAAGCAGCCTTTTTTTTTGAAATATTTTACGAAAATTTATATTTATTCAAATTGAAAAACCGAATTAACAAACTACTTGACACCTAAAAAGAATATATAGGTTCTGACTATGTACTGTAGTTGCTGATTTGTTGAGAGAAAAGGAATCTGTCTCGCATAAGTCCAACTGGCTTTCACAAAAACTCGCTCGCTCTCTATTTCTATGCTTGAATTAGTGAAAACTGCTTCAGTAATTAGAAAGAATTTCGACTAAGAAATCGTTTCTGTGAGATAATTTTGGAGGCCTGTTTGCTTTAATTCTGGCACCATGTGAGAATACGGTCCATAATGTGTTGCATTATCGATAGTAAGCTAATTCTTTTATCAATTTCAATTAAGCACCTCTCAGCAAGAAATTTGTATTTCCAAAGAATGTTTCAGAACGAAATCAACTTCTTCAATTTTGAGTTGCAAATTTTATTTCGATTTAGCGATGGTCGTTATTAAGTTTTCATTTAATTAAGGAGCCTTGTTCTCAAAAAATTCTAAATTCGGATTAAAACGGAACTGGAAGATCTTCTAAGGTTTAAATTCTGAGCCTCCGTAACCTGAAAAGAAAAGAGAGCCAAACTTTATTTGCAGTCATAAACCTCATTACGCTTGACCCACTCACCGAGAAGGTTGCCAACGCAGTGGATTTTCGGGCTATTTCTAATTGTTTAACGAAAAAGTCGCATTCAAACTTTTGAAACATTGCGGTACTGAGTGAAAAATCTCCTTTTCTTAATAATTTTGATATTCTTCAAATGGCAAAAAACTTCAAGGTCAAGCGAAGATTCATCAATAAATCCGAGGTTCCACCCTTATTTCATGCTGGATCCGAGGAAAGTCCTTCAAAAAGGGACATTACGCAGAGCTATCGACTACCGAAAATTTTCTCACCAACTCTTTCCTCAATGAAAACTATCACCTCTACTCACAGCAGATCAACAAGCCATTCCACTCATAACCTCCTCCATCCGAGCCTTTCAGCAGATCTGAGTCCCAGCAACAACTCTTCTTTCCAATTCTTACCCATGCAGATGTTTAAAAAGAAAAATCTTTGGCTCCTAATCCCTCAGATGCTGAGGGTAAAGGACTTCCGTCAGAGTCTCTCCACCATGGATATACTCCTGGACAGTCTACGCGAGAATTTAGTCATAGCGAACCTCATCAGCGACATGCCCGCGAAAAAAGATATTGAGATCATTCATGATAAAATTTCCACATGCTTTCGAACGATCCAAACGAAGCTTCAGAGTTGCTCAGGCGCTGAGATCTTTACCTGGAAGTTTTTATCAGAGTTTCGGTTTAGCATTCAGCCCTTGAATACGTTGTTTTTGCAATATCCTGACGCAATGAACGGAGTCAAAAAATTTTTAGGCAGCCTTTCCGAGCTTTCGATTATGAATGACAAAGAGACGCTCGAATGCATTCCTAACTGCACCACCAGCAACGTCAAATCATTAGCAACGAGTATAATAGCCGAACACGCCAGACTTGTGAGTATGATGGATCAAATGAAGTTTCTAGTTCGACATTCTTCTCATAAGCTTCGGCCGCTAATCAATGCAGCATCTGATGATAAAATCAGGCAGGACCTCGAGAAGCTCGCAACCAGAGCAGTGAAATTCTACGAAAAAACGTACCAAGAGCTTTCTTTTATCACTCGTGTCTCGCAAAAGGAATTGCAAAACTATTTATTTCAAATGGAATCAGAACTGGCTTTTGTCTCGAGTCATTATAGAAGATATCTGCATGTGAGCACTGAGATTTCCAAGATGATACCAAAGCAAGAAAGATACTTGGACGTCTGCGCTCGTGTAAAAGAATTGCAAGAGCAAGTTATAAATTCTCATCAGATATTTATCAATAAAAACACTCAAGTGCCTATGCTGGAAATTGTTTCGCCAAATAGCGAGCCATCTGTATTATTAGATAAACTGAAACAATTGAAAGGCGAGATCGTTAGTCTTAAAAAGTCGCTGGCATCCGATAAACCGACAGAGGATACTACTTTGTTAGTTAATCAGTTGTATGAATTGACAAGAAGAAATCGAGAGATGATTTATGAATCAGAAAGAATCATCAATAAATCAAATAAAATTCTCAAAACTTTTGATTTTTTGAAAAAACTCTCTTCGCTTCTTCAAGACCTCAGCTTCAAAACGCGAACGCTCCAAGACGAAGTTGAAGTTTTATTCAACGAGGACGACACAGAACCGGGCCTGTTTGATCAAAAAGTGAAGCAGGTCGCTGCAAAGCGGAATGAAATTCGATATGAACTGCTTTATTACTACTGTCAGATTTCGTCTCAAGTGACGAAGGTGCAGAACAGTCATCCCGAGTTAGAAAAATATACAAAATTTTTTGAGCAGGTGACAATCAAATATATCCAGAAGGCAGAAGACCTTGCACTAAGGCTGTGCGATCAGAATGAAGATTCGGAAACTATATCTAGCTTTGAATTTTATCAAAACGTTAGGATCATTCTGAAAGAGGAGTCGAAATATTTTCCTAACTTTTTAAACAATCAAGACCTTCTCTCACTAGTGGATGATATGCTTAATGCTGCAAATCCAAAAATTACTAAAAGATTGCGCAGAGATCACGAGGTTGGCTGCTTCGAGGACGAGTTACTATTCTTTGATGATCTTGCAGACAATTTGACTTACTTAAAAACGCTTTTTGAAATTTTTAAGCCGTTCACGGAAAAATATTTCATAGAACCAGAGGAGAGATTGGAGTATTTTGAGGAGTTCTCTAGTGAAACTTCAGAGCTTCGTGTAAGAGTGGAGCACATTTGTGAGAACTCCAAACTGGATTGGGAGGTCATTAGCATTGTGAAGGAGCAGTTGAGATATATAGAAGCCGCTGAGGAATACATCAAGCTAATTGGATCAATTTCTCAGCTGTTATCGCTAGACGTTCTCGCCAATGAGAAAAGCTTCCAGACTTTACTGACGAGCTATTATCAATACTTGAACAGTTGGGCAAAATTTGAAACGAGCTTTAACAATCATAGCATGTATTCCTCGTTGCTATTCCGCTTTCATGAAAAAATTGTCCAAACTGTGGGAATATTGCAATTACTCAGAGCGATGCTTGAAAACAAAGACTATAGTCTGACTGTTGAAGAAGCCACTAAAATATCGAAGTTTTTAGAAGCTGATACATCTTTATTTGATGAGCTGCTACCAATAAAGGAACTTATTGAATATATCAACACTTTTCTGGTGATCTCCTCCGAAACGTCAGAGCACGTCAATTCAATCGTCTTCCTCTGGTACCAGAAGCACCAAATCGACTTCGACAGGATAAAATCAACAGCAGAAAAAAATGAAAACGTGGCTGACAAAACCACGAAAAACCTGGAAGAATTTAATTCCAAATATACTCACATCGATACGAACCAAGCAATGTTGTCGAGGCTCACTAAATACACCATAGAATCACAATTTCTTTCAATTTTCATAAAAATAGCAGGAATGAAAAGCGAATACAATAAACTCGAAGAGAGCAGTTGGGAGCTGATCGTCGCCGAAAAATCAATTTCAGCTCTTAAAGCAAATTTATTCCAGCACTTAGATGAAATTCGTTTAAAGCTTAAAAAGGGTCGCAAGTCTCCGAACCATGACTACGAAACCCTTTCTGAGGTCCAGACCGTTTCTGCCGAGTACTTAAAGAATTTACTCGAACTTCAAGCAGCAGAGCTTCAGAACGAAATTGAATTCGGCTTATCAGAAAATGGCTCACCTGTTCAAGAGTGTCTTCAAATTATGCAGGCAGATGCTAACTTTGTGTCGAAGTTTTATGGGCTTATCTGGAAGAAGATGGTCAAAAGAGAAATTGTCCCTGCTGAAATACAAAATATAGCTAGGAAATATGGACTTTTGTTGACAGTTTCGGGAAAATCGTTCTATCGAACAAGCTCGAAAGCTTATATTGGGAAAGTGTTGGCGACTTTGGAAATCGGAGGAATTAAATATAGCTACAAAGTTGAAGAGTTTGTGAAAATCACAAGAGAGAGTAAAAAAAAATTTCAATTCGAATGAAAAATTTTAATTGTTTTTTAGGCGTCGAACTCATCGAAGGAGTCTCGGAAACAATTGCTTCTGACGAGAAATCAAATTGGTCGTTGAGTTGGATAGTAAAGTCTTCGAGACTCTACCCATCAGAGCTGACGTTTACTCTTTCAGAGTATTGAGGATGGAACTGTATTGTGAGCATTGACGCTTCAAAATGAAGTCTCGAGCAGCTCATATCATTTTTCAAAACTTTATAAAAAAACTTGGAGTTTAGGCTCCTCAATAATTTGTTAAACGAATTTTTTGTCAGTGTTTATTTCGATAACTCATGCATTCATGTATCATGGTAGCATTGAATTGCTATGTTACTGCAACTATTTTTCAAAAGCCGATATAAATTATCAAGCACAATTTAACTTTTTTTTTTTTATTGAATTGCTGAATCGTGAGCCTGCTTCGCCACCATTCGTAGAAGGAAGAAGAGTCCGTGATTTGTGGACATTCTATTGGGAAAACTTTTATGATTAATACAATTTATACTTAGGTATTGAAGTTCTTAAAGAATGAAAGATATTAGATACAAATACGTCACTGATCGAATGAAATATCATAACATACACAGGTATTTTACTTGACAAAATAAAACTATACTCTTTGTACCAAAGATAAGAAACAGATGATATTAATATAAACAAAAATCGAATGAAAGAAGAAGAGGAAGGGCTCAATGATAGAAACTTAGGTTCTTAATTAAAGAATTGGCCGTGCGGAATACTTACTCAAAGTTGCTTATGTTGAGTTAAAGGGTCTTCTTATTTGTTTACTTAAAACTCGGATCAAGCTTGCTTTTAGCGTTTCAAAGTTAATCGGTTTCGTGATAACTTCGTCAAAGCCAGCCCTCAAGCATTCATGAGTGAAATCGGTCGAACTATTCCCAGAGAGGCAGAAACTTTGAATCCTCGCGAATCCCATAGACTCCGTGAAGACGTTGATCTGCGTGATTGCTTGTGTGCCTTTCAGCTCAGGCATCTCCTCGTCCATGAGAATCACTCCTATCTCTTCAGCTCTTGACTTAACAAGCGCAACAGCCTCTTTTCCATTACACGCTTCTAACGTTCGGAACCCTTGTTTTTGACACCACTCTTTCAGTATGGCAACATTGAATTTATCATCATCAACTATCAGCACTTTCTGGCCTGAAAAGAGAGAAAGAGAGTTTTGAGTTTGAGAGAACCTGCCCTGTAAGGCTCCCTTCGAGTCTGAGATCGAAAGGTCGGTAGAAACTGAAGGAGTTCTGGTTTCCACTGGAATCAGTATTTCGAACGTTGTTCCAACGCTCGGATGCGAGTCAGCTTTGACACTGCCTTTCAATTTATCGATCAACTGTTTTGAGATCCAAAGTCCTAGACCAGTGCCCATTTGATTAATTCCTTCATCCGAATGCACTTGCTTGAACTTCTGGAAGAGTGAGTCGATTTGCGATTGGTTCATCCCGCAGCCACTATCAATAATCTTGATTTTAAGGAAACCTTTGGCATCGGTTGTACTGAGCTTCTCCTTGCTTCCCCAAATTTCCTTCAAATTATTCAGCTCGAAATAGTTGACTTTATTGGAGAGGAACCTGCACTTGCTGGATGAATAAACACAGATGTTCTCTCCCCCATTCTTTTCGGAGATAGACTCATTACTCACTTTAGCTGAGCGATCGTTTTTTCTAAGTTGCAATGAGGTTGTCGGTACCCAATCGAATTCTAGAGAAACAAATCCGTCACGAGTGAATTTGACAGCGTTAGTAATGAAGTTTATTATGATTTGCATAAATCGCTGCTCATCAACTGAAATTCTTGAAGGGAGGTCCTTTGAGGCTCTCAGAAAACCTCGCAGACTCTTATTATTTATGAGACTTCCACAGATTGTCCACACTTTCTGAAGAAAAGCCAGAGTGTCAACTTCCTTCAGGCAAACTTCTACACTCTGGAAATTATTCTTGCTCCAGTCCAGAGTACTCGTTATCATAAGACGGAGATACTCGCCTGCTGCAACAGCCTTTTTGAGGTGTGGTAAGAGTTCGTTCTGAGGAGAGCTCTGGCTAGCCATCAGCGTTAGGTTACCAAGAACGATGTTCAGAGGGTTTTTCAACTCGTGAAATGAGGTGGCGATGAAGTCTTCGAGAGAAGCAAGTTTCGCTTTTAGGTTTTTGACCTCAGCAGTGAGGTCATCGATTTTAGTCTTGTCTCTTGGGCCATCTTGGGTTTTAGGTTCTTCATAGCTGTCAGTCTTGGTTAGAGGCTCAAGAGCAAGCAGCAATAACAGAGGGAACCACAGTGAGCTTAACATTGCATTAGTCTGACTCCCATTAAAATTTGAATGGTCACCAGCCATATATAGCAAGAGTCCCTGTGATGCAAATGAGACCCATGGAGTAAGCGGAGAGGCGCAAGTGTATTTTGCGATTAATAGGGAAAATAATTGTTTCTGAGGGCCCAGTTTGTCCGATGAAAGAAAATATGAGAAAACACCTGTGATTCCATAGAATATTCCAAAGTAGATGCCTTGCAAGCGGCTTGATTTTGAGCTAAGTGAGTAACTCAACCCGAGGTAAAAGAGAGAAGTAACAAAAGCCCACAGGAACGGGTCAGAAGGTAATGAGGCAAGAAAGACGATACAAGCGATCAGCTGATGGCGATACTCTAGCAATTGGTTCATTTGCCCTCTGCCCTTCTCAAGGTTCTCCTCAAGAGAGCAGATATTGGATTGCAAATATTTCTTTAGCATTTGCACGAATTCTTTCATTTCAGGATTGCGCGTTGATAATTTTTTTCTGATTTCAATTTATTAAGAGCACTTAATCTGCTATTATCTGATGAAAAAAAATCGCTGGTGTTGTTCTTCGAGAATACAATCCAGTAAACGAAAACTTGCATCGGTCATTAATTTTTAATAAACTTCTTTATAAAAACTTCAATTAAATTTATTAAAAACATCAGTAAATAGAACAAGAAAGCTGTCAACGCCGGAAAAATTTGTCATGAAATTTCATGAGACAAGCAGCCATTCGTAATAAATCAAGCCATTGTGGGCACCTTTTATCACGATAGCAGGTTTACGGATATATAGAAAAATTTTACGGTATATCACATTTACAACTGCTGATTAAGTTATTTTGGAACTTTGATGCTTTACCTCAGGATACCAGCAAATTTTTTAAAAAACACGTTACGAACCTTCTAAGCTGAACAATTCCGATTTCTCTCAAATAATAAATAAAACCCGAGCTTTAAGAACGACATTCTATTTGTAATTTTTTTTGAAATCACTGTCGAAAATTTTAAAATTAAAACTATGGTCTCACCTTTTCTAACTCACAATTGGATCGAGGTGGCTTTCAAATCGGCTATTGTAGTTTGACATTCATTGCCTTACTTGGATTCTGAAAAGGAATCATGAAAAGGTTGTGTTTAGTAGTAAGGAGTGGGGAAAGCAGAACTTTATTTAATCCTTTCCATTTATTGAGTCGATGTTCACAGTTTCAAGTTCAATAGAGAGAGAGCTCGAAAAATGTCGTTGCACCTCATCCCTAAACTTAAGCTACGAAAGAAATTGATGAGATTCAAGCTGACGGAAATCATCAAAATAGACTCTGGATCTGCTTTCCATAAAATTTTAATAGCGGACAGAAAATTTATTGATGCCTTGAAAGCATCGAGAGAGTTCTGTTTGGTAGCTTGTTTTCTAATAACCCCTGCTTGTATATTAGGATAAACTTAGTAGTTTGTAAATGTAAAAAGCAAAGTCAGATCTTTGGACATGATTTTCGGTGAGATGTTGCATGCTTATATTTGGAAGAACTTACACAGCTGTTCAGGGTGCTTATTAAATCTAAATTGTTGTCCGATGCAATAAATACAAAACTCTTCAACAATTTTGCTCAGTAATATATAACAACTAACACATCATGATAATATTGCTGCTAGTTTCAATACAATCAGCCTTATTGAATGCTAATTTGTTAACAAGAGAGCAAAGGATTGTAAATAAATGTGTAGTTTCAGCAACAATTTTGTCTTCAGCAGAATAAAGCGAAATAAATGCTCTCATCTATTAGTGTCTGTTCGGCTTTGCCATAAAGAATGATATTACTGGGAATTGCATTCGAGAATTTTGCGGAACGATCGTAATTGCTCCCGAATTCACAGCTTATTTCATTTTATCATGTATTCAAGCAATCAATGCTAGACGAAGCAAAACATGAGTTATGAGTTGTATAGGATACTTCCAAGACTTAGCCGAGCTGTCGAGTACTATCTATATGTTGTTAAAGATAACTGGGAAGAAATATCAACAATGTATATCAAGAGCGAACTATAGAGTCAGAATTTGATTTTCTTTTAATACTCGAATAAAAAAGTTCTACAATCCCAATTCAAAAATATGACCGTGAATGGCCTCACAAATTCTTTACTTTCCTAACTAATTGCTATTAGAATTGAAACCTCGTTGCTAAATAGGAGTCAGCCTACATCACTATATTATTGTGGTCATTTCAAACTTATAAAACTATTTCTCTTTGATTTGAATCTCTTTTACAGATCAACAAGGCGCTTTCATATTGACCACTAATTCACAGTTTTCAATCAAATAGAGAGATGAGATCCTTAATCGTTATTTATGTAGCAAGATGAACTAGTCACTCCCATACAAATATCGCAGTTAAATATATTTAGGTTAATTTAATGATTTCCTCCAGTCATTTCAAATAAAGGGGCCCTTCTTGAGCGCGCCACTTGTGACCCACTTTCCTCTGACGTCTCCGAATTCATCGCTGCGTACCTATAATCTCCTCTTAGTTTCTTGTACTTGAACAACAGCCAGCAAGCTCCAAAGAGAATTCCTATCAAGCCAATTCCGCAGACCACAATAAGGCCAATGATGAAGTTTTTATTCGGTGGCTTAGAGATTTTCAGATTTATTATCTGCGCTTCATAAGAGATTGGAACCTCCCAAACTTGGACACCTCTTTTCGAGCCTCTGACTAGCGCTTTTACAGTGGCATAATAAGTCGAGTTGGTCTCTAATTTCAGTGAATGTGAGAGTTTTGGACGAGTTTTCGCATTCAGATGCAAATCTTCCTCTAATGATTTGCTAAATTCATAGACCCAAGGGTCTCTTCCAATTGCCTGGGATAGCTCGAGAGGTAAGTACGAGCACATTGAATAACTCCAACTAAAAACAGGGTCTTTTGCTAAAACGACGGTGTACTCAGCAGTAATATCAAACTCTGTGAAGAAACGAGCGTTATGACTTTCTTTTGCACCGAAATCGACGCGAGTCCACGTCAGATTGACCCTTGAAGTTTGGTTTTCGAGCTCCTGGATGCTGAGTTCGATAAATCCGTTCCCTCCTGCACTGAAAAACTCGCCTGGAGCAGCGGTATAATTCGAAAGCATTTGAATTTCAAAATTATAAAGAGCTTCCCTTATTGGATCTTGCACATCATCTATCAACCCCTCAGTGCCCTGAACTCCGATGTAAACTACGCCTGGCTCAATAACGCTTAAAGTACCCAATGCAATTGAGGTGTCTTGTGAGTGACGAACTTCGAGGTCAAAATCGTGATTGAGGATTTTGTCGGTGCTGGTAGCTGCGGAAAACCTAACGGCACCAAAGCAAGAGACCGCCTTGATTGATAGCGTTCCGCTTTGATTTACATAAATCTCGTATACTTCGATCTCTCCAACACCGACCCTTGACGTAAAGGTTGTTCCTATCGGGATTCTGATTGTATCTATACGATTTGCGACAACAGATATGTTCAAAGAGTGATTGTAAGGGTTGCTAATATTCAATGTGTACAGTCCGACAACCTCCGCGACTTGCAAGACTTGTTGATTTCTTACAGATCCCCACAGATCGCCAAATATAGTATTATTTCTGAGGATCGCAACCGAGTATTTTTGCTGCTCGATGCCTAGCTTTTGGTTATCATAAACCAAATTTACCACTGGCAGATGCCTGATTTCTTGCTCGGTAAGATTTTCAACAGCAGTAAATTGGTCGTTATGGACGTTTATGTAGAATTTGAGCCTCTGGTTCGAGAATGGATAGGCCGTCCAGCAATTGAATTCGAATATTTGGTACTCACCCTGCCCAATGAAAGCAGGAGACATGGTACCTTCACTAAGATAAACGCTCGAATCCTCTTTTGTCGCCATTATTAAGTAAGAAGACGGTTCTCTTCCATAAACAGCGATATAATACCCGAAAATAGGAAGAAATGGTCTAGTGGGGGTATTATTCGTATTATTATCAGGGTTTTGTGGGCTTTTCGGAGAGCTGAGGCTTAATTGTACAATTTTTTGTCCTTGTGAGGGAATTGCCGACCAATTATATGAGGTTCTTGACACATTCTCATTATTGCTGACATAAATTTCCGGTTCTCCGCTGTAAATGATCATAGTGATATCGGTTTTCGAATCCAGCGCAAAATTCATATATTGGAATATTTCATACTTATTCTTCTCGACCACGTAACGTAGCGGTCTTCCATCCTGGAGAGTAATTGGGCGATTTGGAAGCGCAATGACAACAAAACCCCGAGCTCGAGTTTTTGCTGCAACTCCTATTATATACTCACAGTTGCCACAGAAATTCTTTGGATCAGTCTTATTGCTAATCAAAATAATTTCTCGTCCAAACGCATTGTTTGAGCTATTAGAGGCCCACGTGCTAAAATACCTTGGAAGAGCATCAAGAATATCCTCATCTTCAGACATTGGATTGATCCTTGCTACCACCTGACCCTCTTCGTCAGAAACAATGACTTTAAATTCGTCATATATGTAATTACGCCAACTAAAATATTGTATCTTGCCTGCTTCCAACTGGAAATCGGCGGGAATCCCTTCATACAAAGGCATGATTTTATTCTCTTCGTAAACAACCGTAATTACAAAAGAGCAATCTGAAAATCCGTACACTCCAATGGTCCAAACCCCTTCCATTGATAACCTTGGCAGGATATCGTCGTTTGAGATTTCTAGACGCTCTCCTTTGAACATCGATGAAGTAAACTCCGCGTTTCCAAGTACGAATGAAGGTCTAGCGTGAGCTCCGTAAGAAACGACTAATGCAGGGTCGCCATCGGTGAGTGGAGATACAGAGATCAAAATAGTGCAGTTAGGCTTCAGCACCCGAATTTGGAAGTATTTATGCTCTTCATAGGCCACAAATGAAAGCATAGGCCTTCCAAGCTGAAGAGGCACGATAAGAGATGTAGCAATAACTGTCATATACTCAGAAAACGCCGGCGGCTCTATCGGTATCGATGGAAATGTTGTTCCTGAGTCTGAATTATTGGTATTTGCATTTGTATTCGGGCCTTGATTCACCACGGTTATGGCTAGAGCACACTGTAGTTCTCCATCCTCTGTGCAAACTTCCAGATCCTTGGGAGGAATTTCGAGTCGATAGGTTGGAATTGCCCTCAATCCATGCAAGGTTGAATAAGAATAGCTTGTATTGGTCGGCCACGTCCATTTTTGAATTCTCGGATGAACTTTTCTATTGATTAGGCTGGCATAAACTCTCAAATCGAAAGAAATTGCTGTAAATATGATTTCTGTAGGACTCTCACTCGATTTTGGGATAAAATAGAGATGAGTAGGTGTCTTTTGGGGAACAGAAATCGTTGCTACGATACCCTCTGGAAGATGCTGGTAATCGCCGTCGCTACTTGCTGTGAGAGAAAAGTAAGCTGGAGTATCAGATTCTGTTGAAATGGTAATGAAAATAAAACATCTCACGCCTTGTCCGAGCTCTTTGTGTTCAGCACTGCTGTTACAAGCCTGATCTATATATTTCTTGCTGATATGGCCCGTTCGTACTCCTTTTGACATCACGAAATCAGCGTTGTCTGATGAGGGGAATGGATTCGAGCTATTGTAGGAAATGTACATCTCTACTTGTCCTGATTCATCAGAATTGCTGAGTCGTATGGACTCTTCCTCGTTGTCAATTTCGAGTCTATAATATCTTTTCCCTTTGGAGTCGAGGTATATCATAAAAGATTCGCGCATGCGCATTGTAACGATATAGTTGGAAGTCGCATACATGATTCCAAATCTGCTTATGGAGTTGGTAATAGTGTCATTTTCGTAGACACGGACATAGTAGGTACCTTCTAAACGGAAATTGCTGTCTTTTTTCGTGAGCTTAAGTTGACCAGTATCGCTTTTAAACTGATAGTTGTCTTTCGTCGGAATCATATCCTCATTGCTGGCGTACATTGTGTATCTTCCTCCGTAAGATTGCAGCACGATGTCAATCTCTCTTTTGACTTGAGAGAATAAACTCACGCTGAATGAGAAGAGGAGGCTAGATTTTGGTTCGACTTCAAAATACTGAGTGACTCCCTCGCTTAATTCTATAGATCTCATGTCGTCACTCGGCTGCTCATTTGAACTTGGTCTGAAATAAGCTATTATCGAATAGGTCGAGACTTCAACACCATGAACGTTTATATAGTAAGTCCCTGCGAGGTGCTTATCCTTCGTGCTTTCTTTATCGATTACAAATGAGTTCATAAAGCTCATGGCAATCTCGCTAGTCTCTAGTGATGGATAGCGCTCTGTTTTAGAGATGAACACCTCGACTTCGCCTGAGATGGAGGTGACTTGAACCACAATCTCTGTAGAATTCATTTCTTCAGCGACAGTAAAAGAGTAATAATCGTCTCCGTTTATTCTTACGTGTCCTCTTAAGGGAGTCGATTCTGGCAACTGAGTTATGCTCTCTGGTATATTCACCTTCAAATTGTATCGAGTTCGGCTTGTATTCCCAGAGTTTATTACCGCCACTGCGTAAATGCATTCCGGCTTCAGTCTACGAATGAGATCGAAGAATCCCCTTGAAGCGCAGACACTCGGAGTGTGGTTGAAGGAAACGCTTTCTCGACCCGATAGGGAGTTCGTACCTTGCAGCCCATTTTGTTTGCCGTTTTTATAATCTTGAATCTCCGACTTTGATATGGTGCATCCAATCTTCGAGGAGCAACTCTTCACAAATGCATCAGAGACTCCGGAGATTTCTGTAATAGTGAGCTTTACTTCGCTCTCGATTTTACTGGAGATTGGAAGCAGATAGTTAATGACTTCATCTTTCACGGCCGATCCAATTTCTATTGTTCCAAGCCTCAGCTGACTAGTGCCCTTTGCTTCTGAAGTCACTTTCAGCTGGAAAGTGGTCGATCGGATTCCAACAACTGTAATGTAGAGCAAATCTTTAAGTCCCGCTTCTTTTCTCTCCTCTGCAGTAATGACTAGCTCCTGATTGTCAATAGTGTTCGTGCTCCAGTAGTAAGACTCATTGCCTTTCGGTAGTCTCTGTGGGTGTGCCTGAAGAGACGCGCTTCCAGTATATGGCGTAAAGCTGATGATCAGAGTATTGTTTCCGAGATTTTGGTTTGTGAGGTTAAGCGAATATGTAATGTTTTGATCATACTCCACGGCATCATATCTCGTCTCTCCAAGCGAGATCTTTACATCGTGTCCATAAATAAGCACCGAAAGCTGTAAAATTGTCCCGTTTTGTGCTTGAAGGAGGACGGTATAAGTGCAATTAGTACAGAAAAACGCGTCATTTTTGTAAATGACAGCTGCCTTCCCTTCAAACCACGCGTTCTCTGCACTAATATCATGCCTCGTCGATTGCGGAGGCTTCTCGCCTTTGTCAACATACATATGAAAAGGCTCATCGATCATGTACGAGTTTTTTAATTCCGCTGTGATAATGATTCTAGTAATGGGATTCTCCGCAGTTGATGGAGGAATAGAAATCCTGACGATTTCCTCTGCGGTTTCTCTATAAGTGAGACGGATTACCTGATTGCTCGTCATGTTATAAGAGCCCGTTTTTAGAACGTTCAATCTAAAGCGGCACTTAGGAGAAGAGCAATAAGCTGCGATGTAGAAAGTGTCACGCTCTGAAATATCTTCTTTAGGGATGACAACAATGTCATACCCAAAGGATATGTCAGAATAATTCGCTGAAGAAAGGTTGGATTCCACGAGCGGGATATTCTTAGTGACGTAAAGGTCAGGATCGCTAAAGCCGTCGAGAGGAGTCGCATCGATTGATAGGTCGTAGATCTCAACTTCAGTACCAGCTTTTATGTAGGTATATTTGAAGTATGATAGGTTTCCGAGAGACAGGTTGACTTCGACAGGCACATCCTCAAGCAATTCAGTGTAACCGTCTGTTGTGGCTAAAGATCTCGTTGCCGCGAACGAAATAAGAAGAACTATTAATAAGCTATGCAATGTTTTCATTTTTCTAATTTGAAAGCAATATCTTAGAATTATTAAAAATTGTGCTACAGAATTCTGATGATCCAACTGAATCTCCAAATCTCTCTCTGAGAAATAACAAATGTTCACAACATACTATCTGAATTTTTGGACAATAAGTTTTATTACCAATAAGAGATTCATTGGACAATGGTTTAGAATCGTATGCTCTAACTTATCATCTAAAGTTTCCTAAAAAATAATTTTTTGGATTGAGGATTTGCATTGCAGATTCTATGTGAAAAGCGATGCAGTATAACTCCAATATCATTTTCCCTAAAGTAGAAAAGTTCGTCAATTTTATAAGAGGAAAATGGTCAGAAACGCTTTATTCTTGAGAGAATGGAATACCAAAACTGTCCTCAAAGATCAAAGATTTTTTTGCTCAATCGTTTTAGAAAACTGGAAAACTAGATCACGTCGATAATTTTCAGCAAGGTCAAAAAGCTAATTGAGTTGTCGTCTTCTGACAGGTTTTACAATAGTATTATGGAAATAATTTCTGCAGAAGCTTGTTCTGAAAATGACTTGCCTGAAAAATTTATCCAAACAGTATTTACGTTTCTTTTGCTTTATCGAAAAAAGGAAAAATAAAAAATATCGAGATAGTTAAAGACAAGAAATAATACGTTTTATTGCAATTCGACAATGAGCTCAGTGCTGGATCCAAATTTCCAAAGCCGTCTTCAGGAACTGTAATTGACGCCGCCTAGAATCGCTCATCTGAAACACGTTTAGTCAATCTGAAAGAGAAAAAGTCGAAAGAAGACTGGATGAGTTCCAATACAATTCCAGACAGACTGATTCGCAATTTATCGAGTACCTTCTGCAGAAATGATGCTGACTCTCATTGTCTTTGCTAGATATATAAAGAAAGAGCTCGATGATATTCAAGCCTTGAGGAATTCTTGGACCTTATAAAAGATGTTCAATGTATAACCATTAGAGAGGAAGCAGATAACCGTAATAAAGAATTTCTCGCTCAGAAACAAGGAAAAATGGATCAGTTCAAAGAGGAGTACATTGCATGTGATATATCGTTCATTCGTTGTGACCTATCACCTAGATTGGGCAAGGTAGTGAAATCCGATGCTGTTCTCCAGCGTCAAAAGAATTACGTCGCATCTTTTTATGAGAAGAATTATCCACGATTGTAAAGGTTCTTCTGAAATTCTGAACTCAAACTCATACAGCGCCAAGGAAATTCGGAAGAGACTATTCGGTGAAAAGGAAGAGACAGCTAAAAAATTGGAGGTTTCAATGCAAATAAACTGTGCGAGTGCTCATATTATATTGATAGGAAATCAAAGAGTACAATTTATATGCCAAGCGAGTCACAGAAGAAGTGATCAGCGTTATGCAGGAGCTTCAGAAATTGCGGTTGGAACTTGACTACCAAAGCGGCGTAACATCTCTGCAAAAGACATAAAATAACAATTGATTTGAAGAAACGCTCGGAGACGGAAAAAATTTTACTCAATTTTATCTACCAGGTGCCTCAAATCGTTGAGAAGGTATAATAATGTTCGAATATTCTCAGCTATTCACAGCATGCCTTAGGACCTACAACAATTTATTAACAATGAGAATAATCTCCATGCTAACATAGCAGCGAATTCAGAGGTAATTATTTCTGAGAGCTCACAAAGAGATGTAACATTATTCGAAGAAGAAGCAAAAAGATAAAGACGACAAACCAGATGGAAGGCAAAATATACAATACGTCGTTAACGTTTCAAATATTTTGGAGCATGAAAACAATAATTCAGGTGTAAATCATGGATCGACACTTGAACTTCTCAAATCTCAGTACTCACCCCAAAAATCATACTTTAGCCAAATAGAGGAGCTTGAAAAGGCAAGCGCTGAGAGAATAAAAGCGTTCAGGAGCAGGATTGTACCAGTGGATTTTTCTCCTGCTGTATTGGAAATCAAAGACTATTATCAGAACAAACATAGAAGAGAGCTTCAGCTGCTGGAGAATATGATAAAGCAAAAAGAAAAGAAAGAGCCAGCAACCAATGAAGCTCGAAATAATGAGCCCAAACAAGCTACTACAGGCACTGACAGCAAAAACAAGCAAGTTGAGAAGGAAGAAAATAGTGAGTTGAAGATCACAAAAATTGATACGTGGGAAAAACCAAAAGGAGTGAATGATAAGTCACCATTATTGAACCCCAAGCTCAGCTTGATTAATGAAGAAATGGAAGCCTCGATGAAACCTACACTAGAAGATGATGCTTATAAGATTAAGAATACAATTGATCATTCCACGATCTCCAGCACAATAGACTATCAAAATAAGGACAAAACAAATACTGGAATTACTCAACAGCTAATGAACTCACAGAAGACGGGAATTGAAAATAATTCCATTGAGCAATCGAACTCTTTGCAAGTGAGCGACCTCCAAAACAATAGCTCTTCACAGTTTGGTTTGCAACAACCAGCAAAAGTGGATACGAAAGAAAGTCAGAAACCGAAAATAAAAAGACCAAACTCTGCGAGCATGGCCAAAGTTTCTGCAGCTAAGATGGGCAAAAGTTCGGAGGTTTCGGACTCGAAGCCCGAGAATCCAACGTCTTTAGGTGGAATAGACACAGTAAATTCGATCGTTATAGAAAAAGAGACATCACAGAGGAATACATCACAACTTCCGTCAGGCAATAATTCTGGAAATGGCCTCCCTACAAGTTTTTCACCTTTTCAATTTGGAATGAATCAACCATTTGGTGGAGGGTTCGGAGGATTCGGTATTGCGACGCTCTCCACTTTGAATATCAACAACAACAAATCGCTTGTAACGAGTGATACTGAACAGAAGAAGTCTAACCCGATTGCTAAGACAAACCCCATACAGCAGCCAACCGGAAAAACAAACGTAAAGTCGATGATTGACACCGTGAAGGAAATCGATGATGATTTTCCAGATTTTTAGAATTTCAACAACAGCGATGAAGCAAGTCCATTTCTACTTGTTCTTTTAGTTGATTAGGAACCTCAAATAATAGTCTTTTTATTTTTTTTCCTTCATCGTTCAATGGCTGCATTTGAAAACTCCCATCGTAGAGGAAATAGATGATGAAACATTTTTTGAAAAATTTTTCTTATATTGAGCTGACACAACACGTGAACTTTTACGATCAACAGGATGCCTTACATACATATATTTTATACAAAAAAGGGACAAAACAGCAAGTATAAGTACAGCCGGCATAAAAACTCGATGATTGTTGCCGAAGATGCCATAGGCCTGAGCCCATTAGAATACATTCTTGAACAAAAATCTGGGAGTTTTCGAAGCTATCCATTTAAATCGGCTGTTCATAAGGTTGATTTCCACTTTCAATATTTCTTGCAAAAAAATCATCCAAAATAATACACGAAAATCGAGTTAATTTCATTCTTGAATGGCAAATTCCAAATTTCTATGTGACCTATAAAGAAAGAGGTTAATATAGTTGACCTGTTCCTCCAGATTATTCACAACATTTTTTTGTTGCAGAGGAGTTTTCAAGTTAATTTTTATCTGCACTTCTACGAACTCCGCGTATCCTTTTTCTTTCAAATCAATTTGTAATAAAGATTTATTCCGCCATGGTTTATGAATTAATCAGAGTTTTAGCCATAATTTTCATCACCGATCAGTTAATCGACCATATAGTATGCAAGTTCCCTCCAAAGATTCGGAAAGTTCTTTGCATTTTCGCAATTGTGGGGCTCTTCTCTCTCCTATCAACTTATTGGCACCAGACCAAAACCCCAAACTTCTTTGAAGCTCTTGAAGCTGAAAGAGCTTCGCCTGGATCTACTCTCAAACAGAACTTTGAGAGGCTTTCTTCTTCAAAAGACAGCGAAGACCACATCGGAGAGCTCGATCTTCAAACTAAATTCGAAATTTTGAGATCTCCTGATCTGAGATCCCTTTACGATCGGCTCGGACCTGATTTCGCGAACCTTTTTTATCGAAATAAAACCTTGATCACCAAGAATCACGCTGATGGTCTATACAATGCAATCCTTTTAAGAGAAGTGATCTTTTACTTCTTAGTTGCATTTTTGATGATGAATGTGTCCTCAGAGGACTCTCTTCAGAACTATCGACGAACATGCAATGTTTTGGTTGCAGTACATTGTATGGTTATTTATTATATGATATTTTCTGAGAAGACCAAGTACGATATTTTTGATTATTTCTTCCCAAAGACAGCAATTTTCGAAAGGCTGACATTATTCAAATATTTAGTGGGCTATTACTGCATAGCACTAAAGACGATATTTAGAGCTCATACAGTGAAGAGAAGTTGGACGATCTATAAGCAGATGAACCGAGTGCTTCAGTTGCAGACTAATCTAACACCTTTGCTAAGAACTGCGGATACAGCCGAAGAAACTAATAGAAGATCTCGACTAAAAGATGGAATCAAGGCACTGGACGAGGAATTGAGAAAAACTTCAGATTTTTGCGAAAGAGAGTTAAACGATACCGAAATGGCACCTTTACTGAAGAAAATTAAGTTTGGATCGTTCTTGGGAATAGTGGGTGGCATTACGGGGCTCTATTTTGGATCACACTTGCTCAACAAGGCGAACTAATGAAAAAAATTATCTAAGGTAGTTGTAAAATTTCATAGAATAGCTTATACAGTCTAATTTCACATCGATCAACAAACTTTCATAAGCCAACACAGCATTTAAGGTAAATCATCCAGGACCCTCGAAAAAAATTAGTGTTTCCTCTATCTGATGGATTAATTAGTTTTGCTATCACTCTGTTTGTTTTCAACTGTTCTATTCACCGTAAATGCTAATTTGTTAACTCCCTTTAAAAAATTAGTTGTAGGATTTAGATGTGTACCAGAGGTATCTACCAATTGAAAAGACTCTCAGTTTTCTTCTGTGATTGGGGAGGTAATGCCGTCTCTCTGCACATCTCATAGCAAATTTTCTCTCAGGCAGCTCAGAAGGAGTGAGAAGAGCGCTTACATCGGAAGAGTTCACAAAATTCTTTGAAAGCAACCCTCAGATAGAGCGAGAATATTACCTTAGAAGAGGCGGGCACCCTTACTTGGCTGCGACTTACGTGAACGGTTACGTGAAAACAGTCCCCCTGAGAAACAAGAGCGTCGAGGAAGTTGTTGAAGACTTGCAAACTGCCAGAAGCCAATGTAATTCTTAAAGCAACAAGTTTAGCAGCCGACTAATTTAATCATTCATAGTGGGACGCAGCGCTCTCCCTCATGCTGGAACTAAAATATTTACGTCAAAAAAATCAATACAAGGTAATTTATCTGAGAAAATCAAGAATATGGATAATGAATGTTGTTAATTAACTATTAGGAGGATGGAAAGAAGGCCTTTGGAACCCATATCCAATTCATAGAGCTGAGAAAGTTAGAGAATTCCCAGAATACAAATCCAAGTATCAAGTCAAAGGATTTGAGAAGAATATCAAGGTGGAGGATCCAAGAATTAAGGATCATACTGACAAACATAATGAATTTATGAGAAAGAAGATTAAAGCCGTTCCTAAAATCTAAGTTCTTAGCAGGTTTCATTTCCTGTGCATGTTTAGCGCATCTCTTCTATGCTAAATGTTTATTGTTGCCGTGGAACATTCAATCTTGAAGAGTCATCTTATGTTCACTCTATTAGAATCTGAAACAACTCAAACTCATTGGATGCGAATGATTATGCAATAGTCCAGTAGCAAATTTTGATGGTATAGTTTTGGATTGCAACTTAGGTACAATCAAACTCGCCAGGGTTTCTGCCTGTTATCTTAGAGTTGCTTGCGCAATACTACTAACATTCCAAGGATCCTCCTAAGCGTATTAAATTTAAAAAGCATCATATGGTTTAATAGATCCATAATAAATTGCTTGATGTCAATGATTCCTCTTCCCTCTTAATAGGTAAAGAATCAATTTGACTAGTACATTCTATGTCTTTAGATAGGATGCATTTTTGAACTAAAAACAACACAACATTATTACTGGCAAGCACAGGTCGAGGAAAATAGCTTTGAATATTTCCATTAAATCGGATGCATTAATTTTTTCCCATTTTTATTACATTTTATAATCATTAAAAATTTCTGGAATATCGAATGTTCAGGCGTGACAAATAATAGACAATAATAAATATATGAGTAAAGGGAAAATAATCTAAAGTAAGATTACTTCGGTCAGTAAATGTCCTTATTGCCAAAAATTGCAAGGTATTGAGTCAATTTTAGTTATCCTGAAACATTAATATTAAGGTAAACCGTCTTAATTCCTTCAGTACATGAATTTCTGATTTTCTTATTAGAAAACTCTGTTGAGTAATTCGATTAACGTTAAAGCTGTCTGTCGTACTTGAGAAAATTTAACAAATTCTCAGTTGCAAGTTGTAATTACTTCTCATAAATCTTCAACACTAACTCTTAGAGATGAGATGCTAGTATTATTCAAACTTTACAGCATCAATTTACTTTCGTTAAAATTACTTGGGTTTTTGTTGTTTGGTGATGTAGAGTATAAAACAATTCACGCTACTATTACTGAGCTCAAGTATTTCTAGAGAAAGCATATCCTTCTTCCAAATGATTTCTGAAAAAAATAAGTGCTTCTTCATACGAACTAGACTAACCCCGCGCATCCTGCCTGGTCGATTTCTTTTTCAAGAAGTTAAATATTTTCAACCTTTTTTTTTTTTAACAATATTGGCAAAAAATTTGGAACTCTATTTAAGATTTCGATTTATAAAGATTAATCTATATATCCAAAGTGACTCACGAAAAGCTTCTGTCATAATGTACAAACCATCATTTGCTCTATCTTTCATAGTCCTGGCTCTCGTGTCGACGAGTGTCCTCGCCGCCAGCGTCGACCATCCTGAGCTCACATTATCAATTGACTACGCTTTTTTTGACAGTATCAAAGAATACGCAGTTAAACCCGCAATCAACGCTTTTGTACTTAATAATCCTCTCAATCAAAGTGTAAGATTAAATAGCAGCGGTTGGGTTCTCAGCTACGATGCTAATTTCTCTAACCCTTCAATCACTGACCTCACTCTTGATTGGCCTTCTTCCCATTTCCTCACTCCAGGTCCAAACAATGGATCTATCCTTCAGATTCGAAACCTAAACATCACCGTCAAGACAAATTACAGTATTGTGGCCAATTCTATCTTTGCCAGTGACGGTATTTGCAATGTTACATTGACCGGTATTAATACCGATATTGTGGTTGCACCTGTCAAGAATCCTAATGGCACCAATTATTACCTCTCAATTCCTAATGCTACCTTCGACTTTACAAGGTTAGACATCAGCTTCCCCGGCACAGTCAGCTCAGTCATTGCTCAAGCTGCCACATTAATCGTAAATAACCTCTCTAAGGGGACTGTTACTTCCGCTGTGACCAGCTTACTTACAGGTGATATCAGCAGCAAAGTTAAAAATGGGACAATCAACGGAATCAATCTCCCTTATAATAACTACACCATTTCTATCATCCTACCTGAGTCGCCAGTAGTCAATGTCGCTCCAGATCACAACTATACCAACATGGGTTTCGAAATAAATATCGTGAACAACGTAACTGGTGAGAAAGCTCCAACTTTCTTCGATGAGATTATCGCCCCGACCCGCATTGAAGGCCAGCAACTCCAATTCATGCTTGCCTCGAACGTGTTGAACCAGATTGGATGGCTTGTTCATCAGCAGGGACTGATCAAAGCTTCTCTAAGCAACAAAAGCCTGCCTCCTGATGCTCCTATTTCGCTCAATACTACAGCTTTGAGAATTTTACTCCCTCAGTTAGCTGATAAATACAGTGCTGGAAAAGGGGTCTACGTCGCTGTTAAGTCCGCGAACAAACCCCCACAATTTTACACTAGGGATGGTAGATTGGTTGGTGTTGTTGCTACAAACATCGAATTCTGGGTTGACACTGATTCAACAAGATATCCTGACGAAGGCCTGGAAAACTGTACAACCTGCGAGAAAGGAGTCGCATTTAACAACACTCTTTTACTTGAACTGAATATCTTCAAGATCAATTCTTCAACTGTTGGAGTAACAGTGCTAAATGTAGACATGGTTGATCTGAATATCATCGCTGGTGAAGGCTATGATGCGAAGAGATTGAGAAGCGCGATTAATAACGTGCTGGATGGGCTTATTCCAGGAATCAATACTAAGCTGAGAGATGGAATCACAATTCCAATCATCGGATTCTTAGGAATCAATGACATCACGGTCAATGTGAACAAGAATTATCTTTCCTTGGAGCTTTCTATGAAAAAGGTCGTGCATAAGCGCCGCAGAATTTAAGAGTTAAGAAGAAGGAAAATTTGTGTGAAATTTCTCTTCTTCATTACAAGATTTGCTATTTACCAAATATGATTGGTTGATAACTTTCTTAAAAGAATATACGTCAGTTGATACAACCCTGAACGCATTCATCAAAAAAGAATGTTAGAAATTACCAATACAGCAAGTTGAGTTAAAACTATGGATAAGATTAAAAATTGATGAGAAGACTCTTGATTTCATATATAATATTTGTTAGAAACCTTTTTGCAATAAGAAAATCATAATCACAAAATTGTGAGCAAATTTGTTTGTTGCAAGTGAAAAAGAGAGAGGGAGAATAGCAAATCCAATTATTCCACATGAGTTACGCCACGCTTATAACATGAGTGAAACATTTCCATCACCATCATCACCTTGCTTTTTTTTCTAAGTTTTGCTTTCTAAAAATCTAGCTTCATTGAAAAGAGAATGGCAGGTTCCCCTTAAGAGCAGGAGTTCTAGTTAGTGATTCGCGGATTATGTAATTGCATCCTTCAACGTGTTATGGCTATATTAATTATAACTGTACTCAGTCTTAATTTCTGGCACTATTAAAAAATATTGCAATTTATAGCCTCGCTCAAGCAAAAAAATTAGAAGATATGGAAGGAACAAAGGAAACTTCTATAGAATCAAAAGAGAAGGAAAAAATTATCGTTCCGAAGGGGAAACACGCTTTCGACTGTGGAGGTATTCTCTAATTGTCGTTTGCCTGTATAGTAATCCACTATTTGTTGCACTATGTTCAGGTACAACTTTTATTGTCGATGAAAAATACCAATTTATTAAACAAATCGGCCATGGAGCTTATGGTGTCGTCTGCTCTGCATTGGACACAAAAACCAATCAGAAAGTTGCCATCAAAAAGGTATTAGAAGCTGCAACTTCTTTAAATCATTATTCTGTTTATTCTGCTAGATCCCTAAAGCCTTTGAAGACTTGGTAGACGCAAAACGTATCGTCCGAGAGATCAAACTCTTGTGTACACCACATATCATCTTCAAAGTTGCTAAAAATAACTAGCTTTTTTTGATCATGAGAATATTGTTTCGCTACTCGACGTCCAGAAACCCGAGTCAAAAACCGGCTTTGACGATATTTATATTGTAACCGACCTCATGGAAACAGATCTACAAAGAGTAATTTATTCACGACAGGTACGCTGCTTTTATTAAAGGATATAGATTACTTAACGTACTTTAATATAAGTCACTCTCTGAGGAGCACGTTCAATATTTCATGTATCAAATTCTAAGAGGAATGCTTTACATGCACTCAGCCAATATAATTCATCGAGATTTGAAGCCAAGCAATCTCCTCGTCAATAAAAATTGTGACTTAAAAATATGTGATTTCGGACTCGCAAGAGGAATGGAAAAGGAAAATGAGTTTAAAACTGAGTAATTATTAAGATTAATAAATTAAGTAATTAAAACTTAATTTTCATTTAGATATGTTGTCACGAGGTGGTATAGAGCTCCTGAAGTAATCCTTAACGCTTCGGAATACAGCAAACCTGTGGATATCTGGTCAGCTGGTTGCATTTTTGCAGAGCTTCTAGGAAGAACACCAATATTCCCTGGTTAGTTATCTCCAGAGAGACAACCGATTTACTAACTTTCCATAGGCGAGGACTATTTGGATCAAGTGCAAAGGATTGTCGCTGTAATGGGCACTCCATCTCAAGAAGATTTAGAATATATCGGAAATGAGAGCGCTTTAAAATACATCGATTCACTGCCGAAACGTCCTAAGCAAGATCTATCAACGATCTATCCGAAGGCGAGCCCGCTTGCGATAGATTTACTGACTAAAATGCTGCAGTTTAATCCTGACAGAAGACTGAAGATTAAAGACTGTCTGGAACATCCCTATTTTGAAGATTTGCATAATCCTGAAGAAGAAACTACATGCGAGAAACCATTCGATTGGTCATGGGATGACTTTAAGCCAACGAAAGAACTCCTGCAAGAGATGGTGTACAATGAAGCTTGCAAATTCCATCCCAACTAAATACCCGATTACAATATTTACTTATTAGCGAGACTATGAAAAATCGTGTCCACCTTTTAAAATGTGAGAGACGTGTATTTGAAATAGAATAATGACACAAGAACGTTTCGCCGTCTAGAATGTATTACATTATTATTTGTTGAGCTTAAAAACTAGCGTTAGTGAGGTTAGATTTCTCTTAAATAATTGTTTGGAGAGCTTGAGCATTCGCTCATGGTCTCACAAATTTTAGGAATATGAGTGGATTTTGTTAATCTTTAATGAAGAAAGATTGGAAGGAATAATATAATGTGAAAGGTAGATTGAAGCAGCACTAGGACTGCTAAGTTGATTTAAATTTTCTGTGTTGAATAAGCTAATCATATCATTTGATCGTAGTATTGATCTTTCCGTACTTTTAGTGATTAAAAGTAAATTTTTTTGGTAATTTTGAGAAGTTTATTTGTCGCTAATACTTTCACTAATACTGAAAGTATTATCATCATTCATTGATAAAGTATATTTCCTAAATAATTACTTATGTGATTTTCATAAATTGATAAGTTTTTTCCAACTTTCATAATAATAATTAAAATTTGAAAACTTGTTATAACATATGAACCTTCCCATAGCGTGTTGGTACCTTAGGACTAAGAGAGATATCAAAGATTAAGACTGTGTAAAGGTCTTTCAGTGAAAAATGTGTTATTTACATCTTCGTCATCGCCTGTATTGGTTTTGTCTCAAACCCCACAAAGTATGTTGAGTATCACGAATCAATCACTTTATACATGAGAGATGTTAACTTTAAATATATAAAAAAATCATATTCAAATTATGAAAGAAAATATTGAAATTCAAAACTTTATAAATTAAAACTCACTATGCAACGGAAGAATGCCATAATCCAATTCGAAATCTTTTTCTTCTTATGATATTCTCAAGGCAGAGATTCTGAGGCTATAATAGTGATCATAATGATAAGATATTCTTTTCTCAGTCTATTCTATCTAATTTGAACCTTAGACAACACTCAGAATACGTAAAACCTTTGAATATCTTAGAAGATTTCATGAAATCCTACTAAAATAAATAAAAATCTCAATACATGGAGTATCAAGAAAATGTTAGAATCATAGATTTTTTGGATAATTCTATCAGAGTTCTTCAAGATCTGTCCCTCGGGATCGGTGGGTCCGTATGGGACTGCGCTCTGGTTTATCTTAAATATCTAGAGAAGAACTTCGAGTCTTTGAAGAAGAAATATGCGATTAGTGAAGCAAATATTCTCGAACTTGGCACAGGCACGGGAATCTGTGGAATTGCATGCCTCACATTCCAGCCAAAGAAATTGGTCATGACAGATAAAAAAGAAATAGTGTCTTTGGCAGCGAAAAATATTTCGTTAAATGAAGAATATATCAAAAGGGTTGCACCAAAAACCGAAGTATTAAGCCAACCACTACTGTGGGGGAAAGAGAATGAGAAGGAAATCTTGGAATTAGAGAAGACGCATGGTCCTTTTGATGTAATTTTAGGATCTGACTTGACATACGATAAGGAAATATCAGCTTTGCTCTATCAAACGTTGCTGCTTGTTAGTAGGGTGGGTACTGTACTAATACTCGGATACTGTGTTCATAAACCAACAGATATCAAGTTTATGGAGTTATTTAAAG
>ENA-UOUE01000403-UOUE01000403.1-compost-metagenome-genome-assembly--contig:-NODE-403-length-35153-cov-11.213422_pt1 | contig 35153 bp, 12 predicted proteins | sample MGYA00238146_ERZ747223 | MGnify/ENA primary metagenome ERZ747223 (study PRJEB28781, sample SAMN06268865) | compost metagenome | isolation source: single cell | place: USA: California, Emeryville, Joint...
GCTTTTTTGGTGCCAGTGATCGTTCTGTACCACAACTTTTTCTTTCACACCATGCAGGATACTGTTCGCCTAAGCAAAACCCTAGGCGCAACGAACGCCGAGCTTACTACAAAGAAAAAAGAACTTGAGCAAGAAATTAAGACAAAAGCTGCCTTCTTGATTACCTTCTCACATGAACTGAAAAATGCAATTAATGGTTTGAATGGAAATTTGACTCTTGCAATGGATGTGAATAAGAATAAAGAGGTTGAATCCTATCTTTCAACTGCCAAGGTTTGCAGTGCTCTGATAAGATATTTTATGCAGAATATTCTCGACACAGATAAGATAGATGCAAACAATCTCCATATTTCGCCATCACAGACAGATGCACAAGAATTTTTCAAACATTTGTGGGATGTAAGCAGCGAGATGATCAGAAATAAGCGGCTTAGAGGAGGTATTAACTTCCTTACTCGAATCCCTCGGGCCCTAGTGATCGATTCAGATAAAATAGCTCAAGTGGTTGTTAACTTGGTCTCAAACGCTGTTAAATTTACAGAAGAAGGGCAAATAGCTCTCCAAGTGAAATGGACAGAGAAAAATGGGCTAGCTACGGAAGAATTTACGCCGAGAACGGAGAGTGTAGCTGACGATAATTCTGAGTTGTCCAATAAAGCTGCCTTGTCTGTTCGTCAATCTAGCCACAACCAAGATTCTTATTTCAAAAAATTTTTGAAAAACCTTGTAGACACATCAACAATTCACGAAGGATTGTTTGTCGATTACTATGATGATGTGTCAGGTGTGCTAGAGTTGACTGTGAGTGACACTGGCTGTGGAATGAATGAACAACATCAGCAGAAGATCTTCAAGAAGTTTTCTCAGATTGACCAGCATGAACAAAACGTCCGAAGGACGGGTTGCGGAATCGGATTATGGGTGAGCAAATCGATTGCGCAAGGCATGAGTGGTGATATTGTTGCAGAATCAAGAGAACGTGGTGGATCAAAATTTATCTTCCAGATCGGAGCAACCACTTTTGCAAACAAAAACTCTCCAGCCTCTTTCAGACAGACTGGCATTCAGGAAATTGACAGTTCAGAGTCGGTTGGTACAGCAAAAAAGTTGCTCATTGCCGATGATGATAGTTTCAACACTGAGCTGCTAAGGCGGTTCGCAAGAAAACTTAATATTGAATGTCTCTGGGTGAGCAACGGCAGAGATTTAGTTCATAAATATGAAAAGTGCTACCGAGAGATTGGGATGATCATTACTGACAATAACATGCCTGAGATGGAAGGAGTTGTAGCTGCTGTGAAAATCAGCGAGTTCATGGCTAGAAACCGAATAAAGAAGATCCCGGTGTTTTTGCTAACAGCCGATGCCTCAGTCCTTGTGAAGAAGAACACTGAGCTAGTTGGTGTGACTAAAATGCTTTCGAAACCATTAGACTTTATGAAGTTTTCAGCTTTGATAACAGAATATTCATTCATTTAATGTTCCATTATTCGGAATCTTAATAGATGAGTCATAATAAATCAAAGGAATATGTCTTGAATTGTGCTAAATTTCCACATTGAATTTTAAATGTATTATTTAAAATGAGGTTAAGTGCTTGGAGTCACAACTGTTTGTACATTTTTTATCCAATTTACTCACAATTTTACTGATTCTGGACCTTTCCATCTGATATTATAATATCTTTTTAATTGTTATTCTGATAATCATAATCTACATTAATTCCTTCACAATTTCACATCCTAGATCTCTTAGCATCGATCAGTTTTGGCGAATTGTAAATTCACCGTAACCAAAAATATTGAAACTATCAAAAGATTCTGCTTCTTCAATGCTGATACCTCAAAACTGTTTGATATTTATTTATTAACTCAGTTTAAGCCATCATTGTATAACGAACTCTTATTTTGATAGAACTTACCAATCAGTTAAAATCGCCTTCACATAAAAGTACGATGAAGTTGAAATTCTAATCATATGGCTTACACTCACTGAAATTTCCAAATAACTCGATTATGTATACCTTATTTCGCGTTTTTCAAAAGGGCAAATAATTCCGGCTCAGATGCAATCTTCAAAAACTGCTTTTCTTCCGCTGTCCATTTTTCCCTAGGAGTCAATAAAATTCGCTCAAGTTTCTCTCTCAGCACTTTCAATTTCGCGTTCCATTCAAGATCTTCTGGTTTAACCTTAGGCTTCGTGACCTTCTTCATTGGAGAAGGAATCATCTTCTTAGTAGGGCTCTTCGGAATGTAGCTCGTCGTCACGCTTTGGGTAAGTGGAACCTCATTGAACTTGGCCGTTCCCATCTGGACGTCCTGCTCCTTCGATTTCTTTGTTTCCATTTCATTCAAAATCTCCATTCTTCCTCTCCTACGCGCGCTCTCTGGATCAGATTCTTGGGTGTTAATCTCCGTTGTGAGAGTGTACAAGTGATTGGTCACTCTCATAAACGATTCATTCGAGATCTCTTGCCCATCGTCCTCAAACCTATCATCTTCTTCTGTCTGACTGTAGAAAATCTGATTGTCCGAAGTCACTAAAGGAAGTCCTTTGGCACCCGATTTAGTTCCCTTCCTATATGATGACATCCCCGGTTCAGTGGAAAGTCGAGAAGTCTCAGTTTGCTCTCTGTTCCTCTTATCACCAGGCATTGAAACTTTCGGTTTCTTCATAATCGAAGCAGGGAAATGCTTGCATACGCTTTCGATGTAAGGAGGAGTAACGTCCTCGAGGCTACCAACCTCTTCAAGTTTCGAGGTAATCGTGCTGACGAATTTGCCTTTTAGCATTTTAGATAATTCCACGGCTCTGGTATCAGCTAGTGTGACGTAAATAACTGAAAGAGATTTGCTCCAAGTGCAAAGGACTCGAGTGGGCTGGAAATCGATATTGTTCAGCCATCCAGGGATTTTCTCACCAAGGTTGATTTCTCTGAAATAGTTCAGCCCTTCGAGATTGCCGTTCGTGCCGGTCCAATACAATTTTCTGTTTTCTGTAAGAGCAATTGAGCATCTGTACCCTGCTTGCACTTGTAACACTTTCTCCTTCGCAGATCCCAGGCGATTTTCAGCGAGCGTTGGTACACTACGAGATTCGTAGTCTCTTAAGCCGAGCTGACCACAGCCTCCCCATCCCCAAACGAAAATCTTTCCAAAGGATGTTTTGCAAATCACGTGCTTGTAACCACAGCTGACTTGCGTCGCGAGTTCTCCATCGCTCTTCAACTTTGTGATGAGTGTCGGGTGACGTCTTGGCTGTTGATCCCCAAGTCCGAGCTGTCCAGCAGAGTTGTCAGTACCGAAGGAGAAAAGCAGTCCGTTATTTGCTAACAGAATACTGAAATTCATGCCACAGGATGCCGAGGAAATCTTGACGTTCTTTGGAAGGTTAAGGCGATAAGGACTGAGCTTCCAGCCGTTCTCAAGCAAGAAAGGCCAAGCAAACGCCGCTCCAGATGCAGTCACAGCGACTGTGTTCATACCCTTGGCTCGAACGTCAACCACTGGGTCGTTGCTGACTCCTAGGTCCACCTGGACGACCTCTCCTACTTCCTTCGTGTGTCCTAAACCAAGCTGTCCTTTATTGTTAGCTCCCCAAGCATACAATTTGCCTTGGTTGTCAAGCATTACGTTGTGGTCGTCACCTGCCTTCACAATTCGTGGTCTAGCATCCGGGTACCCGAACATATCCATGGGGACCTCTTCTGCAGTGTATTTGAATTGTTTGGGGTTCAAAGGCCTTCCGAGTTGGAATCTATCGTTAATACCCCAGGAATAGAGTTTTGGATGGTTTGTCATGGCAAGTGTGTGATACGCTCCGATTTCATAAATTTGGACATCGTATTCGGCATTCTTGTTGAATTGGTTTTGGATTTCGAGGGCCTGAACACTCCAAAGCGGGTCGTAGAATTCGGTAAGGTCGCTCTGTGTGTCCAAATCAAGAATTCTTGTGAATAATGAGACTTTTTTCGTGTTGAACGCCGACATGAGCTTTGCTCTATTCATCGAGCCATATTCCTCCTCGAATTGATGCTCATCCATATGAATATTCCCGAGCTCAAGCTGTTCCTTATAATACTTAATACCTCCAAACAGCGTTCCTAGCTCGGTTCCCAACACGTTCTCAAAGTACATACCATCCTTCGAGGAGTAAACAGCTAATCTCTGTTTCGCTTGCTTGCTCCACGCCAACCAAGACCTCACCTTCCTTTGAATTATCGGCGTCGCCCAGATGATTTCCAAGAAAGTTTGCCTTATCCATTTCGTACGAACAAAGCCTTGAATCGTTCTAGCTGCCTTATGCCATCTCGCCACCTTACTCCTCACCAAAAATCCTCTAATATTCTTTTGACACATGATCGCGCTCTTGCCCCATTTCACATTCAATCCAGCCATCTTCGCTTTCGTTATGGTCGCCTTATTTTTCTTACGGGCCAGCACTCCTCTCATTCGAGCTTGAATCTTAATCGCAGCCGCATTTCTAACCTTTCTGAGCAAGATTTCAACTCCACCGTCAATAATTCCTTCGATAAGGGTCTTTACATATTTCAGTCTACGGACTTTCTGCCTTGCGATGCAACCCCTTCCAACTCTTTGAATGAGGGCGACGCTCTTCTTGATCTTGGCGTATCTTGCAGTATAAAACTTCATTTTCCACCAAGCCTGGATTTTCCTCACCGCTTTCTTAATCTTCAGGAACCTTCTATGTTGCAGTATCGTACGATACCACCTTTGGATCTTCCTGATAGCTTTTCTCGTGTTTTGGAACTTTCGATAGTACTGTCTGACTCTAAACTGGTTCTGGATCTTCCTTATTCCTCTCAGGCATATAAGCACTTTGGCCTTGGTAGGCAACCATTTCTTCACAAACCATATGTACCTAAACCAATTCTTTTGAATGATCTTCGCCGCTTTGGCCTTGACTTTGATTTTCTCGTAGAGGATTTTGTTTAACTCAGCCTCTGCCCATAGTTTCATGAAAACCTTTGTATTTCCGAACAGAATCCCCACTCCGAAGTCGATTTTGGAGTATTTCACAATGTCTTTCGCCATGGCCTTGAAATCTGAGCCATTCTCTACGTGCTTATAGAACGGAATAATCGAATGTCCTCCCGCAAGCTCCTCATATTTCTCATAAAAGTTCTTGTAGAACCTTCTCGTTGGGTAGCTCGCTTTCCTGACCTTGATCGTTTCCAAGATACCCATATACTGGATTTGTTCGAGGGTCATTCTGGGCATGAAGAGCTTCTTTTCCTTACGATTGTTCGGTTTGATGCAACGCACGAAATGGCAATCACAGCTCTTCAGTTCCATATACAGGTCTTTCATCTGAGCTCTGAACTTTGCGCCGAGGAATTTATCCGTCGCCTTGGATCCTTTCTTCGCTTGAGTCTCAGGCTCCGGCTCATTGCCACATAAACCCTTATAGATACGTGGAATTTCCTTGAATTTAGATTTAAATAGCGCTTTCTCAATGTAAGCGCTAAGCTCGTCTCTATTTTTAAATCGAAATCCGTTGATGTTGTATTCAACAGGACTTGCAGTGTGTTGTACGATGAAGGAGTCTTTTGTGAGCTTTGGTTTGGTTAAGGTGGGGTTTTTCTCATGGGCTTTGATGATTTTTGCGCAAAGTGCTTCGTCGGTGGAGTTGACCGAGCAGGATTCATCGACTAAGCAGAAAATACCTGATGGAGGCTTATCGAGCAGGTCAATGACGTCTTGATTGTCCTTGAAAACCAGCTCGCAGAGATAATCTTGGAGACCTTCGTTACAGAATTCTGTCTCTTCTGCCTTGAAAATGTAGTAAATGTAGAGTTGTTGCAATTGCTCGTTTGTGTAATTGATACAAAGTTGCTCGATACTATTGACTTTGAAGATTTCGAACCCGAAAATGTCGAGCAACCCGATGTGGAAGTAATTATGTAGCAGCTGAGGGATATCAGCGCCTTCTTTGAGGAATTCTGGAGGCATGACTGTAAAATTCAGTCGCTTCACCAGCCAGTTGAAAAGGGTGTTATAGAGCTCTTTGGCGAGTGAATCCCTTTGGGTGACGCACTCAGCCTTTGAAATTGTAGATTCGATAACCTGTCCTTGAATTTCTCTGAATTTAATGACCAATGCCTTGGCCAGTTCCTCGTAATCGATCTCAAGGAGGTCGGTGACGGATTTTAAATATTCTTCGCCTAAAACTTTGCAAGGGGTTTTATCACCAAGAGTAGACTCATCGAAATCAACATTTCCGAGAAGCAGCGAGCACGCGACGATAATCCAGATTGCTTTCTGCTCTTCCTTTGAGAAGTTCATTGTCTGGAACGATTGCACAACTTCGTTGTAGAGCTCGACGTCATCAACAGTTTGCACTGAATAGCACCCGGAGCGGTTGATATAGAAAAACGATTCCATCAGCGGTTTGCCGTCTTTCGCCAGGCGTAAGGCCTCGAGTTCTTGAATTGTGGCTCCCTTGAAAAGATGATAGTAGATATGGTAGTTACGCTCGCCTTGAGACTGCGTGCAGCATCTAGACTTCTCCAACAAGTAGTTTGTAATCGTCGCGCCGAGAATATTCCGATTGCCATTCTTTGAGATTAATAGTGACACATACTTTCCGAAACGTGACGAGTTATCATTACGGACGGTCTTGGCGTTTCCGAAGGCTTCTAGAATAGGGTTACAAGCCAAGATTTTGTCTTCAATGGTCGGTTCATCAGAAGGAACTTCATTTCCCGCACTATTCAATGACGTCAGAAACTTCATTGCGAATTTTGTGTTCTCAGTCTTGCCGGCGCCTGACTCTCCAGAGATGACAATAGCCTGGTTTCTCTGATCTCTCAGTAAATTGGTGACTGCGGCGGAACTGATTGCATAGACGTGAGGAATATGGTTTTTAGGATCAAATCTGAGTTGTCGGACTGAATCTTGGAACTTAAAAAGGACTTCCTTTGTGAAAAGCTCAGGGATCATGCAGTAAGGGTTGAGCACGATGAGAGAAGAGCCCACATAAGTGAAAATCTTGCCTTTGGTGTAACGTTCTCGCAAATTGTAAAGCAATTCGGCTTCGCTCAAGTTCTCCATCTCAACCATATCATCATATCCATCAGCCAACCCTTTATAGGAGTTGGTTGCGAAAACTAGTTTGCCGGCTACTTCTTCATCAGCCTGTGCGCCTTCATATCGGAGGACGACTTTGCCTGTTTCCGGCTTGCTTTGGACAGCGACGGCCTGTCGGTAGCATTCCGAGGTCAAATCACCATCGGGTAGTTGTACCCAGAGGTTGTCGCCTTTATTTATCCAAGTAACGTCGACTATTGGTTCAGGTTTTTTCATTTCGTTCGGTTAAGATGCTCTTTTTTGATTTTACTCTGCAATCGAGCAAATGATTAATAAGTTCATGAGACTCATCCAAGGTTAAAAAAAATTAATGAGAGATAAATTTTAACAAGTGAGCTGAGAGTTAACAGCTCAGATTCATAAGTCTGTTAGAATCTTCCTGAGTTCATAGTTTGCATTCGATTATAAATAGGATGCAGACGCAAGTACACAGAAAATGAATTTGTTAGGCCAATCAACAGAAAATGTATAAAATCTCTTATCATTAGTGACGAAATCCGCAATCCTGTACTTAGAAATATGCAAAAGAAATGAATCTTCGCTATTTGGACTAATTTCGATTGAAAGTCACAGCATCAGTAATAGATCTATGAATTTAAGGTGGAAAAGCAAGGCAAGGTAAGGAAAATTTTTCGAGATTTGCATAAATAAGCAATTAAAGTCAAAGTGAAGAATTTTGGATATTTATGAAAATTTTTCGTGGAGTCAAATAATTACGGTCCTTTTCCTTGAATAAACCAAAACGTTTTTCTGCAATGCGTATCTTTAATGAGCTGTCCTCCAAATTAAACATATGTTTTTTTTCTTTCTGAACGGAAAAGTGGGCTTCAAAGTTTGCTTTTGGGTAGGACGATAATTCATTTGAGGTGCTAAATAAAAATTTGCTTTAGAGTGGCAATTACTAATCTCCTTCCTACACGAAGTTAAATTCGAACGTCATGGTCTGTAGAAACAAGTTTTTGTACTGAGGTCTGTGTATTTTCAATTTCAAACGAGTATGCATCAATAATTTTTTCATACTCAACTGAGTTTCTTCGTTGATTTCAAGTCATTTCTGAAGAACCAAAAAAGTTTCTGCTAGATGCAGTTGAGAACGAATAGTTTTCAATTGTGAAAAAATTCAATGACATCTGAGAGCCTTGGGTGATATAAACATATCTAGCCTAGCCTACGAGATCGAAATTAAACCTCTTATAAAAGCATTGCCACAATTTCACTAGCTATGCTAACCAAATTTCGGAAGTTTTTGCTCATAATCAATTGAAATTCCACGACTCGTTACTTCTCATTGATTTTACAATATATTTTCGACATTCCAGTCTTGCTACATATAATATTAGGAGAAACAAGCTATGTTTCTCCAAAGTTTCCTAATTATATCTGAACACAACATAGATAGATTCGCAATATCGCTTTCATTGACAACCACAGTGTCAACTCAGTCCAGTATCATATGGACTCATACTTGTAGTAATCATATACAAACTCCAAAGTATCAGGACCTTCAAGGGCTATATTTCTGTCAGACCTCCACAAATTCAAATAAAATTGTTCCAAAAAATTCTTTAGAGATTCGAACTGATCTCATTGTTATTTTCTTCATTCTTCGAAATTATTGAAGACTGACAACTGGCACATTATTATAATGCTTCGAATTCTTTTTGATCATATATTTTCGATCATTCTATTGAAGAAAACCTCTGCTGTCTAAATCAAAGGTTAATTAAATTTTATGGTCTGAAGCGCAGACATAATTTGTCCTGGCTTCTATGTGCCCAAAAACTCTTTTTTAAAGATGTAAAGATTCGAAATTTTAGAATCAGTTCTTTATCTCTTTATTCAAATAATTCAATAAACCCTATTCTTCTAAAGTTCGAGTGCCAACCAAAAGAATGATTAAAGCAAGAAAAACAAAATTTTTTCGGGGCGTTGCTGACGAACAAGACCCGAAATTTCAGGAGTGATAGTCAAGCACTTTCTGATGCAAGATAAGCAAAAAAATAGGACTCATTAGATAATGTGGCGCTCTCAATCCAAGCACCAAATTGGAAAAAAGACTCACTTATGTGAATAAAATCCTAAGATAAGCAAAACAGAACTCCGATACTTTCAGAGGAGCCTTGTGAACTATTAAGCTGCAGGTTCAAGACCCTCAATTGTAATCTTTTCTCTTTGAAGTTAGGGTAGGAACATGTTCGAGGAATTTATTTTTCTAGAGTAAAACCTTCAGGTTTTCTCATCATTAACTTGAATAATTTTCCAAAATCGAAGTGTGATCTAACTGGAATTATCTTGTTTTTGTTCGAGTACTTTTTTCTGTTGGTTCTTATCGCGAAATTAATTATCTGCTAAGAACATAATACAGTGCTGAAAACTTTTACGCATAATCAATTCAAAAATCAACCAAACAATGAGCTATTCCTCTTCAAAAGACCAAAAAGCACTCCTTTCAGACAATATAAGTAAACCTTCATTGCCTCTGAGTCCCCAGGCTCAAGGAACACAGCCTCTGCAATTCGGTAGCATTGCAAATTCATTGATGGCTTCCGCTAGAGTCTCTCCAATGGCATTTTCAACACCTAAAATCTTTGGTCTTCAACCCAAATCATCCGCTCTGCCTGGAGCAGGGCTTGGAACAATTCCGAGTGCGCTTCAAGAAGCTAATAATTATCAAAAATTGCTACTCAGCGCGCTCATCCAAAAGAGAAACGCGCTTGGTCTTCCAGTGAACATGACGGCCCAGGAGAGTAATGCATTGCTTCAAAATAAATTAAAAATGGCAGCGGAGAACCATTTAAATTCAGGTAGGTTTCGGTTCTGCTAGACCTAATGATATATATATATTTCTCTAGAACTTTTGAATTCTTATGTCTCTCAATTGTTGCTTTCGAAAAAAGAGTTAGAAGAAAAGGTATACGGAAACCTTTCTATAATCATAGTAACGAGTTGATAGCTTCAAAGGGTGACGGCTGAGAAAGAAATCCTTCAGTCTAAAGTGTTTGAATATGAACAAAAGGAGCTTGCCAAAATCCCATTCCCGCGACCAGCTGAGTTGCTTTATGTACCAAAAAAGAAGAGAACGAGGCGGTTAGCGACGCAAATTGCTCGTACGTACAAATGTCCGGATTCGGAGTGTCAAAAATCATATGGGTAAAAAACGCGGTTTATTTAATGTGTAAGATTAATTTTCAGGTCTGAGACGTCCCTCAATTTGCATATAAGAAAAAAGCATCCGAATGTAAAGTCAGTCAATAATTTGTCAGGGGAGGATTCAAAATGAAGAAGACTTTGTAAATAATAATAAAAAAGTTACACTTTAACTTTGGCATTTACAAATTTCATCACAGACTTTTTTTAATTAAATGAGATGAAATCTTTTTTGAATATAAGCTATTTGGAAGTCAATGGGTTGGTAAATTCAATTGTAGACAATCGTGCCTTGAGTAATGATTCTTTGTTGTATATGTATTTCAACGTACCACCAGGTGTTGTGGATGTGTGTAATGCAAATGGTCACAATTTTACACAAAAATTCAAAGTCTTCAATGCAAATTGTTGAAAGGGAATCAAGTTAAGTCGTGATTTCCTTTGTTCTAAGGCCACTTAGGCTGTATTGGCAATTTAATAGCAACTGAGAAAAATTTGCGAACAGAACAAATGAAATGATCTTCATCGATGTATTCACTCATATTTAATATCTTTATACTCTCACGTAGCACACTCAACACATCTACGAACTTTACTATCGTATACAAAACCGATCTAAGTTCTTTAATAACTCAACAAGTAGACCGATTTCGTTGGACTAAATCCAATGTAATCAGAAGCAGATGCTGTCGTATATGCTCCAAAGTTCTCGAAATAGCACCACTCGCCTACAGTCAGTTCCGGGAGTTCGACCTCAGGCATCAGAATATCCACATCGTCCATTAGCGGCCCATAAACGCGAGATTTGTACGCCTTTTCTCTCTTTTGCAAGTTAAACGGCGTCAATTTCGGTCTGTTTCCATCAAATCTAATCGAATTGAACGACCCATAGACTCCTTCGTTGATATAATAAATAAACTTGACCTCGCCGTCTTCGATTTCCTTGCGTTTTCCGATTACATTCACAATCAACGTGTGCGATTGTGTGACGAAAAAGCGGCCAGGCTCAGAAATAATCTCCAAATTTTTCACATCGCTGAAATGCTCATCAATAGAGCTATTGATCGTCTTTGCGATTTCTTCTATCGGTAAAACTCCCTCAATCTCACAACCTGGAAAGCCTCCTCCAATATCAAGCAGATACATGTCCATTTCATAGAGTTCCTTTGCGAGTCTGAAAACTTCTCTAGAGTCTTTGATAGCTTTGATAAAGGAGCTCATATCCTTGCATTGACTTTCAGCGTGGAAGCTGACTCCGATGACATCTAAGCTGAGGAATTTAGCCTTTTTGAGCAGTTCAACGGCTTCTTTAAGATAACATCCGAATTTGACGTTAGTGCATCCAGCTTTGCTATCATCGGTTTTTATTCTCAGCACGAGCTTGGCGTAAGGATGGAAAAGCTTGATTTTGTAAAGCTCGTTTTCGTCGTCAAATGTCAGCACGTCGACATCTCTGCTGCGGGCGAATTTGATAAAGCTAGGGTCTTTGACTGTGTTTGCGTAGATGATCCTTGACGAATCGATATCAACTTCGTTCACGTTGATAATTTCCTCTTTACTGGCGCAGTCAAAGCCACAGCCGAGAATTCCGAGCATTCGTAGGACGAGCGGGTTTGGACAGCATTTGACAGCATAGTAAGGCTTGATTTTTGGGAATAACCGTTTCCAGAGTAAGAATTGGTCTTTGAGCTTTCCGAGATCGATGATAAAGAAAGCTTCTTCAGGTTGATTTCCTTCGATGAAGGCGTTGATGATATCTTCTTTGGTGTATTCTTGTTTAGAATAGAGTTTGATGTCAAACTCCTGGATAAACTTTGGCAGCTCGCCAATTTCGTTCAGTTCCTTAGGCAATTTGTCTTTAGAGAGGATGGAATTCATGAGCGAAAAAAGGCGTGCTGTGCAAAATTACCAAATTAGAATTATTTCTGATAATATTAGGCGGCTTTATGAATCAATACAGAACAGCTAGTTTCAGTGCGACGGACGAAAATCGAACTAATAGAAATTCGGTGCTGTTTTCTATTCAGGGTTCCTGTATTACTCCCTGCAATAAGCTTTAAGTTGGAATAATGGGTTTTTGACAGATCATTGCTTCGGCTACGAAAAGATCAAGGATAGAAGCGCAATGGCGTTTACGGGAGTATGATAATTATATAAATCTAATTTTCACCACTGGTTAGTAAGTTTGGCCTCTTTTTTTTTTTAAGAAAACTGGCCTTATCTGGTAGTGCCTAGTCTATCTGCCTTTGAAAATAATCTAATGCGATATCTAACTAGTCTCATCCTGAGGCATTTTCATAAATAAAAATTTATCGGCTTTATATAGAATAGCAAAACACCTTCTGTAGAGTTTGGGCAGCTCATTGCAAATATGCTGCATACATTCAATTGCTAGTTTCGTTCTTCCTGATCCTCAACGATCTTATAGAATTCAATGAAAAATCTTGGCTTAAAGTTATTAATCATCTGTATTTTCGCAAAATTTCTTCAAAATTCTGTAGATAATGCATTCTTTAAAGCTGTTTTGACTAGAGAGAAACGTAGATTTTCTATTTTTAAATAAAAAAGATAGAAACCTTGAAAAAACTACACTACATATTCATCATTTCCATCAAACATGATAATTCAATTCTTTGCACTGCTTGAACTGCACGGGTATTTCCATTAAGCAGTTCTTCACAAACTCTTCAGCAGTAATATCCGTTTCGTATTGCACGAACTGAAAATTATCAAAATTTCTTCCCTTCACTGCGTCATCTAGCTGCTTCATTCCAAACCACGGATCATCCGGGTACCTTGGAATATCCCCATCTCCCACTCCAACCATCACAATCGAGAGCGGGTACTTTGACGCTTCTACAACGATATCAACATTTTCTTGCAAGTTCGTCACCGCTCCATCACCAATAATCACCAGGATATGAAACTCCTTCCTTTTCTTTACAATCTCAATGGCTTTTTTGATTATCGGCACAAACGATGTTGGCCCTGCTAATTTCACATGCGGGATAATCTCAGTGTATCTCTCCAGCAGTTGCGTTATCGATGAGCATTCCTCGTTGCCATTTTGATCGATATTAATCGCCTGCACTTTGACGTCGTGAGTCTCAAGATCCCCGAAATAATACGCTGCTACATGTCCATCAACACTGAAAGTTCCAAGCGTCTCGCCCAGAATTTCCATGACTTGCTGGTAAAAATTCTTCTTACCTGGCTCCACAGCGTGCAGGTTCTTCCCACCGAAGGTATATTTCCCTGTATCTCTATTCGAACTCGTGAAATCTAACCCTATTATCAGTCTGCAAGTTTCGAGTCCGTTGCGCCGTAGTCCTTCTCGCAAATGTTCAATGTTCTTGTAGAGATCAGGTATCGTTTCACCGATTTCAATCGCCATTTCCTTTCGAATGTCATTCTTGATTCGGTCTCTTTCGTTCTCCTCGACGAGTGTTTTACTCTTTTCTTTATTGATTGATTTTTGGCTGAGAGCTTTAGAGAGCTGTGTATCAGACTCTGAGCCTCGGATGGGCAATTGGTCCACGTTTAAATCTTCCGGCTCATTATTTCGATTATAAGCCGCACTTTGTTGCCGGTGAGACGAGTTGTGATTGGGGTGATATTCATAAGGATTCCCTGGTGTGATCCGATGCTCGTACCTTCTTGGATCATATTCGGAGTCTCGACTGGAGAAGCACAGAGTTCCGCAATTTCCCATTTTTATGTAGTCAGATTAGATTTTATCAATATAATGAAGTCAAAGGGAAAAAAAGTTTTATTTAACTCATTTTGCTGATAAAACCCCTTCAAATCAAGAATCAAGGAAACTCAATGAAATCTGGGTAAATAACTAAGCGGTAAGGAAACAACTTCGTTGCCATTGTGTTCTCGGTGACTGTCGTGAGAAAAAGACTTAACAATTAGAAAAGTTCAATGTTTGTAGTGTATAAAGACAAAGAAAAGAAATGATGGATGGATGGGCATAAGCCTCCTGGATGAAGTGTTCAAAGGTAAGAAATCGTTTTGGTAAATTCAGCGATCATTTAATATATCGAATATGAAGACTGAATTTGTTTCACAGTCATAAGAGAGATAGATAAATTTGATACAAGAGAACGCAAAGGCAAACATACATTAAAAGAAGAAATTGGCTAGAAGAACCTAATTCCTTAGAAGAATTTCCAGGCGAAACCAGAAACTCCACGCCGGAGAGAGATTAAGAAAATACAATAAATCAAAATTAAAAAATTGTAGCTTGACAGTTTTATTTCCCAGTCTCTTTTTCACGATTAGATCGCTTCTTCTTTAACATTATTTGGGGTCAACTCAATGTCAATTTTATGAGAAGAGTCGGTTTCTGTATCAGACTGTTTCGCTTTAAGCTTTTTCATTTCTTCGACAGCTGTGGGAAGGACATCTTTTACAGCAATCTATTTAAATCCTTTAGTTTTCGAAGATAAAAGCGTTATTTTTACCTTTTGGCGGAGCTTAAGATAGCATTTCTTACAGTATCCTTTCGCGAAATGTGCTTGATGATCACACTTCCATGGCTTGCGGGTTTTTCCGAAAGTCTCGTAGCAGTTTTTGCATAAACCCTTTAAAAATGAGGTAAGTCGATGAAAATTCAGCGTTGAAATTTACCTTAGCATGGTGATTTTTCCATGGGTGGCCGCAAATGACTTTGGTTCTCTTTCTGGCTTTCTGGGTTGGAAGACCAGGGTTCTTGATGTAAATCTCCTTTTCGAGAGTGATCTTTTTTCCTGTGTCGAACTCGTCGTCTTCACGGGCACTCCAGGAGGATTTTGTGCTCGCATTGGAAGCTTTCTTTCCGAAGAAATCAGTCAAGTCTTCGAATCCGTCGTCTGCTGGCTCACATTTTTTCTTGATAGGTAAAGGAGGGAGCTCAAGGAGTTGTGTGCTTTGCATAGGTTGCTGAGGCTTGACTTGAGGTGATTGGAGTGGCATGGTCTGGAATTTGAAAAGCGGGAGATCGTTTTGAGCAGAAATATTCATGGTTGCGCTCTGATTGACCATTCTTGGCTCAATCTGTGGAGTGTTAGTGTTCAACATGGTCAGGGAAGGTCCAAAAAGCGTGTTTGGGTCGAAGTAAGCAGGCTGCATCAGGCTGGCGCGGTTATTTGGACAAAGTCCGTTGAATTGAGGGTAAGTCATCCCAGGCTGAAGAATCGCTTGTTGGGCCATGCTCAACGAAAGCGCCTTCTGGATGTAGCCTTGGAAGGAGTTGATCATTTGCATCTTAGCGAGCTGTTTTTGGAGCTCGATGGCTTGGTAAGCGTCTAAGTTTTGCATGAGGTTTGAAGAGTGTTCTGAGGTAAGGCTTACTGAAAATTTACTAATTTTTTTTACTAAATTATTATCAATTTTTTCGGTACAATTTATATAGTCGACGGAGGTCTGTATAAATCACTTAAATAGAGCAATATACACTAAGAATCATCAAAACTTTTAATTGATGCGATATTTTAATCAAAGCGTGAGTCGAAATAATTCCGAGTAGTGCCGATTTATTCCAAAATTAGAACTTTGAATGATTTCTGTGAACTATAGCGATTTTTTCAGTAGAACAAGTTTTAATTTTTATTCTCCAGGAAACTCAAAAGATTCTTCTGAGCTTGTGAGTAAACGTATATCCTCCTTCGCGATAAGTCAATCATTTCATAGGCTTTAAAAGGAGATCTCAAAGCTTGTGAGGAGTTGCAATGAGAACAAAATGGCTATACTTAGCCATTGAGGGGGATCGCCGGTGACGTAATAAGAGAATAGGAGTGCTTCGAATTATGGAAAAATGTTCGTTTTAGGAAAATAATCGATGACATCATAAATCGAATTAAATTCGCTTTTTTTCAGTATCACTGACCGCCGTAATTTCAAAAATTAATGCGTTTTATGAGATTTAATTCCCAGATTCTGGGTGCTTGATTCATAAAATCCGATATGTCTACGACGGTATTGAGATTGCTTTTGCCATCAGCAATGAAAACCTATTCCTCTAACAAAGCACTTTGGTTATGGAGGTATAGAGCTATCTTCTAGCGCAGTTTTGGCTTTCTCTAAACTACAGAAAGACAACGAGTAAGTTCAATGTTTGGCAATGAGAAGTTTATGAGAGGCAGGCAAGTAAGGTAGGGATTTATCTCGCTAAAATACCTAAGAGGGTATTTGGTAGGTGATCTTAAGGATATAATTATTTATCAGCAAACGACACCACTTTGAATGAAACTGGTTGATACCTATGCGGAAATGGATGATAAGTCGTCTAGTGCATGATATTATCAAGAACCATGTAGTGGCTTTCATAGATTTCCATTAGAGCATAAAAACGAGAGAACATAAAAATTTGTACTACTAATGCAGGTGATAAATTTGATTTTTAAAAAAAGGATCCTTGATTTTCAGGGTTTTTATCAAAGCTTTATTTTAGGAGAGATGACAACTTTTGTAGCAACGAAGCTAAAATGCTCGCTCCATTATGGGATGAAACGGAAGACGTGTTGCTCTTGAAAACAAAGATTAGCAAAGTTCTCCACTTATTGGTTCTGCTCAAAGACCGTTATTTTAAATATGTTTGGGTGCAGAAGAATCGCTTGCATTCAACGAATTGCTGCAGAAGGAGCAATGCTGCTAGCAAAAATATTGTAAAATTATTCCTCTGCCATGGGAATTTTTTTATGAAGTTCATAATGGAATCCATGATTGGGATCAATTATTTTTATTAAGGTTAGGTCAGCTGATTTTTCAACTCTTTTCATGCTAGTACAGCTGAAGATTGAGCTCTCAGATACACATTCAGATGGCAAAAAAATTTGAGATATTTTACAGAACTATCATGAGAGCCACTTACTTTGAATTTTTCGGACTATATATTTGCAAAGCCATGAGCCAGAATTCTTAATGAGGAATACTGTTGGTATGACTGCAGCGTAATACTTAATATTTTCGTGATGGAATCTCTGGAGATGAGAGAGAACTTTTCAGAGATGACCTTGGAAATCAAGGTCATTTAAATTAAGGTTTTTGCCTTTGCTGAAGAAAATATAATTGTTAATTTAAGCACCCATTTTTAAAATGATTATTTTTCAGTGACTAAATTACAGCATATTTTGCCTCTGTGTTAGATTATCAGCTGGACCCGATTATGGAGTACTTAACCTTTTTATGTTGACAAAATCTTGCAAAGATTCGTTTTAGTCTCATCCAAATCTCTTTATTCATTTTTTGTTTCTGCTACCAGGCAAAATCGGTTAGTTTGGATTGCAGAAAGTTTGATATTCACAAAAAACAGCAGGTGCGCTGATTTTTATTCAAAGTGCAGGAAGAGGCAAGACAGTAATCTTCGTTTTTTTTTCGATGACTGCTAGAGAAGTTAGCTTTGCTCTGGTCAGAGATTCAATCCATTTTCAGGCTATGAATATCAGACCGGGATTTCTTGAAGCTAATATAGATACCCAAGGAAGCCATTCCTGTATAGTTTTAGGAAGAGAATCTGCAATAGGGTTTTTGGGGTATTTAAAGGAACACTAACCAAGCTCTTCTTATGACCTAACTTTCATTTTTATTTTAAGAGTATCTACAATGAAACAAAACACAAGAAAATTAGTTTTGAATGCGAACGGGTGGATACCTGCGCTTTGCGAACCTAACCTCCTACTTTACGATCTATCAGCACCAGGAGGAATCCAAATCAGAAGGTGATGAGAATAGCTGATAGGATAGCAAAGAGGTCCTATTAATATAGTTTATGTATGAGAGTAAATCAACATAATTGGGGAATATCTTCTCTTCAATTGTTTGGAGTTTTTCATTGCTTCTATTCTTAGAGCAATTTCATATCAATACTTGCTATGATTTGTGGAAATAGTTTCATGTAAATCTGTGTTGCAAAAAAATTATACCAAAAATTGATCTTGAAATTAATAGTGTGAAATACCAGACAATTTTTCCTTACCAAATCACTATATAGTCAGATAAATATAGTTAATGTGATTTCGCTTTAAGAAGGGTAAGAATGCTGTTTGGAATAATTCTTCCGTTCAACTATAATACAAAATGACTCAGGATAGCTTTTCTATATGGTAAAAGAGCTTTCCAAACCCTCTTTCTTTGAGAAGAAAAGAGGAAATGCATTTGTAAACAAAAAATATGGGAGACCTTTACATTGAGGATGCTTATTATGTGCTTGTAATGCAAGGATGAGTATGCTGTTCAACTCTCTTATGCTCTAAAAAATTTTTTATTCGCGGAATTCTGAAAAAGTCTCTTCTTTAGAGTAAAAAAAAAAACCGTGGCCACTTGAGATCTAAACACAAACTCTTCCAATTTGCTTCATAATTGACAGTCGGACAACAAGAGAGGAGTAGATTGAACTACATATCATGATAAACAGAAAAAGATGAGCTATTCAGAATAATGTACGAAAACGTTCTTGAAAACGCGAATCTTCGATAAGGACGCTTGAGTTTCTCTCCTTTCGTTGGTTCTGCGCTTGATATATGTGCGGGGCCTTAGCTGTTCATATCGTTTTTAACAAATGAGCACACCAACATAGAAATACTACCTTGAATCAAAGTTAACAACAAATATAACGTGTAGCTGACTAAGTAGAGGTCTAAATAGGAATCTCCACCTCAGACTCTAGCTAAATACTCCATTTGATGATAGATAATAGGTTCTTACGAAAAATCAAGTTTTAACTTATAGTAGTTATCAATTACTACAGGAAAACACTCCTTAATGTACTCACTCTCTCACGGCACTGTTCTCCTAATATTAGAAGTTAAACCGTAAGCATCTTTTTAGGTTTTTGTCTTCAATGTATTGAAAAGACCCTAATTATACCGATTGATCAAAGTTAATTTACAAATTCTGATCATAATATTAGTACTGGAAAAACGCATTCTTGTGATGAAAATTTCAAACTCCACAGCAACTCTGAAAAACGTAAACGCAAACTACATAACTCCATCATCTCTGCCGCCCTTCACCGCCTCCTATTTCAGGAAAAGAATATTGATAAAACCATTACCCGATTCATAATGACCTATTCCAAAGATTTTCGTAAAAATTGCGCCTCTCATACCCACTCATCCATTGGTTAACTCTGCTGCAGCTTTGGAAAAAATTCTCCTTTTAGAGAATGCGTTTTCTCTCATGCTGAGGAAATGGAGGCACTTTTGCGAACGCTAAAGAAGACTCCGCGATTATTTACTGACTCTGTTTCCGGAAACCAGTACTTAATTAGTCAGCTTAATCAAAGCACTGAAAAGTAATTTGAACAAATTAAATTAATTAAAGGAAAATTACATACACGAATAACAAATTCATTAAGTCACCGCTTCCGAAATTTCATCATGGGTCAGAAAAGTTCCAAAGCTCAAACTACCCCCAAGCGGAGGTCAGTATCATTCAATGTGAAACGTGAGCCTGCTTTCGGCATCACCCAAGTCCCGGGCAGAAAATCAGCTCAGGATAAGCTCATATCGACAAACGTCGAGAGACTTCTCCGAGAGCAACCAAACTTGAATATACAGTATTCTCCTCAGCCAGCAATCAAACGGAAACCGAGCAAAACTCTGCAACAGATCCCTAGTGGAGATAAAATCGAGGATTCTCAATCCACTGATAAAAAACCAAAGAGTTTGGAGACTCTCGAGCCGGCAAGCAGTTCTCCGCCTTCATTTGTGTACTACATTGATGAAGCAACACATGCTCTATGCATATTAGACTCAAAATCCAACACTTGGAAGAAAAATATGCTGAAAAACGCTCATTGCACACATCCAACCTATAGTCTCTCGTCCTTTGGCATGAGTGTCTTGCGCGATGAAATCCTCGCTTCCCTCCATTCCTCAGCCATAATCCCTGTCGACAATGATACTATCCATATCGTCGGCAGATTCCATCTCGAGTATAAAATCACCGTCAACAGCTTTAAAATCCTCGGAGAGAACTCTCTTAAGTTTTCTAACCCGACTGTCTGCTATGGCGATAAGAAAATTTATTTTTTGTCTGGAGAGAAAGGCGATGGGTATATCAATGCTTGCGTTGAATATAATGTTGAGACGAAGTCCTGGATTTCTCTGCCTGACCTTCCAGCGCCTCATGTGAACGGCAGTGCTGTGTATCTGCAGGACTCCAAGAACCCGAATAATTTCAAACTTGCGGTAATTGGAGGATTTTCATCGAATCAATCAGATCAAATGAACCAAAATATCAGCATTTTTGATTTCGATGAATACAAGTGGGAAACGATTCCTCTTTCCGAAAGCCCTTCAGAAACCCCTCTCCCAACTTTCATTAGAGCTCCTTTCATTCAAGAAGATGATGAAACGCTACTCATTCTTGATTCAGAGGGGATTTTTTACGAGATTGATGTCGAAAAGCAAAAGCTTCAGAGAGCTTATGGGCTGTACGCTGTTCGCGATATGAATAAAAAGAGAATAATTTCCTATCAAAAGACTGAAAGTAATCATCTTCTTATGGCTACAAAAGAAAGGAAGGTTGTTATCAACCTTCAGTTTCTTGCTACAGAAACAGAGGACCTGGCTGCTCCATCAAGCCCGCAAAGAAAAAAGCCGTCGTCTGATTACAGCGATATAAAAGTGGATCTAAATCGAAAGAAGTTTAATAATGTGCTATAAACCGGGTAATATGAAGGCAAACGCATTGTGGGTCTGCCTCTATTAATTATTTTTGCGTTCTTTTGTTTTTTTGTTAATGGATTTTTTGTCATCGAATTGTCACTATGGAAATTTTTTTGCACTATTATCACGATTTTGAGTAATATTTCTTTTTAATGTTTTCTAATATTTTTTTGCTGAAAGTTTTGACTGCTGGAACCAGTTCTACATCATATATTACATTGTCTTTCTGAATCTAATGTACAAAGCCTTTTTAATTCTGTCTTTCTCTCTCTCTTGCTTACAATAAGTCTAGTGAAGAAAATTCAGATCGAAAGTCAGTAAACGCTTTTCAAAAATATCATTGAGGTTAACTGACCGTGAATTCTTTAATTTTTTTCTTTTCTTTTCAATCGTCACTTCTCTGTGCTAGCAAAAACTTTGGTGCTATTCGCATCAAGTAATATTTGAACACATTTTTGCCAATTAAACGGGCTTTTTGATTGCTTTTTCGAGACTAATACTTCCAAGCTTTAAACTGTGGATTAGTTTTGATTTCTTGTCATCTGTTTGTTATTTTTTCATTTTCTTGTTGGAAATATTCGCTAAACGCGGCTGTGATGTTGAGGTTTAAGTGATTCCTGTTAAAATCCTACGACTTACTGAGAGACAATTATATTCTGAACTAAGCTTAACTACCAATTTCGCAGTATTTTGTTAAGAAAACTTAATTACTTTGATTCCGAATCACAGACAAATTTGTGTCAACTCTTCATCAGTATTCCTGACCTCCTTCAAAAAAATCAATATGAAAGCCAGTGTAATTTTCAATTGGACTTAATTAGAGAATTATAAATTTATCCTATTTCAAAAATCAGCGAACGAATATCTGACTGACTCTGGTAGCTGCTGATTATACAGTATTAAACGCCCCTAATAATCGAAACACTAAACGAGCAATATGCCCAAATCTACTCCGAATCAATCATTTTGTTCCTCAATCACAATATTATTTCGCTAGAGCTTCTTTATTACTGATACGACCAAACTTTGTTTTTTACTGAAATACCTTAGTTCCGATTCCAAGGGGAAACCTTAAACAGAACTACAGTCAAGGAAAATCTTAATACCTAACTGATTCATCTGGGCTAGCCTAATAATTCACAGCGCATTGTACTTTTCAGTATAGTGAATCATGATTCTTATTGTTACTCTAAAACTTGCCTCGAAAATTGCGTGATTACTTTTTGTTTTTAAGATAAAGGTTAAGGAAGCTCAAGCAAGTAGAAAAAATTTTATTTAATTACAAGTTTATTTCTAATTAGATAATTCTTCGGAAGGGATCGACCGCTATCTAGAAATCAGTAGGCGTTGTAACTGCGGAAATTAGATTAGAGCATTTATTGAATTTCAAAAAATTAGGTTTTTTTGGGTTCGATTACTGACTTTCACTGCATCTGGAAGCTCTAACTTACGATTAACGAACAAACAGATTAAGGCTAGAAGGTTAATTTCTGATCACGAAGGTCATTTGCCAGTTTCGGTCGCTACTACTGGAAAACGATGTGATTTAAAAGCGGTTCCTGAACTGAAAAAAAGCAAATAAATCAAATCAAATCTCAATATCGCTATTTCACCATGATTAGATCAATCTTTGGAAACTTCTTCTATTCTGCCTACGCATTTATTGATACTCAGTTTGAGAGACTGAGTAAAAAGCACACGGACGATGAGGACGCTGCCTATGATATCTTCCCGTTAAGAAATGAAATTGAAGGATGCCCAATGACAACCGTGCAATATTACGAACTGAAGAAAATCTACCGCGAGTTCATGCAGAAGCTGGCTTCTGAGCACGAGACGCATTATTTGGAGGATCACCACTACTCCAAAGAGCCAGCGTTGATGAAAAAGCAGATGGTAATGTCCTAGCGAACCAGTATTGGCGAAAGAGTTAATGTATAATTAGGTATAAGTTGCACCTATTTTTGCATCTTCTAATGCTCTGATTAAGTGATTGAATGCTGCTATATTTTTTTTTTCAAATATTATTCTTATCGATATAATATATAACTATATTATTCTGAAGCATGGTAAATATATCAGCAAAGTTTAAGCATTAGGTCAGAGAATTAATACATTAGCTAGCCGGAGGTTCAGGATCTGTTCTTGTTGTATATATTATGTAAATATTACGAATTAATTCGAAAGCTGCTTCAAAAATGTTTGTCTTTTTCCTTATGAGTTTGTCTAATTGAAAATACATTGTCTTTGAATTGATATAGAAAAGCATTTTCGGTTAGAAATAATACGAGCTTTTTCTATTGTAAAAGTCAATGAAAAATGATATTTCCAAGTGAGAAGGCCAGAAGAGTATAATACAAAGCGCCTAAGCGAAAAAATCATTATTTTCGTATTTGAGAAGGTCACTTTGCTGGCTCTCGGTCAGTGATAATTTCTTATTTTTCCTGCTGAAGCTCTCAAGAGAGAGAGACAAGGAATTTAATATTTAACAGAATTCGAATTTGAAGGCTCAATCTAGGATGAGAGTACGGGTACTCGGATTTTCATGAAAATTAAGTTCCTTTTAAGCTTTTGGACAGTTAATTTGGATAGAAGCTTACTATAGGTTGTCAAGATAACCACATCTCACATGATCTCTGAGCCGCATACTGAAGATTTTGGTTGTATAGTATTATTACCTAGGACGGTAGTTATGCAATAAAAAAAATCAAAATCAAAAGTACAAAAATATTCAAAAACAAAGATAGTACGAGTTTTACTTTTTGAAAACTAAGTAAATGTGAATGAATTACTCAAACTAATTAGAGTACAAGGCTAGGCGACGGTCTTCAAAGGTTTTGTTGGAAATAATTCCAAGATTTATATGAATCTTTTAAAATTTCCTTTTGTTTATCTTACGGCTCTTTCGATTAACTTTCTCTACATCTCCCCACCTTGCTCTCATCGAGCATTCATTGCCTTTCCCCGTAATTTCATTATAATCACTAACACCTCGGTCTGTCTTCCTGAGAGCCTTATGAACGAACAAGACTGACCTCGCCATCTTCCATGAATACGAAAGCCGTTTATTGAGCGCCTCAATCTGATTTTTGAAGCTTGCCAGTTCAGACTCAAGGGATTCAATCCCAGAGTTAATTTTTGTAATTTTCTCTTGGATATTAAATGATCTTTTTCTATTCAATAGATAGAAATTAATTCAAGAAAACTCGAAAAAAGAAAAATACCTCATAAATTTATCATATGCAAGATTTAACATATCATCGATTGAGCATGGCGTTTCAATCTTAGGCTCCTTCATAGCTTCATCCGAATCAAATTTCTAAGGAGAGAGCATAAGAATGAACCAAAATATTTTCTAGATTACCAATTCTGTGTTATTTTGAGAGGTTGCCTGAGAAGATGCTGAGCTGACAGTGGTGGTATTTAGCTCCATGTTGTGTGACGAGGCTTTTTTGCTTTTGTTTTTGCTTTTAATCTTTGAATTATATGAATAACAATAGAAAATCCTGCTTATTATATAGCAGAGTACTGGTACACTGAAAATGCAAACCAATGAATCTTATTTACTTTTCAACTAGCAAAAAACCGATGATTTGGACTTTCGAAAATTCGGACACACTTTCCGTTTTTTTCTAAAATTTGTTTAGACATCTGTCAGACAGGCAGGACATGGCAAACTGGCTTGAATCACAACCTTCTTCGCATGTTTAGAGAGAGAGAAAAGGTCTTTGGTTGGATAAGATGATGATTTTTCATAGGAATGGTGTGTAGTTAAGGGAAGATCAATAACTGGTAAGCGTTCAACTGTTTTTTGATAATTGTTCTTTGTCACAAAAATCGCTGAATTAATACGTTTAGAATATATTCTAAATCCTGAGTCCTAAAGAAGTTTTCGATCTGGAGATTATTCATTAAAATTGTATACGTTTAGTATCTTTCTTTCGGTTTTGATATTAATTTTCTCGATTGGACTGAATTCCTTCTCTTTCAGTATTGAAAAATCAGTTTATGATTCAGATTGCCAAGTGCGGGAAATACGAACAGCTACAAGCAGTACTAACGGACTTTTAATGGCCTAGTTATAAACTGATTAACTGCAAAGAAAATTCATAATGATACTCAGCATTTCTGTAGATTACGATATTAACTGGTTATATGGAGTATTATTAGCAATGAGGCTATTTGCAACAAAATGTCTGTTGTTAAGGGTGAGGGATGTAATAAATTGCAAGCAAACATGATTATACCTCTATATTTTCATGGTATTTCTCTCTGAGGAAGAGAATTGAAATTGGTACCAAATTCGTAAATAAATTTCGTTTTTTTAGTGGTCTTTGTTAAATACAGATAACCTTTTTCGAGGAGCTCATTATCTTTTGCTCAGTGTGAATGACGAGGCCTTAAGGAAATAGAGAGTAGATTTAGTAAGCTCACTTGAAACAAGAATAATTCATCTAATTAGATCATAAGCATAGTTAAACGGCTAGTTTGTGATTTTGATTTTATTTCTAATTAGATCAATGAAATATGTTCCGCACCGATTCTCTTTGTTGTTTATCTGCAGCGTGTGCTTTGTCGCCAGAATACGGAAGTTCGAGTGAAATCTTTCATAATTTACTTATGTTGTACCCGAGTTAGTACTGAGTCGATATAGGACTAAATAGCAAAATATAACTGTTTATCTCTAACAAAAGAGCAGCTATGCTGCACAATTTGGCTCCCCTGGCAAAATATTGGAGGTTGTGAAGCGAGAGAGATCTGAGAGGTTGAGGTGGGATGGATGGTGGTGTGGGCTGACTGGATCTGCAAGAGAATTCTTCCTTTTTAGCACTGAAAACATATAGTCGTTTTTTCAGCAGAGACGAATTTGCAAGGAGATACCTTCTAATTTGTGAAATCAGCCATCGTCATTACGTAAATTTGACATCTCACGAGTCTTTTATCTGTAAGGGGCATCGGACCTTTGCCTTGGAGGGGTTGATATTTTTTTTTGGTAAAATCAATATCTTGAAAATCCTTGCTTGTTGGTTGACTTGTTCTTGCTTTTCTTATCATGAAAGATCCTAAATCTATTACAAACACCAGCAATATAGTCGAACTGATCGATTGAGAAAACTTTGAATCCGCAGGCTAGAAAATCCTGCCAGTTTCTATGTAGAATAAAATTTCATTCCATCACGCTTGTAAACCAATTACAGAGATAATGGTGTGCAAATCATTTCCGATTATACAAAAAAACCAAGACAATTAAGTTTAGAGGTATAGTTAGTGGATTAAAAGTTCATATCTTTCGAAGAGATATTTGCATTGTTGAGATTCTCCATCCTATTTCACTATATCTCAATCAATTTACTTATCCGCTCGCTCTTCTAGTCGAGGTTCATTGCAGATTTTTACCCTTCAGAACAGAAATTTTCATTCACCCTGAAAGAAGGTGTTCTGTTGAAAGCCCAGGCCAGTTTAGTCCCAACTTTTGTTATTAATTAAATTATTCGGGCTGTTTCCAGTAGATGCAGCAAATATATTACAGGTTTACAAATTGTTATTTGGATACAGAAAAATGGAAGAAAAACTACCTCTCAATCAGTCAAATGGAATTCCAAAGGAATTTTGTGCTAATTACTCATAAGATAATGGAAAACCCTGTTGTCACGGCGGATGGTAATAGCTCTGAAAAAAGAATCCATCATCCAATGGTTTCAACCCATGGAGCAATAAGTCAACAAAAAGTAAAGAGCAGCTTAGCCATAATACCACTATTGATAACCTTGCATTAAGGAAAGCAATTCAAAGATTTAGAGACTCTGCCTCAAAGTAAGAGTTATCAACAAAAATTTAGTGAATTCGATGTTATAGTCTTGAAAACGACTTATAGAGACCCAATGGACGACAAATGAGATTTTCATCGCTTTCCCAGTATATTAAAGCATGGCAATGAATCTTATTGCCCTACTTCAAAGAACTTTCTAGCAATATTTCTAATCGAAATAAATTCAGAAGAAAAGAATGTGTAGTTAGAATGATCCTCACAGAAAATGGTATCTCGAGTCCCATGCGATACAAGCGAACAACATTCTTCTTCAGACGCTTGCGGTCTATTAAAAAAAGACTAATAAAAAATAAAATCAAGCAGCTGCGATTACTTCCGTTCAGAGTATTGTGCTATAATATTATGACAGTAGAGCATTCTCTAGGAGAATTCGATAAAATCGTTGGATATTACAAATCTAAGGAGTTTGATAGCAGGCTCGCAGTACTAGCTACTAGGACTCTTACATTGGAGAGGAGTTGGAAAGGATTCTCTTAGTGAGTTTATCAAGCAGAAGGGTGAAGAATTTAGTGTTATTCGCCGAAACAAAAGAGCATCATATTTGTTCATCTGATGAATGAATGTGGTATCTTCGAGTCAGCCAATTCATAAATTCACACTCAACACAAATGAAAATTAGTTGGACGCTTGCCTGGTGTACCTTCTTATTTTAGTGATGCTTTAGCTTTTCATGCAGCTTTCCATCTCTATAGGAAAGGGGAAGGCAATAATTACACGAGTGTGATGTTTTAGTCTCAAAAATAATATCTAATTTGTGTCTCTTGTGTCTGTTGTGATATAGTAGTGTAGCTCAATTAACCTCACTATGAAGAAAAATTTGAACAAAATTAATGATAACATACAGGGAATTCAGATGGCAGGTTTCGAGAACTACATTTTCGGCATGATAACTTGAGGTTTCTGATATCTGCAACTGGCGACTACATCCTTAAGATGAGTGTATTAATTTAGGTTTAATTTTTGAGTTAAAGTTCTACAAAATGCAGATTCACTCTAACACCTCTTCAAGGTCTTCTTCCCGTTGCGTAATGAACAGAAAGTACATAAGAGAGGACAGTTCCCATCGGAGATTTATTGCTGCTGATGAGAATAGAGATATGCTGGAAAAGTTCCAAAGCTTGAATAATGAGAAGTGCGCTATTGATGATGGAGCATCCGCGACTACATGTCACGAGAACAGATCCATGAAGAATAATTATTCAAGCATAAAGAAAAATCTGAGGAAACTTGCTAGTAGACACAAGGATGATGCTTCAAAATTAGGATGCCATGATAATGATGATATACGAAACATAGAAAATCGACTTCGAGGAGGAGCCCCTGGAATTAATACTTCCAACACAGCATATTCAGAACTAATTGAGAAATTCTACCAATACAGAAATAAAATTTTGAACGATTCTGAGATAGCAAAGGAGTTGAGCTTATATATTGAACCTCGTGTTCGATCTGGAACTGCAGATAATGAAACGATCGAGCTTGCTTTCGAAATCCACAAAAAATTTTTAAACTGCGAAGGAGACTCAGAAGGCACTCCAAAAGTTTTCCTCATAACAGGACAGGCAGGGATAGGAAAATCACTGTTCTGCAAGCAACTTCACCGGGACCTCATTACTAATTGGAAAAACATCCAAGGTCAAGAAACCGAAGAAGGAAATTGGTTCCCTGTGTATATTGAATTCTCAATGCTAGAGGAATCCAAGTCAGAAGCCATTGCTAAAACACTCATGAAAGAATTATCTCTGACTCGAGAAGAAGTTCTGATGCTTCAATCTTCTGCAGAGGAAAGTAGTATGCTGCTGCCGAAGTTGCTTTTCATCTTCGATGGATATGACGACATCGAGAATATTCAACAATTTCATTCATTTGGCAATGAAGAAGATTATTTGAAAAATAATTTTTGTTTGCTGAACATGATCGAAGGCAAATCCTGGAAGAATGCCAAGATTATCATCACATGCAGAGAAGAGAATCTTCAAGGTATCGAAAAAAGAGAACTTTTGTTTGGACCACTTCAGAAACAATCACTTGAATTGCTGCCAGTGCCTGGGACGTTCTTGCAGAGAAAAATTGAACCTTTCACTGATGAGCAAATCACTTGTTATATTAAGAAGTATTATATTTCCAAGCAACCAAGCTCATTTGAGGAAAATCAGAGGAATGTTTTCAAAAATGAATCTATGGCAATGTCTCAATCATCTTCGTCATGGCAGGAAGTGAAAAAGTTTGAAAAGACTATTGATTACTTCAAATCGAGAGAAATTGCGAGAATACCCTGCTTGCTCCAGATTATGGTTGAAGTGCTTCCTAGTCTTGTTGAAAAGAATCCTGATCCTTCTAGCAATTTGGACCCAATTCAACAACCAAATTTATTGACTGCCCGTCGTACCATCAAATGCTTTGTGAATCAACGCATGATTGCTCAAAGAACTATTCCAGCTTCCGGCAATTTAGACAAAGGCAAAGAAGAAAGCAAACACCAAGAAGAGATCATGCAAAGAGAATCTACAGAAAATAGCCTTCCAAAAAAATTAGCTCAACATGTCCAGGATTTTGCTCTCAATTTACACAGTTATTCCAAAAATTTCCTGACATTTGGACTGGCAAAGAATTATGACGAACTCTTAGCAATTGAGTTATCTCATCTTCTCAAATGGAATTCCACCTGGTCAAAATTCAATTTTCGTCACCCTCTTCTCCTCGAATATTTCGTTGCTAAGCACATCGAAGAAGAAATTATTACCTTAGCTGATCTCAAAAAAGGCAGAAATTCGAAGGCTCCGAATGATTTTCTCTTCAATCAAAGGCTACTCGTTAATGAAGCATCATATTCTCCGATAGTCTTTTTCCTTCGAGATGCAATCCACGAAAAGAGACTCTCGTCAGAACAATTACTAAATGTAATTCGACTTTCTTCCTCAAAGGACTCAAGCATAAACGATACGCCACTGAGCCTTCAGGAGTCTGAGCACACAAAACTATTGTCTCCCTTTACAGTTGCTGCTGTTAATGCAATTACCATTCTCAATTTCTCTGGTTATGACTTTAAGAATCAAGATTTGAGTAATACCTGTCTTGTCGGAGCCAATTTAAGTTGCGGAAATTTTGAAGGAACTAATTTTATGAACTCGAATCTCAAAGACGTGAATTTTTCAGATTCTTATCTCAATGACGCGATTTTCGTGAACGCAAACATGGAAAATGTGAGATTTGATGAATTCCTTTCATTAAGTTTAAAACTTACAGATGATGTGATTATAGACTACGGATTCTCTCCAAATGAAGAATATCTTGGGATTCGCGCGAAAAACCATGCATTTGTTTATCAGCTGCAGTTTAATAATAAAACAACAGGTTTGAAGTTATTAGCCAAACTGCCAGGAATGTTACCAGACAATAACTATTGCTCTTTTAGGAAGGACGGAAAACACGTTGTAACACAGATAGACAGTCAGTTGATTGTCTGGGACGTTTATTCTCATTGTGAGATCAAGAGAGTGGAACTTCCTCAAGGATACTTCCGCTTTGTTCATTTCAACTCTGAGAGTGATGAACTAATATTCTTCAATATCGACACAATACAAAAATACAAGATTACATCAGAGAAGTGGATTAGCTTGAATGTCGCAAAACAAAATATATATATCGAACCAGGCATTGACATTCGTCGCTTGGGAAAAAATGAGATAATGCTGATAAGCTTTTGGGGAGGAATGTTCCTTATGAATTCTCTGACTGGAAAGGTATTGCTGAAAAATACCTTTAAAGTGCATTATTGTAGATTCAGCATTGACGGAAAGCAGATAGTGGCTAACCAGAGGTTTGAACACACGCAGATTTCGGATTGTGTAAGAGGGCATCCCATCAAGTTAATTCCATTGAAAATAAAGGAACATGAAAATTCTGGCATTTCACATCTCGAACAAATTAAAAAATGCTCTCTTACTATGGAAGGAAAGCTAATTACTTCAACATATACTGGATACTTCATTGTCCAAGATGCCGCAAGCTCGATCATCGAGAAAGCTGTACACATTCCCCTTATTAATCGGGAATCAAGGGAAACTTTCAGTTCTAATGGAAAATATGCTACTGCAACTGAGAGTATAGGTCTTATCAAAATTCGTCAACTCAGTGACTCTTGCGATAAAGTCGTTCCTCTCAGAGGGAGTCATAGCAAAGGCTTGAGCATTAAGGGCACAGTTATTAATAGTGCTGCTGGTTTGTCTGAGGAAAATATAGCACTGTTTCAGATAAAAGGGGATTATAGGGAAATTCCTGAAGATAGGCTCCGAAAGGTGTATCTTATTCCATCTGCGAATGCAACGAGCATCTCACAAGTAAACCTAGCTCACGGACGAATGCCTTCTCATGAGGCTAAAATAATCGGAAAGGATTTACTCTGGATAAATTTAAAAAAATTAGACCTCACAGGGAATCTCATTCTTGGTGCCGATTATGAAGCAATCGCGAAGAACCAGTCTTGGCCTCATCTGGAAGAATTAATTCTTAGGAACACGCGGATTGATGATAACACTGCGATCATGATGGCAAAAAACGAAACTTGGAAGAATCTCAAAAAACTTGATCTCTCATTGAATAGTATCAAGCCATCCGGTGGTATTGCTATAGGAAAAAATAACATTTGGGTGAAGTTGGAAGAGCTTAACTTGAACGGCAATGTTATTCAAGATGAAGGAGCGACCTCAATTGGAGAGAATGTCTGCTGGAAGAACTTAAAGGAGCTTGACTTAGGAATGAATAAGATTGGGAACAAAGGAGCGAAGTCATTGGCAAATAACACAGCGTGGCCCTGCCTGGAATATATTAATTTGGGTTACAATAGTATAACTGATGCAAATGTTGTAATCTCAATCTGCAGTAACACAACATGGGTGAATCTCAAAACCCTGAGGCTGTTAGACAATCCTGTTGAGCTCCAGGCAAAAGATATGTCGCTTTCAATCGAAGGTATAGCTTCAAACAGCTTGCAACTGCTAAACTTTCCTCGAGTAGAGTTCAACTCAGAACTGCTGCATTTACTTAAACGTCAGGAGAATGTTGTAAACTTCATTTTGAGCGATCACAAGTATACTTATGATCAACTGGAAGTCATCAGTCACAATACCAAATGGATAGATCTCAAGAAATTATGCTTATCGAATAAATTACTGAAAGATGACATCGGAGTGGCTATTGGTAGCAACACTGCCTGGAACAACCTCGAAGAACTTGATTTAAATCGCAATGTGCTAACAAAAGTGAGTGGAATTGCGATTGGAAACAACAAAGCGTGGAGCAAACTCGTAGTTCTAAATTTGAGAGGCAATAAGATCGGAGTTGAAGGCGGTAGTCTACTTGGAGCAAATGCAACCTGGTCCAACCTGCGGGTCCTTAATTTACGTGACAACCAGATTGGTGATGAAGGAGCAATAGCTTTGAGCAAGAACACGGCCTGGACCAATCTACAAGAACTCTTTTTGAGTAATAACAAGATAACTTTTGTAGGGGCCGCAGCGTTAAGCAAATATACAATCTGGTCTCATCTTCAAAGACTTAACTTGGGAGGGAACAAGCTTGATGATCTCGGAGTGATAGAGCTCAGCAAAAACACGACCTGGAAGGAATTACGAGAATTATTATTATTCAGTAACTCTATCAGTTCTAAAGGAATGGTGGAGCTCTGCAAGAATACGACCTGGACCAAACTACACACCCTTATTTTATCCGACAATTTGATCGATGCTGAAGGAATTGCAGCGTTAAACAAAAACCAGAGCTGGAGCAGTCTGAAGTTACTTAATTTAGGAAACAATAAACTGGGAGACGAAGGAGCGATAGAGTTAAGCAGAAATGTAACATTGACGAAATTACAGATATTGATCTTAGTACACAATGGTAAGCTAGGAAATAAGGGAGCATCCGCGTTAATCAAGAACAACACCTGGGCTGCTCTAAAGGAACTTCATCTCAACGACAATGAGATAGAGCATGAGGGAATTGCTGGGTTAAGCGACAATATATCCTGGATCAACCTTCATACGTTGAATTTAGGGGGCACTGCGATTGGCCCTAAAGGTGCAGCCGAACTAGGCAAGAACAAGTCCTGGCTTAACCTGCAGATACTCAACTTATCAGACACCTCTATTGGTTCAAAGGGAGCTATCGAAATAGCCAAAAATTCAGCCTGGACTAACCTACGGAAGCTTAATTTATGCCACAATGAGATTGGTGATGAAGCTGTCGCGGAGTTAAGCAATAATAAAACCTGGATACACTTGCAAGACCTTTACTTAAGCGGGAACTTGATTAGTTCCAAAGGAATTGCTGAGTTGAGCAGAAACTCAACTTGGACCAATCTAAGGATACTTAATTTAGCAAATAATATGATCGATGAAAAGGGAGTTGCATATTTAAAGAAAAATACAACCTGGACTAAGCTTGAAAACATCAATTTATGCTATAATTCTTTGAAAATCTGGGAAATTTTGTCGTTGGCAGAGAACCCAATCTGGAAAAACCTCAAAATTTCTCCTCGTGGACTCTTCAGTTGAGACAAGGGCAAGAAAAAACCAACGCCAGTTTTATATTTGGCTTACCTTAATGACGCGAATAGTAAACAGTAAATTGTATTAATGGTGCATCTAGTTATTTCATTAATATAAATTCGAAATATCAGCAACAAGAAGTAATAAATAAGAGTGTTAAATTCAGAACTTAGCATAATTTAACAGGAAAATTAACATAACATTTATATCCTAAAAAATTCGACGAGTAGTCAAATGCAAGCACACTTTGCAGCAAAAAATCTTCCAAATTTAGTAGATGAAACGTATTTGAGGAGACCGGTATCATACCAAATCCCTTCTACTTTTCATGAGAGCAACTGCTTACTGATAAATAACGAAAAAATGATTTTTGTAAAAATTGATGTCAAAGATGGGTCAGAAGCTTTGTTAGACTCGCCTAAAAAGAACGAGGGAGAAAGTTCTAGTCAATCTATGAACCCTCTGTTTCAATATTGTTCATCTGGCACTGAAGCAGTAAGCAGAAGAATTAGATTTAATGGTGAAGAAGAAGACAAACATGAAAACGCTCTCAAAACCCGATTAATCACCACAAACTCTGAGCAAAATTTAACGAAGACGCATTCTTCTTCAGTTATTAGCAACATTTTGAGAAGGATTGAAAAGGAGCTCAAGAATTTCCCTCAGAATATTCATGATGATGAAGAAGAAGATCTGTTAAATTTCAAAAACTATCAACTTCGAGGAGGAGGTGTTGATACTCACACTTCCGATACATGCTATCCAGAAATATTTTCTAAACTAAGCAAATACAGTGAGAAAATATTGCATGATTCAGAGAACAAGAAAGAGTTGAGTTTATACATTGAAGCTCGTGCTCGCGCAAAGCGAGACAGTAATGAGACATCCGAATTGTCTTTTGAAATCAGAAAGAAATTCTTAAACGTTGAAGAGGATGGCTCGCTGAGTTCACCGAAAGTTTTCCTCATAACAGGGCAAGTAGGAGTCGGTAAATCATTTTTTTGCAAGCAACTCCAACGAGAACTCATGACTGAATGGAAAGAATCTCAGAATCAAAAGGATATTGCAAACCAATGGTTTCCTGTCTATGCAGAATTCTCCAGTCTAAAGAATTCCAAGTCAGAAGCAATCTCTGAGGCTCTCATGAGAGCATTATCACTTACTCAAGAAGAAATTCTGACGCTTCTTCAATTCTCTGAGGAAGAATCAGAAGACAAGGTTCCGCTACCTAAATTGCTCTTTATCTTAGATGGATATGACAGCATCGATGGCATCCACGAAATTATTAGTCCCGGCAATGAAGAAAACTATCTCAAAAATAATTTCTGTATACTTAACCAGATTCAAGAAAAATTCTGGAGGAATGCGAAGATTATCATCACATGCAGAGAAGAAAATCTTCAAGGCATCGAAAGAAGGGATCTATTGCTTGGACCGATAGTGAAGAAGACTGGTGAGTTGGTAATAGAACCCAATTCGTTTATGCAGAGCAAGATTGAACCTTTCACTGACGAGCAGATCACTTGCTACTTGAAGAAATATTTTATTTCCCAGCAAGTGGGTCAATTTGACGAACATGAAAGAAAAGAATCCTCAGGCGTTTTCACAAGTGACACTATGACAATGTCTCTACCTTCCCTGTCATGGCAGGAAGTGAAAGAATTTGAAAAGATGATCGACGACAACAGTTTAAGAGAAGCTGCAAGAATACCAACTTTGCTAAAGTTGATAGTTGATGTGCTTCCTAGTATTATCGATAACGATCCTGACTTCGTCAACAGCGTGAATCAAACTCAGAAACCAGCTGTATTGACAAGTCGCTATATCATCGAATGCTTTGTAAATAAGACGATAAAATTGATCT
>ENA-UOUE01000405-UOUE01000405.1-compost-metagenome-genome-assembly--contig:-NODE-405-length-35112-cov-7.890367_pt1 | contig 35112 bp, 26 predicted proteins | sample MGYA00238146_ERZ747223 | MGnify/ENA primary metagenome ERZ747223 (study PRJEB28781, sample SAMN06268865) | compost metagenome | isolation source: single cell | place: USA: California, Emeryville, Joint...
AGTGCTGCCTATCTTATTGCCGGTATTTGAAATGTTGGTTTTCTTTTGAATGACATAATTGTTCAATATTTCGATTATATAAACTTTGAACACCAATATCAGCATCGAGAGATGTAACAATAATCTATTTTCTTATAATTTATTCCTTTAGCTGAAATTTTTGAAACAAACAAAGAACTAGTTTATTTCAATACATACATTCAGATTGTCGTGGATACCTCATACAAACAGTCGAAAATACCATAATTTAAATCAAATTAGCTCGCTCTACACAGTTTAGAAATTGTTCTACAAATTGAAATTTCTGATTCTTGTTGATCTTATGAATGAATAATAAATAAAGTCGAAGAATCTCTAAGCTGAATCTTGAGGATTGATCACCAAGTTAGTCTCATTATTAACGAAAGAATCCGACTTGTCCTTGATTGATATTTTATGTACACTATTACTTGCTGTTCCATTCTCTCCACTCTCTCCAGTCTCATCAGCTTTCTCATCTTGTTCTGTCCTGAGTAACCTCTCTTTTATCAACAGCGTGCAGACAACAGCTACTACCAGCAGACTAGTCATGAGAATTCCAGAGTACACCGAGCCCCAATAGCTTGGTTCTTTAGCCAAAATTGAATCCATAATCACAACCTATCAATTGAAAGTTAATATTAGTTTCTCACTTAATTTTACCTCTATCGCCGAAGTGAGCTGCCCAATACTAATGATAAGTCCTCCTGCTGATGCTTCTCCAGCTGGAAAAGTCAGCTCGCATGCGAATTCAAGAGAAATGGGCTGCGCGGGAGCGGCTGTAAATCCAAGTAGCGCAATACTGATTAGCACAAGAAGAAAACTATTGGTCGCAATTGCAATCATGGTCACAACGAAGAAAGATGCTCCCAGAATTGTGACTAGACACAGGACTTTCTTAAAGGCCTTTGTTTTCTTTACGATCAACACAAAGAAGATGGACCCGATTAGTCCTGCAGGTATCATCGTTCCACCAAATATGCTAACTTGATGCTAGAGCAGAATGAATATTTTACTCGGAGGAAGTTTTTTCAAAATTACTTGAGTGAATCCAAATGGTTTAAGCAACTGTTGGGCAACCGTAGCAATCGTGAGTGAAGTGCTGATGGTGAAACCGCCTCCAATCACAAGGAACAAGTAGCTTTTGTTAGTTATGTTCTTTTTCAACGATTCCATGTACTTCGGTCTTTTGAATCCTGAGGATGAACTATCATAGGAATGTATAATCTTAAAATAACTCGTAATAAGAACAAAAAACCTTGGAGGAGTTGGAGGCTTGCTCTTAAAGAAGATAATAGCTGGAATGAGTGCAATCGAGGCGATAATTGCTTCCATCAGCATTAGGTCTCTGATGTGATGTTTTCCGTCCCGTTTCGACATATGCTGAGGGATAACGAACCCTGGAACGATAAACCCAAGAGCTACTCCTACAGGAGCTGCCACACTTAGAAGAGTAGTCACTAGAGCTCTCTATAATAAATAGGAGAGGAAAAATTATTCAAGTCTATTTTCCAAGTGAGCAGCATACATCTTTTGGAGGGAACCAAACCGCTGAAATCTTCTGTGGCGCATTCAAAATTAATGGTTGACCAAGAGCTCCAATAGTCTGTCCAATTATGACAAAAGTGTAAGATGTTCCTGCGCCAATTCTGATCCAGGCTCCGATTAAGGTTAAGAGAGCCCCTAATACTACCTACAAGAATATTTTGAATGAGACATCAAAGTACGTGCAAAGCGAATACCCCAGGTCTTAGGCCCCATTGATCCAACAGCCAATTCGAAGGGAAATTTATCGGAACGTATAGAATTAGATAAACCAATGCTGTCATATTCACAGTGAAAAGGCTCAAGCCATAGATCTACATCAGGATGGTTATAAATTGGTTAATCGGGTGTTGTAAGTAGTCAATTTACATCAACAATTTGAGTTGTAAGAGTGGATGTTGTCACCCAGAACATCTGGTTGACTATGCTAACACCTGCATAGAGCGCTCCAATGACATATCTGTAGAGTTGATGAATCATGATGAGTGTTTGTTGTCAGAAAAAGGGGATTGATTACCTATAACGATAAACCTTGTAACTTTCTTCATTTTGAAGGAGTTTTTCTTTTTCCCTTGATCTTTGTGGATAAAGGTTGTTTAGAGGTGAATCGGTCATGGAAGGGTTATTCTTTTCGTCGGTAAAATTGATTTATCAATCTTTTCTGGATTTTTGTCTTTTAGCAGCGTCACTGGAAAAGTTTGCGGTCTTTTACTCATAGCTAATGATCAATAATCGTGAAAAAAGAATAGAATTTAGAATAAATTAAGGAAGAAATAATTTACAACCAGTAAGGTAATGATAAAAGAATTTGGAATTTTGAGAGTATTTTCTAATTTAGTAGAGGATTCTGAGCAGAATCCTGTTTATGCAGATGGAGTAGAAAAACACGCTGGGCTTGTCTGTTATCTCTCTCTGAAAAAATGGCCTTTGGATGCTTATATAATACTGGGTATGATTCAGTTATTGATAGAGAGATGTATGAGCTAACATCCTTTTTTCACATTTGTTGAGTGTATCTCATCAAACCAGAGCAATGTCTGCCGTTTTAAATTCCGTTTACTTTTGAAACATTTTATCTTTTTTTTTGAAAAGTTCTCTGGGATGAATATTAATCTTACATTACTGATTCAGCCATTCGGACAAATTTTTCAGCTCGAAAAGAAACTGGAAAGGATATACAGTTTCTGAGAGGTTTGTCTGAATTTTGTATTCAGCTGCGAGAGGTTTTGGTAAAATTTCTAAGATAAAAGATTCATCATTTTGATCACGATGAAAGAAATAATAAAATAACTTTTGATGAAATTTTCATCAAATTGAAGGAAATTAAACTTCCATTTAGCATGCAGCTCTACTGATACGTTCTATGCAAGTATTAAATTAATCCATCTATTTCTTTGTTAAACATAACGACTTGTGGGAAAGTTTCTTGTATTTCATTGCTAGGGTTTTTAGTCTTTAATTAATTACTCAATTACGAAAAAAAAAAAATTAGCGTCAAAGGCAAAAATTGAATCGTGAGTCAATTAACCTTGAAAAGCGATCTACTGTCTTCAAGAGTAATTTTGAGGGGAAAACAAATTCAGAATGCATCTTCCTAATCAGGAAGGTACTTAACTAGACCTTTTGTGCTGATAAAATATATATAGATCTCAATCTTTGAGTGTGAAATTCTTCGCTAAATAAACAGATGCCTATTTATTGAAAAAGAGAACTGTCTTGAATTTACTTACATCTGACCTAGCTACTCTATTATAAACGATCTTACAAGGGAGAAGAATCGATCACTTTCAGAGTATCTCTGCACTTTTTTTTTCTTCTTTAACAATTCAAAAATTTGAGGTATAGACTTTTTCTCTAAATTGATAAATCCCAGACATTCGAAACAATAAATGGCAAGTACCACTCTGTCTTGCTTTGAAATATTGGAAAATTCTTGTTTTCTTGGTCATACCGCGCCTGCATCCCAATAAAATAATAAACTATTTTGAGACCATATTCAAAGAATCAATAAAGTAACATCAACTAAAAATATGAAACCATCCTAATCGAAATAAGCAAAAACAACTGCCAATAAGAACAAAATGAAAAGCAAATTTTAAGAAGAAGGTCCACTAACTTGGGTCATCATTTCAACGAATTCTTCATAACTCACAAATCCATCCTTGTCAAAATCTATCGCAGCAATCATTTCCATTATTTCTTCGTCTGACATCTCATCATCAAATCCCAGCAAAGCGTGCTTAAGATCTTCCAGCGAGATCAATCCGTCGCCGTCCTTGTCGTATACATTAAACGCTTCTAACAGATCTTCTTCAGTCTCATCCTCCTTCAGCATCTTTCCCCAAAGCCTGATAAATTCTTCCAGATCGAGCTCGCCGTTGCCGTCTTTATCTCTTTCTCTGACCAAATCGACTAATTCTGCTTCAGTGAGGTTCTGGCCTAACGCTCTCAGCACATTTCCGATTTCTTTCGCGCTGATAGTCCCACTGCCGTCCTTATCAAACAGAGCGAACACTTGCTTGAATTCCTCAAGCTCCTCTTCACTGAGGTTTTGCATTCGATCTCCGGTTTTACAAATTAATAATTTTTAAATATTGCTTTCTCAATTTTATTGTGTATTAAGAAATTGAAATTATCGACGTTGTAATGAGGCACCTTGGCATAAACTCGTCAATTTATATGGTACTCGACATGTTTGGATGATCTTATTTTTCGCTGAAAACACGATTTCCACCGAAAAGCTAAATCAGCAAGATTATCACAATTGTAGGGTGGAAATTACTTCTACAGTGAATAAATGTTACTTCCATTCAATGTGGGCTTTCACCTCTAGTCCCATATACTCCTTTTGCGAACTTTCAAAAATAGAATACAATTTTTTTTTCAAAAATGAGACTATTCTCCAATATCAAAACTTCAGCTTGAGAAGCTTAGAAAAGAGCCAACTATTGACCTTCAGAACCCTTAAGTTGATATGAGGTTTCTTAGAATATAGCAAAATCTCTCCAATAAACAGTTTTTTTTTTTCATTGGGGAAAACTAAGGTTATGTGGTTCTATCATATAGTGAACCTTCATGGGAAACGTTTTTCAGCAACCTGGACAAAAAAATCAACTTGTTTAGCGTTTCTCCTCTTTTGAAGAAAAGTGAAAACCTCAATTAGAGTCATATTATAAAAGCAAAAATATCGATTCATTATCTATGATTTGAATTGATTCCAGAGTATTAAACTGTAGTTTAAATTTATTGATAGTCGGACTCAAAATGTTCTCAAGGAAGAGTCTTTCTTTCAAAACAAAGATTAGTCGAGGGTCAACGACTGAGCGCAGCACCTCCACAGTGGAAGATCGAAACCCACTCGCAGACGCAGCCGGGAGCTCAACATTTCGACTCAGAAAGGAGACGGCCAGAGAGAGAGCTCGAAGGAACTGGTCCCGCGTCCAGATCCTGATGCAAGCAAAAAAAACTGTAGGAAGAATCCAAACCGACCTCATAGTGAACGATAGAAAGCCAACTGCCAGAATTTTGAGGAAAAATAAACCTTTAAGATATTTAGATTCAACCAAAAAGTTTATCACAACTCTGCTTAAATGGATCTGGAAGCTTATCGTTACACTTCTAGCTTTTTATTATGTCATAGTGGTTCCTTACCGTGTGGGATTTAGCTACTACACGACAGATTTTCTCATAGCTGACGTCTTTATCGATTTTGTAACGATCTTGGCTTTCGTTGGAAGGTACTACCTCAGGTTTCAGGAAAAGAAAGCTTCTGCTGAAATTGCCATTTATGGCTACTACAGGGCTGTTTTTAAAGATTTCTTACTTTACCAAACAGTCATTCAAATCTTAATCTCTCTACCATGGGAACTTATCTCGAGGAACTTTATAGGGATCAAAATAATACATATATTAAGCGTACATTCGCTTAACCAGACGACGATAAAACTCTCGATGCCTTTTGACCAAACTAAGCTGTTTAAAGAGCTGAAGGCTTTTAGTTGGTTTATTGAACTCTTGCTGCTCACACCGATTTATCTCCATTTGCTGACTTGTATGTGGCTTGCGGTTGGTCAGATTTCTATCGACCAGTCTTGGCTTATTGAACTCGATCGTCCCAAGAAAATGAAACAACTAAGCATATATGTCGAAGCTTTCTCCTTTATTTGTCAAACTGCGACTTCAGTTGGATGGGGCTCGGTGATTCCGACTACGATTTCGGAGTTTTTTATCACAATGTTTTTTCAACTGACGACCACGTATTTCATACTGCAGATGATTCTCGCCATCAAAAGAGTCATTCAACAACTCGGCGCGTTTGAAACGCTACTCAAGCAGCAGAGCGAAGAGATGCTGAACTGGATTTTCCGAATTTATAATTCGAATCAAGATAGCAATCTCTACAGTAAAAAGTTTTCGGAGAACCTAAAAAGTTTTTTCGAAAGTATCAAAGCTCACAATAGCTCAGAAGTCTTTATCAAAAACCAGTTCTATCTCGATTTGCCTTATTTTCTCAGATGGGACCTGACGACCTACATTTTTAGAGAAAACTACAGAAATTTCAACAGCTTTTTCACGGGACTGTCCAATGAATTCATCATGGGAGTTCTTCTCGAGATGTCGCCTGTTGTTATTCAAGATAAAGACTATTTATTCCCAAAACGTTTTGAATGCGATGGTGTGTACTTTATCGTTGGCGGCACTGTTGGTGAACTGCTTGATAACACAGAGAAGATGGCTAATATTTTCCATGAGGGTTCGGTGGTTGGACTTAAATACGTTGTTATGGATAGAAAACCCAAGAGAAAACACGTGACCATGAGTACGGTGAAGGCTTATATCGTTCCAAAAGCGAAATTCCTCGAGTTAGCCAAGATCAATAAACGTGATTTTCGAGCCCTACAAAAGCGAGTCGTGAAACAAATGGTCCAACCAGCCTCCAAAAAAGCTAAAGAAAGGCAGCAGAAAAGGATTACCTGGCAAGAACAGAATAAACAAGGGCTACATCGCAGCAGTACTGCCCTATCGCCCTCGACAAATGATTCAAGAGGCTTTTTCCAGCCAAAACCTCTCCCTTTCGGCAAAAAGGTTGCCCCGATTGAAAAATTAGCTCTGAGTACGTTAGAAACCCATGCCCCTTTCGGAAATACTTCAGCTAAAGATTATTCTCCCCACGCAGCCCACGCAAGGAGTCCGAGAAGAGCACAAAAGCAAGAAGAGGAAAAGTTAAAAAGCGAGTTAAGCGCAGTTGCTTTATTCAGCGATGGCGTATTCTCGCCTGTGCGTGAGAGGGTCGCTCTTGACTCATTTGGAGACGCGTTCAAACAACTAAAACTAATGCCAATCAGTTTGTCACCCAATGATCCAAGCACTCCGATGGAGAATAATGTGAGCGACAACTTCTCTATCTCCGCAGAGCAAAAGCAGCTACTACCTCTATTACCAAAGCGAAGAGTATATGTACATACGCGCTTCACAAGGCATTTGGTTGCTCAAGATTCAATTGAGTTCTCTCCAAAAAATGAACGAGAGTTAGCACCAGTTCCCGAGTTCAGAAGGATTAGTAAGAAACACAAAACTGAGGTTGTTCATCTTCCGAGGACGAATTCAATTCCCATGAGTGAGAAAGCCGAGGACGATAAAGATGAAGTAATAAATGAGGATGAGAGTCTGGATGGCATTAGTAATGCCGGTAATGAGGATTTAGACGCTGTTAGTGATGATGGAGAGGCTGCTGATGGCGATAATAATGGCATCGGACTCGAGGAAAATGAGAAATTGAACTCGAGTCTGGAAGTGCCCGTTGAAGGAATAGATGACAACGAAATGATATTAGATCAGAATTACTTCGATCTGATTGAAATTTCGGAAAACCTTAAAAGCAAGTATGAGCGACTTGTTTTTGTTTTTAAAAATATAAAGAAGACCGCTGCTCATGACACTCATTTAGTTCAAATAATGGCAAATAATTTAAAAAAATATTGTCAATCGAAATACCCTTCAAAAATTATTGAATAGTGAATGTGTATGTGTTTTGCATATATTTATACTAAATCAAAAGTGTGTCTTCGGTCCTCGATTTCATACGAAGGGAATACAAATTTCATCCGGGATAGCCAATAATGGATGAGAGTTTCCAATCTCTTCAAGCGTTTTGTCAGTGATACAAGCAATCAAATTTAAATTATTGTTGTAACAAATTTGAAGATTAATGCTGCTGTAATCCATACTTCATATTGGTTTGGTCCAGCTTTACATAGGCCTTCGAGGTCTCACAAACGAATAAACTGAATGTCCAATTTGTCCATATTCTCATGATCTCAATCTAACCCTCAAGTGCTTTCAAAGCTGTCCTTCCACCTTGCAAAGCAATGAGAAATTCTACCAAATTTGTTACGCAGCCTCTGGCATTTTGATAACCCTTTGGAATCTGCTATCGAGTTGGTCCCCCAACTCTATCAGCAGACAGCTTGGGACTGTAATAGCTTGAATGAGGTAGTTCGAACACAATTCACTCATAAATAGGATAATCAATAGAAAATTTCTGATAATCTCTAAAACCTGCGTCACAACTTATCGGTTGACAGTTGACAGCACGTTGCCTGAAGGGGGCACACAGGAATACACGTAAAATTGTCTTTGGATAAAAAGGCTTCTACTGCTTTGGTTTTTAAGACTAAATAAAAGAATTTATGACTGTTAATACAGAATTGCGAAGCAAAAGATAATATCTATATTTTTAGAGCGAATCAAGTTAACCGTTTAATGGGAATTGGTTGCTACGGGCCGCGTCCCGGCTCTTTAAAACAATTGAGAACTGACGGACGCATCTCTTCAATTGGACCAGATATATACCAATACACCTGCCAGGACTCCTACACCTTCATGGAAGCCGCTAAGATCGAGCTTAAGATGATGATCGACAAAGTTGGATCTTCAGCTATCAAAAGAGTTCAATTCAATAGCATCAGCCTTGATAACTTCAATGCAGATCAACACCTTAATCACCTATTACAAATATACGATCTATTTTCCTTCGCTAGGCCATCTTTTTACATAAATTTCAGCAACTGCCACCAATCTGCCTCGCTGCTTGGACTCGCTAAAGTCATTGAGAAATTTCGCAATGATCTAGAGTTTATCGGCTTGAATTTCGAGCCTTTTGAAGAAGAAGAGACCAACTTAACAGAAGAAGCGATCTCGACGCTTGTTAAGACTTTGGCTAAACACAAAGAGCTCAAAGAAATCGCGATTACGCTGAAGCTTATCGAAACTCCCTCTAAGATGATTCAAAAGTTGCTTATGATCCCTTTGGAAATCGAATCTATCAAAGGAATCAAACTCCGAATCATCGACTGCGTGAACGTCGGAACTAGTGAAATGTTGCTTTTTGTAAAAAACCTGGAGGAAAGCAAAAAGGAGCTGACAAATTTCTGCTTAGAGTATACACTGTCAAATAACATGAAAATCGAGGAGTCTCAAGCGCATGCTAATATGAGCTCAGTATGGATCACTCAGCTTTTCGATCATTTACATACAATGACAAGCCTCAAAAAACTCGGTTTCGCTTGTCAAAGCTGCTTATTCCTTGATTCTAAAGCTTTTGCGTCAATATTCAACAGTAAAACTAAGGCAACATCCATCGATGAGTTTCGGTTTGAATGCAAAGGAGTCTCGCATCTCATCTGGGATGGAGAGGTCGGTCTCATAACCAAATTCCTTGAAACTCTCAATCAAATCGCGCATTTGCAACTCGGATTCGTCGATCAACCCAGCTTTGATAATGCAGTTCTATCAGCCCTGGTCTCAAAGCTCGATACCCTCACAAACTTAAAGTCTCTGGACCTCGATTTGAAAAATACCAACATCAGCGAGAAGGGTCTGGCAGGATTAGCTTGCTTGAAGAGTCTACCGAAACTACAAGTGCTTAAGTTGGATTTGCAGCTCTGTTTTGGAAAATTCCTCTCGACGCTTTCGGATATCAACATCGGTCTTTTTGCACTGAAAGAGTACCAAGTGAGTACTAGTAAAGCTGACAACCTGATGAAATTTTGTGAGAGTCTGAAATTTTTAAAGGGTTTAACCATGCTTAAGCTGAATTTGCAAAATTTTGTGTTGAGTATGGAGTGCGCGAAAGAATTGGGCCACACGCTGATGGAACTGAATGCTTTGATCAAGGTTGAGATTTATCTTGTTGATGTTGTTATCGAAAAGAAGAACAATAACAACGCGATTCTGGACTTAGCGAGAGAGGTTAAATTGCATCCGAGCCTTGATGTGTTTAATTTTAATCTCACACGATGTAATATTAATCCCACTGATCATCCAATTGAAGAGCTTGAAAAGATTCTAAGCACAGCGAAGAATCTGCAGTCGTTTGGATGGTCCTTAAATGCTTAGCTATAAAAAATTATTTGTTTTAAATATCTAAAGGAATCTCTCTTTTTTTTGCGATCTGTCTTGGAAATATGAATGCTAACTGAAAGATCTAAGATTACCGAATTACTAGTTAATCTCTACAAAATCTGCTAAATGGTTATTTTCGTCAATTAGTTCAAGAAATATTCAAATTCATTTGCTATTAAGCTTTACGGATGGTGTATCTATATGCAGGACAGCGTTAGAAATTGACACTCATTTTTAGAAGAGAATCAAAAAGAGCTACTGTAGCAAAATATTTATCAGGGTTGCTAAATCTATTTCGTTTCTATCATAGCCACGCCTTCTCCTTTGAAGTCTTCTACGACCGTTTTCCAAGGCTCCTGCGAGGTGATAAACATAGCCCATCTTGAGATACTCGGGAATCTTTTTTTAAACTCTGGTTCTTGAAGGTTTTTCACAATTGCTGTAAGAGTAAGAATGAGCGAGAGATCCGCAATAGATAAGGAAGACAGCACTAAGAAAGAGTTGTGAAGTAAATGGTTATCTAGAGTTTTAAGATGGCTCTCAAGAGTGGCTCCAATCTCTCCAGACTTGCTTTTTGATAGCTTTACTAAAGGTGTCAGGTTCGCAAGTTCCCAGTCTAACCAGGCATCAATCTTGGACGATTCAAAAGTATCTTTGCCATAAGTACGAAGCCCTTTCCCTTCGGCTTGTCGAGCTAGGTATCTGAGGATTGAGTTTATTTCAGTAAGAGGACCAGACTCTGTGTCAATGAGAGGAACAGTACCAAATGGGCTTTTTTTGAGAAATTCGGTGCTAGAAAGGTCTTTTTCGGAAAAATTAATAGCGTCGACTTGAATTCCAAGAAAATTTGCAGTCAAGAGAACCTTGGAACCCTGCAAATCTCCTTGTAAAGAGTAGAGCTTGATCATTTTTGCTTGGTTTTTTGTTTGGCTGAATGTAATAATGATTGATTTAAATCGTCCTGTGATTGGGTTAATAAGTTAGGATTAACGAATAGGATTTGATCCTGGCTCAATATTTCTTATCAAATCAGAAAAGAGGCATCCCTGAAAATTTTTCTTTTGGTAGTTAAGTCATAAAAAGTGAATTCTGATATGCTGAACCCAGGAAGATATGTTCTCGCATGTGTCTAAGAGAGTGCGGAAGTTACATCTTCTTGACAGCCCTGAGAAATTAATTTCAAAAAGATTCAGTTTGTAGTGATGACATTGAAAATGGGTAACATTAGGAGACAGGATACCTGAACCAACTAAGATACGCTTCCTAGAGAGATTAGAATAACATGATCGCTCGATAACTGAGAAAATCTTAAGTAAAAATCATTAGATCTCTGAGTACAAGACAACACTCTACTCTCTAAGAATAGCTTGGATTTTCGCTCCGTAGGAAATGTGGCGAGATTCTCTCTGAAGTGGAATAACTTTGCAGTTTGTTACTTATCATTATCGACAGATTTTGAAACTAGTAGATTTTCACTGAAAACGGCATCCTAATGCTTTTCCTGGGAAATTCTTTCAGATAAAACCGGAGTGTTTGTGGAAGCAGAAATGATCATTTCTTCATTGAATTCTCTTACTCTGTGACTTTGAGAGAACAGCTGTAATCCTTGAACTTTAGGCAGCTACAGTCTGCAATTAAAAAGGCTTAATTGAAACGCTTCTTAATTTGAGGTGAATGGAAGTTATAATATTTCGATCAAATTTCTGATTCACTCGAAACTCCTGATGCATCAAGGTTTCTTGAGAATAAAAAGAATAAAATCAGCCAGTTTGAATTCTCTCTAAATCACTTTTTCACATTTGGTTTTCCCAAGTAATTAGTTTTCACAGGACTTTTTTTCGGAAACGGATAATAGAATTTGCATCTTTCGATATGAGAAGAAATTCTCACAAAATATTGGCCAGTGATGGTGATATTGAAAAAAACACGTGTGTCCTCAGAATTATAGGTCAACTAGTTAGTATTCTGTCTAATTCATTAATTTCGCCTTAAGGCAACATAGAACTTTCATCATCAAGAGCTTCCATCTTAAATTATCTCTGAAAGTTTCCTAGTCCTTCGAATTGGTCTGCGCATGTATGAAATCACTCTGATCCAAAGCGTAATAGGTTCGTGTACTCATCATTAGAATAAAAAGGAAGGTATTACAGATCCGCGGTTTAACACTCTACACGTAATATGCTGTCTAGACAGCGATATGTGAAGGTATTTAACTCACTCTGATCTTGATTATTAAATAATTAAAAGAATATTTCAAAAAAATTTGACATCCAAAGCTCACCCATGAGCCATCAAAATCAAAGCGAAAAAATATTCGCAAGGAAGTTCGCTTGCACTCATGACGGATGCGACGAGGCTTTCAGTGATCAAAGGAGCCTCTCGCAGCATCTCAGAATGCATTACACTGAAGCTGCTAACAGCTGGTAAGGAAAATCTATTTTTCAACCAAACTTAATCTGAATTCTTAGCTCTAAGACCACCGACTTGAGAAAATCAGACAGCTTATCTTCTAATCTCTCTCAAGAAAAAGGTTCTAAAGAGGAAAGGCGCTATGTTTGCGAAATCTGCCAGCAATCTTTCACTCAGGTAAGGAATTTCTTTAATTGAGTTTAACCTATCACGGCTCATTTCAGGTCTCTAATCTCAATCGACATAAGCAAGCTCATGACGGCAAGAAACCTTTCAGTTGTGATCAATGCGACAAGAAGTTTAGCACGTCTTCAAATCTTAAACAGCACTCTCTCGTTCATCAATCAAAGGTTTTTTCCATGACCATGAACAGAAATTAATCCAGATTAATAGGAGGGTCGATCAAAGTTTACTTGTGAACACTGCGGAACAGAATACTTTTACAAGGCGAGCCTTAACAAGCATCTAAAATCCCATCAGAACCAAACCAAGACAGAGCCTTCATCGGAGGAACTCGAACAAAATGAATCTGATGAACTTGTGAAAAAGAAGCAGTTTACTACTCCAACCAGCTATAATGTTCCGGACGCTCAACTTGAAATCTTACAAACAAAAGAAAATGTCCAGAACCTATTAAGTTTCTGGGATGAGAATTCGAGAGCTTGGATTGACTCGAAATTGAAAATTGAACCGCTTATCATGCCTCCACAAGCAAGTGCTTTGCAGCTCCAAATGCATTTAGAAATGTATAAAAATATTGCTGAAGGAGCTCTGTCTCAATTCAGAACTCCAGAGAAAGACAGGCACAATGTTCAACTTTCAACAGTCTCGAAAAAATGTGAAAACTCTGCCAATATGGTTTCATCGACGAATTACAGTTCAATTGAAACGGAGCCTACTCACGATGAGCACGATAATAAAGCGATGTTATCATCGCTTCATAAATTAAATAAAAACCCGGAAGAGAACACCATGCCAGCAGAACCCAAGCGGGTCTTTGGGCAAGGAATCGTTATCCCAAAGCCGATAAGACCAACGACTGTAAACAATAACGTTCTTAAGAACGTCACCTTGTAATTTGCTAAGCAAGCTATGTACATCTCTCTCTCTATTTACGAAGAATACATTCAGCCCTGGTAGTATAAAATTAGCATGCATATTTTTTATTTTTCATCGAGGATAACCTGTGCATATTTTACAGAGTTTGATTTTACCTATGTGTCCAATGCAATTAAGACGAACTTGCATGATGTCTTAATATATTAAATGTACCAATAATATTCGCTTCCGTTATTGATAGTCAAATGTGAAATCCGTTTTTCCTTGCTTAATTTCTCCAGGTCAGCTATATACAGATTGAAAAAAGGATAAATTATCTTTCAAATAGCAGCGGTTCAATATCAGCAAATGTATTAAAGCAATTTCCTCTGAATTATCATAATAAGATAGAAATATTAATTATTGTTGCATGTCACTTGCCTCTTTTCTCGAGTTTTTTCACATATTCGATAATCGCTCTATGATGAAGGGGAGATGCTGCCGTTAGCAAGCTTTTATTAGCGAATTCTGGAGGAATATCGTCGCTGATATTCTCTGGTCTTCGATCATAAAACACATTTATCTTTACCAGAGTTGCTATATTCTCGATCCCATACATCACCTCTGCGTTATACCTCTCAACATAGGTTTCTGAAGCCAACTGTTTGTACAAGTTTATTATTATCTCAATCATTTCTGGCGTGATAAGCTTTTTAAACTGCCTTGCATACCGTGAAGGATCAATATCTACCATAGCTGCGGCGATTTTCCCTTGGATATAGTGATCTACCACCTCAGGACTCGGGTTCGGCGTTGCTATTATCTCCAAAGCGTCATTTAATGACATAATATCCCCACCAAATGTCTCCTGGAGCTTTGTTGCAAATGATTCTTCGAGTCCATTGACCTCTCTGAGATAATGTCTAGTCTCTTTCTCATTCATGAACCCCATTGTTAGGATTTTATATGTATTCGTGTGAGATCTGATGCTTGGAAGCTCATCGACGATATAATGCAGGAAGGAATCTGTCGCGCTGAGTATGACAGTGCATTTCCTCAGCTGCTTCGAATTACGAATAAAACACGCGAGGAGATTATCAATGTTCCAAATATCTTCCTCCTGAGCTTTTGTGTCATGTATTTCTTTGAATCCTTTGGAGACGAGAGGAGCCAACCGATTGACCTCGTCGATGAAAATCAAAAATTGACGAGAACTATTAAAATTGTCTTCTTCTAATAACTCTTCTGTGGGTAGTTCAGAAAGAGACTGAGTCTCTTTATCTTGTTGAATAGTGGCTACTTCACCGCTCTGCTCTTGAACCGGATTACTTTGCTGTTCATCAGAAGTGACTTCAGACTCTTTTTTGTGACAATGAATAGTTTTTTTTGTGTAAAGTTCGACCATTGGCGTTCTTGAGATATTTTCAAAGTTCCGCTTATTGAAAATCTTCCAATAAGTATCAATAATTTGGTCCAATTTTTCGATGTCGAATTCACCTGAATCGAGAATCTTTTTTCCTTGAGCTTCAAATTCGAGAATCTTATCCATCATTTGCGCGAGACGGGCAGCGTTTTCGTAATGCGTTCCGATAACCTGGAGCATTGGTTGAATATTCGGGTAAAATCGTGAGACTTTTTGGGCGATTTTTTGGATCAGTGGTGCTTTGCCAGTAGGATTAGCAGCAGCCTGGATTTCTGCTAGAGACTCATTTGACACTTCTTTTAAAATATTGGAAATCATTTCCAAGCCACTTCGGAGGGACTTTTCTAAGGCATGCATGAAGTCTTTATGCGAATTCATATTGACGCTCCGAAGATCGAGACTGACGGCAAAAATTTCTCCCATATGATGATATAAAAATTCGTTCATTAAGCGTGATTTGCCGCAGTTGGGAGGTCCGAGCAAAAAATACATTGACTTTTGATGTCTGCAGATCTCTTTGTGGAGTCTTTGCATTTCCTTTTCACGTCCGAAAAACGATTCTCCGAGTACAAAAGGTATTTCTATAGTTTGCTGCAAATTATGAAGAGGATTATCGGTTGTGGTTGAAAAGCTACGAGTCATAATATTTGAAATTGAGAGGAAACGACAACGGGAGGACTTAGCAAGGAGCTTAAACATGATTTTATTGAAGTGGAATTTTCGAAAATATTTGTAGCTGAGCTTTTAGATTAATTATGTGAGGAATTACTGGACTATTCGAATTCTAAATTCTTAAAGATCTTCAATCATTCTTTTAAGAAAATTGGGGGTATCTGAGAAAAGGTATACCAAAAATTAGTGGCTTGTTCTCTCTTTTTATGCCTAAAGATTTCTTGGTTGATATTGAATCAATAGCCACTCTTAATTTCGATATAACTCTTTTTTCAAATAAGTTCGATACTATTAGTATCAAGAATAATTGCTGAGGTCTAACTTATATATGAAATGCGGACTTCTTATTAAGCTATGATACCTGACGAATCTATAATGTAGCACAACAACTAGGTAAATATTGCTATCATGACTATTCTCCATGTCTACAATCCAATGATTTCCTTGAGAAGAAGATCAAAATGTTATGGGTTTATAAATGACAAAATGGAGCAGCATAGCCTTCAAGAATCAAGCCAAGCCCTAAAAACACGATGTCAACAGATAAAAAACGAGCTCAGTCTTGAACTCCTGATTAATTTCTGATTAGAATAATATTTTATTGACTCGATCTTTCGAGTGCCAGGATGCTGATTTAGTGATATATATATTTCAGCTGATTTGTTTTAGCAGCCATGATGGGTCTTTCAGCCTCCAAAAAGGAACTGAGCAAAGAAACTGAGTTTAACTCCAAACCAGTAGTTAGTAACCTAGATGAGCTTCTAGCCGCCGAAAAAGGCCTGAAAATGAAAATGATGAGAGAAAGAAGAGACATCGAGAGATCCATCTTAAGTAAAACTATTTCATGGCAGGATGTAATATAATGATAATACAAAGCCATTGAGAGAGAAATGAAAAAATGCGAACTCGAACTCAGAAAAGTATTGAAAGAAACCAGCGACCGTAAAATTCTTGTCAAATTTGCCAAAGAAATCCTACGTGCTCAAAAAATGAAAGAGAAACTTATTACACGAAAGTATCAGCTAACCGCAATCATTTATTCTACTGGATCTATATTTAGTAGGAAGATTTGATTAACTTACATCATTGTATCACAAATTATTTGTTAGCATGTCTAAAGACGGGCAAGAGATTGGAAGACACTCCAGCAGTCATCAAATATATGAATTCTGTCAAGGATGCAGAACTGAGTGGAGTGCTGAAAGATATTAAAAGTTCCCTGATACAGGTAGCACGATCAAATCAGTCAGGATATAATGACTCCATGGTTTTCTAGTTCGGAGTAATTCCTGAAGATAAATTTAGTGTCGTCGATTCTGATGGATACAGTGGCTGTGACACTGATGAGGAAGTATTTAAAACTTATTTTTGTAGCAGTTGTATTTATCTACTTTAGGAGGAACTTGATAGGATTATAGAGAGTGTCGCAGATGATGGGAAGTACTCGCTGCCAGTGAAACCTGTTCTTAATGTTGCAGAGAACGGAAACAGCACAAAGGATCCAACAAGAGATGATCCTGAAGATTTGGATGGTCTGAAAAAAAAGTTGGACAAATTACTTTAAAATTAAAGAGCTGTGAGACTCGCAGAAGTGCTAGATTACTTTCAAAATGCTATGATCTCAAGATCATTTTCTTCTAATAGCTCTTGAATATTTTGAATGTATTCACAACTTTCATTTTATAAAAGATATTCCGGCTCAATGCCTCGTAACTCAGATGATCGCAACCATTGAATTGTAGGTGATTTTGAAATATTATTATTTAGCATTATTCGATGAATTCCCAATAATCTTCTGATGAGAATTCTTCATTAATAAAAGAAAACTGTGATTAGAAGGACCTTTCTACACTAGCAAAGAAGCACATTTGTTTCCATACACAAAAAGGTGTTTAGAAGATTTTTTTTCCAAATTCCTTTGCATTTACAAGTATAACCAGATCCCTACTAAATCTCTCAAATAAGTTTTTAGCAGAACAATTTTATTGATTTATTCTTTTTGTGATTTTAAAGTGAGGGCAGTAGCTAATTACAACAAAAATCAGTGAGCGTAGCAAATTTATCAATTTCCCTCTCCTACACATGATAAGTCAAATCAAATGATATATATACCCCGATATATTTAAAATTAGCCTCCTCTAGCAATATCAGCGATTTGTTTTTTCACAATTCTCCTGATTGGCCCAGCTGTGCTCGCAAAAGAGCTGAGTATCGCGACGATAAAAACAGCTATTAGATTTTGCCAAGGGAAAACGAACGGTATCGGGATTCCCAAAAACAACGTATTCTGCTTGACCATCGTGTATCCAATAATCGTTCCTATCGCAACACCTGCAAACGAGCTCGCGAATACCAGAACAAATGCCTCACTAATATAAATGAAGATTATCCTCCTTTTCGTTAGTCCCACTGCTCTTAAGATAGCTATTTCCTTGGTCTGCTCATAGATGTTCGCCGTCATCGTCGTTATTAAACTGAAGTAACAGAAGAGCATCGCCACGATTTGCATCACGATGAAAATAATATTAATCGCTGAAGTGTTCTGGCTCAATTTTTCATTAAACTCATAGTAGCTCCATATATTCCAACCATAACCTTTCGTATCACTATAACTTCGAATAATTGCAGATACATTCGCTGCAGATGAAGAGTTCTTGACATCCACCATTATCCATTTGAATGGAACGTCCTGATAAGTTTTTATTCCCTTTCTTCCTAAATCCATGTACGTAGGCACTGACACCATAACTCCCTGCGTTTTCGAGCCTGGGAAATTCGAAAAATACATGAAAGGCGCCGACCCAAGCGTCGCGCCGACACGGAGCTGCCGGATCTCCGAGTTCACCCCAGCATAATTATGTACAAGGAACCGCGACTCTTTCGACATGTTCAAATTCAGTTGGGACCTAGGATATTCTCCTATCACGCCTGATTGTGAGCCTCTGACCGTGTATAACTGCTCGATAAGCTCAAGTCCCGTGTCTTTGCGTAAAGTGTAGGGCTTGTAGAATTTATCAGCAAACGTGTAGTTTAAATATCCTGGCGTCACTCCGTGAACGTTGAATTTGAAATTGTAAAGTTTTCCCACGTTTGTAATATATGAATCAGAAGCAACGCCTTTGTTGCGAAGAAAGTCTCTCAAGTTATCTGTTACGTATGTGTATCCTCGGATGTGTTCACGAAGGTAGGCGTTACTCTGTAAAAAGTCGTCAGTACCTAAGACGTCAAAATAGCCGCTGGCTCTAATTTGCATCGTGGCTCCGTACTCTTGCTCGTTGATATACGCAAATGATTGAAGGCCTGTGCTGGCAGCGACAATGAGAAAAATTACGAATCCAAGCGTTAACGCGTACATTGAGGCTGTTTTTCGGTTTTTAAGCTTATGGGCAACAAGGTTTTTCACAAGAATTTCTCGGAAACTAGGACTCATGTAGAAAAAGAAAGTCCAGGTTGTGAGCCGCTCCATCAAGTGCTGCACATTTAATCCGAAAAGCACGAGACCAATTAGCAAGCCGACTATTATCGCGAAGAATATTGTCAGCAGTAGCCCAATATTGAGAGTAAGCAATGACAGAGGAAGGAGGTAATAGACTGAGGCTCCGTATAATATTGCAACAACGGAGAACGAGATCTTTGTCCAAGGAATTTCATTCGCTGTGAGAGTAATGCGAACTAGCACGGAATTTACCTTTGAACGCACGAGATCAAGAGCACCCCCTAAATTTTTCTGAAGAGCGGTTATGATGGGTACCATCGACGAAACAAATGGAATCAACACCCCGATAAAGATAGACAGAATGAATGCTGATGCCGTCGGAACTGCACTGATTTTTGCTTGGAGAAAGTTCTCCAAAATCGTGGATAATCCTTTCAGGATCGGGAATGATAAAAGCAACCCAACGATCACGCCAGGCAACGAGAACGTAAATGACTGGATGAGGATAATCTCTACGATTCCTCTTTTGCTCATTCCGATGAGTCGCATAACTCCGTATTCATACGTTTTTGTTTCAACGGTAACCATCAAAAGATTGTATATGAGAATACAACTCAGCAGGAAAAGCACGACTATAACCAAGTTCAACACGAGTCCAAAGAAAAGTCCTGCGTATTGCAGAGGTGATAGACTTGAGGTGACAGGAAGATCCATCGTAAAGGGGAAAAAACCGAGGTGCTCCGAAATTTCACTCCCAAACGCAACCGTTTTCGCTTGGATATTATCATAGTTATTATCGAGGTACACTTTTTCTCTGTTCTCTAGCATAAAGATAATCTGTGGAGAAAATTCTTCCGGATTAATTGTTGAAATATACTGGAAAAATCGATCGGCTTTACCGTTAAATCTGCTTGCAGCTTCCGCTCTAGGGTAATACTTGGCAATTAGTTGAAAAAGAGTGCTGAATTCCATCACCATTGACTGTGCGATATCTTCTTGTGGTAGTTTGCCATTCAGATCCTCGTATGAACTGTTAACAAGCACAGGAATCACAATCTGGTTTGTGTAGTATGATCCCGGTGTAATTATATAGCCCGCATTTGCTGGGTCCAAATTATAGCAGCGAATTAGCGCATTGATTAAATCGTCAGCGGAGAAGAACACAAAAGCAATGTCTCCTGGTGAAATATTTAAACTGCGTGCTAATGGCCCACTTATTTGAGTGACCTGGAGACCTAAGGGACCTGGGATGATTTTCGGCCCTAATCCTAATCTTTCTTCGTTTTGAGTGTCAACAAAGTAGAGGGTTGTTCGAGCGTTGAGGCATTCAACCGCCTGCTGAAGATCTGCAGTGTCATTAGAAGCTGGGTTGGCAGGGCAAAGCTCCTCTGAAGATTGCAGGGGAGCGAGACCAGCGCTGAACGCAATTCTGGAGGTGGAGCGATTGCGATAGTTGGAAGTTTCCATACGAGATCTCACTTGAGTGTGATTAATGTATAAAGGGCCAGTTCCAAGGTTTCTGCTTGTGATCTGGACATCGTACGCGCCTGAAGAAACTTCAGCTTGTCTGAGGAAGATGATTGGAGCATTGTCAATTACTGTTCGAGCAACGGCGGTTGCAGCGACGACGATAAGGACCGAAAGTACAGCGAGAAACCAAAAGCAGCATCGTTTTTTGATCTCTTTGCAGGCAGAACGAACGTAAAATCGAAAAGAAGAAGCAAAACTATGCTGGACAAGTTCTTTCGAACTCTCTTTCATCGCGTTTATCTTTTTTTGTTTATGTGAATTAATGATATGTTATAAATCAAAATTTGTCGACAGTGCAAGCTCTTAAATGCAGCTATACATTGTCAGTGGAAATAACTGATATCTTGAGTAATTAATTGTTCCTGTTTGCTGTATCGAAACTGCCCTCTTGGAGGAATGCATATTCTGGGCCACGATTAATTCATTTCTACATATTCAGTGTAGAAGCATGTATTATGTGAAGCTAATCTTAGATCGATACGTTAGTTATACGCTATTTGTTTGCTACGACTATCATACCTTGTTGAGAGCAAAATAAGCGCTATATATCAATGTTGCAAGTATTAGAGTATTCCGAATTCATAGCTATTTTGTAAGAAAGTGTTGTGTATGGTTTTGATGTAGAATTGTCTATAAGTGCGGAATATGATTTCGCTTCACTTATGCAAATCACTTGATTTTACTATGATATCTACAGGAGGTGGAGAAAAACCGAATGATGAGTCTTTCACACACAAATTTCCGATGAACGCGATTAAAACCTTGAAGATTAAAGAATCACCCTCTGAATGTGAATAGCACGGTGCGAAGATAAAAAATTGGCAATCTGCTCAGTCTACTACTTATGTTCAGCTTCAGAAATCCGATTTCCAGTCACCCGTCAACCAACATTACTTTTTCACAATGAAACGAGTTTAAAAGAGTTATTCTTGCAGTTTTTAAGAATTCTACTCATACAATCGATTCTAATAACTAACCACCTAGTTGGGATATCCACACATAAACTATACCTCTAACATTTCGCAAACAGAATGAACAGTCAATGCTTCAACTTATGGACCAGACAGACCAGCAATCTCTTTGAGTCTTTTCATCATTTGAGGATCCGAATCAGCATCCCAAGGCGCCGACTCAATTTTTTCATGCATTTTATCAAGTGTATCCTAAACGATGCCAGTTAACCAAAGCCACACCAAAAGAACCCTACTCTCAGCATCTGTGCAAATTCATTCGACATTTCATTTATTTTCTGCTTCAAGTCATGAATTTCTTCATCTTTCTTATACATTTCCGCATCTCGCTCTTTTTTAATTTGCTCAATTTGTTCGTCTCTTTCCTCTTATAACACCGGCATGAGTCATCAAAAAGATGCTCAGGAGAATACCTAGAATCTTCTTCTGTTCCTCAGCTATCATTTTTAGTTTATTATTATCCTTCGTTAGCTCTTCCTGCATAGATTTATACTGCCGTGTCATATCTGCGCTATCAAATGAGAGTGCTTAGACCTGATATGCGGTAGGGATATTATCCATTACATGATGTCCATCCGTGTAGATTCTTCTTCTTCATATCTCTTTTCGAGTTCGAAATATTTAATTTTGATTTCCATCTCAGCTGCTTTTGCTTTATCCGCGATCTCTCGCTCTTCGACTGGAAAGTAAAAGAGTTAGCGCGCTGATTGGCTGAATGATAATACTGAGCTTGCGTTTTAAGACGTCGACTTGGATTTCCAAGCTGAATTTTTCTTCGCTGACCGGGATTTTCTCGAAATCCTGCTCTGATGAGTAGATAAGTGAAGATGGGTGTAATCATATGATTGATCGAGCAAAGTTGGAAAAGCGGATTTAAGATAAAAAGTTAGCTTACTCTTCGCTCCCTTTTTTCCTTTACCCATTTTACTCTTTGACATTTTTCAGACAGAAGTGTAATGGAAATATTTAATGATATTTTTATTCAATTTAGTTTGTTTCACAAATTCGCAATCTATTTAATAAGAGTAAATCGCGCTCATGAGTAAAAATTCATTTGCAGTTTTCAGTAACAAGTAAGAAGAAATTGCAATTGCAGAGGGAAGGAACAAATTTCTATTCTTTGTCTAAGTTATGTTCTGATTCAATAATAGATTTTCACCTGAAATGAATGTGTTTCAGACATGTGATTTCGGAGCAATCGTTCTCTTTTCCCTTTTTGCTTGCTCCTCCAGAGAAATCTCTCGGTTTTAATTGTCTTGTCAACAAAAATTAAAAAAAATCTCTAAAAGAATAATGGAGCGTGTTGCTAATTCTCGCTTGAATCCATATAAGTTTCATCAACTCTTGAGTAATTTTTATAGCTTAGTTTAGTGAGTTTTATATGACTCCATGCCCAAAATAAAACAATTTATCAAGAACCCACACTTCCGATATGGAGAGAAGCATGGCGCTCGAGTTTTGCAAGGCTATCTTAGCAGCCAATGACAATCTAAAGCAAAAGCTCCCTAACGAGGCCAGAAACATTAACCCGTTCCGTAGTGTTTTTGAAGCCGATCCAATCAAAAAGAAATTGTTTAAGATGCCATACAACCCAGTTGTCGAGTCACAGCGTCGTAGAGCACAATCATCAAATATGAACCAAACCTGTTATGCCACTTCCGATGGCGATTCTATTTTCCCCCAGAAGGCAAGAATCAAAATCCAGCCTACTAAAGCATTACCTACAGTCAATCAACTAAGCGGAGACCCAGAACTCCAGATCAGCTACCTTAATAACACCGCAACTAAGAATATCGTGGTTGTCGCTTCAAAAACTTCCAAGCAAAGATCTAATTCTCCATTAAACTTAGTAAGACCCAATGACCCGATTGGTTTTGATGTTATGGCTGCCACTCAGAATATCACAGCCCTTAGCAACAAAATCCTCGCGAATATGCTAAGAAATGAGCCAAATAAAAGAGCAGAATCGCCATTTAGAGATACCATGCGTCAGACAAATTCACTCTTCCCTCCACTGCAAAGCACAGCTGGATCTGATAAGAGAGCAGGAGAAAGCATTGACAAGCTTGAATCTGTGGGATCAGGAGTTGAGCATTACACTATGGAAAGAATGAGAAAAATAATAGCCAATCGTGCTAACTCTTCGCAGGACGAAGGCACGAATCCAAAGTTGAATCCATCAAAAACTCCGCAGCCAAATATTCAAAGTAAAAATCCAACCTCAAACGAAGCAGCAACTCCAACTACCCCTTCTAATCCTGTTATCAGACCTCGCTCTTCTAGTGTTCAACCAGTAAAAACTGTGAATAGAAATGTTGCAATCAAAGTAATCGATGGTGGGAAGTTATTTGGAAGCCAGATGAGTCAGAAGGAGAAAACAAACAAACCTCCCAAGGTCACAGCAAAAAGTTGGGCTCTGTTGAGCTCTGGAGCTGGCTTTTTGAGAGGAAAGAAGGAGAGTAAACCTCGAGAAATTGCAAGTCTTACTAAGATAATGACTTGTTATATATGCTTAAAGTTTTCAGAGAGCATCGGACTCGGTCTTTCAGATGAAAAAATCAAAGTGTCTAAGTATGCTGCTTCGATGAGTGGAACCAGTGCAAACTTAAAAGCAGGAGACATACTCAGTTTAATTGATCTGCTGCATGGCTTGATGCTTCCCAGTGGAAATGACGCTGCCGTTGCTCTTGCCGAGCATTTTGGTAGACTACTATTTCGCAAGTCCGATGATTGCAGGGAAAAAAGCGAGGAAGAGGGAATCCCTATAAATCAGGTGAAATGCAATAAACCTATCGGATATTTTGTTCGTGAAATGAACCGCATGGCGAGAGAGATGAGGTTAGGTGATACGAACTATGCGAATCCACATGGCCTTTCAAATAAGATGAATCTCTCGACAGCAAAAGATCAAGGTGAACTCTCTTTGATAGCTCTGAAGGATAAAACGTTCAGAGAAATAGTCAATACGCAGCGACATGTAGCGACTGTTTTAGATAAGACTAATGAAACTAAGGAATATGTGTGGGAAAACACGAATGTGTTATTACAGAAGGGATATGATGGAGTAAAAACAGGAACCACATCTACTGCTGGTCCTTGCTTGGTTTCGAGTTTGACAAAACAAGGGAGGACGATTGTTTGTGTAGTATTGTGCTCGAGTACGACGGATGCTCGTTGGAGCGACGTCACTCAATTGACTGAATTTGCCTTTGCGTCTTAAGTGAACACCAGTGTTTATCTGTATGGGAGAGAGAGACAACTCCCCTTTTCTGCTCTTTATTCATAATAAATGCATAATAGAATTTTTGAAGTAATAAATAAAGGTGACCCTCCGAGTGTGAAGGGAACACTCTTTTCTTTTGAATGATATAAGGACTTTTTTGTAAATTTTTTCGCATACTTAAAACATTGAATCGATTGAAATTGCTTGATTTACACTCGCCAGATCTGAGCTTATTCTATCTATTATACATATTGGATATTATATTTCTGATTTGCAAGCTTATTTTTTTGGCATACAAGCTTTGCAGAAAAACTAACAGCAATCGCACTAAATTTCAATGCGATCTGTGACTATTGACCTTAATTCTGAATAATTATTATATTCGATCACAGAGAAACATAAAAAAAATATATTTCCGATAAGTATTTTCCTTGTAATGCCTTGACGCAAGATTTTTTTCAGAACTCTAAAGAATAAACCATAAACATTTACATGTGAATATTTTCGTTATGCCTAACTAAATTAGCACTCTAACTACGAGGGAGGAAACTTCTATTCTAGCGCCATTTTATCGGTTTTGTTTGATTTGCTTTCCTCTTCCATTCCAAGTGATTTACTCAAGTTCTTCTTCGCAATTGCCTGTTTAAGTTTATTATCAATAGAATTCAATATCTCAGTCGTGATGATATGATGATGTTTCTTCTTGGCCAAAGCCTTGAGCGCCTCTTTTTGCATCTCATCAAGATTTTCTAATGAACGGAAGATTAATTAGACCTTTTCTCTAAGCAGAATAGTGTTACTGGAGTAAATTTGGGCAAAACTGAGCAAGGTTTGCTGCCAAATAACTGGGAACTTTCCTGGGCTATCTTCGAACCGTAAGAAATACTCCAAAAGGTATTGCAGAGCCTAAAGAGCAATTTGTTAAAAAGGGCTGGCAGTATAAGACTCTTACTTTGCTAGGAAGAGCGTATCTTTTTTCAATTAAAGTTTTTAAGAAAATCATATTTGGCCCAGAGTATTCCATATCAGCGATCTTCATTACCGCAATACTGGCATGGAGTGTAGGAATCGAAATCTATATTGATTTCAGGGATGAGGGTATGAATAGTTGAATATTGTTACCTTTGAAAAAATGCTGGCCATGATGACAGCTTCTCTCACAGTGCAGTCAGAAGCTTTGCAGAATGGGAAAATAATCCCTTTGAAAAAGGCTTGTGGCTTATAAATAGCTTCTTTCACAGACCAGTAATAGTGGACGTTGAGCTTGTGATGTTTCTTAATATCTGCTCTGATGGTTTCAACGAGGTACTTTAAAGATGTTCATAATCAATTAGAAATCAATGAAATAATTCAGCAGATACCTTTTCATAGAAGATTTCAGCTCTATAGGCATCCATATTGGATGAGAACAGCTTAGTTGCAGCTCGCATACCTTGAGGCGACCATTTCATTGGTTGAGTTAGCTCGAGAACCTATAAATGAATTTAATTATTCTACCAGTCAAATTATTTCGTCCATACTTTCTCCCATTGCTTCATATAAGGAATAGTTGCAAACGCTTTTGGGAGCTTGCCGTGTCTGTAGTCTTTCATCAACTCCGCAACTCTACAGATGAGTTATTAAACCAAATGAATATTATGAATGATCCTACTCAGAATAGACTTTTTGAACTGTTGGGTCTTTAAGAATATCTTCCTCGTACTCAATTTGTTTGATTTCTTCTTCACGGTGGTCAATTTTATCGACAATCAACGCACCAAAATCCATGCTCGGTCTTCTCTTTTTCTTAGCATCACCGAGTTGGAATTGCTTCAAAATCAGATTGTCTTCTTCTGTGATTTGATACTAGAATAAAAATGCTCTTTAGGCTGGTTGACAAAGAAATGGCTTACAGCATTCTGATCAGGAACAAAATAACCCTCGTTGGCTCCGAGAGTTGGGTCAATTTCGTCTTCTTCCTCTTCTACTTTATTTCCTTTGATTTGTTTCTTCGCACTCTTTGGGACCTCCTTTGAATCGTCCACTTTTTTGTACAAAGTTTCTTTTTTCTTGTGTACACGAGCGAATTTTTGGCTTTTAACTCTCAGCATATCTTTTCGAGACACATTAGGGTTGAGCACTCTTCCTGTACTCTTCTTGACAGCGTTCTTCTTGCTTCTAAGCACTTTTAAGCCTCTTCCAACTTTTCCAGTTCCCATGATTTGATACAAAAATTTATTGCCTAATCTGAAGACTAATTTGGCATTTAGATTTGACCGTGAATGAAATGAAATACAGAATTGCGATTGGATTGCTTCCTTTGGTCTCAGGATTTGTTTCGGATAATAGTCCTCAATTCGTGAAACGATGATGAAAGCTTACAGGTGTCTATGAAAAACATTGTTTTGCAAAATTTTAGCAATAGTGCTTGTGTAGGGATTATTGCTATGCTATGTGCATCAGAATAGCCCGAGTAGCCTATCAATACTTGAAGATGCTTAGAGAGTGCTAATCCAATATCAGATCGGTCCTTCATTTATTTGACTGGGGCATATCTTCTTATGACCTCGGTCTCCTTAGCAAAAAAATATTGATATACTCAATAGTGTGGCATAAAGAAATTGTATCAACGGCCAATACATCATCTAATAACAAATTACTGTTAGAAGGTTCAGATATATTCTTCTTCCGGAATGAGGTGTTTTTTAGTGACAAAGAACCAGAATTCGAAAAGAGTTGGGGGGCCATTGGCTACTTTTCAATCAATTCGCTGGGCTTAGTTTGCGATTTCGATACAATTCTCCTTTACTGTTACTCATTTCTAAAGTTAAAAAGTCACAGCACAATTAGTGAAACACCGGTACCTTTGCAGCACAAAGAGTTCTGCCATGATAAAAAGAGGTGCTAGCAGTGTCAAAATGCCTTAAAAAACATCGCCTTACGATCCTTCGTGCACAATTTTCTGGGTCAAAATATTCAACTAAACCAATTTGCTAGCGAAAGAAGAGGCGGCTCTGAACGTCATATATTCATCTCGTCCATTTAAAAAGGCTGTGTTTAAATACTAAGGCTAGGCAACTGCTTATGCTGTCTTCGTTATTTAAAGCCAGAAAAGCTTTACCAAAGAACGGTATCAAGTTTTACAGAAAAATGGAAAAATTCTTTTGTTTGAGATTCGCCTAAGAACTTTTATGGTTGCTAAAACAGCTACCTACCAACAACTTCATCAACTTCGCCTGATCCGAAAATGAGTTCACTGGCACAATGATAAATTCATGATGCCATTAATTCCGAAGAATTCTGATTTTATTTTTCCACAACAGAAAACTTCGAGAGTTTATTTAAAAACTCAAATTTTGTTATGAGGTATGAATGAAGAAGTAAATGGCAATAGTAGTTGAATTATCATCTGATGTTATAGAAAATTGAAGCTTTTAGATATAGTTTGATATAAAATACAATATCCCAACACGACCTAGCTAATACAATCAGGCCCTTCAATTGAATTACTCCAAGAAGTTGGCATTTCCAAATTCAAAATCTTCAAAACTATCCAATTTAAACTCTCCTTTTTCATTCGTGGCATCTGAATAGATACTCGAAAGGGACTCATTCGTCATGACTGTGCTAGCATTTTGCTCGCATTGATTGTAGCTAATGAGATTTGTTCCTTCACATGACTTCTTTTGAATAGCAAACATATTTGGAGCGTTTTCATCTTTTTTCACCAATTTCTCGCGCACACCCATGATGTCTCTATCGTACTCGATATTCTCCGAAGTAACGGACGTAGGAGTCGGTTGGCACGTTTTCGCTTCTGAGTTGATAACATCAGTTGCAATGTTTAATCCAAATTTATATCTTTCTCTCACAGCAATAGACAATTTAGAGGCCTCATTGACAGTGATGGTCTTTTCAGGCTTCTTTTCCATAAGCAAATTATGAGAGCCTATACTTTCGACACGATTAGCCTGAATTTGGAGGGTCTTGACCATTACCTTTTGCGCCATTGCGACGAGCGACTATCATATTATAAATTTCAGCGCAAGCGGTGTCGTAGTTCTCTCTATATTCGGTGATTTTTTGCTCGAGGGTAACTATTTCTTCTGCTTGAGTTTTAGCAAGAGTAAATAGCTCCCCACATTCGCTTTCCAGGCTTTGCAAGTATGAAGTCATTTCGGAAATGAGTTTCACAGACTCCGTAAGGTTGCTCAACAAAAGCGCTTGGCTTGCCTTCGCTGCCATCACTTTAAAAGGATTCGAAGGATCCAAACTTTCGGCTTGGTTTTTATTCTTCAGCGCTTTCTTTGAGCGCTTTTTGTGGCCTCTCTTCGTTCCTCTGATCTTCTTTACTTTATGGAGTTGAGCTCTGCGAAGCGATCTTACAAAAAGAACTTTTAGAAATATTTACTTGCAATTCTTTCTGAAGGCGGGATGTGTGAAGCCGATTCTTGAGTCATCGACTTTGACCTCTTGGAATCCATGTGCAGTGAGCTTTTTTTTTTACAAAGTCAATCATCACATCTAAAATAGCTTTTTACCTTCTTTGCGAACGCTGGGTAGCGAGGATCGCGGAAATTTCGCGACAATACATTAAGTTGAATGGCATCTGTGTTTAGGATGAGAACAGTATCTCCTTTGTCGTTCCAGCAAATGTCCGATTCGTATTCAGAATTCTAAATTACAATGGGATTTATGAATTTCAAGTTTCGAAAGTTACGTGAAGGATTTGATATAATTTAGCAGCAAAAGGCGCAATGCTTTCTCCAGGGGCGCATTTTCTGGTTTTGTTTTCAGTTTTTTTTACCGTCGACATTTTCTTGAGAGATTCAAATTATCATAGAATCCTTACAGTTCTCTATTTAAACAACGAGGAATTCTTACTGGACTGAATCGCAGATCAGATTTAACCGGTTAAAATTACCTACGATAAAAATAGAGCAGAACTAATAAAGCAAACCATTGAGTAATTTAATGTTTCGATGTAAGCAAATAAGCGAATCTTCATTTGAAAAATGAGTTTCGACTTCCATTCCGCTGAAAGTCGCTTCTATAGTTGCTATTTCAGAGTTCCTGAACGAAAAATCACGCGATGGTACCTATTATGACAAGTTCTGGAGAAATCTAGGCGGCAATTGCTGTAGAGCGATGAGATATTAGTTAAACCTGCCTTAGGTTGATGTGCTAAGTAAGTGTATACAAGAAAGGAACCCGAAAAATTTCGCTGATAAGAACGAATTCTAATAGGAGATAATGAAAAGTTTGTCTTTGTAAATTGAGTCTCTTTTTAAGAATCTTCCTCTCAAGTGTCGACCATCGGGAAACCAGTCTCATGGAAAAATTTTTGTAGGAAGCGATGGAACCTGATTCTAAAATTAGTTTTCGTGGAAATTCCTGTTTAAATTCACTTTCGAAAAAAGAATTTTGCTCGTTACTTGAAAGATGATATCGAGCCGGATTCTTTTTGCATTCTATCTTCGATGACTGAATGTCATTGTCGATGAAATCTTCAAAAGAGCGTCCAAGAAAGCGATAATCTGAACATTTCATGCATTGAGATTCCATTATATGCAGCTCATAAGCTCCAATGCCAACGATGAAAGTCTTCGTATTAGGTGTATACAGCATAGCTGGGAAAGGAAAACGAAAATGAGAATCGCCTTCGCTTTTTCCTTCAATTAGGAGGTTGGGAATAAGTTAATTACAAATAGACTATTCGATTCCGTGGAAACGAAAAAGAATCTAATTGCTAGATTTTGGAAAGCCACTCATTTATTGTCCTAGTCGATGGTGGAAGCATCTATTTATTTTTACATTGGGACTGCTGGTTATAAATCTAAGCCGAGTAGATATCTTAATTAAAGCGCTTAAAATATCCTTAAGCTGAGCGGATGAGTTGGGATATAATAGGGTTTTCGTAAGTAATAGGGGCCCTGTTTAAATTCAACAAATATTTGGTGAAATAATCTGAACTGCAAATTTTTCATCCTTTCAAAATTTTCGATGGCCACAGCTTGGATGATGTTTTCCAGCAGAATACTTGAATTTGGAAAATACAAAACAGCTTAACTTAAAAATGAATGACACTATCTCATCAATTTTTCTTTTTTGATTGCCGTACAGTGTTCATGAGATTCTTGCCCGCCTTGCTGTGACTTCTGCTGACACGTCTCATGCTTTATATCTTGCTGTTGCAATAACAATTATTTTGAGCATAATGAGTAATCAATGAAGATGTTTCAGTTCGATTTGGCATTCTTCTTCTCAAAGCCTGAAGACTCGAATCAAGCCAAAAACACTATGAATTCTTTTGCTTTTTGCTGTGGAAAATCAGGTTGGATCCAAATTAGAAAGATCTTGGTAGAAAAGTGAAAATTAAGATAAATAATTCACAGGCAACTTGAGTATATTTAGATAATAAATAAAATGAGTGAGCAAACAATCCAACCTACATCCCATTCAAAAATCATCTCGTTATCTCTAAATCGAATGGAAGCAAATGATCCATCTTCTTCACCTGATAGTAAAGCAAGAACTAACATCAATGGTGACTTATCCAAAAGAAAAGATACAACAATCAACAATACAAACTCTAACCAGTCATCAGAAACGCGAACAGCTCAAATACCTGAAGGACAAGAGGAAGACATCGAAGCGCCATCACCTCTCAGACAAAGGAGCAAATCCTCGTATCCTAAACCTCGAAAAGGGGTTAGGAGTCATCTTCAACACCTCTCAGGTGATGATCAAATTTCCAAAGGCAGATTAATAACACGTGAATTATCAAAAACTGTGGCAGTTTCAACTATAGCTGCTAAAATGGCTTTACAGATCAAAAAGCGGAGAGCTCAACCCGATAAAAAAACGAACTGGACCACAACCAATAGATTTCTTGAACCCGTCATCGACAGACAAGGTCCTTCAACGCCTATACCCAAACTACAGCTGCTCCTTGAAAAACTTTCGCAAACTACTACAACCTTTAAGCCTCTGGCGAAATTTTTCGCTCGCAGAAAATTCATGGATACAATTCGAGCGAAACTAAAAATCGAGAAGCCTCTTACACCTGCCTTGACGCAAGTGGTGGGAGATAAGGCAAGCTCTGTTGAAAGAATAGAAGGACAACAGCAAATTTCCAGATCGCGACGACGGAAACTTTCAACTTTCCAGTCTATTAAATCAAATTTCGCTAAATCTTCAGCGAAAATCAAGCTTATGGCCAGTTGGAAGGCTGCTCGGAATAAAAATAGCTTTTTGTATAGGAGCAAAATTGGGATTTGCCTGCACTACATTGTGGAATGGACTACGCTACTATTTTGTGCGGTATTCAGAAAACCGTTTCATCCTGAAGGAAACTTTAGAATCACATGGGACTTTATCAGCATCGTGCTCATCATTTATGAAATGTTCGTAATACCTTTTATGCTGGGATTCGACATGTCAGAGGTCGATTTCTTCCAGAAAACGAACTTGATCATTGACACGTTCTTCATGGCTGATATGCTGATGTCGTTCACAACCAGCTATTACTCCGAAGGAATTCTGATAACAACGAGGAAACAAATCGCCATCAATTACGTGAAATTTTGGTTTTGGTTTGATCTCGTGGCCTCGTTTCCGTACTCTTGGGTTGATTTTGCAGTTAATGGCGAGAGAACAAAAACTTCGAATATGCTGATGCTGCTTCGATTTGCGAGGATGTTGAAAATTTTGAGGCTGGTTAGGATATTTAAGCTGGGGCATATCCTCACGAAAATAGAGGGTTGGGTAGAAGCATCAGTGTTTCTCAACTCTCTTCTCGGGTTCTGCCGACTTTCTTTGATCATATTGGCTATCGCACATTGGATTGCCTGCGCTTGGCATTTCATTGGAGAGCTGGAGAGTCAAAATAATAGCATCACTTGGCTCAGCACTCTGCGTTCAAAAGGACATCAGGGATGGTATCATGAGTATATTGCCTCGATTTACTGGGCGACGACGACAATGATCACCGTTGGGTATGGAGATATCACTCCTGTCACTACCAATGAGAAAATTTTCGCGATTTTCATAATGCTGATTGCAAGTGGAGTCTTCGCCTTCACGATGAGTAGCATCAGCACCATGCTTCAGCAGATGGACCAAAGCAGATTCTTCTTCAAGCAAGCGCTTGTATCGCTCAATGAATATACCAAAGGGAAGCAAGTGGGGAAGGGAGTCAAAATGAAAGTGAAACGCTATTTAGAAAACGTTCTAAAATCGGATAACGTCACGAAGGTAAATGAAGATGGTCTTTTGGAGCTGCTGTCTGAAAAACTGAGAAATGAGATCATTATTGACGTCAACGGACGAGTGCTTAAATACGCGAAAATTTTGTCCGATAGTTTCTCTAAGAAAATCCTGGGAGAGACCACTTTGGCCATGAAAGAAGCGATCTTCAGCAACGAAGAGATCATTTTCCGAGAGGACATGGAAGATGACTGCGCTCTGTACTTCTTACATCACGGAGAGATCGAGCTTTTTACGTTAAGATCTGGCACTACCTTGCATGGACTTAAGGCAGGAGATGCTTTTGGAGAATACAGTTTCTTTACTGGGTGTCTCAGAGAAGTAAGTGCAAGAACTAAAAACTTCACGAAAGTTTTTAAATTACAGCGAGAAGACTTCCGGAATTTACTAGACAATTATCCCAGAGACAACGAGCAGTTCTGTTCGATTCGAGACAAAATACTAATTTATCAAGATTTATCCGCTGCCAATTTGAAGTGCCTCTGCTGTGGCAAAGCAAATCACTTTAGCGTTGAATGTCCAACGACCCACTTCGTCATTGACCAGAAATGGCACATTAGAGGCTATCTTGATAATCTAAAAACCTTCCGAGAGCAATTCGAAAGAATCTCTACACGGAAAAATTATCAGCTCCAAAACCATTCCAAGCTACAGGAAGCCGCTGAGAAATTCAGAGCCATGAACCCCGACGTTGTAAACCAGAACTTCTCAAAATCTCACACCTTTAAACTAAAACGTGCTAATTCATTCTCACCAGCGGCAAGAAGAAACGTGCAAGTTGAAAGAGATCCGAGAGGTAAAAGAGAAAGCAATATATTGCATGTTGACGATACGTTGAGAGAGAAAATAGCGACTGAAAGTCGCTTCATGAGGATTGATAGAAGGCAAAATTCAAGGATAGAAAAAGGCGAGCAACAGCAATATGATGATGACAATTTCTTTGAGGAGGCTGAAGAGTTTGAGATTTATTTCCCTCATAATAACTATACAGTTGTCATTAGAAAAATTATGACCTTGATGCTAAAATCAGCAGAAGCCACCAGTAATCCAATGCAAGAGGCAGAAGAGGCTCAAGAAGCTCAAGACGTTCAAGAGTCTCAGCAGCCGGCACTAACAATAAATCCTGAAAGAAAAAAGTCTGTTTGGTCAGTTGTTAAAGGAGTTCTGAGTCCGAGAGCAGGAAGAGGCAGTATTAGGATAGGAGCGAAAAATGAGCCTCGAAAGAGCTTTCTTTTTGGTTTGCTAGGCCGAAGAGGATCAAAAGAGCTTCCAAGTAGTGAAAAAGTAGCAAGCAAAGATAGCTCAGAGTCCAATTCTCCAAGGAATGCAGGATCTATGAGTCCAAATTTAAACATGGTGGGCATCGCTGCACCGAAATCGCGTTTTTCCAAACCACAAGAGAGCGAAGTGGCATCGAATGAAGAATTAGGACACAATTTTTCGGAATTTTTGCTGCAATCTCCAACGAAGCCATCGAAAAAGAAGAAAAAGAAAAAAAGCGCTATTGAGGGAGCGCAGCACGATAAAGTTTCTCAGTCAAAAGATGAACCAGATACTTCTAATCCAGAGAAAACAATCGAGTATCTCGTGAAAGCTTTCGGAGCTGATAAAATTGTCAAGCTCGCTCTCTCTAGCGAAACACCCAAAAATCTTTGACCCTCTAATTAAGTTTGAAAATATAGTATGGCTGATCAAATCTCTGATTGGCTTTGAAATAATAAAATTTCCATATTATTTTTTTTGCTTTTGTTAGTTAGGGAAAGATTGTATGAATTACTTTTCATATTCAGATTGATCAAATTGATTGGTGACCTTCAATAAATTATATGAGGTTACTGTATTGCTAGCCTCAGAGCAAATTATCGTCAATTCATACTTTCATTTCTGGTTAATATTAAATAAGTCTTAAATTAGTACAATACATTATTTTTCTATTGCTACGACGAAGTATTATTAGCTCGTTTTAACGATGCGCCTTCACTGAAAAAACTCATCACAAGTTAATTTTGTGCAAAGACTCCATTCTTATTCTACTTCTTAAATGCAACAAGAAAGGAATGTAAGACTTGTAGAATCAAATTTTTTCAAGGATATTTTTTATCAAATAGATTATATAGGGTATGATGCTATCAATAAGTATCTTATCGGTAATTAAAATAAATTTGCTTGCTGCTTTCGAAATTTTTTCAGAAATCAC
>ENA-UOUE01000406-UOUE01000406.1-compost-metagenome-genome-assembly--contig:-NODE-406-length-35078-cov-7.817548_pt1 | contig 35078 bp, 36 predicted proteins | sample MGYA00238146_ERZ747223 | MGnify/ENA primary metagenome ERZ747223 (study PRJEB28781, sample SAMN06268865) | compost metagenome | isolation source: single cell | place: USA: California, Emeryville, Joint...
CGGAAATTAGGAAGAAGCTTATTAAAAATCTCCATTTGGTTCTCGAACAACGAGACTCCGCGAGCCGTTTGAAGAACCTTCAATAATAATAGAGATTTAGCCATGAAAAGTTAAATCAATGCTTTGCTTACATATAATGGCTCAAGATAGCAGGCTTTTCTACCATTTTTGACGATAACATCCATGATGCTATCAATAATCTGTCTCCCGTATGTCTCACAAACGAATTTATTGTCCTTGCAAATTTCACAAATCAAACCGATTTGGCCCAAGTCAAAATCAATGTTCAAAAGGAATAACTTTAATTTCTCGCAGAGCAGTCTCTGATTGGTTTCATTATTTTTGCAGAATAGTGTAAGACACTCATAAGCATTCTCGAAAATTTGCTTGAGTTTCTCCTTCCTCTCTTGAGACGAGTTTTCCCGATAAGCACGCTTGAGGTGGAACATACCATTCCTTAACAATTCAAAGATAGCAATATGTCCTTTAAGATTTCTGAAAATGTTTTGGTGGCTCTCACAAGGCTCAAGGGAGGGAGTATCGATTCCTTTTTGTTTCATAATCGCTCTAATATCGGAATTTATAGCGAATGAGATCCACCGGAAAAAAGTTCGAGGTTACCTGTGGAGTGGGTTTCTTTCAGAGGGAGACAATTTGAAATTAGCGAAATTGGACTTTTGCTTTGCGAATAAGCCCTTTAGCAAGTTCAATTGATATATCATCTCTTCAACTTCTGCTTGTTTCCCTCCTTGAAGAGCGAACTCAGCAAGCCATATCTATCATTAGATTATTAGATTATTGCGTTAATAAAACGTTTTGTTTCGTACCTCGGATCGTTCTATTAGGTATCTCATTCCATCTACTTGGGTTTTAATCCGATTATAGACCTGAATGTCTTCGTCTTCGAAGAGAACATCAACCTGTTTCAAATACACTCCAAGCTCCTCTTTTTGGCTGAAAGACCTCATAATCACATCTAAAAGATAATGCTCTAGTTTCGTATTATTCGCATTCACAAACGAAGCTAGCAACGACGGGAGCGCTTCCATCCCTTTTTGTCTACTTTCAACAACGCTTGTATCCCTGATCAGCCGATCCAAGTCAGGAAATTCCTCATTTCCGGAGTAATTTGTGAACGACGTCACCTGTAGAATCTTATTCTTGACTCCCTTCTTCTTAGTCGTCGACTTCATCCCAGAGAATTTCTTCTTCACTCCTGAAAACATATTGACAGACGTTATCTTCTGTGCATATTTCTCATCTACTTCAGCGATACCCGTTTTCATCGTAGGAGGAATCACTGAGAGGGCCTGCGCGTTGATATACTTCTGCAAAGTCTCTTTGATTTCTGAAGGATTCGAATTAAACAAGCGTTTTCCTTCTTTGAGGAGTATTTCATCGAACCAATACAAAAAGTTTTGAACCAGAAAATCTTGGCGCTGGTTGGCCATATCGAGCAAAATTTCTGCGATCTGAGTCTTAATTTTGATTTCAGTGGCAGATGCGCTGACCTCTTCCCCTCTAACAGCGACATCTATCTGAAGGACCAACGACAAGAGTCCTTTCATAAGCGGATTGTTAATAATCATCGGATCCTCGGTTTCACTATTCAGCATTTTCTGAGATTTCCTTTCTTTTTTCGCCCCAAAGACTGTGTTGCCGACGATGTTCGCTAGCCCCTTGCCGAGATCTGTGACGTTCTCTACGACCGAGGTGAGCGCAGCAAGCATCTTGTTCTTTTTATTCGCCTTAGCGCTTTTCTCAAAATTTGCGTCTATAGATTAAAAATTAGCACTTTAGCACCAAAAACATTGAATATATATGTTACTTCTAGCTGTCACAAGCAGATAGCTTAGCACGGGATTAGCTTTATCGTATTCAAGGAGCCCGAAAAGCTCGCGGACAAATTGTGAATGGAACTCGAACTTTCCAATCATTTTAAACAGGTCAAATTTAGAGACTTTGACCAGCAGATATGTGATATTTTGCAAAAGCTCATTATTTAAGAAATCAGACGTTGTCACGTGGATGTCTTTGATGGTGTCATTGACACCACTGCATTTTTCTTTGAGTTGCTCGCGGATGGTGCTCTTCGTCGTGCTGATGATTTTCCAAATTTCTTCGAGCATCGAGGAGATGAGTTTATTTTGCATGACTTCGAAATTGTTGTTAGACTTGAACCTTTGCATTACTGGCATTTCCATTTCTAGGGGAGCACTGGCTCCTTTCGGTTTGAATACACGGCAGCGCTCAGGCTTAGTAACCTCGTTCAGAGGCTCATGGTCAATGTAGAGTGAAACTACCAGCTGACAAAATGCTGCTCTGAAGCCTACAATAAATGTGATTAATTGATGAAGAAGTCTAATATATTATGAAGCTACCTATTGTGAGATCCTCGTTATTGATCTGCTTGAAAGCGAACTCTATTGGAAATTGCGATTCAACACTTGATTTCCAGAGGTAGTTCCTGTCGAGCAATAGATCAGAGAAAAATTTTAACTGCTCTTGGAAGTATTTCAGCTCGTTTTCGTGGTTCAGTATGTTGCCATCTCTATAGTTAAAGAAATTGAAGAAGAATAAGACTCATTGAATTGTTATCAAAGTAATTACTTGAAGCATTCTTTAAAGTCGATAGTCGAGCCATCCTCTAATTGAATGATGAGATCTCCATTCGAGCTAGCGATTACAATGGAACTTATTCAAAGGCCGAGGAATTAATTACATTTGAGAGGTCAAGAGAAGTTTTTTGGAGATCCTTTGGTTTGAACTTAGAATATTGTAGAGGATTTCTTGATTTGTCGACATGCCTCTTCCGTCACAAGCGCATAAGCAATTAAAAAACCGCAACAAGTAATAAGATTTGCTCAATTCTTGGTTCTTCGCGAGAAGTTTCATTAAGAAATAAACTAAATTCCTGCTAATGCTGTGAGATGTCTATTTATTGAAGAAGTAAGTAAGAATAAGGTGTTATATTTATTCTGTAGATGCTTACTTTCAGACGACTTGCGTATTTTTTCTTTGGCCGCTCTCCGAATTCTAGCCCTATCTTGAAAATTTGGATCCTTTTCGGGGAATTCGTTCCCTCATTGCCCGAATCAGAATCCTGTTCATCGTGAATTTCGATTTCAAAACGCTTTTTCAGATCTAATGACAAGTCGTATTTCCAGTCTTCTGATATCTCCATCAGCAAGTCCTCATTGTTCCCGATGATCTTGATTAGAGATTCAGTCACTTCCGGAAAGTATTTGATCTATATCATCAAAGAAAGTTAGGAATTTGCTATTAGATGTCGTTACCAAGTATTTGAAGCGAGGGACTAAATCGAATACATGCTTTTGATTTCCCGGGTTTTCTTGGCAGATCTTGGGCAAGAGCAGAAAAATTTCTTTGATAATATCAGCTTTCATCTCCAAAATTTTCTTTTCGATCGGATTTCGCTTGGCTATTATTGTGAATGTGATTAAGTAACAAAGAGATCGTCAAAAATCAATTACAAATGAGGCCTTTCTTTCTGATTAATTGAGCCAGGGTTTTGTGCTTCTTGTTGCCAGTTGGCTTCTTTTGGATAGACTGCAAATATTTGCTCTATAACATTTAATTGTGATTGGTTTTCGGTGGAAAATAGGCAGTTATTACTTTTTCAATCTCTTCAATTGTCATTGACTTGCGAAGAATTTCGATAAAAATAGATATGAAATATTGCTCTCGGAGGAGTTTTTGTCGAAATTCATTAGGCCGTCCATATTTTTGGTCAGGTGAACTTACAAGGGTTTTGTTCAACACAAAATCGCCCAATAGTTGCAAAATCTTCATCACGTCTCGTATCTTTTGGTCCAACTTATTGGCTATCAACTCGTTGGAGTAAATTACAGTTGGATCCTATTTTTCATTCTTAGCACATGAAATATAAGGTAAATCACTTACTTTTCGGTGTTTATAGACAAACTCAACGTATTTCTTCAGCTTCGGGAAACACGAGTTTAGAAAATTAGTTTCCCAAACTTCATTAACATTCGCGCAATCTATCCTGCAAATATCATGTTCCTCCGAGTACTTTTCGAGGATCGGTTTAAAATTCTCAAAATGCAAATAATGCGTCTCATTTAACAGCGTCGCAATCTCATTCCTCGTTCCTATGAAAGCTGGCAAATCTGGCTTTTCGCTCTCGAGCAACAAAAAAGTTTCTCTCGGAATAAATCCATTTGATTTGAAAGAGTCTTTCCCTGCTCTCGAATTTGGAACTGGTGCAAATCTCCACAGGTTATTATGACTGTCATGCTGTTCTGCGCCAGCAAAGAGTCTAGAAGTTGAGTCCTTTTTCACAGCTAGGTATAACCCTAATGTCAGACTTTTCAATCGAAAAGAGTGGTCCCATCTAACGTTTCCTCCCATATGAGGGTTTTTATGTTCCACGATCCACATTCCATTCGTATGACCAACATAATGCTGAGAATGCTCTTCTTGTTTTTCCTTGGTAAACTCTACGACGGGCAGGTCATTGACGTCTTTTCTCGTAATCAACGTGCAATTTGCCTCCGGATTATTGATCCAAATGACATCTCCATATGTTAAATAATTTTCTTGTTGGGTCGAATCCGCAAACACATGGATTTGCCATCTCATCGCATATTCCAAGGATGCGTTGACTTCCTTTTTCTGAGGGATGAAGATATCTTCAGCAGCTTTTGCTTTGTTGTCATTGATTCTCCAGGCTTCCATGCCAGGAAAGCCATCTGGAAAACGTGCATTGAACGGAATTACACGCACACTCTTTTGAAAATCAGGACTCTCGTTATATTCGTCTTCCAGGATATTCCTAATATTACTCTGGATTTCCTCTTCAGCGGATCTCGTCGCATGGAGGTAAGGTGTTTTCTTTTGAATCATTTGAGGACTGGTGATAAAAACAAAGTCGCCTGGGTAAATTGCTCCTTCCGATGATTTTTGATGCTTGAAACTGGCACAGAATTTAAATACTGTCATATTGGAAGGGTATTGCACAAGATCAATCATGTAGTTCTCGCGCTCGATTTCAGCTTCTTTGTTCTGCAAGCATAAAAATTTGTTTGATGCTACATGTAAGAACTGGACTGGCTGATCAAAGGCGATGGGAGTGCCCTGTACTTTCTCATACGACTCTAAATTGTATTTGAATTCAGAAGCTAATCTATCTTTTAGATCTTCTGCAACCTCGGATTTCATTGCATCGCTATATGAATCATTGGCGAAGCGTTCGTTGATTTTGGTGAGGGCCTCTTTTTTTATCGTGTTACTGAACGAAGGGTAGATCTTGAAGAGGCAATGATTGAAAATGTTCCGCGCTTGACCTTGATTGTGAGCGCGTAGAGAAAGCGTTGATTTAACAAAACCGTCTGAATAGATGTAGTAATCGGGGTCTCCTTGAGGGCTCAAGTATATCGTTGAACCGTAAGTTAAAGGTAGATTTTCGTGTTCGGACATAAATTCAGCTCGCGTTGCAATAAATGATTTTTAAAATTTTTATTAGAGCCTCTTTTGAGGGGGTTCCTTCGCCTTTTTTGATTACTTCCTTCTCGCTGATTAGTCTTTAAGCGCAGAAAGGCAAAAAAATCCACCGTGAGCTCATCTGCTCAGTTGGAGTCGGTTGGAATGGCTTTATAACTTTTTTGTCCAAAAAATGAAAAACTAATAGAAAAACCTCCTGATTCTGAGAATTTAAATTCTAAATGTGAATGTTTGTTAATTGCTGAGCTTAGAAGGATCAACCTCGTGATAAATTTGCAACATACATAAAGCGGAGTGATTTACGAAGCCGTTGAAAATGGAGTTATGTGCCGATTAATTAATTATAACGATTGTTAAATTCGTGATCGAATTTATGGGAGAATATGCTGGAAGTGATCAAAAATGAAATGTTAGATCTTAGGCCAAATCAAGCTTCCAAATGATTGGATCGTGTCTCAATGGCTTTGAAATACCTTTGTAGTGCATGTCTCTTCTTTGTGCTGTTTTCTGCTATTGATAAACTCTTTGTTTTGGCCTCAAAATTTGAGAACATCATCATATATTTCACTCTGATACTCTTGATCTTCTGAGAAAACACAGGTTGTCTCTCTTAGGTCCTCTGAGCTGGCCAATTCATCTGAAAAGCTAACTGCAGATCAATGAATACATACATAGAAACAGAAAAGAGAAAAAAAGTTACTATTATCGTACCGCTTCCTTAGATGGAAGGCGACCCCGAATACAAACGCATTTGAAAAGCTTCTTAATTGTTGGATATCATCACTAGGACATTCTCGCTCTGTGAATTCATAAACAAATAAACTAGGAAGTAGAAACAGAAGCACTTAATTATTTCCTTGCAGAAGAGTATCATCTTCATAACGTTCGGACCCAACGATTATGTTAAGTTTTTATTGCCTAAACTCTTTTCCATTCAGTTTGTTTTCATGAATATTGCTCTAATTATCTCACAAAGCATGCATCTGTCTTTCCATCCACTAACTGTTAGAGTTCATTTCTCTTTTTTATTCCTATCGTTTCAAAAATACCAAACTAACATCGGTAAATTCATTCCTCCATTCAGAACAATTGAACAATTTTTCGATATGCACATTGATTGCAAACAATTTCTGAATTCTCCAGAGTTTGCATCTCTATACCTAAAATCAACTAAACCTCTAGTGGTATCTGTTCAATATGGGTGTAAACAACACATAGTAACTCGGTTCTAGACACGATCAAATATCGAAATGGCTTTTCTGTAGAGTTCGAATAACACCTCTTCCTTATTATAAATAATCCTGGAATTTCCCGTTTTGAACATCTAAAGAATTTTATTTATTGCAAAAATGCAGACCCTAAATCCAATATCCGTAGAGATGGTGAAAAGATGCGCAGAGCTGCTTCAGATTACTTTCAAAAGCAGGGACGACAACGAACGTAAAGCAGCTGAACAAGCTCTCAACAAACTGAGCGAAAATAGCGACCAGTTTATCCAAACCTTAATTGCATTGATCACTCTGAATGAATCAAGCGGTATTTTCTCATCCATGCCCTTCTCCCATGCTCTCCTTAATATATAGAGGACATCGACCGCATAAAAGATTCCGCCGGAACATACCTAAGCCTGATGATAAAGACACAATTCTTCGGAGATCAAATGGCAAAAGAGCAAAAATTCCATACAGCCAATCTTTTGCTGGAAGCTATGGTCCAAGAGCACCTTAAACTCTCTGCTAGAATTCACCTCGGCACGTGCCTTTCGAATTTATTATTTTTGCAAGGAAGTCCTTAATATTACTTTTTTCGCATATAAATCAAACCCTTTACTACGTAGCTGACGAGTTGAAGAAAGAGCTTTTCCCAAAGGTCCTGGGAGCAATGAAATTAAACAGCAAAGGCATGGTCGGCGGTTTGATCGCTCTCCAGTGCATGGCAAACACTACAGTGCAACAGCAGCTATCCAAGTTTGTGAGTCTCTATTCGGAATCGGTAGGCCCGCTCATCGACGTCGGAAATATCATCGTTGACTCCGTGTTGAATGACCTAGCAGCGCTTGGCTTAATGGACGGTAATACTCCACAAGCTGAAGCAGCTCTAGCAAAAGTGATCAGCCAGTAATTTTAACCTATAAATTCGAGGAGAATACTCACATATTATTGCTAAGGCTGGAGACACTGAGAGTTTGGACGGAAACTATCAGAAATTTTATAGTGAAACTCAACGAGAAAAAGTCTTCGTTGCTTGAAAAAGTTATTTCGAAGGAGAACTTGGTGCTTATTTTCACAAAATCGCTCTGCATCTATTTAAACACGAAGTTGCAGATCCAGAACTGTTTTATCTCAACCAGCGGATTCAAGCGTCTAGATAATCTGATGAATGAAATAAAAATCAAAGTGATGAAGTGCTTGAACCTAATTGTCAATTTTATCTTCGAGTCAAAAGGGGAAATCAACATCACAACCTCAAAATTTTACGTCCTATTGCCAACCATCCTCCCTTTGATGATTGTCACGCTTATTAATTTTTGCAAATCACCTTCCCTCGATTTAAACGAAGCTCTTAATGTAATCTCCTTCTTGTTATTGAATTCACCCTCGATTAGGATCCTACGTATGAGACTCTCCTCACCGAGATACTTATTTTAGTCACGCTTCTTGGGAAGCACTCTGAGTTTTATTTCATCTTCGCTGAACACAAGAAGAGGTAAGGATTTGCTCTGAAAATGATATGTTAATACATTACTAGCCTTCTTGCTGATGTCGTGATGTCATTGATGCGCACCAGCATCCCTGAGATTGACATGATCGAGAATAACCCAGGCGAGTTTGTGCAACTAGCGCTTGATACTTGCGATAATCAGGTGATTTTTCCAGAGGTTACTTTGTCTCACTGAGAACAGCTGTCAGAAACAGTAAAGACGCAGACAGCGCAATTATTGGAGACATTATGTGATCATGTGGATGGCTCGCTTACCTTCATTGGGATAATGTGCTTTACGATACTGGATTTTTCGTTGTCTTCGAATGATTTCAACGAAATTCCAACAAACTTCCCTACACTGAATGAATACAAAGAATGCTTGATACTCGCAAAAACCGACCCAAAAATCCGCGTTGAAACTTGCTTGATGGTATTATCGGCAATCAGCTACATTCTGCCGAAAAGAAATGACCTGCTGTAATCAATCTCTCTAACATTGGATTCTTATCCACTATTTCCACTCCATTAAAGTGAATTATTAGAGAAGCTCATCGAAAATTACAGAGAGTATTTCTTGAAGACAGATGATAGTAACCTTCCTTCAACGATGATTTTTATTCTAAAATCAACTTTTAGTCTTAATCAGAAGTCGCTATTGTCTGCTCATCAGCTATTACAGCGACAATATATTCCAAGATAGCAAAAGGAAAGGACTGTTCGAACTCCAAATCAAATATCTCGTCGACCAAATCGGAATCCAAGACGAAGCGTTTAAAGTTGTCTCTATTCAGGCCTGCGATGGACTGAAATCAATAATCGAAGACGATGCTATGATTCCAAGGATTTCTCCGATAATCAATGCGATAATTGAAAAATTCGTTGAATACATTCCGTTTGTAAGAATCCCGGAATTTTTCGAAATCCTCCAAGAAATTGTAAAGTAAGTTGCCAGCTATTTCTCAATAAGTTACAATAATATCTCTGTTAGATCATATTCAAAACAACTTGTCCAGACGCCCAACGTTCTCCTTTCGCTGGTCAAGTTCTTAAGCCAACAGATTCAAGTTGAAGTCAACAAGCAACATAAATCCTCTGATGTAGGGAATATTATAATGACGAAATGCTTCAATATTATTCGAACCATTGGCGAGCTGAAGGGGTATAAGCCGTTATTTGGGAGTCTCGAAGAAGCACTGTTGCCGCTCTACCAGTGCATGCAGACTCCAGAGAAAATCAGCTTTGAAGATGAAATTTTGCTCTTTATCAATTCGCTGATCCGTCAATCAGGCGAAATCTCTCAACTGCAGTGGGCGCTGGTCCCAACGTTCCCCAAAATTTTTTTAAAAAATAAAAACATGTTCAATAACCTATTTACGACCATGAATCTGATAATAGTCCACGGGAGGAACTTCCTTCTCACACAGCCTGGAATCATCGAAATGGTAAACTCTCATTTTTCAAGCTGAATTGCTTACAGATAATTACCCCTATAGTTTATCGAAATGTCATGTTTGGCTATGTTCTGCGATCATAAAAAAGCTAATGAAGCGAATCAGGCGGAAGGCGCCGTCATGCTGCAGCTTATCATGCAGTATCTTGGTGAAAAGCTGACTCTTGCGCATTGGGAAAAGATTATCTATACTGTCCTTGAAAGACTGATCAAAGACATAAGGAAAACATTCCTAAAAGCAAGGTACAATCGCTAACTAAGCATTTAATTCCAATTTTTTGCATGTAGACTGTTGGGGGTAATACTTCATGGATTTATGGTGAACTACCCGATAACGGAAAAGCTGCTTGCTTCAAAAGATATGGTCTCAAAGATGATTTCTGCAATTCTATTTAACATGAAAATGTTCATACACGCCTATGATAAGAAGGTAAAGGCGCTGTGCATTTAAAAAAATGGGCTAATATCTGAGTCAACAGGTCTTCGTGATTGGAATTAGCAGCATATTTATTCAGCCAAACATTTCGCCTCACGTCTCGAGCCAGATAACCGAATTATTCAGCGCTGTTGTAACGATGCTGAAAATAATACAAGCGATCGAGCAGGCAGAAATAATGAGAAAGAAAAGAAACGCAAAGAAAGACAGTGCAACGGAAGAATTAGAAGAAATACCCTCCAATGAAGAAATTATCAACAGATACCTCGAAGATTTCCAGAGGTAGCCCTCTGATTCTGGCTAGTTTAATCATGAATGCTTGTCTAGCGCCGATGAAGCAATGCAGAACGCCGGCAACAAATACGGCAACTCTGAAATGGACCATGAAAGTCACAAGCCCAATGTAGACGAGCGTGACATCGAAGGTGACTCTGAGGACGACCTTGATAGTGATGACATAGATGATGGCGATTACGATGAAAACGATGCGGACTATTTATATGAAAACGAAGAAGTATACCCATCATATGAGATTGGCCATTTAACTTATATTGTTTCGTTCTAGGTTGAGGCTCAAGCGACATTGGATCTGTTGATTACAGAATTTAAGAAGAAAGACGAGTTCAGTTTTTTCAAGAGCGTCGTGATGAAAATCCGAGACTTGAACGAAGCTGGACTGAAGAAGATCATTCAATCGATGCCACAGTCTAAGCAGGATTATCTGAAGCAAGTGCTGCTTAGCCATAGAGTTGTGGTGGATGCATCGGAGAATAAGACGGTTGCTAGAAAAATCGTCAGTGTCAGAGGGAAGAAAGACCCGAAAAATTTTCAAAAGTAATTGAGTCAATATGTCGAAAAAATTAGCAAGATGCTCGCTTGTTGTGTATTACTTTTGATCGTGAATATACGATATAGCTAATAAAATTGTAAATGATGAATGAATGAGCATTCGTGGTTATATGCCTATATTGTCCTTCTCCGTTGAAAACGAAAAAGTTTAGACTTACTTGAAGCCTGAAAGAAAGAGAGCTAGGTATCAGTAGCTAAACACATCAGCAAGAATCTTGTAAAAATATAGCTGTCCAAATCAATCAATCTCACAAAGTATCTGCTTATTGCCATTCATTAGAGAACTGTCTCTGAGACCATTGTATTGTGTTGCTAGTTATCAAATTTTTTTTACATTCAAAATTTCTTCAATTCATCGACGAAAAAAAAAATATTTAAAGAAATCGATTGGTTTATATCTTCTCTTGCAAGGACAATTATGGAACTAAGCGTTGCATCTCTACAAAGTGATGGCTATTGAAAAAAGTTGGTTATTTTTGAAAAGAATAGAGGAAAAGTGAGGTCCTCTGACTATCCAATTAAATAAATAAATTTAAATTATCAAGCGTTGTGTTTATTACTGATCACAATAGGTTCCTTGAAAGAAGATTTGCAGCGTTGAAAATTTTCAATTTATAACAATTGAGAACTGGAAGTTGAATAATTATTTACTACTGCTACTAAGACTATTACCATGAAAAGTTTAAAAACCCTTTTCAGAGCTGGCCACTCCGTATCTTCACTCAGAAACGCTAAGAAAGTTATTTATTCACGCTTAACTCAAGCTGAACTCGAGAAAGGGTACTTTAGAAGCAGAGTCTACCAAGACAAGTCCCTGCCGGAACTACTAAACCAAGTCCTTGTGAACACCAGCGTGCAATCTTCCACACTCGTTGATAATGCGGACACACTCTACGAGCTCACGAGAAAAATGCTCGGGAATGACCTCTCTTCAGCTATCATTAAGAAAACTGTAGGTAGAGTCTTCACAGGAGGTTCTACATTTGAAGATGTGCTTGTTCCCACAGCTGCTTACAATCGTCAGGGTATACCAGTGTTTCTTGACTACGTGGCAGAAGCCTCTTCTCACCACATACCAACAGATGAGGTAATTAAATTAGCTCTTTCAAAATTATAACAGTTGATCTAGGAGATGGATTTTTTCACGAAATGCTTCTGTGAGGCCACTGTACTCGCAGCCAAGACCCCAAGAAACGGCATCTCGATAAAGTTTTCGCCGTTGGTGGATTACTCGACTCTCAAGAAAGCCAATGCCGTCCAAAGGCTGTTCCTTGATTTTTTCGATGAAGCCTGCAACAACGACGCTGAAGCTCGCGAAGTTAGCTTGGAAGCTCTTTTCACCATGATGAAAAAAAGAATTCCTGCTCTCGAACAGCGAATCTTCCTTGAATATATCAAAGCAGTTTTCAGAAAAGACGTTGATGGCGTGATCAGTGACCAGAAGATCTCTCGATTCGATTGGAGACTAAATACTCATATTTACAATATCGACTCTGCATCGAATCCTGTAAATCCTTTGGTTCAAATGGTCGCTGGATTTGAGGAAAGCGACTTAAAACAGCTTAAGAAGTTTACCGAAAGACTCGATAAAATTTTCGCATTAGCTAAAGAGAAAAACGTCGAAGCGCTCTGTGACGCAGAACAAACCTACGTTCAATATATGATTGATTCGATCACTGAGCAGTTCAGCGTTCGGTAAGATTGTCCATGAAATGACATATCATTAATTCTTTAACATCTCTAGTTACAATAAAGACATGCCAATCGTGGTTAATACCGTTCAAAATTACCTCGTAACCTCTCGGCAACGCGTAGAATTTGAAGTTGAAAAATGCGAAAAGCTGAAACTAAACTTCGCTTTGAAAATGGTTCGAGGAGCCTATATGGTTGAAGAAAATAAATTAGCCAAAGCTGAAGGAAGACCGAGCCCAATCTTTGATTCTGTTGGGAAAACACACAACAATTACGACTCAAACGTTGAATATCTCATTTCAAAATTGAATGGCAAATCACAGGTATATATTGGGAGTATTAATGTTGTGATTAACATCTCTTCTAGGTATATGTTTGCAGTCATAATGAAAAAAGTGTTTTAAAGACGATTGATATGATGGTAAATCGATCGTTCGACAGGAAGAATGGTAAATTGAAATTTATCAAGAAATATTTACAATCAAATCAGGTGGAGTTAAGTTTGCTCAATTAATGGGACTGGGAGAGCACTTGACAATGCTTCTTCACAAAATGGTAAATTTCTTATCAGGGAAGCTTTGGCTTAAGGTTTTCTAGGGATTCAATGTGAATAAATATATTGCATTTGGTCCAACTGAAATCATGATCCCGTTCTTGATAAGAAGAGCTCAAGAATCAAGACAGATGATTGCAGGCTCGAAACTTCAACAGCGATTGCTTCAGGACGAGCTGAAGAACAGAATATTATAAAATCTATACCATTTTCTAAAGTATATAGCTAAGAATGGTGAGGAAAAGTCCGTTTCATATGATTTGGTTATCAAAATCGTATTTTATATCAGACTCTGAGTTAAATATTGCACGAAGTAAGTAAATATTTATTATCTAAAAGACCTGAGTCAGAGCAGTATACAATATTAGTTTCGTTTTAATGCCATCTTTGAATTTATCTTTTTCTTACCTATTTATTGGCCTTCAGTTACCATTCTCACACCAATTCTGACATCAAATTATGCAAATAGATTACGAAAAATGAAAAAACAATTATTTTAAAGAATCATTTTTGCTTGTTTTAGTCAGAATGACTCCTTCATCTACTCTCTCTCTGTGTAGTAGAGAATTTGCCATTTATTTTAATAACCATTTGCACGAATTTTTCGATGTTCCTAGAGCGAGCCACTGCTTCAATTATAAGGTGATAAAGATTCAATCTTTGCCAAATCATTTTTGCGGGAAACTATCCAATTCCAACTTTCCAAATAGCAGGATTGTCAAAATCTCATGGAACCACACTTTTTCAATTGAGCATTGATCGCAACACATAGCAAATATTCAGAAATAAGTCCTGGCACTAGCAGAGTCCTACAACAAAGAAAAGCTGATACCAAGAATATTAAATGTCACTAAGACTTTTTCTGCCTTGTTTTCATCGAAGAGCAAGCGGCTTGTTTCTGATAATTGGTATATTGAAGTGCATGAGTAGGCGGTGCCTATTTAAAGATTATTTAAGGATCTACGTTTAAATTGCAAATAAAGCAAGTCAGATAAAAATGGTCAAGAAAGCAACCCAAGAAAACATCAACACCAAGTTGGCTCTCGTTATGAAGAGTGGCAAGGTCGCCCTTGGAACCAAGTCCACCCTCAAAACCATCAGAAACGGCAAAGCTAAACTCGTGTTTGTTTCCAACAACTGCCCTCCTGTTAGAAAATCACTCATTCAATACTACGCTATGCTTGCCAAGATCCAAGTCTATTTGTTCTCTGGAAACAACGTCGATTTAGGTAATCTGAATTCATTATCAATCCTCTAATTGAAATATCAGGTACTGCATGTGGTAAATTCCACAGAGTTTCCGTCATGTCCATCATCGACGCTGGAGATTCCGATATCCTCACCGCTGAATAAACCCAGTTGCACTTTAGTTCGTGAAAGAGTCAAGCTTTGTTTTACCTAGTATCTGCATAGATTGGTTTTGTAATCCTGCATCTCTTAAAAATTCAAAATTAGAAAACGAGTTTCTTTTATTCAGAGCAAGTTTGTTAGAAACCGTTCACTTCGGTAGTATGCACCTCGGAAAAGCGTACTTCTTTATTATTTGATAAAGAGGAGGCTAGATTGTGAATGACAACTCAAATGAAAGTTATTCCATATCGATGACAGCTACAAAATGACCTCTCTTGGTAGTGCCAATTGCTTTGAGGGCTTTGGATGCTTTTTCTTAGTTTGATAGTTTGTTCTAATCACAGGTCGGAGGTAATGGCCATGATGTAGATATTAAGAACAGAATGTACTGTATAATGGTATTTCTAGAATGAGAATATTCATGACCGATATTAAAAAAGCAAGCTGAAGATAGATTATAGTTATTCATATGAAGCGAGTTCTTTAACGCTCTTCGAAATGTATTGTTTTTTTGCAGAGATTGTCTTCATAAAGAGAACTTGTCATTCATGTTTTTTATAAGAGGGTTTCGAGAAAAATCCGATTTAGAGGGCATTACCCCTTTGGTTTTAGGTTCAATAAGTTTATTGTTCTGCACGATAGAAGTAGAGAATCTAATTAGTTTCTTCTAAGACAAATACCGATAAGGAAACCCTGAAAGCTGAGCTTTATTTTTCATTGAGTTTTTTATGTCGAAAAAATAATTGGCTCTCTTGGCCCTGTATACTACTATAAGTTTTTTCTTCGACATAGCTAATGAAAATAAATCTTTTGCTCAACATTTTTACTTGACGACAAATTTCGTTAACAGCTGTTGTAACGAGGGGTGCTTTGAGTTGATAGATAGTATCCAATTCGAGCAGCTTTATTCCCAAAAAAAACCAGCCGCAAAATTTACTCAAGCACTTTTATGCCATAACGATATAGAATATTAAATGCATTGAACAATGCCGGCAAAGTACGAAAATCGATACTAGTTGTGCACACTCCCTTGCTGGAGCAACAAACAACACTCTTCTAACATAAGAAACAAGAAAGTTTTTTCTCGTCTTCATCATCACACTCTATTTTTACCTCGAAGTGAGCTGTTTAAAAATTTATTAAAGGAAGAAGTTAGAGATTGTTTTACAAATGACTCATCTAACCAAATGGGAGCATCTTCGAGATAAAATCGAAGTAAAATCGCACAACAAGGATGAAACACCTTTTTCTTTCGACCCAACTGCAGTAATCGACACACTTGACAACTAATAGCTGACTCATTTTGAAAAAGTTTGTTCAATTCAGAGAAAGAGAATTCGAAAACTCTCCAGTGAGCTTTATCAATTTAATAAAACGTAACTTGTTGTAGATTCCCAGGCGGAGAAGGCATCACGCCTCAGTCGGTAACTTAAGCCTTTACGACAGAGGCAGAAATTCAAGTAATGACAGGTTTTTTGCGCAACTCGAGGAGCAAAGTACTCATTACTGCACCATTCCGTTAAACTCATGTATTTGCAGCCTCACGGCTTGCCACTGAGCGAAGTTCAATGTTTTTAAACGACCAAAAGTTGCAAGAGCTGACTGAAATGCCGGTTAGAAAATCACTTGGAAAATATTTTTCAGAGAGCCTTTCAAAAGGCGCTCTCAGACTCCCCTCACTCACTCGTGGCTCGACCAAAAGCATCCCAAATCTATCGTAGCTATAATTTGATTGATAATGTTTAATCGCAAAAAATAAAGGGGAATATTTGCAAAACGAAGGGAACCTGTGCGTGAACTCGTTGACAAAAAAAGAGAAATTTTTCGTTCAAGGATGAGCGTTATGATGAAAGTTGATGAAACTAATAAATTATCTGACCTGATGTTGAACCAAGAGGAAGCGCTTCAAAATCAAGAAGAGGTTTCACATTCAAAATCGTTCTTTTCAAGAAAAATTTACTTTTAGGATCTTGACAATGATACTGAATTTGCACGAAGATGGATGCATGAGCTTGCCAGAGAGGCTGGTGACGCAGCTAAAGTAATTTGAATTCGGATGTAGTTGCTCTATTAATCAAATCTAATTAGAAAACGGAAGAGGAAGGACGAGAGAAAGTGAAAAAAATGGAAGAGATCAATAAACTTCGCTCCGAAGAGGACTACTGGAACCGAAAGATTGCTGAAACCAAAGCGGAACTTGACATCTTAAGAGGCTCCAAAGCCCTGTTTGATATATTAAATCCAGAGGTAAAAGCCCCTGATCGCTTCTGTGTTTCTTAAGTGCCATATTGTAGAGAAAGAAAGAGCTCCCAAAGCAATCCCCACAAAAGAAAAACACCGATGAGGATTTTCTTATCACGCAACCATACCTTGCCAAAGCACTTGGAGTAGACCCCGAAAACGACGAGAACTATTTAGAACGAGCGCTTCGTAATGGAAACTTTAAGACTCCAGAAGAAGTGCATCAACACCTGGTCGATCTGGAACGAAAAAACGAATTTTTATCAGAATACGTCCAATCTCTCGAAGACGAGCTCGAAAAAGACAGGAAAAACAAAGAAGCTCAGAAAGCACAGTTAGAAAGTGTGGCTAATGAGATGCAATCGTATCTTAAAAGCAAAATAGCAGTTCGCAATGTAATTCCTGTGATTATTAAACAAATAACAAAGCCGCAAATTTATACAGCAAGAGCAAGTAAAAAGCGAGGGATTCAGTAAAGTGCAACAAAAAGAGCAAGCGCAAATGTTCCAATTTTCAGACGTCGGGAATATTAACATGAAGGCAGTGAGACACAAAGTCTTAGAAGTGTATCAGAAATGCATGAAGACCGAGAAAGTTGACGAAACGCTCCGAAGAGAAGCACCTGATCTTGCAAATGACCTCCAGTTTGTGCAAGAGACAGGTGTGATGCTCAAGGATGAAATAAAGATCACTGTGAATTTATTGCGAGTAAATCATAATCTGCCGTCTCCGATCATTTACAAGGAATTATTATTATAGATCATTGAAAAAGGGCTGAGGTACTATATCAATTTCAAGAATGATCGGATCAACTCGAACGAAGTCGGACTCATCCAAGAGCTCGATCAGAAGATTTATAAAGAAAATCGGTAATTTCTCCTCCCCAGCGAGCAGTCTCGAATTTGTCGGTCTAGAAAAATTGAAAAAGCAGCCAAACTTGCTGAAGAAGAACAAAAACGAGCGGAATTACTTCGTAGAAGACGAGAGAGAATCATGCAGCCGACTATCACAAGGTTAGCTGAATATCTGAAACAAGATGGGTGATTAATTTTATTTTCGTAGGGTCGGGAGGAGAGATGTGTCGAAAAGACTGTTCGGGGTTAAAAAGAAGGTGCGATCTGTTATGAACTCGATTGAAATCGAGCCTGAGGATGACGGAGAAAAGTTTTTCGATAAAGATTACCACTTCCAAGACTTCGATAAGGTGGTAGAGAACAAAAAGAAAAAGATGAGGAAAGCGTTGAGTCAGTCCGTTCTGATCTAAGAAATGATTCACATCACTTTTATACGCATCGATAACTATTTTTATTCATTTTTAATCGCATTTTATTGATTTACAAGGTGGGTTTTGTTTTTCCGCCTCGTCTGTAAATTTGAATTCAAAATTTTCCTTGTTCAGGGTTCTAATATTTTACGCAAAAAATCATTAACGCTTTTTTCTCTGATTTAAATCCGCGGAAAGTGTTTTATTCAAAAGCAATAAACTCCTAACGAGAGAAAATCCAAAAGATGTATACTCCTGAAAAGCAACTACAACCAGGAAAGAAGAACTTTTTGCAGAAGAATAGCAGTGCGAAGACGCTGGAACCTCATTTATATAAAGGGTTGTTTAGCTCGAATAAGCAAGCGAGCACTAATGCGAGTTTAAGACCAGCAACAGCTCGGTCCAAAGGATAGCAGAATGACTTTATACAAAACTTTTCATTGGCGAAAACAAAGAGTATTTCGTTCATGATAAATATGCAAATTAATTGTGAAACAGCCCTAGAGCTTCAGATTCGACATGAAGTTACGAAATTGAATACTTTGGCGCAAGGTTCAATGACAGAGAGAGGTTCCTCTGCGTTTGGCGCAAGAAACTCAAGAAACTCACCGGGAAGGAATCCAATAATTCCAGATACTCAAGAGAGTGCTGTAATCTTTTGTTTTGAAATAAATATACGGACTGATGGATTCGCTGATTTAGCAATGGAAACCGTTGACGCGAAGACTTACTGAAACGAATCGTATGGCAATGTTGACTGAGATGGTATCTTTGAATTATTTTTGAGTAGCCATTTACATTGATCTTTGAAAGGAAAAACCTCGAGGCAGAAAGAAAGGAGAGTTTAATGATCTGAATAGAAAACCTTTTAACGATGAGCAATCGCCAAGAGGACTTAAGTAAATCTGCAACTGAAATTATGTTAACTTTTCCTTAGGAGAATCGAGGTCCTTCCCTCACCAAGCATTCACGAAGTTCGGAGACGACAGCTTAGAGCTGTGAAATCGATGACTGAAAGCGATTTCAATCCGATTATTCACGGGGATGGAAAAGGAAGTCCTCCACCGAGAACTCGCAGAATTGTTAGTAGTTTTTCACAAAATAGTTACTAATTATTTTTTCTCAATTAGGAACAGCAAGTGTCCCTAGAAACTCAGCTGCTGAACGAAAAGAAGTTAACTCTCCCTTCAGAGCGATCCAATGCAGTAAGACGAAGGTAATCAGCTATATTCTCTCTTCAATAAGTTTATGAATAATTCTATTACAGCCCTCACCGCGAGAGAATGTCTACAATGGGAGATCTATTAAGAGATGTTGATAAATTACCTCTCTCCACAATCCCTCGATGCATTGAGAGCAAGGAACTTACTGCAAAGAAAGCTGGAACCATAAAATCCTTGATTAACTATAAAGGAGGACCGCACTTTAGAACTGATGTATTTATTTTGCATTCCCAGCACGTGTTTAAAGTATGAACTGAATAGAGCTTTGCAAGCAAAGTGAATGACGTCCCTTATCAAACAATAAAAGAGAACATCCAAACTTATAGACCTTTCGCAAGGAGATCCCCTGAGAGGATATAAAAAGAACTCCTTGTATCATTAAAGTCGTCGAAAAAGGCGTTTTATCATAAAATATGCGTTGCTTTTAATGTGTATCGACAAGAAAGAATGAACAAGAGTTTTTTTTTGGCTTTTAACAATAATTGATAAAAGAACGTGGCAGAATAAGATAAAAAACACTGATATTTCATGACTTTTTCTAATATTTTTCATACAAAATTCCATGAAAAAATTGTATACAAATCGACAAAGAAGAACCCCAACCGATTTCACATATTTTATTTTTTCTTTATTCCTTTCAGGTGCAGAAGTCTCGATTGCATCCTCTGCTTGGCTGAAAGTGTGATCTTCGTATTCTTGCCTTTGTGTTGCATCAGTGCGTCTTTTCCTTTCTGTTGATCCAACAAAATAAATAATTAATTAACCCTTAACCTTATAGCCATTTTATTACCTTAATCCAAGGATGGCTAAGAACTTCCCTCAACGAGATCCTTTGCTTTGGATCTTTCTCAAGGAGTTTGAACAGCAAATCCTTCGCATCTTCGCTTACATTACTCCAGAACCTTCCGTCAAGGATCAGAGGGTCTTTTATCGTCGCTTCGAGTATCGATTCTATATCATTTGAATCGAAAGGAAGGTGTCCTCTCAGTCTGAATTAAACAAGGCGTTATCACTTGGAATTAATATTGCAACTTACAGAAAATGCATGATGATTCCTAGACTCCATATGTCTGATCGCTGGTCATACCCTTCTCCAAGCAACACTTCAGGAGCTAAATAATCATAGTATTATGACTCTAGTTCTATTAAATATTTTCTTACCGACATAGTTCGGTGTGCCACAGGTATCATAGAATTTTCCGTCGTCTTTAACGAACTTCGCAAAGCCGAAATCAATAATTTTGATTTCCTTTATGCATTTTTTGTCGCTCATACGGATCAATATGTTTTCAGGCTTGAGGTCTCGGTGAATGATCCCAGCATCATGAATATAAATAAGACTCATAACGAGCTGCTTTAGGACTATATGAGCTTCGTACTCTAGAATTGTGGAATGGAATAATTAGCCAGAGGCAAGAAATGTAGAAGTACCTTCTAAAAATTCATTTTGAATCACATAATCGAACAGGTCGCCATCGCTGACGAGTTCTGTGATTATGTAAAGAGTGCTTTTCGTCTCTATCGTGTCGATATATTTGATCACATTATCATGGTTTAATATTTTCAGGACAGACGTTTCTGCACTAAAACCCCCATGCATTGAATTAGTCAAGAGAGACTAGCAGAATTTGTATGTTACAGCAAAAAATCTCTTTCTTCCTCGGTTAACCGGGACTTGTCGATTACTTTTACAGCGTAGGGCTGGTTATCTTGCTTTGAGATCTGCAAAAATGAATTAGCGTTTTGCATAATTCAACAGAATCGTTTTACTGATTTGTAAACTACGGAGAATTTCCCTGCTCCAACTTTCTCTACAAGCCTGTAGGATTCTCTGATAGACGCGCTTTTTGAATTTAGGTGAAGCTTCATGTTTTGGCGAATTTATGGTATTACGTCTCAAAAACTCTCAAATTCTCAAGCCATTTATTAATCAACTCCTTTGACTCGGAGTATAAATGGTGAGTTGGGAAACTTTGACTTTTATGGGTGATTGCAAAGCCAAATTTATTGTTCTTATCGTGGTCGTGAATTTCTTCAAAATAGCATCCATCCAGGAAAAGAACACCTGAAAATTTTGTGAGTAATATCATCAGATAAAGAGTTTTCGATTCAATTTCTCACCTTCAGGCTCCTTCTCTCCTTTCTTGTTGTAGTAAAAAAGGAAATGATCGCGAATCTCAAAATACTGCTTTTTCAGAGAGTTTGCGTTTTTTCCCTTCTTATAAAGCTCTCCGGCAAAATCAGGTTCTCTAAATGCCCACAAAAAGTGAATTGATATTTGTATCGAATAATGGCTCTGGGCTTACTTTAGTAGGAACCTCATCGGATATTTTATAGTATTTTGATAATTTGGCTGGCCACTTCCAGAAGGGGTCAGCGTTGGTTTCTTGGTAAGAGTCTCCTCAGTTTTAGTATTGTCATTCGCTTTTTCCAGTGTATACGTTGGGGAAGCGTTCATGCTCTCAAAGGATGAGAAGCTCGATCCAAAGCCTCCGCTAATATTTGAAGCACTTCGCATCCAAAGAGCTGCACAGTTTGCCTCTATTCATCATGTAATTAATTCATTCAAACCACATCAATCAAAATAATTACCCCAAATCTCCTGTCGGAAACTTTCATTGAAATACTTCAGAATCATTGGATGATGAATCGTCCAATCTTTAAACTGCTCGAATGAAATTCTGCCACAAAAAACAATTAAAACCCCTACTCGAATTAAAAATTCATTTTTACTTTCCGGCATCATAAGCTCCTTCGTAGGAACTCAAAATAAAAGACGCGTATTCCTTAATCCGATTATTTACGCTAGTCGCGACTGGTATCGTGAACTCTAATTTCAACTTTTCCTTATTCGCAGGCTTTCCATCCCGGTCATAGAAAAGATTGACTGTTGGGCGTACTGTTTTCTTCTTTTTGAACGAGGCACTGTCCATTTTCAAACTATCACTCACTGTGCCACCATTCGTTGAAGGCCCTCTGCTCAGCGTTGGTAGCCCCTTGTTAGTAGTTGAGGGACCTCTGCTAAGAACTGGGAGCGGCTTCAATTTCAGATCACCAGGCTTGATGATGTCCTTGGCCATCTTGCCCTTCCAAATATTATGACTCTCTCGGTTCATCATTTCTCTGTTCACTGCTCTGTAGTGATGAGTTCCTTCCTCTAGTAGCCAATAAAATATTTCACCATCAATTAGAAAGATAGTACCAATATCGCTTGAGTAATTATCATTTTCCTCTTTGAATCCGTCCTCATCATTCGAAATCATAGAACTCTCATCAGAATCTTCTTCCGATACCGATCCCGCAGAGAGACGGTATTTGCACTGGATGCCAATAAGCTCATCAGATTTTTTCCTTCTTCTTGCCTCCTTCGAGTTCAGCAATAAAGGCCCTTTGGACATATTGGCATCCGACTGGAACTTCATAAGTTTTTTCATCTGAAACATCTTCCTGCCTCTGTCCGGAGCGATATTCAGATCAGCAGTGATATTCTTCAAGTGCTTTTTCGGATAGTTGTAGAGCTAACTCAAACAGGTCAATAACACTCCTGACGAAAGGGAAGTACCATGCACAGGATATCCCTCTTCTCAAGGAACCCATCGTGGTCTCCATCATAAAGATCAAACAATAACTTGATTTTTTCGTCATTTCCGCTTTTGCAGTAAATTCTTATGCCCGACATGAACGTCTCAAAATCTATTTTGCCAAGATGCTCGCGATCAAACTTATCGAAGAGTCTTTCGCCCCATAACCCCTACTGTATTTGAAATATTTGAAATATTCTGTTATTACTGTCAATGGGAAGAACTGCAGAAACGTCTCTTTGTCGATTGCGCCATTAGACCTTGCTGGAAAGAGTTACTAGGCTAATTATTTGCTATTTACATGAGAGATCGTTGAAAATTTTCACAAGGATGTAGATCTCAGCAGGCGAAACTATTATTTATTAGGGAATTCGAATGAGCGGGTGGAGGACGCCAAGGGGTTACATTTAGACTTGTCGCTGAGGTGATTGGGAGGTTTGTGACTGTTTTTGGAGTGGCAGACGTTTCCCATCAGTCAGAGAGATTTATGGGCGTATTTTTAGTGTTTTTTCACAAGTATTCTGATAAATTTGGTAGTTATCAGGGATGAACTGGAATATTTTGAAAATTGGAGCATTGAAATGAAGATTCACCCAACTAATGAAATATTTTGATAATTAACGCTTGGAAAGTTCATTAGCTTAAGTTAGGCGAACGGAAGATAAAGGGGTGAGGTTGAAAAGTCGTTGAGAGTAGAGACTATAATTAAGCTTTGCGGTTCAAATAATTTAAAAATTTAAATGCAAAAAAGGCTTAGGACATTCTAAAACCAAACCCATCATAGTGAAAAGCTGTTTGGGGTTGTAACTACAAACTTCTAACTATAGTTTGTAGAAAAATGCATATTTCATTGCAATGGTATTCTCAGAGTAGCTACAGTTTTTTTTTCCTCAATGATACAATGAGAATTTGGTTTGAGAATGATTTTTTTTTAAAGTTTAGATAAAGAAATGGAGTGAAATGATCATTAATTCAAAAATCTCAACGAAATCGCTGCCGAAAACAAGAGTGATGATGAGTCCCGGGCTATTGGACATATTTTGCTGAGAGGGCGGTTAAATTTCCATCAAATAGCTGAAAGTGCACGTTTTTGAGCTGTGAGTGAGCTGGGTTATCCAATATGATTGATTCGATTGCTAATAGTTTGTCAATTCAAATTTCATGAAAATTGTCAGTTGTCTGAAAATTTAATCAAAAAGCTTCAAATACATAATCGTTAGGTTGATAATTGGAATATAATTTAATATCCAACTGATCGAATATAGAAGCTTTGTCTCTCAAACAAAGAAAATCAAAATACAAAATTAACTCTGATTTGAGAAGTGCTTTTGGAAATATTTCAACTCACTGTTTTGCTAAAAGACAACTGAAATCCAGCAAAAACTCTCATCAGCTAGGTTAATAGATTTTCTCTCTGTGTAGTTATCTTGGATTTAAGGAGTCATAAATTTTTTCGATTTATGCCATACCGCTCAACAAAATGTTGATTTCTCAATTGTCCTTTCTATTAACTATTCAGACAGGCTGATTACAGAGTAAGCTGAATTTCTTCTTCGTAAATCGTTTATAACAACTCACCATCTTCGCCAATTACCACAAATACCAACAATTTACAGCTAAAATGCAAATTTCAAAAAACTTCCTGCTTATCCACTCAAAATCCTTAAGATCAACACCCTTTTTATCATTGCCTCTCCTCGGATCTCATTTAGAATTTTTTCTACAAAGAGTATGAGTTACCTTTCAAAACGAAATAAATGAAGTTATTTACGATCATTTTTTTCCTGTTCTCAAATAGCTGAGCCTCGAGGTTAGCGCACTCCTTCTCTAGAATCATATTCTTTTCTAGCATGTGGTCAATCTTTATTTTCAATCCCGTTAATTTCTCTGCAGCTTTATCCTACAACAGAATTCATGACCTCAATCCACAGAAAAGCCATTATTTACTTGTTCAAACTTTCTTTTCGAGTTCACATCATCAAGTTGCACCTTTAATTCAGTATTTTTTGCTTCAAGCCTTCATAATTAAATGCTATTATAAATTCCTTTTCTCAAATAAGAACGATTACTGATTCTTCGCTTGTGTATACTCGCTGATATACTCCTTCCAACTGGCTGGGCCAAATTTCAGCATCAATTCGAGATTGATCAATCTAATGGAGAGAATGACATCAGCATAAAAGCTACTATGCCGATTTACTGTGTATTCCTGTGCTCAATAATCGTACTCAATTTCTTATCTGCTTGCTCTAGAGCCTCAATGTCATTGTTTTCTTTCGCCGACAATATTGGCGGGACATAATTTTCTATTCCAATCCCAGGAACTGTCCCACCAGCGGTTATTCTCTCATATTCTTTCAAGATTTGCTCGTTCTTTTCAAACTTGAATTCTGGGAGTGGCATATTTTGAAGATAGTCAACTTCAGCCATGTTTTGCATTTCTTCATTGAGCATTCGATTGATAGTGTTTTGCATTCTCGGATCAGGGTCCTCGTCGATGTAGGGAAGACTAGTGACCAAGTTGGACAGTGGGTTTTGGAACACAATAGGGATGTTGGAGCTCGTTAAAGCCAGTACAGGCTCGCTACCTCTCTGTCTTGCCGTGTTCATATTTTAATTAAAAAAGAAATAAGATTTCAAGATTTTCAATTTTTTCTATAAATACAAAACAAGAGACACTGAACATGGGTATTAAGAATTCGCTTTTCTTATTTTAATCACTAACACTGCGACATCAGTTGCAAAGAGGATCAAGATAACCAAATAAAGCAGGATTTTAACACATCGATTTTTGCTGGCAATTTTGTCTTCGATCCTTTGGACGTTGTGAAGTTCTTTGTTCAACCCTTTCGCCTTAACAATGTCTTTTAATTGAAATTGCTATTGAATATGTTACTTCATCAACGCCAATCACAATCATATCTCTTTGACCCCGCAAATTGGTCGAAGCGTACCCAGCCAACTGTTCTGCTTCATAAGCGACTTTGTTGGCCTCCTGTAACTTCTGGTTTTGACCATGAACTTTTTCGTTGCTATTGAGTAATCTCTCTCTAACTTCCTGATTTTCAAATCTCTGACGAACGGCGATTAGGAGGCGCACATTGCATCGAAAAGCTTACATGTGGTTCACCTGCTCCAAATAAATTATCACGCATTTTAACATCTAATAATTTTTCTTCTTCTTGCATGAGCCGCTTCCTGCTCTCATTGTGATCTGAGCGGTATTTTTTCACCTAAGTCATCATGCAATCACATTGAGCGAAGATCTTCTCAAAATAATCATACGCGAGCCAAAATGTTGTTTGATTTCGTGTTAAGAGCCTCTCTTTCCATGTGTTTGATCTGTAATAAGAAGTTATGCAATGTGTTGAGTATTTAAAGACTTGCTGGTCGGCATCGGCGAGGCTTTTCTTCATTCTCTCAATAGCATCATATCTTTGCTCTGAAAAATTGCTGATTCAAGCCAGAATGAAAGGAGGCGTTACCGTCGTTAAGTCTGGAGAAAGCGTTTATATCATTTTTGAATGTGTCTTTGAGAGCAAGGTAGTCTTGCTCATACATTTCGAAATCTCCCATGTTATCGTATTGGGTTTATTTTTAATCAAATCGTATAATTAGCAGAAAAAGGCTCAATTGTAACAACTTATGATCGTTTGGGCTGAATCAGAATTTTTAAACTAAGGAAGATGAAATAATATGCAAAATTTGTTGTAGTAGCCCGGAGTTTTTTGTTGTAGTTTGATTATCGAATTAATTAGGCAATTCTTTGCTGCTGGTCTCTGGCTAAATTAAATGGCGACATCCAACTCACATCTCACCGGAACTTTTGTCCCAGCTCTTACAGAGGCATAAGTAGCAACATAAATTTAGAATGGATGCTCAGGATGCTAATTTTCTAAACAAGGTGAATTCTACCCCAGCATTGATCGGGTTTTCGGGAGTTTATGCCAATTCAACATTCTCCATTCCTTGTGGGGTCTATTTATTTATCATTGAATTCTCATCCTAATTGTATTGATTAGTTACGCTTACACTCTCTGGATTGACAATAGAGTCGTTCGGTGCTTCTTCAGTAGAGCCTCCAGAAGGATTAGATTCCATTGGATGTACAGGTTCTCGAAGTTCTTCTATTTTACCACTTTGGGCATCATGTTTCTATTAATATCAGTCAACAAATATTCACTCGTGAGGAAGGCTTACCCATCCATAAATGATGTAAAATACTCCAAGAGAGAGAGTCAGCGTGCCCATGATGTTCACAATTCTGTATCAAGTGCTGTTAGAGACAGAAGAAAGCAGTGGAAATTGGCTTACACATCGATCCACCCGACATAAAAGAAGGGAACCACTATGAAAACGCCAAGACTAAATTGCCATTAAAACCAATAATAACGAGATCATTACAAGATATTGAAAACGCCTTTGCCTTTGTATGATGAGAAGAAGCCAAACCACTCGGTTATCAATGACACAACAAATTTCACTTGGATCCTCGAAGAAATTAGCAGCAACCCAAAAAAGCTTTTGCAAATGAGTGCTTCGTAACTAGAGCGTCAAGGTTACATGTAGGAAGAAGGGAACATGATTAGAGCAATAAGATCGAAAGCTCCTGTGGTAGCGAGGATGAGGATGAAATAGATAATTCCGAGACCAATGCAAGCGAATCTAAACCGTATTCAGTTTAAATTGTGAGATAGCAAAGCACAACACATGATTACCCGTTGAAGAAACTATAAAGGTTGACACAGGCCACCCAGTTCTGGTTTTCAAAGTGCTGGATGAATTCCGAAAACACTGACATATTTTTTTACAAAAATGCGTTTATTTAAAACCGAAAATTGAGTTTTAAATTCATGAATTGTAATACCGTATTGAAAATGTAATACAAAATCCAACTTTGAAAGCCGAATGTAACAACGAGGTGAATACATATTTCCAGCTAAGAAAATAGGCAACATTTATTGAATGAACAGCGACTATTACCAAACTCCTCAATTTTGAAGAGGCAACACTAATGAACCCCTATCCTATTCCTTTGATCGGGAGTATGTAACTTCAATAATATAGTAACTATCTAATTTTTTTCCCTTCAGAAGCAGCTTTGCTGAGGTCATGGAGTAGCTTAGCCTCATTTTATTTTTCAAATGCTCTAGGCTGAAGTTATAGGTCTTCTTTAACACTGAAATGATGTATAAAATGGGTATTGAAAGCTTAATACCCAATTCCAAGAGCGCTGACAATAGAGTGAATATTTATCATTATTCAATTCGAATCATTAAGGACTTTTTCTAGAGTATTTAACGATTTTTCAACGATACGATGCTAGCTATTGTAGCTTGCTTGACAATGAGAGCTCGTTTTGTTTTATTTCCCTATCAATTAAGCAGTGCAACCCTAGAAGGACATACAATTTCAGGTACTAGGATGACATCATAGAATTTCTCCAAAAGTCTAAGCATTTTTCCATTGTTGACCATTAGCAATTTGATGATAACTATCAGTTCAACCTAATTAGATCAAAATTTAATTTTTCGATATCAACTTTAGCACTTTCAGAACAATGAATACCAGCTCAAACTTCGACTACAGCTTCAGAGTGATCCTGGTTGGCAATGCTGCTTCTGGAAAATCCACCATGCTCATGCGCTACGCTGAAAATGAATACAAAAACAACTATCAGGCAACAATTGGCATAGATTTCAAAGTAAAAACGCTCATGGCTGACGGTAAAACCGTCAAGCTTCAAATATGGGATACTGCTGGACAGGAGGCCTTCCGCACTGTCACCTGCTCCTACTACAAAGGAGCTTCTGGGGTTGTGGTCTGCTATGATGTGACTGACAGAAGTACTTTCAACGCACTGGACGGATGGTTCGAGGAAATGGAGAAATACTGCAGCCAAAATGTGTCAAAAATTCTTGTTGGAACTAAAATCGATATGGGTGAGTCTAGCAGACAGGTATCATATGAGGAAGGTGCTGAGGTAGCGAAAAAGTTAGGAATCAAGTTTTATGAATCTTCATCAAAAGATAATATCAATATAAATGAAGCTTTTGATCAAATAACACGGGAGATGCTTAGCAAAGTTAAAGCCACTCCGAAAAGCTCAAATGAAGGTCAGAAGGATAAGGTTCGATTGAATTCGCAGAAGAATGGAGGAAGTAAAAACAGTGGAGGTTGCTGCTGAAGCTAATGGTCTCTGGCTTAGTTTTTAGAGCACAAAGAAAAGGCAGAGTTTTTGTAAATCGCGTATTTTGGATATGAGATATATGCATGCCAAAACTTGTGTACTCGATTTCTGAGAACTTTTTTTCATATTCATTGTAAATCGTAAGTAGAGGTTACGATTTCATTTAAAAAGCGAGAATATAAAATATCGGTATTTATGGGCTCTCAATTTCGAGGTGAGATGTGGATTTTTGCTGGCTGGGATAGGATGATAGTCAGCGCAACAGAAGTGCTGATAATAGCAAAAATAATTTATTTAAGATAGAATAGTGCTTTCTCTCCATTTCTATTGTTTTCGACGCCTGATACTGTTGAGAGAAGCATGAAAGTGCTTGCAAGATGGTATCATATGTTAAGAGATTATGTTTTATCGTTGGCAAAGTATTATCAATGACCATAGAAATCATGCGAGTTGACGAATATACGTCTCTGAAGAAAATATTCCATCTCAGCAAGAAATGTACAACGTTTGAGGTCAGAGAGATCATTCCTACAATGTTATTGCGAGTCTCTCACTGATTCATGAGCAAACTATGGCATTATGGTGAGCTATTCCGATACATTGCGCTCTAACTCTTATCTGCTGTAAAAATAAGAGATCGTCTATCCAGAAATTAAGACCGCTTAACAGTTCAAACCACTCGACGCCGGCTGAATTTCGTGTTTGATTGACGCATTTTCAAAATTTTATTAGTTCAATTCAACAGCTACAAAAATTAAATAGCGGGATTTTGTTTGTTTAAATGAAATATCCGCGCACAAGATCGCACAAGATCCTAAATAAATTTTCTCCCCTATTAAAGAATGAACCAAACAGAGAGCCTCACTTTTCAAGGACTTCGCAAAATATTTTCCAATGAGGTGAAGTCCATCGTCTGCCAGCTTCTAGATGTCGGAACTAAAGGCAAAAGCCAAAAATATAAATTCCAGTAATTGAATATGCAAGGTGTCTTCTAATTCCGTCTAAATCTATCTAGTGTCTCCCTTTCTGATGGTCACTCAAAAGTGCAGGCTGTCCTCGCTGAACAAGCTGCAAAAGAACTAGTCGATGGTCTTTCAAAACAATTGGATTTGAGTTCATAACTATGGCATTGTAGGAAAAATAGGTCAATATTCAGTAGTGAAAATCGATGAATTCAAGACTTGCACAGATAATGAAAAACCGTAAAAAAGCTTCAGCTTCTTTTTGATCAACGGCTCCCAAGGTTCGTAGTTGTCACTCGGTTATACAAGCTGTTTATTCAGCTTAAGCAACAAGTCGGTCGACCTATCGACTACACACTGTACGAGAAAAATAATGTAATTAATCATACTTCCATTAAAAATTCATTATTCTCCTGCATTTTAGTTTTTAAACCCCTTTGGAACCAATATTATCCTTGATCATTTGTTACAATCGACGGAAAAACAAACAAACCCTTCCGCCAGCAGCAGTGCATTCGCAAACATTTCTAATACAATAAGCAATCCATTTCAGCCCACAAGGCGAGAATCAGCTCCTGTGAAAAAGAACGCGAATACAATAGCATTTTTATCAGAAAATAGCCAATCTGAAGGGAAAAAACAGAAAAAAGCAATCGGGTACCTCTCTCCAGGAAAACCGAAAATCTCTGAGCTAGGGATTGAAGACTACGCTCCATTGAACACCCTAAAACAAAACCAAGCTTTTTTCACAATTAAAGTTAGAGTCACAAAGAAATCAGAGATCACGAAATACTCAAAAGTCGGGCATGAAGGCCACATGTTCGCTGTCAATTTAAAAGACTGTTATGGCAACGAAATCCGTGCGATTGCTTTTGCCCATAATGCAGATGCGTTTTTCCCGATCCTCATTGAAGGAAAAGTCTATGCGATTTCCGGAGGCCGAGTCAAAGAGGAGAACTCGAAATTTTCTGTGTAACAAGCTTTCCAAACAACCTAATTTTTTCTAATTGAGCTATTTCAGTACGAGCAACTCTTGTATCATTCACCTTACAGACAACACAAAGATCGTTCCAGCGGAAGACGATGGCACTATCAGTCGTGATATTCAGTAAGATATCCTGCTTTTCGCGGAGACGCTTACTAAACTCTTTTTTTCGTCTTAGATTTAAACTTATTAAAGTGGGAATGATAAATGATATAGAAGTTAACTCTATCGTTGATATCTTAGTGGCGATAAAGGTAATTTGAGAACCATGATGTCGTTTTCAAACAATAACCCTTCAGCATCTTGGAGAACTCACAGAAATTACCGGTCGTGATGGCACTCCTAAACTTAAAAGATCTATTACTTTATATGATGATTCAGGCTATACTATCGATCTGGTAAAAATGACTTTGATTATCTGTATTTACGAGTGCTTTTTCCCAGCAAATATGGGGTGATTTGGCAAAAGAATGGAGCTATCCATTAGAATCTATTATCTTGCTTTCAGGAGTTCGCGTTACTTCCTTTGACCACTTCAAGCTACTATCCATTACGCCTTCAGTCACAAAATTCTACACAAAAGACTGCTTTGAAAAAGACAGCTTTTATGAAAAGAAGTTCACTGAACTCGAGGATTGGGTCAACGAATTTAAAAACACGCGAATCCAGCAGAAAATGGTTACGAAGGATAAACTCTCCTGCTGGACGATTGAAGAAATTCAGAATGCAGTTGCAACGAAGCTGGAAAACTCTTCGGAGACCTTATATTTCGAAACCCGAGCCTATGTCGCAGAGATCCTTCGCAAAGACCTCTTCTACCCATCGTGCCAAGTTTGTTTCCACAGGGTTATTCAAGTCGATTTCAGTAAAGAATACCTTTATATCAGTAAGAAAATCAGAATTTTTAAGGCTGGAGATGCCAGGTCTGCAAAAAAACGTTAGAGACAGAGCCAGTTTACAGGTATCTGCTCAAATTGCGAGTATCAGATTCAACTTCGAGTCTATGGGCCGATGTGTTTGGCGATGATGCTGAAGTTATTATGGGTAATGATTTTCTGGCTTGAAATTGTAATGTGAAAATTATGCTCGATAGGAATGAAAGCAAATGAATTGAAGGAATTTGTTGACGATTCAACAGAGAGCCAAGTTATAGAATTTATAAATCGTGTAGGACATAAAGAGTATAAGTTTATCGTCCAGGCGAAGAAGATGAAGGACGGGAACAGATATAAAATTTCTAACTTACGGAAAAATATAGATTATTTGAGTGAGGCAAAGGATTTGTTAAATTTGCTTAGTAAATATTGAGTTTTTATAGTTGATTGGATTTTCGATTATGTCATTATTACACTAACTATCTAAAATTTCTCTAATTGCCTATGAATCTATTGGACTTCAAAGCGCTCAAGTAGCCAATGACTACGTAACTATTGGTGCCTCACCTATTTTACAGAAACCTAATTCGCGTAGAAATTATTCTCTTCTTCAATTGAAATTATTTGCGCGTGCTCTTTTTAGTTGAAACCGATGAGATAAAACGAAATAAAATCTAAAGATGCCTTCATTACTTACCAATTGCACTAAATTTCTAGTCTCAAAAAGAAGAAAACTGTTTGTGTAGTTCCAGGTAAAATTTTACCTGAGATTTTCATTAGATAGAAACAGTGAGAAACTAAATGTGAAACTAAAAGACCGTGAAAAAAAAGTATTGTATAAAAACGCAACCTAAATAACACCAAAATTGAGAGTAGATTAACAGCCAAAAGCACATTCATTTCGAGAGATCCCAAGAAGATTAGCATCTTCTGATAAAATGAGACTCGAAAGATAACCACTTAGAATCTTTTTTTCAGACCAGCAAGTTTCATCTTCAATTCGTTGTAAATTTGAGGGTCATATCGATCGTTCTTCTTGAAAGTTCTGAAGTAGCACTTTCGGCAGTAACCTCGAGCAAAGTGGATCTCATGCTCGCAATTCGTAGGTTTTTTGGTCCTTCCGAATTTCTCGTAGCATTTTTTGCAAAGACCTTTCGCATGGTGTTTCCTCCAAGGATGTGGGCAGGCGAGTTGTTTCTGTTTTTGAGGAAAGAGATTGAAAAGCGGTTGAGCTCTGGACTCTTGGTGTTGAATGTCCATATCACTTGAGTTATTGGAGTCAATATCGGTTTTTCTATTCACTTCTTCGTCGATTTGCTCGATTTTTACTTGGACTTGCTTGGCAGGCTCTTCTTCTTCGCATTTGACATTCACTTCAGGGCATTTAGTGAGCGCTTGAGAGAACTCTTGGGTTGGTTGAGAGTTGATTGGCTGGATCAACTGGTTGAACTCGGCAAGCTGTGAATTCATTCTTGAGATTGATGGGATAGAGGACATTGGATGGATCATCAGCTTAGTGTTGTTCTTGAGCTCTTCTTGAAGAATGGAAAGTGAGATCAGTTGCTTGATGTAGCCTTGCATGCTGCTAAGAGCAGCAAGGTTCATTTTCTTCTGCTGGAGTTCCATTTCAGCAGAGAGAGGCATAAAAGTTGTTTGCATTTTAGAAAAGAGGTAAAGTGATGAAGCTTTTTTTTGTTTCGCAATTGTTTTTTCTATGATTATATAAAAACGATCGTTGTCTTATATAGGCGGAGGCTCATGTAAATAAAAACTCCGCCGTACTCATACAAACGACTGTCAAAACCGTTTGTTAAATAGAAAACGAATATTTAACAAATTTGTGTTTTTCTGCATTGAGTTTTCGGTATGAAATTTTTATTAAAATCTGTTTACCTGAGTCTAACGAATTGCTCATTTATTTTTTCGCACTGGCTAACTAAAATATAACGTATTACTAAAGAAAATACCTCCCTGATTTTATTTTTTACGCTAACCGTTGATGACCAATTTCTATGAATTCGCAATTCTGATTTAATGTTCTTGAAGGAAATAATGGAGACAGCAGGCTGGAACTTTCAGTCAGGCTGATCAATGGAGGAGTTTTTGGGGTGAGAGGATATCTACACCAGCAACATTGAACGGTTGTGTTAAATGAAGCAATATTGGAACAGATTTATGCTTGCTTAGGGATTTCATGGGAAAAACGAAATAGTTGTGTGAGAATTAGGCTGACAAAGAAGGTTAAGGCATTTTGTAGCTCAATATTCAATATATTTACAGTTTGATGTGGATATAGTCATGACAATGATTATGGAGAGCTTAGGATTCATATTCCGAAAAATTATGAATGATGGTACTCAGAGAACGAGCTTTAGACGTTATTATGAAGCGAAGCTCGGGATAGCTCTTGAATGGGAGTTGTTATGATTCTTATATATCAAAGTCTGCGAAGTTAATAAAGCTCAGAAAACGTGCTTATTTTCATAATCAGCCGTTTTGTTAAAAACTTTAAGAAAAACAATCACTGATAGTTCCAATACGATCTTCCTGATTAAAAATAAATATGCCTTAAAACCCTTAAAGCTGATTCTGAGAAGAAGCAGAATAACTCTAGCGTGACCCGCCCGTGATCCATGAACTACGGCATATCTCTGTGGTTTGAGATTAAATTCCTATCAAGATGAAATTTAGAATATTGATTGATGCTTTGGCACTGAAGAGAGGAAACAACTCGAAAAACATCAGGCCTGGTCTTGAGTAGATGTTATTTGATTTTCCTTGCTCTCTTTGTGAGTTTTATCCACTCTATGGGTAACTTTTCTTTAATAATAAGAAGAAAAAGAGAATTGAATTGCTGCTCTACATTGCGAAAAAAACGATAATCGACTTCGCAGAGCTCAAAGGTGAAACTCTTAGAAATCATTGCTTTTTCAATATATTTTTGGAGATGTGATCGTCTTCATTTTTTTATCCACCCAGCTGTGGGCCACAATCTGATTTTACCAAAAAAACTCAGATACGTCTGGCCTTCCTAAGGCAGATTTCGTTAGTAGAAACTCTGAAATCTGCATGCTTATCCATGGGCTTTTTCAGTGTTTAGAGTGTTTCCTCGTTGGAATATACGCAATGGGGGTTTGTCGCAGTTTCTCTCGCTTTGGTACCGAGTGTTGTGGGATTACTAGGTTACTCTCAATTGGTGTGCCTGTTGCCGATAGATGTGCTCATCTTTGCTGATTTCCC
>ENA-UOUE01000409-UOUE01000409.1-compost-metagenome-genome-assembly--contig:-NODE-409-length-34889-cov-5.835574_pt1 | contig 34889 bp, 23 predicted proteins | sample MGYA00238146_ERZ747223 | MGnify/ENA primary metagenome ERZ747223 (study PRJEB28781, sample SAMN06268865) | compost metagenome | isolation source: single cell | place: USA: California, Emeryville, Joint...
TCATCACCATGAACACCTCTGTGCCTATGTTCATCCAAGCATCTCTCTTAGTTCGAAATGGCTTCACTTTGATCATGAAAATAAGGAGAACTAATCCACTGCAACAAGTGATGAGCATTTGGAGGATAGGAATATCATAAGCGAATACGATTCCACTAAAATATGCTAACTTTCTCAAAAAGATGAATGCCATGAAATTTCTTTGATAATAAGCAGTCTCAGGACTCACCTTCGCATTTTTGGGTGTTTGAACAATAAAGGGCTCATAAAGGGCCCCATGTTTCTTTTCATGTAGTTGAGAACCAAGAATTTCGGAGCTTGACTCCAGAGCATAGGTAACTGCAAAAGGAGCATAGAAACAGAGGGCACCAATGATGAGAGCAGCGACTGAGGAGAATCTACGAAGAGGTGTCGTGAAATCCATATTGACAAACTGCAAGCAAGAAGCGATGATGAGCTCAGGATAAGTTCCAATGAATGCATTGTAAACAAGTCCCCATTCGAATTTCTCTTTGAAGTTTGTGATTAACCTGTTGAATCTTCCAGTAGTTCGGAAGAGAAAGAGGATGATTTTGGCGAGGATGTAAAGTGTACCAACAGCTACCCATGCAACAACAGTCTGTCCTGCATTGTTGAGATATAATGCGTCCATCTCATTATCTGCGAACTTTGGTGGAGAAGGTAGTCCAGCTTCCATTTCCTCCCAAATTGAGGGAAATAGATACTCCATCGGATTTGGTACGATTCCATTGAGACTCGACATCGAGAAGAGTTTGAAGAAAGTCACGACGTTGTAGGGATAGTTGACATTCAAAAAGAGGAGGTAGTTAACGATCTGGAAGAGACCTAAGAAGGCCCACATGATTCCACCTGAACCTCCTGCCACAAACATTCCTACTGAACTTGAGAGTGCAGCATTAGATACAGATGAACCCACACTTGTGAGTGACTCTGCAGCTGCTTTTTCTCCCTCTGTGAAAAAAGTGAATCTAGTTGTTGAAGAGCTCACAGATTTTTGTATGACGACAAGTCCATCTTCATCAACGACTACCTGCTGGTTGCTGAAAGTAACAGTGAGAGTTTCAATGCCAACACTCTTAGTAAAATTAAAAATAATTTTGAAGGTCTTGGAATCGGGCTGTTTAGTAACATTGAGAAGGTAGTAATCAGTCGAGAAAGTCATGCCTGTGAGAGAGAATTTGAGAGTTTGAGTTAAGATTTCAGGAGTGACTGCCATGGGATTGGAGAACACAAGAAGGAATGTTTGTGGATCAGATGATGACTTGAGAGTCACAGTCGGAGGAGAGATTCCAGGTGGTGTTTGACACTTGGAACCATCGAGAACGTATGGAGGAAAGCATGAAGTACAGACGGTAGCACTCCCACGGCAGGTTTGACAGGTGGGGTCACAAAGTTCACAAGTTTGAGTAGGATCGTTTTGCCAATATCCAGAGGGACAGGTAGTCACACAAGTCGAGTTGAGTAAATAATATCCAGGGAGACAGACTTGACAAGCAGTAGAATTGAGGCACTGGAGACAATTAGGTACGCATGGTGAAACGCAAGTATTCAGCAGAGTTATACAGTGACTCTTCGAAGGATCTGTCGTACAGTCTGAGTCTGAAAGACATTCAACGCAGGATCCAGTCGAAGTTTTGCAGACTGGAGTGGAAGACAAGTGTGTGCATTGGCTGTTGGCGGTACATGGAACACAAGTGCTAGAATCACATTTCGCTGCTACAGCAGTGGAACAGTTTGCATCGTAAACGCATTGTACACATGTTCCTCCTAAAGAGTTGCTACAGAATGGTGTCATTGGAAATTTAGAGCAATGACTGTCTTCTGTGCATGCGGCACATGTGTTAGATGAGCATTTAGCTAATGCAGGGTTCGAACAATCTGAATCTTCGAGACATTGAACGCAAGTTCCTCCTGAAGGGCTACTGCATAATTTTGTTGTAGGAAAACGATCGCAATGCGTCGAGTCTGTGCAAGGAACGCAAGTATTCGATGATGAGCATTCCGCCTTTTCGGGATCAGGGCAGTCTGAGTGATTCACACACTCGACACACTTTCCCAATGGACTACAAACCGAAGCAGCAGAATTTGTACATTGGCTTGAAACTGTGCAGGAAGTGCAAACACCGCTCGAACAGATTTTGCCATCAGTACAGTCATTAATGGATAAACATTCCACACAGGCTCCACCTGAACAAAAAGGTGCTGACCACGAATGACTACTGCAATGGCTATGAGATGTACATGGAATGCAGGTTCTGCCTACTGAGCATTGGGCTGCTACAACAGTCTTGCAGTCCGAATTACTGTTGCATTGCACACATGTTCCTCCTGAAGGGTTCCTACACACGGGTGTCATTGAAAAGTGAGAGCAGTGACTGTTTTCTGTACATGTGACGCAAGTGTTGGATGAACACTTCGACAATGCAGGAGTAGGACAATCTGCGTGAGTCACACATTGAACACATGTCCCTCCTGAGGAGCTGCTGCATAATTTTGTTGTAGTAAAACGTTCGCATTGAGTAGAGTCTGTGCAAGCAACACAAGCACTCGATGAACATTTCGGCTTTGCCGTAGTCGGGCAGTCTGAATCATTAACACATTGAACACATTCTCCTCCTGAAGGGTTGCTACAGAGTGGTGTTGCAGCAAAGCGTGTGCAGTGACTGTCTGCTGTACAAGGAATGCAATTATTAGAAGCACATTGAGGCGCGGCAGCAGTTGTGCAATGACTATGAGTTTTGCATTTAACACACATTCCCGAATTGCATAGTGGTGTATCCGTAAAACGACTGCAATGCGAATCTTGAGTGCAAGGCTTGCATATATTATTAGCATTGCAGTATGAGGCAGTCAGACTCGTACAGTCACTATTTTGTCCACATGAAAAGATTCCTGGTGAGCATTTTCCAGACCTGCAAGTGCTGGCAGAGTTGTCGCTCCATTTCCGACAATCAGCATCAGTTTCACAAGGTAAGCAATAGAAACCTCCGCCACCGGTTACAGAAACACACTGAGAATTTGTTGGACAAGTATCAGACGGGCCAGTACAAGTCGTTGCACAAAGTAAAGTTTTATCATCAGTTACGCAGATCTGACCTGAAGGACAGGGATGACTCGACGAACATTGTGTGCACCGACGAAAGCCATCGAATTCGATGCAATTTACTCTCACTGAATGTTGACTGGCACAGTCTGTATTGTGATTGCACCTCTCGCAGCTGCTGCTTCTACAAATGAAGTATGGTTTGTCGCAGTTGTTAACTGAGGTGCAAGAAGCGGATAAAACTCTTCCAATTAGCAGCATTATGCAAAGCAAGTGAAATATCATTCCTAAAGAGAGCACTTATTCAAATATATTAGGGTTGCGATTTTGAAAATTGATCCAATTTAATTTAATATTCATCGAAATTTTTCCATTACATATACCCATCAAAGAACCAGATTAATTTAAAGATTCCTGCCGAGTTGGATTTTCTTCAAAAATTTTGAATTGCTGAGAAATATTTTGTATATTTTTTATCTCGATTCTCTAAGCCTCAGCAATGATAATCACATCAAAAGTTCCATTGGTCAAGGTTCTTTCCATTCAGCAAAAGAAGGAAGTTTGGGAATTGAAACTAAGATGAATAAATCTTCGCAATAAAACTATTAAAATTTGAAAGATTCTTTGATTAATTTCCACAGAGTTGGCCTTGGCTGTAATTAATTTCGATTCAGAAAAAAAAGATTCTGAAAGAGTTGCCCCTTAAATCAGATTAATTAAACGTATTTTGCGTTCCAAGTAAATGTTTTGAATTTAATGGAACTATAAAGGTGGAAAGAACTAATTTCGGACTCTTAAAAGGAATTCCATAGGAAAAGAAACTTTGAAAACAAACAATCTCACAAAAGAAACTTCCACACCCTCCTATGTATTTTTTGACTTTAGTTTATATTTTGCTCTATGCTGATTCTTTTACATGTTTCCTATTTTTTCGATTGTACTGCCTATAAATCAAGGCTCTGCTTTGAGCGGTTCTGGAATTTAAATTAGATTCTTCAAGATCTCTTAATTAATTAAATCTATAAATGCTCTCTTATTATTGAATCACTTTAATAAATTGGAGTTTGCCAAATAAGGATTTTAAAGATAGAAGTAGAGAGAGAAAACTGGTTTTGGTGTATAAAAGCCTGCAATTGAGGATTAGGAATGAAATCTGCTCACTCTTGCTTGCACGTCAGAGAAAATCTGGCAAATTTCTTATGAATAGTGTGAATATTTCTTGAATAAAGCAGATCAAGAGGAAATTTATGATATTTGTCAGCACACTCCTCTATATTTATAGTGCCTTCGGAAGAAAGATTAGGTATATTGATTAAGAGGTAGGATAGAGCTGAATTTTGGCAATATAGCTTCCGAGAGCAAACACGCCACAAAGATTAACTTAATCAAAGCCTATTTTGCTTCGATTTCTTTGATTCTTGCTCTGTTGAATCCAGTTTCGACATAGCGTATCGCTCTTTGCTGAAATGTTAATCTCTTGACACAATTAAAATAAAAAAACATAAAAAGCGGTCCAGACTCAAATCACTCCAATTCATAATGTATATCATCATATTAGAAAACAGAGTTGTAAGAGAGCAGCTGGAAACTCAGCTAATTAGCCTCTCCTTCAGTCATATTAAAGTAACTCAAACCCTTTCTATTTTCTACCAATCAATCAATTACTTGATAAGGAATCTCTCAGAGACTAAACAAATTAAAAAGGTACAATAAAGGGCAGGAAAGCGAGGAAACAAATTTTTCAAAGTCAATAGTTTCCTAGTAATAGCCAGCCTAGCAGCGAAGCCCACGCGGGAAAGCTTTTCCATAATGAGAGAAGTACTTTTGACTCTAAAATTTTCAAACTGCTTGGAAAGAGATAAGGGAAGTTGAGGAATCGTCGACTGAATCAAATTCCGAATGGATGTACACAATAATTACTAAGTCGAAAATTTCCAGATTGAACGCTATTGTCGTCCTCCTTGTCTTAATTAGGCGTTCTATTCCATGGCAATTGCTCCTTCGTCTCCTATTCGGTTTGATCGAGTTTCCAGTGCTTCATACGACTCCATATGCAATTATTCCCTAAGGCTACAGTTCCCTAATCTCCTATTTGATTCTTATCTATATAGTCTAGGTTGGTCCAACTCATATTTAATCCTATAGAAATTGCTCCTTCTTCGGCGTTTATTTTTGATTCAAGTATCAGGTACTTCAATTTACCCCAAGCGGTATTTTCTCCTATCGCTACGGCTCCTTGAGATCCTTGAGAACGACCCGTGTTCTATTTTTCCCGATGGCCTTCTAGTCCCTTCTGCCTAAGAGTCGTATCATCGATAAATCCATTGGTTCTTCGTTCAGTTTAACATCTTTTGAAAATTGATTTCTTTGAAAGGTGTTTTACAATGATAACAATGTTTGAATGATAGTCTCAGAAGTCTCAGAGCTTTTAAATACCATTGCAAAACCTGCAGCAGTAGCTCCTGAAGGATCCATTTTCTATTCCTGACAACCAAAACGAACTAACCTTATTCTTTTAGTCGTATATCACTGCTCCATTTAATTCCAATCTTGCTTTTTTCGTTGATCTAACGTGACAATTTTCTCATAATTTGATATCCTAAGAGATTTGAATCATATTGAGATTTTAAGCTGTATATCTATGTATTTTTGATCATTTAACTGCTTAACCTGCTTTCTGGGAAATCTAACTCTCTCACCTATAATTCGAATTTAAAGTTTGTATTTTTATCTCGGTTAGCCCTCTAGTCACTTAATACGTAAATTATACACGTGTTTACAAGCAAGCAAAAGAATTACCGAAAATCAAATGTTTCTGAATCTCTATTATAGTAACACACATACAAGTCCAGAGATATGGAAGTACTTATCAATTAATCCTCTTCTTATTGATTCTCAAGCAGCCTGCAGTGATCAATCGAAGAGGAAGAAGTTTCAAATAGATTCTTATTTTGGTTTTTCATATCTGACTTCGTGAGGCCAGGTTCCATGGGATAAATCAGACATTTTCCCAGATAACGGCTTTGTGTTTGAATTCACCATGTGAGATTGATCACCAAGATCCGTAGTTGCTACATGTTGCTGGATTCGATTGTTTGGATCAAAGATAGTATCGTTACCGCCGCCCATTTTCTGAGTGTTTTCTGGCGTGCTATCAACAACTCCGCTCTCGTTATAGGTTTTGTTAGACATTTCTCTGATTTCGATTCAATGGAATATATTTTTGAGGTAATTAAGATTGGGAATGATCGTATTTGAGCCTTTCAGCTAAAAGAAATCTTTTATCAAAATCTCTTCCAGTATTTTTACCTTCTCTTATTGATGATCGAAAAGAAAGTATTTTATTTTCGAAAGTTCGCTTAGAACAAAATAAAAAGAAATGACTTAAGTTTTTCTATTCATTCAGAGCTCTTCGAGGTATAATATAAACTCTCCAGGCATGAGTAGCTAAATGCGCGTTTAGTCATATAGTTGGTTTTGCTTTTACAGCATTCCGAAGAGAATAATTTTGTTAAAATTCAGGCAGTGAAATTTAACGGGGCAAATTAAATTCATTCAAAGATTCTTTTCCTCTTTGTTAATCATGAGGAAATGACTCGAATTAAGCTTAGTCTCGTGTTACCATATCCTTATTCAGCAACAATAGTGTAGTGTCGGAAAAACTAGTCTTAAAAAAACATAGCATCTCTACAATATTGGAGTTCATTCAACTTCCATAACAAGTTATTTAGAACACGAGCGAATAGGTGGATCTTAATGTTGAATTTCCTTTTTAATTCTGATCTTATTCCAATACTTCAATATTTCCATGAAGCTTCCTATGTATTTATCATACAACAAGAAAAAGCATGAATTATTTACACTCATTCCTGAATCATGAATCAATGAGAAAATCTGAAGTATGATTGACTTTTACTTAAGAGAGAAATCTGAGATTTTCGTTGTTATTGATTAGAATGAGTGAAGTGATATTGGCTTCGATGGTTAACGCCAGGTTGTGTTTCAGACATTTTCTGAGCGGCGTCTATAGATCTAGTCCCTGTTGCTTTTTCGTCGAATGGGTTGATTCCTTGATGCACTGTGTCCAAACCACCTCCCACATTGGGTTTGGTACCAAAATTGGGACCTGCAGAAGGTTGCTGCGAAACAGTCTTGATATCACCCATGCCGTAGGCCTTGAAAGATGCAGCGTCTACATATCCGCTTTCTTTGTTTTTTTCGGTGGACATCTTCTGGTTATCACTTCTTTGAAATGGCTTGTTCTGTGTTAATTATTTGTGAATAATAATCATCATTCAAAAGTGATTAACCCCCTATTGTGATTGAAAGTTCTTTGATCAAAACACCTTCAGTATTCACTCTCTGTTGTCAACAGCCGAAAGAATAAATACTATATTCTAACAGTCAGTACAGCTTGAAATAATAAAACATAAACTCTTATTTAAAATTCTTTGAGCCCCAGTTGATTCTCCTTGAAGCCACAAAACTGCTTCGCTTCATTTAAGCCTGCTAGTCTGAAAGTTTATATCAGATTCTGTATTGAATTCATTAATAAGGTAATTACTTGAAAAAGAGAGATGCATCTTCAAATAAATTAAGAAAGTATATATTCCTATTTGTACTATATAAATTTAGATTGAAAATATGAATTTATAACCAACGCGTCAGTCCTCTCTTGAAAGGAATGATTTCTCTGCTTGAGTTCATCCAAGAACATATTTGAACTCATTTGTGATAACAAGGAAGTCTCATGGAGGAAAGAAAAGCTATCAGATGTCATAAAGGAATTCAGGCTAATATTCTCATGGCCACTCAATTCTGAAGTCAGCTAGCTCGCCAAATCGTTCAAGATCTTTATTTTTTTAAAAAGGCCTCTAGAGACACCTAAGCTATCCTTTTTCAAAATACATGGAGGATCATAAACCAACCCTAGAAAAGACATTTTAATTTTTAATTTCTTTTATTTCCACTATCCTGATTTTACATGCAGAGATATTCGATACACCGACAAAAATTATGAACTAAGCTGTCAACTATGTCTCCGAATTATATTTCGATTAGATAACAGTTAATTATTCAATCTCATTAGATAATTAGATGATTACTATTTTCAAGTATTTATTCTTTTCAGTTTTCAGCAGACAGTGGAAGCTTCATTACGCGAGTCCTACTGGACATTAGGCTTTAAATCGGACATTTTATGTGCGAAGTCTGTCGTTCTTGTGCCCGTTGCCTTGTCGTCAATTCCGTCTGTTCCTGTGTACACAGGGTTTTTGTTATCAAACTTGTGAGACTCGGGTTCAACTTGTGGTTTCCATTTACTGTCTCCGGGAATGCCTTCAGACATCTTCTGAGCGAAATCGGTGGTTCTTGTGCCTGTAGCTTTGTCGTCGATTCCGTTCGTTCCTGTATAAACGTTTGGGTTGGACATTTTTTGAGCTATTATTCTAGATTTGGATTCTAATATAGAAAATATTTTCTGTGTGATACTCGTCGGGTCCTTTCAGCTTAAATAGTGCCTGGAACTTTTCATTACGAACTGCTTCAGTAACCTTTTTCGATAACTGACCACGAAAAAAGCACGAAATTAATCCTCCAGTATCCATGGCGACTGGAAAAATATGAAAAGGAAAATCTTTTTATTTATTCTTTTCTTCTTAAACTTAAAACAAAATCCTGGTATTTCATACAAAAGTTTTCAAATGCAATGCGAGTGGCAGGTACTAACTTGCACTAAATCTCTTATAGCATCGATATACAAGCTATAATGTTGCTTATTCTGAGATATGGACGTGCTCTTTGGAAGTTCGACTTCAGGCCATTGAAAAGAATTATTCCTTTTGAGAAATCAAATAGCGAAATATTTTGGGAAGTTTTTTTAACTTTCCGAAATTAAGATATTTTATTTCCTTTTCGAAGTTACAATTTTTTTCTTTTCGAAGTATTTGTATTTGAATTAAAGTAACCAAATGAAGCTTAATTCATTGATAACTTAGGACTAATGAGAGTAGTCCTTTCTAGTTTGCATTTGTTTCCTTGACAATTGTTTGAAAAGGCTCAAATATTTTGTAAAATCTAAAGAGGAATAAAACATTTCTTATTATTCATTTGAAAACGTAAATATCACAGTAAAATTCTATTTGCTCACGGAGAGGAGAGTGAAAAAACTTAATTTTACTGGTATTCTTAAGAAAGACGTGTTTCTTTTTAAATTGTTTTTGATTTAGTTCCGCTATCGCAAGATCTCATAAGCTTATAGATACGCTTACAGGAAATTGTAGGAATTAGATTAGATAATGTTCAATTATTCAATTTATATTATTTAATTATTCTCTTCACAATATTCGCAAGTTGGCATGACCTACGGTCGATCGATAGGGAACATGCTAGCTATCTTTTATGAATGGCTTACTGTGCCTTGCCCTGATTGCTGGCTGAGACCAGTCGGCTGATGCTTCTCAGAGAGCCCTGTTCCAGCTGACTTGGAACCAATATCGCTAGTTCCTTTGTCCGCAGTACCACCAACATTAGCCACTCCTTGTGTTGCCATGTGGTCGCTTCCAATCCCAGACTGCCCGCCACTGAATTTAGATCCACCGCCAATGTCGGATCCGCCACCCATACCAGACTGTCCGCCGCCGAGATTAGATCCACCACCAACTCCGGACTGACCACCGCCCATTCCAGAATGGCCACCTAACCCGGATTGGCCACCAACATCAGCCTGTCCACCACCTAGATTGGATCCACCACCAACTCCGGACTGACCACCGCCCATTCCAGATTGGCCGCCACTGAATCCGCCACCAAGATTTGACTCACCACCGATGTTGGAGTCGGTGCCTTGTGCTTTCAGAGACGAGGAATCAATGTATCCACTTTCTTTGTTTGCTTGATTAGACATGTTTTTGAACTTTGATTTTTCTAAGAGATAATAATTTGGAATGATAATAGGGTATAGTTCTCTACCTTTAAATAATGTTTAGAAGCCTTCTAAGAAAAATACCTGCGGCAGCTACTTCCTGTTTCTACAATAAAAAAGAACGAATTTATTCTCCGACACCTGCAAAACTTCGAAAGTATAAAAGAAAAAGACTTTTAATTGTTTCTCTTAGTTTTGCTTTAAAACTTAAATTGGCCTTGTTCTCTACAACGAAGTTGCAAAATTCAAACGGGTTGTCACCCAGATTAATGGGTTTCGGAGAGCACTTCATCAGAAAACACCTCGCGAAGAGGGCAAGAGGTCTCTATGCTTAAGATAAGTAGTTAAAATTAAATTTGTTACTCATTAAAAGAATAATTCCCTCCTGCGGTAAATCTTTTGAGAAAATTCTCTTATGACTTTTTAATGAAGTTATTGCATTATAGTTCTTTTGAAGAATAATTTAACACAACACCAATTCGTTAAAGACATTCTACCTCTTCTGAGAGCTATAGATATTTTTATTTCAAGAAGTTTTGAATTTATTTTGAAATACATTTTTCGATGATAATTCTTTTGAAACAGGCTCTTATTGTAATGATATTCAGCGAGATATATTAATCTTAGTTCAACAGTCGAGGACATTACTGCTTGTTTGTTAGTAACTATGGATGGTAGACTTGAAAGTAATTAAATATATTCAACTATGAGTACGATTTTGATAACTCTAAATCTGAAACAATGCTGACAAATCTAATCACTTAATACTATATAAGCTACACGTATTCTTTCGTGAAAACCATTTTCTTCATTTTATCCCGCATTAATTCCACTATGCATGCATTAGTTTGCTTACAGATTGCATATAAAGGCATCAACAAGCAAAAAAATATGAATTGTTTTCTCATATCTAGAATTTATTGGGATAGCTGAATACATACTTTCAACCATATTTTGTCATTTTCACTTCTTCTCAATATTCCAATAAACAGTCATTATTCAATTAATAGTGGAATCATCTCCGATAATCCATTTATTTCTTATTGCTCAAGATTTTATTGAAGTTCGATTGCTTGTTTAAATCAATATTAGGAGGCTGTAGCTTACTCGATTGTTGAAAGAATTGCTGCTCAGAATTTCCAGAATCCTTATGAACGTAGATATCATCGATGTATGTACCTCTTGAGTGAAGCTCAGATTTCACCTCTGGGTTAATTGTGGTTTCGTGAGCTTTGAGTGATGCATGGTCTATAAATCCGCTTTCAATGTTATTAATGTTAGACATGAGATGTTTTCTTTGGGTTGTGTGTTTAAAAGATAAAATTTTTTTTTGAATGATAATATTATTAAGCTTCATGCTTAAATAATACTTAGAAATTCTGCAGCCAACGACTCTTTCAGTACTTGTTTCTATTACTGACTTTCACGTCTTAAAAAACTGACGATAATTGAACTTTCTTTCACATTTTTTTGAACGTTAAGTTTTAATTGTTTTAGCAATATCATTGATAATTTTCTTTCTTGCTAAATACTCGAGGGAGAATCCATGTAGTATTTTTCAATTGAGAGATCTAACAAGGAGGCATTAAAGTCGTCAAAGTAGTGGAGTGTTGAAGTTTTTGTTTATCTGGCTGGGATATGGTTCTTCAGCTGTAACTTATATATTTACGATACTGAATTTGTCTTTCTTGAATCAAGCAGTAAGGTATTACTGATTTGAAGATGTTTTAATAACGATGAGGATAGTATTGAGTTAATTCTTTTAGAAATTGAAATTTTCTTTTCGAACTTTTTTTATCTTTCACACCAAATAGAGGCTATCTCCCAAAACTAAACTCGAAATTAAGTTTTTAGAGTTTATTTATTGTTAATGGCTGCGTTCTGACGCTGTATTACAATCAAAATACGAAGCAACCCTGCTTGATACCTTTAAAAAAACGTTTGCCTACTGTTATAGTTCAAAGCAATGAATTCTTTAAATTTGCTTTGAAAATAGGAAATCAGGAAAAACAAATCGTCAGGCCAAATGGTCATTTTATTTTAACGCATGGAGACGCAGGAGAAAAACCAAATAAATATTCACGAATGAAAATTAGCTTTGTTCGCGTAAAATTTGATTTCTTTGTCCTTTTTTTCTTGCTCACTCAAGAATTTCTTAGATTCTGGAAGGCCAGCACTATTAACTAAGAAAATTAATTTTTGAGTCCTTGTCTTTCTAGAAATTCTATTTTAAGTAGATAATCGTTGTCGTTTACAAAAAGACATGTATGTGACTCACCGCAGCAATATTAATTAGTTTCCATTTCCGGAATATGATTAGATAAGGAATTCATTCAATTCTATTGAAATTATTTTAAATCCCTCTTCTATACTTAATCACACTAATGAACCTTATCTAACAAATATTGGACTCTGGCAGAAACTTTATTTTTGGCTGACTTCTTCGTGCCACACGTTCGTTATTGTAGTACCCCCCGATTGCTTGGGCAGATCACTTGAGGAAGGCTTTATATTGCTATTAGGATCGTTGTGGACGTAGATATTATCGATGTATGTGCCTTTTGAGTTGAGCTCAGATTTCGTCTCTGGATTGACTGTGGTTTCGTGAGCTTTGACAGATGCGTTATCAATAAAACCGCTCTCAATGTTATTAATGTTGGACATGTTTATGGTTTATTTTTCTTTGGATTGTGTTTGTTGGGAACACTTTTTTTTAATGATGATAATACTATCAATCTCCAATCTTAAATAGTGCCTTGCAACACCCCAATCATAATCCTTTCAGCGTTCACTTTAGTTCACTGACCATTACGAAGAAAAAATATTGTGATATTGGGAGTTATTCACGCTATTTTAAGGTCAATTTTTAATTTTTAACGCAGCAGTTTTTTCAGCTACCATACTAATGCGGAAATCCATGTATGTCTAGTATCAGCATGTTGATAGAAAACTAATAGAAGATAATGAAAACCATCAGCAGAAGAAGACAGTTGAATGCTTTGACTCTCCATTAACTATCAACTTTTTGAGCGATACATTGAATTGATGCTGAGTAGCTAATGAATAAGATTATGATTATGACAATAATTTCGTAATTTTCGAAATTGAATAATTCTTTGCAGAAGTTATATCATTCTTTCAACGCTTTTCCAATTTACATCAGAGATAAGTTTACAACATTATACTCTGAGCAAAGATATCTCAAAAAAGACAAACTGTTTTATTGGTAATTAATTCAAATGCATATTTCAATACTTTTGTGTTATCCTCTGAGAGTGAAGATATACCGATATAATGTGTAGATCTTACATATAATTGAAATTAAAATAAGCCCTTACTACCAATTATATTCCGAGAAGGCTATGAAAACCTTGCGATTAAGAATCCATAATCAAATCTTTTTAGAGTTCTCGAATTAGTAATATAGTCTTAGTGAAATCATCTATTATTTTGATCTTCGTGTTGATTGAGTTGTTACTATCGGGGTATTCACAATTAATAAACAGGACTATAGAAATACGAGAGCAAATGCAATAATCAAGTTGGTACTAATCATAAATTGATAGTGGAATTTACTTTAATCCATCTATTTTGTACAATCGTTCTTGAACTCTTGATTCAGAGAACTTCTATCAGTAAACTTTTCTTTTAGTTTGTCCTTTAAGCCACTCATTCCTTTATGCTTTTGATGATCGTGCTCAGGGATCAGCGTGCTGTGTCTTTTGGCTTCTACTTTCGCCTTTCCGTCATCCATAGCAGGCTCAGTGTCTTTAAAATCAGATATTTTCTGAGAGACTGCGGCTGCGGTCAGTTTATTCGACAAATTCGACATTTCTAAGCTTGGACTATCCAGAGTAGCTTTTTGCAAGAGAAAAATATTTGGAAATAGCAAATATCAGTACATTGCTGTTTAACAAACGCCGAGAAACCTTCATAAACGCTTTTGTCAGTAGTTGATCTTCTTTGCTTTGGTAGCGATCAATAAATTTTATTTTGTTCGATTCGAATTTTTTCCTCTCAATTACATGAAAACGAGTTTGCTTCAAAAAAGATATGCTCTTCAGCTAACTACACACTTCATATTCTCTGGAAATCCATTAATAACCAGTCCCACTCTGTGTTATGCGAATATTTATCTTTTCCTATTTTAAGACTACAATTATAAGCATCGATTCATAAGATTTTCTGAATGTTGATTCTCTGTTTCGCAAAGTTCAGGTATTACGTTTCAATATCACTGAGGAGCTAATAGTATACATTCCTGCCTCCCCCCCTTTGGATCAAGAAATAACTTCTCATCTTTCATCTTTCACAGAAATAAGTGAGTCCAAAGTAGTCTACATATATATTTTACTATTTTTCTATTCTAATCCTGGAGAAAAATGGTACTCTATTAAAGCGAGAGTGCTTTTTCAGATATCATTTCCACTATCTGCGTGTTAATTCATTCATCGTAAACACAACGAATTACATATAAACATAAAATGAATGAACTAGACCATCCTCTTTGGATTAGATATGGTTAAATTAGATTAGATAATTCCTCAATTTTTACAGTTCTCTTATACATAAACTTCTATCAAATGAAAGTGTCCGTCTCCTGATAGTGGAATCTTCACCATACACTATTTATTTAGAGCCTTATGCTTTCCATGTGGTATCCCAAGCTTTGTCAGATTGTTCTTTCAGATCAGCCAATTTTTCCTGTTGCGACATTTTCAAAGGTGGTTCTTCGCCTTTGTCTCTGATGGCAGGCCCTTTAGTCTCAAGAAGTTTCACGTCATCTTTGTCTTTTTGAGGATTTTCCGCATGCCAGGTAGCATCCCAGACTTCCTTTTTTTGTTCCTTCATCTCAGCCAATTGCTCTTGCTTTGGAATTTGCAGATTTTTTCCATGATCCCCTATATCCATTACAATTGGTTCATCATAGACGACCTTTTTCCCTTCGAAGTCTTTTTTGACTTGCAAAGTGGGATCTTGCGAGTGCGAGAAAGTATCACTTGACTTGTCAAATACAGGTACGTTCGCGTTATAGTCACTCATTTTTTGTGGTATATTAGACATTTTGGATTGACCTCTTTTGGAAATTGGTGCTATCGGATATTAAAGTTTGAATAATAATATTAACGTGCTCGCAGCTTAAATAGTGATGCTAAAAATCTTTAATAATGCAGTATCAACTATTATTTTCTATTGTTGACAGCGAATTGATTTAATTCAATGCTTCAAGGTTAATTATCAATTGAAAGTAAAGAAGAAGGGCTAGTGGACAATATTATTATTATTGCCAGGGAAGAGAGAAAGCCCAGATTTGTGTTCTCATTGACGAAAGAGATTTCAACTTGCAAAAGAAAGTTCGATTCGCAAGAATGGGTCATGAAATTTAACTGACTCGAAGTTAACCGAAAATCTTCTTTTATGATGATTCATCAACGATTCATACTTTGGAATTTCGTTCTTTTTCGAAAGGGAGAATTGCCTCTCTCTTGTTTCTTTTGAAAGGGAGAAAAGGAGTTCATTTCTTGAGATCAGAAAAACACATCAGACTCTAACCTAAATTTAATTTGAATGTGATGAAATCTTTTTCTTTTTGTTGTGAGTGGATTTCGTTGCAAAAGCTTGACCATTATAGCGATGGAGCTTCTGGATCTTGGACATGTGAAAAGTGAAAAGGAGCTAAATCTCCACTAGAGGTAGGTAAAGTATTAGCCATTTCCAATAAATTTTTGCATTGACATATGCGCAGTATGACAGTGAAAAGGATCAACTATTGCTATTTTAGATAACATCCCGATTCAATCTACATAATTTTGCTTTATTTCGATTATTGAATAGATTCTAACGAAAAAATGGCACATGTGTGGTTTTGCTACTAATTAACTATTGGATTCACGTCTAATTACACATAGAATGAACAATTTCAACGAGAAAAGTCTATCTTAGCGATCAAATAGAATTGATTGTCAATAAATCGAACATGAAAGACGAATTACTATGGAATCTCGCTATTTCTGGTCATTGATGGTTTTCCTCCATCTGTTGATTTATCAGATATCAAATCTGTTTCGCTTTCTTTTTGATCAATGTTAGGATCGTGCTGTGGATTAATCTCATGTGTTGTAGTCATATTTTTTTCTTGAGCATCCGATGGAATTTCTCCGCTTGTGTCGATCAACGGCTCATCCTTCAAAATAGCCATCTTATGTTTTACATAATATTTCGCTTCGCTGATTTTTTCCGGCAAATGCGACATTTTCAAGCTCGAATGATGATTTTGTAATGAAAGAAGTTTTTCAGTTTTTAAGGTATCAGCAATTTCTCTAAGTTCAAGAATCTCTTAATTAAATCTGTATCAGTAATTGTTCTTATATATACTGGCAGCGATGCAAATAAATTTTATTTCGTTCTTTTTAGAAGTTACTGTCTTTTTTGTCTCGATAAGAAAACATGTTTGAAACAGCAGGACCAAAAGTAATTTAACAAGCATATTTATTGATATTACGAGATGTAGCCTGCATTTCAAAAGTAAAAGCCACGATAATCCACTAAAGTACTCTGAGAAGGAAAAATATGTATTTACCTAAGGTGCTGTTCAATGCCAACCTCTAGCATTAACTTAAATATACCAAAATAAATGTCATTAGTAAGAACCTGACGGTTCGAAATAAGTGGGTTTGCCTCTGTGAAAAGAATTACAAGGATCGAATTGGAAAAGAAATTTCAATATTGTTAAAACAGTTTACGATACGCTGACTTTATCCAAAGCCAAAGTCTTCTCGTCAATTCAACTTATGATGAATTTCAATTTCGCACTAACCATACTTATCAATGAATTCAGAAAATAGTATTTGCAGGAAGATCAAGGACACTGATCGTCGTAAATGTGGTTGCAGTCTTAATCTTGACCGAGAACTTTTAGTTCAGTTCATTTCAATTTAATTCTCATCATTTCATAACATCAGAATAGAGCAGCAAGGTTTTTAATGAATTTAGGTTTTACTTCTCAATTCGATTACATAAAAGCCAATTCTTATATGATATATATCTATAGCAGCAATTTAATTCCTATGCTGCTATAGAGTCGAGCATAGTAACTAACTATTGATAGTGGGCTCTCTGACTAGTTCTTTATTTTGGAATATCATCCAACTTATTATGAGTTAATTTATCTTTAATTTTGTCGGTGATACCAGGTGCATTCCAGGTAGCATCCCAGGTATCTTTGCCTGGTTTTACTTCCATTGTGCTTGAGTGTGTGTGAAAACCCTCTTTTGATTTTTCTTTAGCATTAGACATAGCAGCTTTCGTATTGTTCCATTTCTCAGAAACATACTCTTTAACCTGAGTCCATTTGCTCTGTTCATTAGATGTATCAGAGGGTAAATTGGACATTTGTAGGTTTGTTGGTTTTAGAAAATCTTTTGTTTGGAATAGAATCTTCAGAATATTAAACTGAGTGAGCTTATAGCTGAAAAACTTCGATATTTTACAGGTCTCTAACGAAAGTTTCATTAAAATATGTGTTTATTAGTAGAAATTCTAGACAAATTTCAACTCAAATTCTGAATATTTTATTAGGAGTTTCCATGAATTAGAAAGTATGCATGTAAAGTCTTGATTTTTATGATGCAGAACAACTGATAGCCAGGAAAAATATTGCTTCAAAAACAAATACAAAATGAAAACAAGTTTGCAAGAGAGAAGGCTTAAACAGATTGCTTAGCAGTCGGGTTTGTAGCATTTGAAACGAATATTTCTATTTTGCAAAATCAAGCAGCTAAATTGGACTGCTTGATGTTGCAAATCTATTTCGAAAATTCGCTTATTTTTACTTGAGCAACGATTCATTTGATTTTTGATTCTTTCTTTTTCGAATGAAAAATGTTGGACTGTTAGAAAAACTTAATTAGTATGTGGATAAAGACTTCTTGTTTGTGCGAAGCTATGTATTTGAAAACTAGAATAAATATATTGAGTAGAGAACTCTAATCTTTGCTACCTTCCACTTAGAAACCTTTTTTTTTTTATTTTTTATCTAACTACATGAGGAATGAAAAATAAGTATTCTGTGGAAATTTAATTATGAATTGGGTGACCCAAAAAGAGGTTGTGTTTTAGTAGAGCCAATTTGCCTTATTCGCTTTCACTATCAAGAAATTTCCTTTTGACAGACATAAGATAAATGTCTCCAAAAACGAGTTAGAGCGTTAATTGCAACCTTACTTTTTTCGAGAAATGAAAGTTGCTATGGCCTCTGAATTAAACAAATCATAAGAGGTGTGATTTTTTCTTGAAAGATTTATCTTTACATCTGAGAAATACAGTTAATTCAACCACTTTTCAATTCTATCAATGATGAATAATAGTAAGTCTAAATTTCTATTTGAGTTTCATAGTTTCATTTCATTGAATTCCCACTCTTCCAAAATAAAGGTAACTAACTATATGTGTTTTCAATAAATCTGCATGCAGTCACCACTGTTTCACTTATTCTGTGTTAGTTGTATTCAATTATATAACGCGGCTATTTAGTAGGAACCAAATTTCTATTCACAATGAAATCCATTACATAAATTTTATGGATGCCATATTATCTTATTGCCCTTGATGTCCCGTGAGTTTTTCATCAGCTTTATCAGCTGTAACTGGAGGACCTCCTTGGTGAACCATTTTGGGATCGGTATAGAGTTTTGAAAGCTTTGTGTCTTTCTCAGCTTGCGCTTTAATCTTTTGTCCGGCGCTGATAACAGTATCTTTCGCTTCATGAACTTTCTCAGCCACTCTCTCTTTTGCCTCGTTCATAACGTTTGGGCTGTCTGACATTGTTGAGATTTAGGTTTTATAAGTCTTGTAAGAGAAAATCAAATTTTTCAAGGAATGGTATATTATAAGATAATCAATGCATTTGCCGCTTAAGTAGTTGGAGAGAAAGATTCTTTGATAGTAACTCCATAAGCTTTTCATTTGCAGTTACTGGCAGCAGAGAAGACCTAATTTATTCTATATTATACATTATCTCTCGAAGGAAAAATTAAAGAAAACCTTCAACTCCATTCTATTTAGATTAGTCTTAATTTACATGCAAAATTTTGCTTTCAAGTCCCTACTCATCTGAATAATTTCAAATATTTGTGTAGGAATTTTCAGGAAGGAAGCTCATTCTTGGCTAACAATGCAGTAGCTTATCAGGATTCATTGCGACAATTATCTTTGCCTTTCTAGCCAAAATTAAGCTTAAAATCGCACTTACTGAAGCTATAAAATTAAATAGAATGTTCTTAAGACGCAATTAACGAATTAATAATATTATTTTCGTTCTTTTCGAAAAATGCTTTTTAATTGAGCGAAACACCGACAATAGATTTCTATATTATTGACAGGGCACCTAAAATATGTCCTTTTTCAACTTGAACTTTTAGTACGAGTTTAATTAGTTCCCAGAAACAAATAGGTGTTTCAGATGCTCAGCTAACTGAAGCAAAAAAGACTTCATTTTCTCTTGTTTTGATGGGAAATAGATGTTCAGCATCATATATTCGACCTTCCTCATAATATCAAATTTTAATTTTTAAAATCCACTATCTAAGCTCAATAAGCAATTTCACAAGCAAATATAGCTAAGTCCATTCACAAGAAACGTATTAATTAATTCGTGATTGATTTACAATGGGATTAGATAATCTCTAGATATCTCTGGTAATTATGTGGCACTTCTATCTCACTTCCCAAGCGCTATTAAGCACCAATTAAATGATAGTGGATCCGTTGCTGTATTCTTCATTGTTGCAGATTTTGACGAACTTCAGCTTGGTCTCGAGGCCTTAAATCGCCTTGATCTCCGGTCACATTCTTCTTCATGCTAACAAATTCTCCATGTTCCTTGTTTGAGTCAGTCGTAATCCCTACACCCTGATCTCTTGCATCTTTTGCAGTTTGTTGAGACCCAGTGTACCTCTGGGCTTTCTCGTTTGAATTATCAATCATTCCACTCTCCTTATTGGCTTTATTGGACATTGCTATGTATCTTAATTCTTAAAGCGATCTTTTTAGACTAAATATTTTAAATGTATAATAATTGAAGTTTCTCTTCAGCTTATATAATGCCGTGAACGCCTTCAGCAAAACTTCCATTAGTAACTCCGTTCTTTTGAGACGGCCAAATAGAACGAATATTAATTCTTGAGCATTAGATACTCCTCAAAAGAATATGAAAAGAAAAAAGCTTTCTTCTATTCTTTTATAAGAATTCTATTCATATCATGCTCCCTTTCTAACTAAAATTTCGCTCTTGGGTATACGATGGCCATACGAGCCTTTCACGAGCTTGCAATGGAGCTCCTTGTATTTCAGAGTGTTTAGAAATGATGTACCGTGAGATAGTCTAAGGCATTAATTATAACCATTTCGGGTGTTTACTTTTAAAATTAGCTGCTTTTGTAAAAAGAATAATTCGCAAACGTGGTTTCGGAGACGTTAAATTATGCTCGAAAATTCTAAAGCACTTCCTTAGCGTACTAATGATGTGAGCTTCTTTCTTTTCGAAAAAGAAGTTCCTAACAAATTAGAGATACACTCAAATTTGCCTCTTGTTGCCAGGCTCAACTTATTCCTGCGAATTATGCTTTGTTTCAACAAATTAAGAAAGCCATTAGTCGATAAGCTCGGCTCTACCTAAGGTCTATGAGAAGCTTTTTAATTTTCTGTCATTTAGAGGCAAATTCTCATTATTTGAGTTATATGAATTATTTATATGAACATTTCTAGATGCTCCCACAGGAAATTATATATTCTTCACGATTAAACTTGAAATAGGAAATTAAATGGGAACAGCAATAATGAAATGCCTTAGATATACTCCTTATTGACTTCCATGCAAAACCTCTCGTTGTCCCTGCTGGTTTACGTCACCTGATTTTTCTATTATCTTCTTACCCGTATCACCTCCCGCCGATTGCTGCTGACCAATATTGCCTCCACTCTTAATGTCACCGGACTTCTGCTGGGATCCTGAATCAATTATTTTCTGAGATTCCTTCGCTTGAGCTTCCGGCAATTTGTTAGGCATCTTTTCCATGTGAGAATCAGACATTTTGGAATTAGCTTCTTTAAACGATGTTTTTTGAGATGTGGATTTTTTGGATTTATTATAACTTGAACTCATCGCCTAAATAGCACATGGAAGCCCTTCTTAGCCGTTCTGTCAGAATTTCTTTTATTATTCATGGCGACTTGAACGAACTTTCCTTGTTCTACTCAATAAATCAGAAGATAATGCCTTTCATTTAATTGTTAGGAGAGGAATTGTCGAACAATAAAATTACATTCAGATATTCTCATTGAGAGTTTTGGTTTTAATAAATAATACAATAGAGTTGTCAGCTACAGTCACTTTCGTAAATGATATGATAAGGTATAGTTTGGCTGCGATGGTTTAACTTTAAAATTTAAACATTCGAAAGGAATATTCTATGTTGGAAATATTTAAGCAGTGAAAAGTTAATTGCAATATGTTTAATTTAACTCTCATTTCGATGATACTGCTTCCTTTCTTTTTCGAGAATCGAATGTTCATAATCTTTTCTAAAGAAAAACGCTTTCTTCGATTAAATTGGCCTACGTTTACCATTTAATACCGATTTAGCTAGTTATTTTCCATTCAAACTTTTCAGAGACGAGATTTACTTTATTCGTTTCATTTGATTTGTTTTCCACTATCTAAGCCTTAAGTGTTACAGAGTTGATATTGATAGCTACATTCACACATAAAATGCATTAATTAAACTGAACCGTAATCAGATTAGACACTTCTTCAAATAATATGACAATTCTCATTCAAAATAATTTTCAAGCGGAATAGAACCTTAAACTGATAGTGGAAATCTTGATACATTCTTAATTATGGCTTAAATTGCCGATTTTCGTATCTCTTTTCGTTGGTGGTCTGTCCCATTTGAATTCTGTCTGGGTTTATTTCAGCGCATTTTTCCATGGTGCCTTTGCTCTTCTCTTTCTGAGAGGTTTCATGTGACTGAGTTTTCGTCTCACCACCAGCACCAATCACAGCTTCCTGAGAAGCTCCCAGTTTCATATTGTCGTATTCTTTGGGTGCGTTGGATTTGGCGCTCATCTCGGGGTTGGACTTGTCCATATTGGAAGTCGCTCCTTTGCCAGTTAAATTCGACATGTTAATTATCTGACTGTTCTATGGTTTTCTTAGAGGGGAAATTATTTTTGAATGATTATAGCAATCTGTCTCAGCTTAAATATACTCGGAGACAATTTATTAAAAACTCGAACAGAATATCCTGCACCAGTTTGCTGTAGTTGATAGCTGAAAAGATCGAATTTTTTTACTCTTCGACATTTATTGAAACGACTTGAAAGTGTTCATTATTAGAACGAGTCTTTTTCCATTTTTTCGAATGTTCGTTTTCAATTTTTCATAAAATCACTACTCCTTCTGAATGAGTTTTTGCCCAAACACATAGCTTATTTATGATAAAGTGAAGCCAGCTGCCGTCAAAGACACAACTGATGAGATTGCGTTTGTTCAGTATGTCCATTTACAACCGCTATTTCCTATTCATTTTTAGCAAAGAGCTTTGTTGTTTATCACACTAGCCAACGGAATTGGTCGATTTGACGTTGCAAGTTCATATAGAAAAATCCTTGCTAGCATTGCTTTCTTACTTTCTTTGTCGAAATGTACAGGGTTAGGTATGGAAGAGATCACACTCGTATCCTAACTTTTTGCACACATGGCCAAATTCAATGTAAAATAGCCCTCTGGGTTCCTCTCTAATGCAAATCATGGATGTCTTAATTTTAAATATGCTGTCTGTTGTCGATTAAACTCAATATTGATTGAACATACTCACTTGAATAGAGGTAGAGGGCACCTAATTCAACTTCAACCCTGCTCTTGAAAAAGGAACGAGAATTTTGATTTGCTTTTGTTTTCATTCTTTTGATCGAATTATTGTAAACTAACGTATTAATCATAGAGCGATCCATGAACAAGAACATGTATCATCTAATTCTTAATTACGAATCAAATATGACTCGATTAGATATTACATACATACATCTATTCAATTAACTTTATATAGCAATTACTTCAACTTCCATACTATTCTATTACATTCTCAAGAATATATCATTTGACAATGGGCCTCCAGGGTATCGTTTAGAGCAATGCCGCGTTTACGCCTTCATGTGCCTGACGGTCTTGTCGTTCTTGCATCTCCTCAGTTGTGTATTTAGTTAATTTCTTCGTGTTGGGGTCTATGTCTTCTTTCTTCTCGAGGGGGGCTTTTGTTTTATTATGGGCACCACTCACAGAGTCTGTAGGATCAGTGATCTTCGCAGATGGATAATCAACACGCCCAGTTATATTGTCGTCAATACTGGATGTGTTAGACATTTGAGCTAATGTGGCCTTGGACTTGTTGGACATTTTTTCACAGTTAAAATGGGTTTGGGTGATCTCTTAAAAAGCTGATAATTCGGAAATAAAAAATTATTGTGTCATTCTGTTGCTTAAATAAGCTTAGAATTATCTGACGTGTATCATCTTGATTTCGAAGACTAGCAGCCCAAAGAACTAATTGTATTCTCGAGAAGGAAGGTAATAATGTTCCATTTCGTCGTGGTCCAATTTACGTCGTTTTGTTAACTTATCGGAAATCAAAATATTAATCTTTTTCGAAAAAAGCTCTTTAAATAAAAGTTAGCCAACTTAGCTCATCTTTCGAACCCATAACCTGACGATATAGGATACTAAGGTCAATGGCTTGTAAAGTTACGATGCTCTCTGCTGCTGAATTCCATTTCATCTTAACTCAATTGTGGTGGCTCGTTACTAAGACGAATGTTAACTTCATATTGTTTCACAGGGAGTCATGACAACTATGATTTAACGTTTAGGCTCGAACAAATAAAACTGGTCTGATAAGAAGTCTTTCCCATAGCCTGAGCTACAAAAAAATCTCATACTCCGGGGATCGTGAGTAGAACTGCCAACTTTACTTTCATTATTCCCAGCAGTTTTAATTTTTATCTCGATATGTTTCAACGGTGTAACTTCAAAAATAAGCCCTATATGTTAACTCATGAATACAATGCAAGAGTCCCATTGCTTACTAAGCAAAAGCCCTACTCAAAGAAATTTTGATCCCTCTATCACTTAAAAATTTCCCTCGTTTTCAATCGAAATCTCTTCTTATTCAGCCATAAATTAGTATTCTAACTTAAAGACCTTGGATGTACAATAATCGTTCTAACCGAACTCTTCGAGACAATTTTTTCAATTTCATTCCATTAAAACCTGTTTTCCACTATCAACAATACACATGCACATCTACATACACTATACGCATTATCTCAATATTAATCTGAATTATTTTAGTAATCTCATGGAAGATGAATCTATTGATAGCGGAATCTTCTGCACACTTGTTATTTTTTAACGTCATGCCACTCTCCAGCGATTTCGTCTTCATTCGCTGGCGCTTCGGGCTTCTGCTTGGCTAAATCATTAATGTCTTTATCCTTGTGGAGACCAATGTCGTCCCTAATTTTATTCTGTAGTGCAGAGTCCCCTTTCGCGTCGAGCAAAATATCTGCTGCGTTAGCCATTCTCTTGGATTCTCTCGCTTCCGCATCGGTCATTTTATTGGGAATTCTGGTATGTGTGGACATGTGGGACATGTGGGTCAGATCGGTCAAGTTAGATGTGTTGACCATATTGGATGTGTCAGTCTTATTGGGCATATTGGCCATTTTTGGATAATTGCGCTGCTTTGAGAGGTTTTTTTAAGAGACAAAAACGTTAGGATTATAATATTATAAGTGACAGTAAAACTTAAATAGCTCTAAAGAATCTCTTACAAAGGAAAACTACGTCAGTTTATCACAGCGATCCAGAGATCTTTTCACTCTTCGTGTTTCATCACGACACGGAATTATCGATGGAACGAAAAAGCTTTTTTCTATGATATATTATAAAAGTAATTTTTTTAATGTTAACGAAATTTCACTTCATCTACTCATTCTGCAGCGGCCAAAATGCCCGTTTTGTCCTTTTCAGGATGTCAGGTATCCGATCGAGCACCAGTGAGCGCCATTTTACCTGGACTGGTCGTTATTCCAAAAATATAGTATGTATATATGTGTAATGCAGATATATTGGATATTTGACTATACTCCTTTGGCTTTGAGCGATAAAGAATTTTTTTATGAAAATGCTGCAGAATATTCGATAGCCAATGAGACTGAACACCCCCCCCCCCCCGAAAAATAATATCAGTTATGGAACTATGGTATAGCTAAGACTATCCTTGAGGGAGAGGAAGAAAGTAAATTTCAGTTGAATTTGGTTTGAATTCTGGGTAGCATATATTATTTTAATGTTATTTCCACTATCATAGTCTGTGAATTACATTTACAAGCAATTATCAGTCAATTAGGTGTTATCAAATTTCTTGTCTTATGGCAATATATATATACATACTATATTTAATTTCTATCCTATTCTAGGTCATACAATAACCTATAAAAGATAGTGGATTTCTCAGCATTCTTTTACAGTGACAGCCCATGCGGGACCGTTTTAGACTGAGCATCCGCTACATTCCCTGTGACTCCACCTCCAACGGAGCCAGCTCCCTGACCCAAGCCGGGATTATTTGTAATTTGTGAATCTCCTATTTGTGTTTTGCCCGCAATTGCTCCTTCATGCAGACCCTGCTCTTGTTGTTGCATGCTTTCGACCTTTAATTGCTCTTGGGTTTTTTGATTCGACATACCGGGTATATAATCCTTTTTCATGTTTGATTTTCCTCCTTTGCCAGTTAGATTAGACATTTTTAGGTTGCTGTATCTAGAGATGAGATGTCTTGTAAAAAAGATTTTTCGAATGATAGTAGCAAATCTTCTCATTGCTTAAATAGCGCTCAAGAACCTGCAACGAAAGCTCAAGCGATATTCTTTCATATTACTGGCGATCGAAAAGCCTACTTTTCTTCAAGGCAGCACATAGCGCCATCTGAAAAAATGTTATCAGAAAAAGCTTTTTTCTATTTTTTAGGAATAGATTTTAAAATTAAAGCAAAATTTCGGTTATTTCTCCCACCTCTCATTTGATGCTCTTGAGAAAATAGTTTTTTTGACCATGAACATTCTGAACAACAAAAAAACCATTATATTCGTGACTTAATTCGAGGAGTAATCAAAGCTAATACTTGATAAGTGGAAAATATAATGATGATCTTTAAATTCTACCCTTAGGTATTTACAGTAATTAAACTGACTTAAATTTCGCGAATAATTTGCAAAATTCTCTCATACTCTAATCAACGATTAATCTAAAGTTATTTTCTTTCTTTTTCGAAACTAAGAATCCTTTTTTCATTGAGACTCATAACCTAACCGACTTGAGACTGATATCCAATATTTTCTGAGAGATCTGAAGGAAGAATAAGCTCAGAAGGCTTTCGCAAAGAGAAATTGTTTTCTTTTCATTTTGATTTTCAAGTGATCAATTAGTTATTTGTATATACAACAATAAAAAGATGTGAACTGGCCTGACTTCCAAGGCTATATATGAATATAGGAAAACTTAGATAATATTTGATCATAACTAACATCTTATTGTTGATTTTTTCCTGGATGAAAAACTCGTTTCGCGCACATCGGAACAAAGCAAAGAAAAATATGCAGAATTTTCAGTATAAATCCTCTTCATGCATGGGCTTCGAATCTTCCACCTGCCGTTTTAATCGTTCTAAAATTTGATCGCTTGTGACTCCTTCATCTTCATTTTCTTCATCTCTAACGAAACCACCCTGAAGTTCCTGTCGTCTTTCCAGTTCCTCTTGATCTTGCTTTTTCACTTTTTCTATTGCTTCATCTACAGTCATTTGGTGCTTTGGTTGGACGTTCTCTTCACTCATTTTGTTTGAATTGTTGGTTGTGTTGGACATTTTTGGATATGGCAACTAAATACGTATTGAAAGTTTTTGTCTTCTTCTAATCGAAAATTTCTTTGAAAAATAAATAGCTTTAATTGTATTTTTTATTGTCGCTAAACCCTCAACTCGATTATAAGGTTGAGCTATTCACCTCCTAAAAGAAAAAATCGATTTGAATACTAAAACGCAGCTAAATTTGACTGACACGAAAATCAAATTTTAATCTTCGTTTCAAAATTCTATGAAACATTTTCTAACGATTCAAATAATTTGAACAAAATTCCTTTTAGAATTTGAGTTGAGAAATGCTCGATTTGGTTTAGAAATATACTTTCCCTTTAACATTAATAAGATAGACTCTTTTTATATCAGATTCATGATGAGACTCGCGAGATGTGTTTGGAAGGGCACTCAAGGAGATTACCTAAAGATGCTGCAAATGTATTCCACAAAACAGCAATCTCAGGAAATTTAGGTTATTCTCTCATAAATGAGCTTAAACTCGTTTAATTTACTTTAAAGCAATTAACTTTTTTGACTATCTCATCATCACTCTGTTAAACCTCATTCTAACCCTCATGGAAGGGATTTATTTTTGTCTTCATTTTGATTTAATTTCCATTATTGTTGAATTATTATTCATTCACAACCAGCATGGATTATATAGGTGTATACATCGACAGAAAATGCATAGATGATTAAGCATCATGTGGAATTGAACATCAATATTCAGTAGCTAAACTTCGTTTTGGGTTTATTTGAAATTCTCATCTCTTTTCTTTTGGGCCAAATGTTGTGTATCAAGAGATTTATTTTCAACGTCCTGACTCGTGGTTTTAGTTTCTTGGCCTTGATAAGTGTTGTCATCAACTTTTGGGTGGATACCTTGCACTCTAGCCTTCTTTCCGGCCTCATTGACTTGGTCCCATTGATCAGTTTCTTTTCCAGGGATATGTGACATTTTTAGAGGGTTTTTGTTTTTTTAAACGGTCTTTTTTTGTCAAATGCAATAATTTTGCGAATAGCAACCATAATCCTCCTGCAGCTTAAATAGCTCCAAGAACCCTTTAACGAAAACTCTATTAGTGTTTGCTTTGTGTTACTGACGACAGAGAAGAGTCTATTTTCGTCATTAGTACCCTGAACGACAGGAAGAATATGAAAAGGAAAAATCCTTTTATCTTTTTGAATATTTCTATCGAGTGCTAACTCAAAATTCAGCTTGTTCTAACCAAAGCTGCTGAGCTTGTTTAGCTGGTCACGCTTCCATTTGTAAGAGAATCACCTTGAAAGAAAATGAAATAGCTCATTAATCAAGGCATTGACATAGCCTTTGCCTGAGTTTGTCATTCAAAGCTGGGCGTGTGGTTTTGAAAAGAACAATTCAGTTTGGCAATATTCAGCATCGAATTTTTAACTGACTTGACGTTGCAAAAATTATGACTTTAGAAAGTTCTTTTATTATTTGCGAGCGATAGAGACATATTTTTAAATTTTCTATTTCGAAAAACGCTCTTTGAATCTCACTCATTACATTGGGAATGTCCATATTCAATATCGAAAAACTTTTTCTATATGAAGCAAATAACGAAAAAGAATAAGTTGAGAAAAATAGCTAAATAGTCTAGTGATTTCTCCCTCAAGTAAATTGAGTTTAAAAATGAGATCCCACGGTTGGCATCTCTAATCTCAATAATAAATCTTTTTCTGTTTATAAATTCAGCCATTAAGAAACTCCTCGCAGTACCCTCAACAATTATTCTTGCTTTTACACGTCGCCAGTTCTCATCTGTATTACTAATTTTTCGGTTGATAGACACTTTATCTAATATCAATGTTGGGTTACTTTGACCATTGCCCCACCACTAAGAAACTTTAATTTATTTATTTTTTTTAGATTTAATTCCAATATCTGAGCTTACAATAAGCATATTATATAGGTTAACTCAGTAGAATGCATATGAATCATTTTCTTTTCCGTATTAAGATTAATTCAATTTCTGGTTATTACTTCCAATTTATATTAAATGCATAAGTTGAATTCAACCTGAATTAATCTTAGCATGGGCGTGTTGCTCATTTATGGCCATTAACCCTGCATCTTCTCCGCCCCTGCGAAATCTTTATGCTTTGTCTGAACTCCTGCTGCCGGGTCTTTTGCTGGGTCAGTAGCTATTTTATTCTTTTGGAAAGATTCCATTTGCTGGGCTGTACTTTTTTCCTTTCCTCCTTTATCATCTCCTTTATCAGCGACATAATCTTTAGTTTCTGTCAATGTTTTCCCTTCGTTCGCTGTATCGGTCAGATTAGATTTGGTCGAGATATCAGACGTGTGGGACATTTTAGATTTGTGTTCTATTTGGAATATTTTTCAAAAACAAAACAAGTTAATACAGTCTCATCAGTCTCGCAGCTAAAATAGTGTTAGAAAAGATCTATCCTTAACGAAGGACTATTCAGTATTGAGTTTCGATTAATAGCAGCTAAGAAGAAATATTTTTTATTCTTTATTATTCATTACGCCTAGAAAAAATTTAAAAAGAAAATTTCTTCGTTCTTTTGAACAATTCCATTAATATATTACTTGAAGACTTTGTCCTTCTTTCGAATGAGGTTCATCTAATCCATAATACCTTCTTTTCTAGTAGTATAAGCTCGGTGTAAGTAAACTGGGAATTTACATAGTGGATTTTGGAACTCCGTATGTACAATAGGATAACCATCAGCGAAATTTGTTAAATAGAGGCGAAAAGGTTAATTTGAATGCTCTAATTAATAACGATAATGATAATCTCTACTTCATTTCGAAAAATGCCTTTTTCGAAAGTAAGCAAAAAATCTACTAAAAATCGCTAATCTCTTTGTCTTTATTCGAACTTGAATTGTGAGACAAATTTTCCATTGCTTTTCGTATTAACGAAAATAAAGATCGATTGCTCTCATTACAAATTATCTATTAAACAAGTACTATTTTATAATCAACTCTTCTCAAAATTAAAGACTATCTTTGAAAATTATCCATTCAGAAAAGTTGTTGTGATGTCTTTTCAGGGATCCCATTATTGTATGATGCAATATTTCTTTGCTGGCTTTTTGCTACTGTATATAGTAGGACTAGCGTCATAGAAGCTAAATTTTGATTTGCAGATAGAAAACATTGAAAATATTATCGGAGTGATATACGAATTTATTATTGTTAGAACATTTATTTTTGTATGACTGCTAATGCGTTGGATATGTAATTTAACAAACTTATCAAGCAATATCTTCCAACTATTTAAGAATTTGCTGTGCTAATTAATTTAGAGATTAAGTAAATTTTAGCATCACCTCTACGTTTTGGCTTCCAGAGAAATATAATGGCATGAAGAGATAAGAATCGAGAATTAGCAATAAAGAACTTTTCTAATGGAAATCTCCTGTCTTGGGTCGCTGCAAGTTGTTGTGGTCATTACTCTTTGGGATTATAATGACTAATAAATTGATCGAAGTTTCAATTCAGAAATCCAAATTCGCTATTTGCCAGTTGTATGTGTTCTGAATAATTTGTCTTATTTGTTTATTTTTGATAACAGAATGGTATGGCCTCTTTATAGAAGGATTATGAGAGCAATCACTCTTAGCAATAACTTCAACACATTGACTCATAATACTGAAAATAATACTTTTAATGGTTTTCTGATGTTGCTTTCCTTTCCATGAGCTGCTAAATTTGTTGCTGGCTCAGATGAAACAGACAGACGTAGCTGCATCTAATATTTAAAATAGAAATGAAATATGAAAAACATATATATAGTCGTTTACACCATCTGAAGTGAAACTAGTCCATAAGAATTTTTCAGTCTTGAAATCGATTAATTTAACTGTTCCATCTTTGAAAGAGCAGACGAGCATGTCTCCGTTTGTATTCCATCGCATACAATAGGTGTCATCTAGATAATTAATATAATGATAAAACTGAAGCTGGAAAATGAAAACGATAAAATATAATCACCTTTCTCAGATTCCCAGAAAGCTGTGACAATTTTTGATTCTCGTTTGTCAAATATTCTGATGCCTGCACCTTTGCCGGCATCTGCGAGCAAATTTCCATCTCCTTGGCAAACATCAATCCCATATATATTGTTTATGATGGAATTATGACATTAAACCAAGAGAAAAAATAAAATTTTTCAGTTTACTGGCTAGACTAAGCGCGACTGGATCTCTTAGAACCAGATTTTTCTTCTCTGTATCAAGGATATTGAGAAAACACCGATCGTATTTGATAAATAATGAGGGTTCCCCAGTTTTGGTCCACCTACAGGGAGCATAATAATCTCAATAGATAATAGGTGTCATAAAATAGAGAACATTTTGGAAATCTAAAATACCCTCCTTCTGCAAATCCAGCTGGAGTCTAATTTGGTCATTTTCGACATCAGATATTACGCATATTCCAATATCATTGATCGTCGCTGCTATTTCTCCAGCAGGATCAAAATCGAAGCTAGATATGAAATTAACTAGTTATAATAATGGTAAATAAGTTGTTTTCTGAAAAACTTTGTTAATTACGTCCTTCAAATACACATCCTGAGTTCCATTCTGACTCCCAGTCTGAGTTCAATTTGGCTTTTTTCAGGAGTTTAATACTAAAGTTATTCTTCCTTGCTGAATAACCCAAATCGAATAAGTGATAAGCTATTTTTTCCCGAAGAGGAATCGCAGCAAGAATGTTCCTTCGGGGATTATATGTCATATCTCCGTCTCCAATCACTAAAATATGGGTATTTTTAAAGATTAAAAATTCAAGAAGAGACTGCTTTACTTCCGAAGACTTCTTCAAACGAATAAATTTTCCTCGGAGTTCTCTTCGAAATGTCAAATATTTCCATGTTGGCAGATGTAAAGAAGCTGTGAGAGAGTGACACGAGTAATTTGGTGTTTGGGATTTCTCTCACATGAGTCCAACCTAACAATATGAATATATTGTTAGTAAACTCAATCCAATGTACCGTTAGCAATATGAACCCCTTTGAATTCTGCATAACTTTGTTTTGTTTCGAGTTCGAGAATGTTGATATTGTTATTTCTTGCTGTGGAGCAAGCAATCAGGGATGGAGATGCGGAAAATGCCTCCTCTACTCAAGGTTAAATCAGAAAATGAGTCATTTGAATGCTTACCGGTTCTCATAGACTAATAAGAGTGTCATCCAGTAACTGACCACTTTCGGCTTGGTTTGGCTCCTCGATAGGTGTAGAGGTAACTCTCTGGCTTTTTTTCTGTTTCATTTGTTGGCAACATTTTTGTGTTTGGACTTTTTGGGAAGAGGGCTGAAATTTTAATTTTTTTATTTAGAATCAAAATCGATCTTGACTAATTAGCTTACTTTCGTTATTCTTAACACATTTTAATTCGAAAGCTGTATTATCTTCTTGAATTTCTTTTAACGTAGATTTTGCATCAAATTATCCTCATTTAAATTCGTAATGAAGAGAAAAGTTAAGAGCCCGTTTTAACGTTGAGAATTAAGCTATTATTTCCTACTTTCACGGTCATAGAGAACCTCTCTTTTATTTGTTGTTGAAATGATTTGATTTATGCTCATGACTAGTTTTACGCTTTAAAATCAGAAAATAAAGCACTCTTATTCACAGGGCATCATGCCCATTATAATTTTTTCAAATTTAATTCTAATGATCCTTGGTTTCTTTGGAGCTTTCTTTCTCCACGAAACGAGCTTTATTTGTGTCCTCTTTAAATGAAGCAAACAGACGTGGGAGAATCTAACGATTAAACAAGGTCACTAATATTAGAATGAAATGAAGTACTCTCTTCTGAAACCTCAGAATAAAGGATCTTTCCAGTCTTGAAGTCCCATAATTTTACGGTGCAGTCACAGGCTGCAGATGCAAGCATGTCTCCGCCTGGACTCCATCGAACGCAGAATATGACCTCTAAAAAGATTTTGGAAATAAATTAATTCGTGAATGAGAAAAATCAATATTCCCACCACGGTGAATGTTATCGAAAGACTGGACAACTTTGCGCGTTCGTTTGTCAAATATAGTGACAATTGCATCATTGTCACATGTAGCCAATAAATTTCCGTCACTTTGGCATACATCAATCCAGAGGATCCTGCCTTTAAAAAGATAAATGAAAAATTAAAAATATTGAAATTCGAAACAATACAAATCTAATTACGTTTTTGGTGGATTGGCTTCTTTAAGCATAAAGCCTTCTTCTCAACGTCTAGAACATTGAGTTTCTCTTCATCATACTTCACGAATAATAAGGGTTCCTCAGGGTTCGTAGTCCATCTGCAACGGCCCCAGCGATCCTCTATAAAAGTAAAATAAGAGAAAGTTGAATATTTTGAATTCAATGATGAGGAAATCTAAAGTGTATAAGCGATTTTTCTGTTAATTCAAATACCCTGTTTGCCTAACTTCCGATGAAAGACGTAATTGTCAGTGTTTATGTCCGATATCAAGCATATTCCATCGCGATCGAGAGTTGCTGCATGTTCTCCAGCAGGATTGAAATCAAAACTAGCGATAAAGTTTTCTAATTGTGAATAGCATAAAGGAGGTTAGCAAATAGAAAAATAATTCATTACTCTCATAGGTACTATACTGCGAATGCCATTTGGCTTTTTTCAAGAGATTGACGTTATAATTGCTCTTTTCGACTGAATACCGCACATCGAATAGGTGGTAAGCAGTCGTTTCTCCAATTGGAATTGCACCAAGAACGTTTCTTCTCGCATTGAAAATCGCATTTGATTCTCCGATTACTAAACAATGCTGTTATTTGAAAAATGCCTTGAATTGTCGATTACCTCCTGAAATCTTCCCCAAGGAGTAAATTTTCTTCGCCTTTTTATTTGAGATGTCAAATATTGCCATATTAGCCATATCAGACCCACCGTTTGATTCATCGAAACGACAATTGAGCGAAACAAGTAATTTCGTATTTGGAATTTCTTTTACATGAGGCCAATAGCCTTGAAGCGTCACAATTTAAGTTAACAATTAATCTGAAATACATACCTTCAGCTGTGATTTGAGGTCCTTGGAAATTGACGTAATTCTGCTTGGTTTCGATCTCAATGATACGAATGTTGTTAGCTACGTCTGAACACCAGGCGAGCAATGCTGGAGATGTGATATTTGACTCCTCTATTTAAGATTAGAGAATAATTAATCCATGAGATGAAGGTTAGAGTGAATGGAATGCAGATTGTTGTAAAATTAGAGTCGCGGTTAGAATACCAGATTTGATGGAAAGCTTAAGAACATCCTCTATTAGCGTGTTACTTTTGTCTTGCTTTGACTCTTCTTGGATAGCAGGAGCTAATTTCTCGTCATTCGTTGTGTTATTTGTTTGTGACATTGCGTTTTGAGTTTTTGGCGGAAATAGATTAAAATAAAGTTATATGTATTTTAATTAGCTTTCAAATTTGATTTTAGTATGAATGAAGAGTGAATTAATTAAGCTCCTTTTAAACTTTGGCAAAACGAGAGATGAGGCTAGACGGCGCTAGTGAAGATGGCATGAGAGCTTCAATCTTGGAAAACTGCTAAAATTATTAAAAAGTAATGATTTCCTTTGTGAATTTCACCATAAAACAGCATTATAGGAGATTTGGGACGTTACGGGAAACAAAACTTCCAAGTATAACTAAATCCAGAACTTGCATGCAGGATAAAGAAGAGCCTTGCTGCGAATTGGAGTACATTCTTCAAAGATGGCATGCATAGTCCTTGTCCATCGGTGTTATAAAGCAGATTGCATGCATACACAAGTTTGTCTTTCTCATCAGCCCCAACCAGGCAGATATATTCGAGTATTTGTAAGAGCTTTCAACTACCCAACATATAAGTAATTGTCAGTGAGGTGATTATTTACCAAATAAAATTTTCAAAACTCGAAACAATGATTAAC
>ENA-UOUE01000410-UOUE01000410.1-compost-metagenome-genome-assembly--contig:-NODE-410-length-34863-cov-7.740902_pt1 | contig 34863 bp, 30 predicted proteins | sample MGYA00238146_ERZ747223 | MGnify/ENA primary metagenome ERZ747223 (study PRJEB28781, sample SAMN06268865) | compost metagenome | isolation source: single cell | place: USA: California, Emeryville, Joint...
AAGAACTTATTTATTTGAAATAACAGCATTATTTCGTCATCCTTAATATTATTCAACAAACAAACACACCGACCATAGCCTATTGAATCAATTCAATAAACAAGAAAGACTGTTGTAACGCATTTAACACCTTTCGAAGATTTTTTTAGATGAAAGAGAAAATCCAGATCAGAGAAGAGATAACAATCACAATGTACCAGTAATGCAAGCTACTCCTGGCCAGAATATGTCTTCCAACGAGAACACTGTTGGCCCAAAGAGAGATTTCGAGGAGCAGAAATCTATTCTCTCTAATTTATCGAGCATTCAGGCGGACAACAGACAAGGTATTGATTAGGCTCCCAATGAAGAATATATTTTAATTTGAAAATTCAGGTGGTACAGGGTTACATATCCCATTGGCTGACTCCGAAAGACCTACGATCGTTGTTAGAAGACCTACGCATCGTGTCAGCACTTTCCCAATAGAGCAGCAGCTGTGATTATTATTTTTTATCAATAGAGAGCTCATAGATTAATTTTTTAGGAGACTTAAAGCCAAATTCAAGAACCTGCTTTGGGTGTGGGGATCGCAAGTCTTCCTTCTTCAGTATGCAAGAAATCTTTCGACCATGAGACGTAAAGTGGTCGAGGAATATTACGATCGAGCAATTCCAGAAGTCGAGACTGCCATATTGGACATCTTGGACGAAGACGCTTGCAAAATCGTCTATGAGGTATCTAAATTGCTATCGCCTCAATACGCTAACTGACAATTTTAGATAATCGATCATAAGCAGCTTATCGAGCTGAGACCCAAGCAAGAAGCTAAGAAAGCTTCAGTTCAGAAAAACATTAAATTTTTGATGGTAAATAAATTTTTCCAAATCAGCTAATCCAATTGAAAATTATAGACAAAACTTGAGTTGATTATTACGTCATTTATCTCGACAGTCGAAGAAGATCAGTATAAACATAACGTGATTATCTTTTTAGGTAAATTAATTTCCTTTGAATGACAATAATCATTGCAACACTTTAAAAGGATTGCTCAGCAGACCTAACACGTTCATTCCTGATGAGTACGTGTCAGAATTCGAGCTTGAACGTTTGAATTTCAATCAATTTGGAAGATTAAGGTGCGATTGTGATTATCGTCATTGTGTCTTATTATTATCACCTTATCAGAGATTTTACGCGAGATAGACAGCTGATGATGATTGGTGTGCAAATCCTGCTCCGAACTATGGTTTATCAGGCAGTTCTTCGCCCGAAGCCGAGGGAAGACCAGAAACTTGAGCTAAATGAGAACAGCAAAGCGAACGTCATGCTGTTTGCTTCGATTTTATACCACATCATCATTGGTATTTGGAGGAGGATTCCGTCCGACCCTGGCAGCCAAAATCACCTCCGTAAACTTGATAAAGTCAAGCCCGGTGCTCCTCTTTTTGTTGGTAAAGACCCAGTGATATTACATGATTATGCTAATTGAATTCGAAATAGCTGATTCTGGTTCGAGAAGAGCTTATGTTTCAAGTCAAGAAGTAATAAACGGATTAATAAAAGTCGAAGATCTTGGACCAATTTTCAAAGAAAAAAACTCTTGGTAATCATTTCATAAAGTGATAATATCTGAAAAGAGTTATTATTATTTTAGGGTCAATGAACGAAGACGCGAAATCCTCGAGGCTCTGCTTAAATTAAGCGATAAAGTTGATGGTATATGGAAGGATAGTCTAATTTATCCAAAAGTGAAAACTCGCGAAGCTGCTAAGTTAGGCACGAGGATGTTCGATAATAAAATAGTTGGTTCTCTGGGTGAAGACGATGAATCGATTTTTAATAGTTAAATGGAAGAGTCAAAGAGTCCTAATATTCAATTGTGCTCTTTTTTTTCAAGCTTTACTTATCAAAGGTTCTCGTTTTTTTTAATAAGGGATGGTTTTTGCTGGTAACTTTAAAACTTGCATTTATATAAATGCTATCTATTATTGATTTTTGCTTGTACGACTTTCTTCTTGTCAACTAAGGAGAAATATATGATTTATTTCATACAATGCCACAAAGATGTATATAAAATTACCCCCTATAAAACGGATTTCGGCTTTTGTAGTTTAAAAGCCATTGCTATCCCAAAGTATGATGCTTTTTCTGCGAATTATGAATTTTTTTAGTGTGATAGCGAACGATTGTAGATTTTGTTAATACTAATGAGATAAATATTTTTACATTGTTTTTCATATTGATTTTAAAGATTCTATTTGGAAATAATTGCATTTATTATCATTATATCTTTGTATTTCTCAGATATTCTCCCCAAAGCAACTATCGTCGAACATCATTCTTATCAATTTGACGAAAAATATGTAATTAAGAAACAGATCTTATCAGCGTTTTACTCAACTATTGAGTCGATTACCAAGAATTTTTCTATTGAAGTTGGAGTAGTATGAGTACGAGCGCTGAATTGCTTTTTCGTAGATCGACTGCTCCATGGGCGCCAGTTATCAAGGGCATCATCCAAAGTAGTTCCTTCGTAAACAGAAAGCTCTGTTGTGTCCAATAGATCTTTTTCATTGTTAAGCATATGGTTTGGAGCGTGTTTTCCAGGTGTTTTGAATGAAGTATTCTTCGTCCTGATTTTTTGTAGGAAACTTGGAGAGCCTTTTACATTGGAGAGAAGTGAACAACTACTACTGTCTTGATTCGAACCGTTGGATTCTTCATTCAAGGTGTAGTTTTGAATTTCTTGAACTGAATCAGTTTCCACAACTAATTTCGTAAGTTGTAGATCAGAGCTAGCAGGCTCAATGTGTTCCGCAGCCGCATCGTCTTGTTCTCTTCTAAAGCATTGAAGTTGTTTATTTTCGAAATCTGTCATTCTTTTTCACGTGTTATTTCTATCCAATATCTAATGTTTTTATAATAATGCAAAATTAAAAAAAAAGATATCGGTGTAAGCGGACAATTTTGCATGGGAAATTATTACCTATTATAAACTTTAAATTTCATGGATTCTTGCTCACCTATGAAGATAGTCTTAGAGTGACTAGACTAATTCCTAACGTTAACCAACCTGTAATTACTCATATTTAATTTAGATTTCGAAAAGTACTTTCTTCGGAAGTCTAATTCCGCAGTTGCTTTAAAAACTTTGTCTGCTTGCTCACGAACTACTCAAAAATCAAAGAGGTCTCCTCTGCTGTGCTTCGCGTTTGTTTTGTTTTTTTTTCAGCTTTGCTTACCCTTACGTTTCAAAATCTTCTAAATTTCTATATTTCTTCATTTCTCATACATTTTAAGTAAACTAGTACTAGTACTTCATCTAAGACCAGTTTATATGCATCTAAAATCCATCCAGAAGGATGCAAAATTGGTAAATCCGCTAAGGTAGCAAGCCTTGGATTCAATAGGTGATTTCTTTTTTTGAATTTCCTTATTGTAGAAAGTGTGTCTCGGTTCGAAAACAAATATTTAATGCTTGTTGAGTGAGCTGCTGAGCAAAGTACTAATTGGAACGAAAAAGTTAACAAAATACCGTCATGAAAAGAATTAGTTTTTTACTTGAAGACCTAAAATCAGCATAAAAACGGGATATAATTCATTCCTATGAAACAGAAGTTGAATTTTGCTGTAAAAGAGTACTACTACCCTGAGGCATGGTGCTTATTACATAAATTTTGAATTTTCGTTCTACAACTAGCTATTGCAGATTCTCGTCTCCATTTGTTATTTCAACTTTTCAAACTGTCTTTGATATTGCGAATAATTAAATGCATTTGTCGATAATTACATATTTCTTTAGCCTCCCCAAAAGGTGATACCCTTTGCGTTAAACAGCATCATCATCATTTTGATAAAACAATATGCAATTATGAAACAGAACTTATTAGCTTTACTCGAATGATGGATCGATCAGCAAGAGTTCTTCTTTTGAAGTCATTGAAATTGGAGTCTGAAGGGCAAAGTTACTGAATAGCTTTTTTGTAGTTCGACTTATGAATGCGTTCTTGTCGTCAGGAGCAGTATCCAAAAGAGTTCCTTCGTAAACAGAAGGCTCTGTTGTGTCCAATATTATATCTTTTTCATTGTTAAGCATACGGCCCGGAGCGTGTTTTCCAGGTGTTTTGAATGAAGCATTCTTCGTCCTGATTTTTTCTCGTATACTTTTTGAGCCTTGTAAATTGGAGAGAAGTTGATTGTTGGAAGAGATGTTGACTCCAAAACTCTGAGATGGTTCTGCACGACCACTTATTTTTGGTGTGAGTGTCTCGCTTTTCTTCTGGTTGGTGAAGGAGTCCTCTGTTATCGGCACTGACGCCACCAAGTCATCATAGGTGGCAATTGGCTCTTCCTTAACTATTGTGCCAAGCACACACTGACCCGGAGCTTCTTGGTCAGGTCTATCCCAACTTAAGGCTGGATTAGAGTCGGCAGGTTCAGTGTGTGTCTCAGGTTCTCTACCTTGATTGGTTATAAAGCACTGAAATTGTCCGTCCTGGAAATTTGCCATTCTCTGAGATATGTTGCTGTAATTATTTAAACAAGTTATATATAAGCGTTTTGAGAATTAACTAAAACACCACGTAGAAGAATTAATTAGGTGCCCTATTCGAGAGTTCTAATAATCCATAGAGTCTCCCTATTTTAAATTTGAAAGTATAATCATTGCTTAAGCAGTATTTGTGCTCCTACCCAACCCTAAAGCTCGTCTAAGTGTGGTGAGAGGCATCTTCAGTGGTGAACAAGCCTGAATTACTGATATTTCAATTAAATAGCTAAATACGACTCTCTCGGGAGCCTATTTCTGCAGTTCATGGAAAAACAATTACCTACAAGTGCATACAATAAAATCACTTAATCAATCAATGAGATTCACAGTACTCTATTGCGCTACCTTTCATAAGCTTTGTTAACCCTGCATTTGCAAGTCCGAAAAATTTTCTAACTTCTTGAATGATCGCACCGCTGAAGTAAAGTAGGACTAATATTCACCAAGATTAATAACATTATATTGAAATACACTCAGAACAGATGCAAAGTTTGTGAATCTGCTACAGTCCTAAACTTCGGCTTCGATAGGAATTTCGTTGACATCTCTTGTTGTAGAGGGAACATTCTGGGCCTCGGCTCGATAAAAAATATTGACTTCTTTTTGTGTCAGTTGCTGCGTAAAGTCCACCAAAGGAGGCTCGTAGTTGAACCAAATCGTTTTCGTCGTTTTTTCTAACTGATGATATGGCACACTGAGTGTTTTCTTTAACTTTTCTTTGGTCGTGCGTTTCCTAAACAATCGCTTTTATCAATTCCATCTGTTGTCGAAGAGTTACGTGAGAATCAGATAAGCATGGAACAGAACGAATCCAATCAGCACAAGTAACAATATGATTGCGGGAATGCCCATAACGTACGCGATTACTTCTCTCGTTGTATCACTTAGACCTGAAAAATTCATTTATCTATTCCCTTTTTGTTGAATCGATACCTCCATCTTCGGACTCAGGCACCTTTTTCAATTTGTTTTTTGCCCAAATTACAAAACAAAAACCAACGCCAGCGAGCCCCGAAAATATTAGCAGGCAGACTGACACCAAGAAACTCACAAAATACCTTCACAAAAAGAAGTAATTATATAAGTTGAAGCGGATTGAGTGTACTGATAGTTCTTTTTGGCAATGCAATTATTAAGGAACGTACAGTGATGATCATATACTTCCATGCAGCAATCGCATTTTCTATCATTGGGAGTCACAAAGATACAAAATGAGATGATTTTACCTGCAATGGTGAGCACGAGGAGGCCTATAAATCTTGCAAGTTTCGCAGAACGTGAACGAAACCGTGCTCTGTGTATTCTGCAGTGTATTTAGCATGTAATTTATTTGGAACTTATATTACCTCGTCCGTTTTATAGGTAATGGAGTTGAATTGAGCAAACCTTTCAGGCACTTCTCCAATCGCGGCGAGGAAAACACTGCGTCTGGGTATAATTCCTGGATCCGAGCACACTGTCATAAACATACAGAATACGGATTGCAAAAAAAAGTATGTAAAGACTATTGGGATTGCCGGACTGACATTCTTCCATATGTATGGGAAAAAAATTGCAGCGTAGATCGCCGGTAGCACAAATATGTGGAAATAAATAGCGTAAATCACTTCTTCGCCCTCAGGACCTCTCATTATTCTTCCTTTGCAAAAGAATCGTTGTTTACCAGGCCACAATTTGTAAAGAGGAGTCCTCTTCTTACTAGATGGTAAATCGTTATAAATAAATATTTCAGCCTTGTATTATCGAACCTGTTGGACTCTTGGAAAGCTGTTTCGGTTTCAGTTTCAAATGGTTCTAAGACGCTCCGCTCGGTTACCTCAGAATTGTTTTGCATATCTGCTCTGGACATTCAACAGCTCTTATGTTGAAATTTAGTCGAAAAAAGTGTTAAACTAAATATTTGATTTTCTTTAAGAACTTATTTATTTGAAATAACAGCATTATTTCGTCATCCTTAATATTATTCAACAAACAAACACACCGACCATAACCTATTGAATCAATTCAATAAACAAGAAAGACTGTTGTAACGCATTTAACACCTTTCGAAGATTTTGTACATGTCCTCCAATCGAATCAAGCTAAGAGCAAAAGGCTTCTCGAGTTCAGAGCTCGGCATCGCCATTGTTTTCATAAACTGCAGAATCTCGTCTTGGAAGAACGCATCAAACGACTCCCGTTCCTCTTCAGTTAAAAATTGATCGTTTTCCAAGCTTCTCGCGAAGTAATAACCCAATTCCTTACAAACACCTCGAATAAAAGCTCTATCATCTTCGAGCTCAACCTACATGAATGGTTTCAATTGATTAATCAATGAATTGAGGCCTACCTCAGAGCAAATTCGAAGGAGAAGGTTTCCGATGTCTTCTCTCCGAATATAAACAAACTGCTCATGGATAACCGGAAGTGCAACCACATGAGAATCAGTGATATCAATTCCAAAATAGTTGCCTAGCGTCTCCGCCATGCTTATGACCTTCTCAGTATATTTTTCTAAAACCACCGTCGCTGGGGGATGAGTCTGAGGATCATAGCCGTTTTCTGCGTTTTTGATAGCTTCTTTGAGCAATTTTCTAACAGGCAGCGGTTTCTCGAGGTCTTTAGATCGAAATTGGCCCAGACACAACACCGACATATGATAAAATAATTCTTCACTATCGGCATAGTTTAGAAGTTCGACCAGATGAAAAAATTACCAGATCATCACAGGATTTAACAACAAAAGCTGCTGCTCAAATTGGAAATAAATCTGACTTTTTCCTGAGCTTCCCACATAGACTAGCTGCTGGAAAAACTTTTTAACGCCTAACATCATCTATAAACGATGAGCCTCAAGAGAAATTTGTCACCTGCGTTTTGGTTCTCATTTAATTCATTCAACAGGAACTTTTGGTGTCCTAGCAGAAACTCTAATACCTCAGCTCTAACTGGGGTTTTCAATCCTGCTTTTGTTGGGCTCTCTTCATGCATTATCAGGTCCTCAGACGCTTCTAACTTCAGATTTTTGGGCAAATTCTGGCTGCTATTTGTAGAAGTGTCGGCAACTCTGCTGTTCGGAGATTTCCCACGATCCATATTCAAAGAGGAACTATTGCTGAAATATTTATCGATTCTTTGTGATTTGGGGTCTGTTCGCACAAGGCTCTTAGCATATACTTTCTCTTCTTCAATGGCACCTGAGTTATTAATTTTCTTTGGTTCCTCCTTCTTCTGAGGATCCATCTCAAGGTCAAGGCTATCAGATTTGAAATACGATTGCCGGATCTTTGGAGTAGTGAATTGTTTGATATTCTTGTTGTCTTTGATGTATTCCTCAACACTTTCTTTTATACGTTCTGCGATCAAATCCTCATTCGCTATATGAACCTTTTTCTTGTTTGGGTGAATATTAACGTCGATGTTTTCTTTAGCAATCCTGAAGTCAACATAAGCGAAGTAGTCGCCGTGTAGGTCGTGGATATTCATTCGACAGTTCAAGTAGGCGGTCTCAATAGCCTCTTTGATGCTATCGCATTCAACAAGACGCTCTAGTTTGTGATTGGAACAGTGAGTTGCGAGAAATAAAAGCTTGTTACCATTGATGAACAGAAACAAGTGTTTCCCTCGTATTTTGTGGTCGGGCTTTGTGAGGAGAATGTAGCAGTCGCAGCTCAGATCGGGCATTGGGAGGACAAGTTCAAGCAAGTTACGAGATATGTTCTCTCCGAGGGTTTTTTGAAGTATATCGCTCCTGATTTCCAGGGAAGTACGTCCTTTCCTATTGATCGACGAGGAGGAGAAAACTACAGCTTTGCTCTTTGTTCCGTCTTTCGCGTCTTTCAGAGTGAACTCTCTATCGTAGTGATGGACAGCGAGTTTCGTTAAAAGCTCTCTGATTTTATTGAGTTGATCGCGTTGGTCGATTGCCGTTTTTCGTAGAGGTACATTATAAAAAAGGTCTTTAACCTAGAAGGAGCAGCAAATGTAATCAGTCAGTTCTATCTGATAATGTATTATTTCAAATTACAAGGATATCAGTCCCATCAGGTTTGAATATCATCTCTAGCTCATCTTGTCCTTCTTGAAACTTCAGAACACCGTTTTCGAACTGCCCTTGAACACCGAACTCGTTCTCCTTTTTCTTCGTTTTTACAACCATTTTGGAAACAAAGGAGATCGATGCCAGCGCTTCTCCTCTGAAACCAAAGGTGCTCACGTTTCTCATATCATCATAGGTTTGGATTTTGCTGGTCGCGTGTCTCTCACAAAGGAGCGGGAAATCCTCAGCCTTACAAGTAATTATAGAATTTCGGATACAATGAAGTGCTGTTACGTCAATGCCGCAGCCGTTGTCTGAAATTTCGATCATCTTCAAACCAGCCTCTTGAAGAACCACTTCGACGGTAGTAGAGCCAGCGTCGATGCTGTTCTCAACCATTTCCTTAACGACTGACCAAATTTCAATGTAATGGGTTGTCGGAGCGAAAGGTGATACCTTGAAATGGGTTGAGAACGATTTCTCCTGCAGCGATCTTATTGATGACTTCTAAAGGAAGTTTCTTTATATGTCCTGACATCGATTGATATTCTCGCCTGATTCTCTCAAGTAGTTGCGATAATTCTACCTATGATTCAAATTCCCGCGAATAAATAAAAAACATAGTTTGTTTGACTAAGCTTTAATTCAGTCTCAGCTCTTAGTTTGAAAAAAGTTAAGAAATCTCAGATGTGTTATCGATTTGATCCTCTCCAAGAATTATGTTTTCAATAGAAAATTTATATTGCTGCTGATTAGCTGAGATTCATTAAGGCGAGGAACGGAGAGAGCATCGCTTGTGATGAGAGGACATTTTCAACATATCTGTTCTGTTAGATTGCAAATGCAAGACTTTCTTACTCAAAATCATGGAATACGATGGCTCTCTCCATTTTACTCAATATGTAAGTAATATGAATTTGAATTGTATTAGTTATGCCCTATTTCTGACGGAAATCATTGATTTGAATATAGAGTATCTCATTTCATCAGACGTGCTACCCAAAAGATAAAAAGAGATATTTTCCATAATTCGAAAGATCTTTTCTATCGAGGCCATAAAACTCAGAAGTCTTCTTTTTTCAAAACAGTAGCATCTAATCGGAGTTTAAGCTTCTTTTAAATTTTTCTGATTGAATTCAGTAAATAGTTTCCTAAATGACACAACTTCATCGCCTTAGAAAACATGAATGCGATGGGTATGGTAAGTTCCGCAGTGCTTAACATGAAAACTCGTTGAACTAGCTACTCTACTAAACTTTTTCTCACAAATATTAATGAAATCTTCCTATTGCCTATATTGTTCTTCCAAAAGCCTTAAAATTTTTCATGGAAAGGCTGCACATTCCTTCCTGTTCTCACAATGACTCCAAAAAACTGGATACAAAATGATTTTTTCTTATAACGCTAACAATGTCATTTTTCCTAACGGGCATTCGTTCCAGTGCGAACCAAAAAAAAAAATTACATAGAAAGGAATATGTTATAGTAAGACCTACCCAAGCTTTTAGCTTCTCTACTCTTGGCTTCACCTCAGACAGGTTTATGTCTGCAACAGTTTTCCAAAAAATATTTCAAAATTCTGACGGCCTGGATGCCGTTAGTGACTCTGGCCAGTAGCCAGTTTTATTAATTTTCTGGAAGTAAAGTGGACTTTCTGATATCGAAAAGCGTTGGCCGTAAATTTTGAAAATGAGAACTTCTGTTCTGCTCGGTTCTGACTGAGGCCAGCACTTTATATAGCTGCGAGTTGGAATTATAATTATCATTTTTCAAATATCATTCAAAAATGGTCGGACACAAGTCCACCATCAACATCAAACCATACGAACGTATCAACGACCAGTCCCTTGTCGAAATGTGTATCAATTCATATATTGATACATCGGCAATAGACTTTAAGCACTTAGTTATAAGTGCTGTACATAAGTTCGGGTTGTCTACTGCCGTTCTTATTCTAACCATCGCTTTAGCTATCTACTTCCATTGCTTTACTGCAATGGGGGCAGGTATGGCACTCGCTTTCGCACTGTCTGTCGCCCTACTCGGTGTCAATCTTTATCTGATTTACGGAGTGATCCTTCCTAGATACAATAACAGATTGATCATCGAAGAATGCAGGCAGACAGTTAAACGAGAGTTTGAGAACATACCTGAGAATTTCAATGTTAAAGATGGTAACTGCTTCTTCCTCGCCACAGAAAAATCAGGAGACCTCGAAACTACCGAACAAATCGTTGGCTGTGTATACGTCAAGCATTACGATTGGAAGAAAGACCCGCTTGAGATTTGCGATTTCAAGGACGAAGTAGGAAAACTAGCCATTCTTGATTTTATGACTGTTTCTGCAGCCCACCGAGGTAAGGGAATAGCGCGTAAACTTCTTGAGGAGGCTAAGTTATTCTGCAAAAACCATTCTTATGATAACCTTGTTCTTTCATGCTACACCAATAACAAACCAGCATTAGTTATGTACCAAAAGGCAGGATTCGTTCACCTTTCGAACCAGTTCTATGGACCGTTCTTCTCGCCGGAAGAGTCATACAACATGACTTTCAAATGCTAGGAACTTAAAGCCTCTTGGTAACCCCTTCTTATAAAAGAATATTAATGAGGTAATAATTATTATCACAATTGAGTGCTTTTGTTTATACTTTTGAAGTGCCCATGTGATGGGGGGTTAATTGACTACTTTATGATTACTTTCTAGATTAGATAGTGCATGCATAAGGTTGTAAAAAGATAACTACATATTCTCTACTCTAATTATATAAATGTGTGATGCTACTGCAAAGCTTTAAGATCAGAGATTATCAGATATATATAAAAACCTTCACCCTAATTCTGTTATTGTTATTCTAATCGTGGTTTGAAACTTCTAATACTTTGTTAATTTCTTTTGGTATGATGAGAAAAATCAATCTCAAATCGAGGAGATATATATCTCATGAATTTTAATAAAGATATATATTTGTATATATCCATGTTGATATTTCGAGTGGAAGAAATAGCCCTCTTATTTTTCAGGTATTTTCCTTCTCTAAATTCTCTTTAATTGAAAATATTCTGTGATTTGTCCTGGTAATGGCTTCAGCAATTCCTCTACGCCCTTAGAGACGTCTTCATCAAAGACTGCGAAATTAAGAACTCTCCTTCTCATCTCTTTTGACGTATCTGCGAATGTCCCTTGACTCAAGTCTTGAAAATGAGGGAAGCTTTGGTCTCCAAACCCAACAACTAAGAAAGAAATGGGCAGATCTGCGGCCTCATCAAGCAACTTATTTACTCGTTCAGGGTCAGTAACATCCCCATCAGTCAGTATCACAGCCACTGAGTAGAGTAGCTTTGTTCCAGCGGTTTTGGCTCGCTCTAATGCCTTTGTTATAATTTCTTCGTACAGCGTAAAACCATTAAATTTCAACAAGCTGCGAACATCTTCATAAGCTCTCAGCAAGGATGGTAGATCCTTCACATGCCATTCTTTTTGAGCTAAAGGAAAACAATGAGAGATATCATTGTAGTCGTTAAAATGCGGAAATGCTCCAAAGCCCATCGCAAGAATTTCTTCCGTTCCCGTAAAGAGTAGTATCCTTTCACTGATTTCGCGCATGGCCTTTTGATAATGATTGTCAATGCCACCTTTTCGGGTATGCAGAGATTGTGGGTTCTTTAGCTCTCCGTTTGAAGAAGTAAAATCTACAGCGACCGAAAGTTGTAAATTCAGTCCTTTTAGCAGATAATCCACGAAATTATTCTTTCGATTTACAACAATATCAGCCTTGATATACCCATTGTTCTCTCGTTTTGGTCCATAGAGAACCAGTTCCTGTCCAGTTGCGAGCTCCTCAAAGGTTGTTTTGACGCTCCCAATTAAATCGTCTTTCAGCTTATCATAGTCCCAGACTTTTATGAGCAAAGCTTTATCTCTTTTTCCGTTACAAAGTGTTTTCATTGATATTTCAAATTTTTTGAATACAGGGTTGGGTTGGTCATCGTATCGCTCTGTTCGGTGAATCTGTACCAATTCTCCCTTATCATTGTGGCTATAAATCACGAGATATGGGTCACTCTCAGAAAATGTGTCCTTCTTGGCCAATTGTCGGCAAGAGAATCCAATTACTGCGGTCTCAGAAGTACCATCGTCGTAAGGTGTAATCGTTAGAGAGACTTTTCCTGGTACTTTTTCCATTTTAGACATCAAGTCCAGAGTAAGAGTTCTCTTCGAAGAGGTTAATAGGCTTCCTACTGTGATATCTTGAGTAGAGAATTCGCTTTGGAGGCCAGTGTCAATAATAGCGATAGATAGCGTTTGTTTCGCCTCGAATTGGTACTCCAATTCAATAGGTGAGTCAGCTTCTGGAGTAGTTATTCCTGGTTTTAAATTGGTTATTGCACCACAACGGTTACCTCGATCAAGCCAGGAGACTTTGACCTGAGGATGCTTAAATTTTAGGATAGGGGAGCCGTCCAGATCGACGAGAGAAATATGAAGTTGGACTCGATGCTTCGGCTCTTTATCTAGCGCTTCCATTGGGTGCTTTCGCAGTAAAATGAGTTTGAATTATAATATTCGCTAATTATATCTTTCTGCAGATATAAAGCAGCACAGTATATTATGATGGAAGCAGAATGCAAAGAAGTTAATTCGATGTCTGCTCAGATGATGAGAGGACTTCGAAAAGGAACAGTTTGTTGCGACAATATTTAAAAAATTTTCATTTCGATGTGTTAGGAAGGAATAAACAGCTCTATTTTAAGAAATCATACTGAGAGTGCTCACTAAGAATTCTGCAATTTCCGGCTATTGTTTTGGAACAATCCCCCAAAGCCTGCAATAAAAATTATATTTTTCGAAATAATTCATCTTGGATACGCTAGAAAATTAACTAAACCCACAAAATTCGACTTCAATACCTATTTGTAAACCGGCCTCATTGAAAAAATTTCCTCTTTCTGGGCATTTTTAAAAATTTTTATTTTGATCAAGCATTGGAGTTGTTTGGATCTTTGTGCTTCTTCAATAACACGGAGAGTCCACAAAAAGGGGTTTTTCAACTTTAAGTGGAAAAGATCACTCTATTTCAATTGACCTCATTGGTAGAGTTTTTTGTTCCTTCGCAACAATAATATGAAATAACAACTTAATGGCATTAAATTACTCCGAGCTATCTTCCTGAATGTTTTATTATTTTAAATAAATTAGTTCATTTTACAAACACAACTCAGAAAGTCAGAAAATCCCCTATCACTTCCTCCTGAAAATAACTGACGCTCATTCTATTTCCTCGCATCTAGCTTGAGAATTCGCTCTCCCAGATTATATTTTCTTTCACATTAAAATGGCCAGGTAAAGGTTCCGCAGTCCATGGTCTCATATATCGCTTGAATGTATATTTCACACGGAAAATTAGTCATTAAGTAAGTACAACCATCCTTAGTTCAAATGATCCTTAAGGCACTCCAAATTTTTTGTAAAATCATAAAAAAGCAAAAATAATTTTTTGCACGGACTGCTCATCGCTAATTTTAGCACCGCTACTCTTCTACCCATTTGATTCTCTTCCCATCTTCCCAAATTCCGACTTTGATCGTTCCGTCAGCGAGAATATATTTCCCTTTGCCATGTTGTTTTCCTGCAGCCCATTCTCCGTCATATTTCCTTCCATCAGCCCACATATAAACTCCATGTCCATGCTTTTTATCGTCTACATATTCACCTTCATAGCTTCTACCATCTTTCCAGGTATATTTTCCATATCCATGCATGTTATTATTGAGCCAGCTTCCCTCGTACCTTCTTCCGTCCATCCATGTGTACACTCCGCGACCTGAGATCTTGTTTTCGATCCAAGAACCCACGTATTTTGACCCATCGGACCAGCAATAGGTGCCCTCACCGTGCTTTTTCCCATTTTTGTAATTTCCTTCGAATCTCGAGCCGTCGCTCCAGGTTTCAATACCAAAACCATCTTGCAGATCGTCTTTCCACTGTCCTTCATACCTCGCTCCATTGGTGTGGGTATAAACACCATATCCATTTGCTTTGTCGTCAGCCCATTGCCCATCATAGACGTCTCCGTCGACATGGTAGAATTTACCTTTCCCATGAGCTTTATTATTTTTCCATTCTCCTTCGTATCGAGCACCATCTGGCCAGCGCTGGATACCAAATCCGTCTCTTACGTTACCTATCCACTCGCCTTCGTACATAGCACCGCTTTGGAAAGTATAAGGTGGTCTTTTCTCACGTTTGTCCGACGGGCCATTGCTCTTGGCGTTGCTTGTGTCGTCTCCTTCAGCAAAACGAGAACTTCCTTTCTGTCCTGAGATTTCAGCGTTTTTTTCATCGCGAGCTGGAGTAAAAAAAATGAAATAAGTCAGGTTTTTATGAATTTGATAGAGCGTTTATACTTGAACCGTCGTTTTCATCAGGCAAGTTTCCCGCGTGAACTTTCTGAGGCTTTCTGTCAGCCCCGCCATCTGCGTTAAGCATTTGGGAAGAGTCACCTAAATGAACCTCGTGCTGCATATCGTCCTTTTTGCAGTTGCATCCAGAGCATTGGTTTCCCATCTCTCTTAATTCGAAACAAATTTAAATTGAATGAAAATACAACTTAATTTTCAAATAAACTCAAAGTTTCCCGATAATACATGATCAGAAGGCTCTAAATGAGCCTCCGTTAAATTTCTTTACTTTTGCATTTCAAACGTTCTCTCTCATTTTCATGACTTTTTTGAGCTCCAGCTCAAGTAGATAGAACCCACATGACAGCCTATTTTGTGTTTAATAGAAGAAGTATTGTAATTGTTCAACTAAGAAACTAACAGTTTAAAACATTTTTCTGATTGTTTTATTAGATCGTTGGTTCAAAACATATTTTCTATGACTGACATGTAACTAGCAACTATGCTTACGCTTTTTATTACACATGCAAATCATAATCGTACCTAGTATTATTTATAAATTCTCGAAATGATTCTTTAATAATCCTCTTTTCTGAGAATTTGAATCTTTCTATCATTCAACGGTTGTGTTCTTCTTGCGCTGCCATGCTCGGAGTAGAACGACGGATTTGTGTATAAATTCCTCAGCGCTTTTAAATCTGACTTCTTCACATAGGCTGGTTGCGCTAACACATGCCAGTTGACGTTTTCACTGCAAGGTGGCGTTGTCAATGACCCTTTGTAGGCAAAGATCCTGCCGTTCTTGCTGATGAATTCAGCGATTTTAAAGATAGGGTTTTCGAAGCTGCCTGGGTACAAATGAACACCCTCACAGACAGACTCGAGGCCTTTCTCTCCGATTTTGTTATCAGAGGTCAGGAGAATGCCAAACACAGCTCTGGTTTCTTTGTGTGTCTTTGTTACGTTGATTTTTCTGGTAACTACGTGGAGTTCAGCCTCGAATTTTTTCCCGTTGAAGGTGTGCTCTGAATCGGCATGGAAATGATACTCGTTCACGTCATATTGCTTGATCTTGCCAGAAGGACCTTCAATTTCAATTAACGCGGTTCCTGAGGGGTAGGACACCTTGAAGTTAAGATGTCCCTTCATGATCAAGGCAGGGGTGACTTTCGAGCTGTCGACTTTGATTTGCAGTGTTCGTATCTTCATCTCATCAGGGAAGTTCTCACTTCGAGGTAAATAGTCAAAGGGAATGTCGATGGGTGACTGTCTAAGGAAGCTTTGGCAGAGATCTCCACTCCAGTTATCTCCTTCCTTGGTGAAATCCCACCCAAAAGCCTCAAAATATTCTAAATGAAGTTGAGTCACTTTGGTCGTATCGTCAACGCTGAATGATTTGCTTCTCGAGACTCCAACGCTCAGATCTGGGAGCTCATTGAGGATGTGCTCTTCGTCAAATGCCTTGGATTTCAGCACCTTGACGACACGGTCATTCAATGGCTGAGTCATTCTAACGTTTCCGTATTTGTTGAAGAATTCTGGATTGCTGAAGAAGCTTTGCAAGAGCTTGAGGTTTTCAGGCGAGATGTAGGCTGGTCGAGTCAGGATGTACCAGTTGACGTTTTCGGTACATGGAGGGACGGTCATTGAGCCTCGATAAGCGAAGAATCGCGCATGAGCTGCCAAATAAGCAGCGAGGTCTTCAACAGGTGCTTTGAATGGCTTTGGATAGCGTAAAAGAGGCTCAAAGAGTGAATTGAGCCCAGGAGCGCCCTCTTTCTCATCGGTAGTCAAGAGAATCGAGAAATTACCTCTCGTATTTCTCTCGGATTTCTCGAAGTTTGTCATTCGAGTAACAAGCTTGATCTCAGCGTCATATCGTTTGCCGTTTATTGTGTGCTGAGAGCCAGCATGGAAGTAGTAGTGGATTGCATGGAAATCTTTTCTGGTTCCTTCAATATCTTCGATGATAACTCTAAGCGCGCCTTCAGGAATAGGAACTGTGAAGTTCAAATGCTCGGTAACGATTTGGGTGTCCAGGAATGTTGTGCCCAGGATAACCTCGAACTCTTTCATTTCAACTTCTTCATCGTAGAACTCCGTCTCTGGAAGAATTTTATGTGGAATGTCAATGGGGGATTGTCGGGTTCCTTTCCGAACAATCTCAAGGGGCCAATCAGCACCCATGTTTTGGTAGTCGTAGTTTTCTTCCTTGTAGTAGTGGATTTTGAGACTGGTAATAGGGCTTTGTGGTTCCATTGTTAAAGATAGAGAGTGAGAAAATCAATTTTGTTTTGCTTTATTATCTTAGTTAAACAGAACACGTCCCTTATATAGCCGGAATTTCGCTGGAAGGTTTTCAAATTTCCCCTTGAACATTTATTTGGTTATATTACGGTATTGGTTCTGAGGCTTTTTTTTTCTGAAATAAAGCAGCTATTTCAGGATTATTTTTTTATAAAAAGGTAATTTGATTAGTTCGGTGTTCTTTCGCTGAATTTCTTGCAGCTAAGTCCGTAAATCACTGAACTGATTTTTGTCCAGTTTTCAATCGAAATTTAAATCAACGGCGCGTTTACTGCAGGGAGAACAAAAAGCCGTCGAGAGATCAAAAAAGTTACATTCCTGAGTTCTACCTGGGTAAGCACAGTTAAGGCTACCAGCTTTTTCGACAAGCTCACAATTTTGCATATGTTGGAAATCTACAGTGGAAATGGAAAAATTTATTCTCAGTTCAAATTTAAATTATTTAATTTGGTTAGAACCGTCAAGAACCCGGTTCTGAGAACCGATTATTGTTTTGCTACTGAAGGTTGTTTTGAGTACCTTACTTATTTCCTGTATGAGTGGCCGAATGTTTGTCATGAATAGGCAACAAAAGACTGGCTATGGAGCCAATATTTAGAACAATCATATTCTAGATTTCCTACAAAAAAAATGTTTATAATGCATGGAAGAATTCCTAGCTTCACAATCGATGCAATAACCGTTTTCAGGGTGATCCTCGAAGTTATTTGGTTAACTGGCTTTGTGTTTAAAGCAACAATCCCAACGAGAGGGCATATAATGATCGAGAGTCAAGTTCTCGAAATTCGTGTATAAAATTTGAGATAAAATTGGGCATTGAAGGCAGACTAGATTGATGATTTTGTTTCCAAGACACCATAGTTTAGTTCCTCAAAAGCAGACTCTGCATTATCAATTAAGATTAAAACACTGAATTTTTTTAATTCAGAGAAGATACCAATCGCTGAGCCGTTACGAATTGACTGACAATTGATGAATATTTTTCTTTCTCCTACTAAACTCACTCAGAGAACATGGAAATGTAACAATTTGATCTCCTCTTTTACAAACCAAGCAATTGGAAACATACAAAAATGTTTCAAAAATTCTTCTACCACCAGACTTGCTCCTGTGGAAATCCTCAACTTTCTCTGATAGATCAATGAAGGTTGATATCAAGTACTTTGAGCCTTAAATAGAATTAAATTTCTAATTGTCTAATTGATCCAACACTTTTTTCGCAAGCCTGAGTAGACTAGAAGCCTATTTTCTTTACAATTTTGATCTTTAATACCTATTCTGAGAACATTCTACCTATTTCACATGTAACAAAGGAAAATTTCTATCTATTTTGTACATTAGTGCTTATCGAGAACTCAAATTGGTAGAAACATCTCTGACTCGAATAGCTCCCAGCTAGAGCGCATGGCTTTATTCTTCATTTATGGTTATGAGACTAAATACAAACTTACGGCCTAAAGAATTTGTTTCAATTTCAGAAACAAACTAGTTCCATTACAAAATTCTAAAATCTGTCGAAAAACTTAAATAAATTGATAGAGACTCATAAAGTATTTGATTTAAATGGATCCTCTTCCACCCGACGCTGTGCGTCAAATAGTCGTCATTCTAGCCATTTGCAATGGGGTTTCTATGCTCGGCTGCTTTTTCAATATATTCACCGCGTATTACCTCAAAACGGTATCTCATGTGCTCGGAAAAGTCGTCGCAATCCTTTCTCTCATGGATTTGATCTTCAGCATCGCGGGACCAATGGCAGCAATACCTCTCGACTCCGGTTTCTACTGCCGAATTGTCAGTCTGCTCGTCGGCTTTGGTCTCAACGGCTCCTTAATCTGGACATGCTGCTTTGCCTTTAGCTTTTTACAAGCTATTAAACAGCAAGACTTGGACCTTCTCTCTCACTATTTTCGCAAATCCATGATAGTTACTGTTACGTTCTCTATTATCCAAGCAATCTATGCCACTGTTGCACCCTTTAAAGAGAATGTGAGCAAGATGTGCATTCACCAAATCAGAGCTAGCAATTTCGACTACGATGCAAATCTCATTGTGTTGCTTCCAATGCTCCTATCGACATTATTCTGCATGGTCTGCTATGTGATTGTGTATCGCAAAATCAAAGAGGCTTCGAATCAGCAAAATCTTAATTTATTGGTTTACCCATTGATCTTGATCATTTGCAGCTTCCCAATAGTCTCGCTCACAATCATAAAGCAATTGTATGGACCAACGGCAGTCACAGACACTCTAATGATAATTGCAAACGCGCTCTGGGGTTTACAAGGATTTTTCAATGCTCTAGCGTACGGACTCTCTTCTGAAGTTATCCGATCATACCGCATGAAATGTTGCAGAAGAGCAAAATCTATAAAAAGTAGCATGGCATCAGATAACTCCTATTCTTCTCCGTTGTTCATAGAGAGCGAAAGAAGTTTCCGGTAGACTGAGTTAATCACTTTACATTAAATTTCATTCGAATCAAACTGCTATGATTGATTGTGTTTTGTTATATATATCCGCCTCTTTAGAGAGAGCTTCGAAAGATATCAATTTAACCAAATAACGGGTAGAGCGCTTTAACTGCACTGTTTTTAAAAGTTCAGTTCATCAACTACACTTTGCACAAAATTTTATCTTAAACTATATGTCGAGGAGTACCTGAGGAGAATCACAGAATGAATGGAAGCGACTTTTCATCATGACATTATTGTCTTTATTGAGATCAATGACAAAACTTCTGATTCTTATTGCTGCCGTTTCTTAATACTAGTTTAATGAAAACATAATGGTGAAAGAAGCCTCAATATTTTACGGCTTCGTGCAACAATTCAACCCAAAATTCTTTTAAAATCGGCATAAAGGCGCAGTTAGTGAGCTCCACCAAATAACGGAATCTTTTTTCTGTTATTATGTGTCGAGATTACAAAGAGAAACTTCGCTCTATCGTTAGTCAAAAAATATTGGTGTTTGTTCATAATCGATCAACGGAGACAAAATAGCAGAAAGCAAAGCTAATGATAAAATATACAGCAAAATAAAATGGAGACGCTGAGGTAAACATGCGTCATACCTACATGTTTCTAAAATTTTTTCTTCGGTAGACATTCATCAGAGGCGAAAAATACTAAGTTTAGAACGATTAATCCTTTTTCACTCTTTTATGAGGTTCAGAGCCACGCAGATCCCCAACCTCCGCTGAATTACTCGAGTTAAATTGTTGACCGTATGAATCATCTAAGACGAAGGGCGGGAAATCCCTCTGAGGCTGGAAACCTGCACCACCATTATAATTGAGGAAATCGCCGATTCCATGAGGCGTCATCATAGGGAACTGTGGAGAGCGGAGTTTGAGCCCATTGGCGGTATCTAACTTCCTCCACATGTTATTCGCGTCGTCGATGTACTGAAAATAATTTTCAAACGAACTCTTTCTATTCTTCGGCGCCGGGAACCCATCCGGGGCATCATTCAGGAACGTATTAGCAGTAAATGGTGGTGAAGAGCCGAAATCTTCTCTGAATGACTGCAATCGAGGAGTAATCATTGCTGGTTTCATGAACTGTTCATTGAGGAAAGTGAAGCCTGGAGAACGCATATCGAAAGCCAGCTCTGGGTTTCCTAAGTTTGCCAGGTTTGGAGATGGCTGGCCGAGTAAATTTGGGGTTCTAAAAATATTTTCGGCGACCTCGTTTTTGGTCTCGTTTATTGGTGGTTTTGGTAGTTGAATTTTGATTTGATTTGAAGGCATAGTCTGCTGTTCTGCGTTTGCTTGAGCGTTTTTCGCTTCTTCTTCTGCATTGGCCTTGGCAGAAGAAAGTTTCATTGCGATTCTCACTTTAGCTGATGATCGGGTGCTTCGAGGCTTATAAACTGTTTTTTCTCTTGTAGTTTTTGATTCTCTAGGTGGACAAAACACAATAAATAAGCTCTAGTTGATAAGATTTTAGCGGCTTACTTCAACGGCACTCTTTGATACTCTTCTTCAGATTCTTCGGTGCCAGCGTGTGACTCTTCAGCCTTAATCTGAAATGAATATATGGTTAATTATCCCATTTTGAGAGTAAAGGCGGGTTACCTTCTGCTTCTCTCTTCTTTCAAGCACTTTCTTGTACTGCTTTACTTTGAAAAAATCTGGATACTTATTCGAGAGTAATTTTGAGAAGTTAGAAAAAGAAGTACGTCATTTGCAGTAAATGATTTCTCGCAATTTGTCCAAGCCTCTTTAAAATACTCTTCTGCATCGTATATCCCATGCGTGGAGTAACGAATGAGGTCTCCGTTTAGATCTTCGAAAGCCAAGAGCATCTTTACGTTGCAAAGCATTGATAGTTCCGCTGCCTTCTTAACAAGCCCATTTTTTCGTTTATTGAATGTGCTCTACGAGAAAAACGATATACGGTTAGAGCTGAAGAGGGAGATGCTGCTGGGATTACATATTTGACCTTCTTGTCGCCAATTGCCTTTATGTTTATCTTTCTTCTGCCCATTTTCTTGTTTATTTTCTGGTTTAATACTTCAATATAAATTGAAAGCAATTTTGCTAAGAAACATAAACATCAAGTACTGGCGACTTCATGAATTAATTTTTATTCGAATTATTAAATATTTATTGAGCTGTCATTGCCTCAACACTATAAAACATGATGGTTTCTCACACTCCGGTTGCACAACATCTCTCATTGTCCTAATCAAAGAATACCTTCCTCAACGGCCTCTGAAATTGCATTAATCAGTTGATAACAAACTGGTGATAAAAGTAGGTAGGTTATGAATTTCGCATATATTTTATTGTCATTAAGTAATTAGATTTCCTAATTCAACCTAACATTAGTCATTCCCAACACAAGGCCCAAGTTACTGCTTAAACTCTAAGTTTGCTCACCGTATCATCAGAATAGAGATCCTGTGAATTTCCAAATGCCCCGTTCCGCCTAGCTTCCCAATAGCCACCTAAATACTCGTAGTATATTTCTTTGGTTGCTGGGCTAATCGTTTCTTTGAACCATTTCGGCTTGTGAGTTTTTCCCATGCTTTCATAATATTTTTGAACAAGTCTCTGCTTCTCTTCAAGTCGAATCTTCTCTCTGTTAGCTGCTTCTATCTTTCCTATCTCGAGCAGTCTTAGATCTGGTCTCAATCGTGTATCCGTCGGCGCAATCTTCTGCAGCATTGAAGGAGTGAGGTGGTTCAACTGCAGCGAAAAACGACTGAAATAATACATCTTCTCGTAGTTTTTCATTGGTTGAGGCCTCTGCCACTGAAATACTTCCTTCTGGGTAGCTGCATCCACCACGCTTATCTTGCTATCCCATTTTCCTTCAATTATATATCTCACTTTCCCATCAGTCCCAACAATGCTTCCATGTAATTTGTATGCTCCTCGGTTAGTCCATCCACGTTTATTCAGATGTAAAGCAGCGGTTTCCCCTGTTTTCTCATTCCTGAATATCATATCGCCGTGATTTTCGACATATCTCTTCCCAATAAACAAATTATGCACAGTTAAAATCGCCCTTTGATAGACTATTCGGTCCTTATTGCGAGGCAATACTACATGAATATGCGACTTTGGGCGCAGATCCAACGAATTTACACCTATTGTCATTGAGTCATGATATCCAGCCCAAATCTTGAACGCAGGTCCCTCTGCATAAGAAGCACTAATCGGCGGATGATGGGATATCTGCTCAGAGATGAATTGAAAGCTCCCGTCAGGGGAAAGGAATTCGAAAGTCTCGCCAAGCAGTGGATTGAAAGGTTTCCTGGTTCGATTTATTGTATTAGCATAGGAACTAACAGCAAAAACGCAGACGTACGCCAACCTCAGGCATGAATCTTGAAGCTGATTGGCTTTAACAAGTATGTCATAATGTTCTAAAGACTCGCAGAGCTTTTGAAGCAGCCCTAGAGGCTCGTTGATCCAAACCGGAAGAGAAATCCTTGGATTGTGTTGGCGTATAAACGTTCGGATGAGTTCGAAAAGCCTTTTGAATGAAGAGTTTGTGTTTGGATCTTGGAGATAAGGCAGTGCCTCGCGCTCTATTTCTTCTACCAATTTGACACCTTTGAAAGCTTGATTATTCTCTAATAATTTCGAGATGAGGGGATGGAGGACCCTCTGTGGTGAATCAGTAGCTGAGTGGAGTTGAAGAATAAAACTATCTTTTTTCTGTTTTGTGTCAGCGACTAATTCGCTTGTTTGGTGGTTAAGACTCAAGTTATAGTCTTCAAGCTCATTAAAAGTATTTGGATATTCTCCTTGGCTATAGACCCTCAAGAAAAGTTCCTTCGACTCAATTGGTCTTCTGCTGCCCGCTCTTGCTTCTAACTCTCTTTTCTCGGCCTCTTTATCCTCCTCCTCATAGAAACTATAAAAAGGAGTTTCATCAGCACCAACGTCATAATTTTGCGGCTCTGTGGGATTAAAAGTCTGCTTATTTCCAAATGATTCCACTAAGTTTCTCTTAACATCTTGGGCCTCATGCTTCTTTTGCACGCTAGTAGGGCAATTATCCCTTTCAGGGGACTCTATGTATTGCATCTCAGTCATTAGAGCAGAGAAGCGGCTGCTTTCTCTTTCGAAGTCTTGCACGCATTCGGAAACAGTCTCCTCAAGTTCTCTGCTAAGATCCACTAATTTTGACACTAAGTGGGCCATCTCAGGGTTCTTTTTCATTTCGGGTTCAAGAGCCTTCGCAGTTTGATCTAAACTAGCTTGCTTCGTGCGTAACGCGGCTATTTTTCTATCGAAATCTGAAATATGGAGATCATTTTGAGACTTATTGATTGGCGTACTGCTGCGGAAAAAGTTGGTTTCGGTCGCAGGCTGAGTATTCATCTGATGACTCTGAGAATCAAGCTCTTTCTTCGTTTTGTTAAGAGCCTCGAGCCATTTTTCCTTTATCGAGTAGGTAGAGGCTTTGAAATGGAGCTCTTTGGTTCCAGAGTTTATTATAATTCGGAGGTCATCCTCTGGAATGCAGTGGATCTCGGCTATCTTGAGAGACACGCGGCCAACCTCTTCTTTGCCTTTATCTTTAAGGACTGTGAGAATGTCTTCTTTCAAAACTACGTAGTGTGGGTCCCATCCTATGAGGATACCGACCCAGAGACTTAAATAACCTTCCATAAGCTTCGGTTAAAAGGTTGCTGCGCTACTGGTTTTCGGTGATTATCATTATTGATTAAATGACATGCAATAAAATTATTTGATAATCGATTTTACTAATCGGAATATTTCCGAAGATTTTCGATCGTATTCGTGAACCTTCCATGGTACAATGATGGTACGAAAATTTTTATTTTGGATAAGCCTTTCTGTAAAAGATACTTTTCTTTGGTCGCAAGATTACTGGCATGGCTGGTTTGATGTGGTTTGCTTGATTAAAGGAAGGAAGGAAAAAATTATTTCATGTTTTGTTAGACAAAATCGCTTATGTAATTCAGATGATGATTTAGATTTCCTTCAGTTGTCAGGCGACTCAGAAATGGATAAAGGAAATTTAGTTCCATCTAGATGATCGTTGTCTATTTCCCTTTCTTCAAGATCACCTGTTCGTTGGTTCTGTGTTATTGATATCAATATTAAGATGAAAGCTGTAGAGCAGCTAGCTGCCTTGCTATAAAGCTCTTAAAATGAAATGATAAGTGGATCCTAATTGAAAATTTATTGGGAAAACTACTAGTAAGATTCGAGGTTTGCTCTTGATAAATATATTTGTGTTAAGATGAGCAGTTGCTCAATGAATATGAATATAATGAGAAGACCAAGTTCAAGAAGATTGCAGTTTTTTCTGTCTTCAAAAAATTAACAACCGATGTTATCTAGCATCTCACTACATGATACTCAACTTGCTAAGTAAGCTGCAAATTCCAAAAGATCTCACTTGAACTGTTTCCAAAACTTGTTTGGAAGAGATTTTGCATTCGATGTATCTACAGCCTTTGCGTGAAATATTCAATCTATATTCGTAAATTCTTCTCCAAGAAAAATCCACCTTAATTCTACCACTCAAATACCGCTTTTTTCGCGTACATCATCATAGGTAGTTTACTAGCATACTATAATTGTGCTCATATAAGCGTCAAATTTCAACAGAACAGTGATTCTTCAAGAACTAATATTATCGCAAACGGAAACAGCTACTTGACAAAGAGCCGCAACCCAAAATAGTATGTCTTTCGAACAGAGAACTTCACTTCTATACTGAAGGTTTCTAGTATCGTAGTATTATTATTGCTTGCAGTATTCGAAATAATCATCTGATTAAAATTTCGCAAAAATAAATCAGTGTCAATATGCTACCTTTCGAAGACCTCCATCTCTCCAGTCGCAGCTTACAAACTATCGATACCAAACAAATCATCCCTCACCCAAACGTTGAATTCTTAACTTGTCCCGTCTGTTACAACATTTTTGATGAGCCAATCACATTAAGCTGCGGACACACTTTCTGTCGAGGCTGTATGCTAAAATGCGTGCAGTGTGCCATCTGTAAAAGTCATTTATTCCATGAGAAGAGAAGATCATTACAAAAGAGCACCCTCATCTGCAGCATGATCGACGAACTTCCAGTCAAATGTCCCAGTGTCGTCTATGATGACCCGCCTCTCTGCCTAAAAGAGATGAAAGTGAAGGATCTTGAATCCCACATCAAAGTCTGCCCTCGCATCCACGTTTACTGCGACTGTGGAATCCCTTTACCAAGGGAAAACTTTCTTCTGGCTACCACTGTCTGCGGATGCGAGTATGAGGAATGTCCCTTGTGTTTCGTTGCCTTGCAAACGAGATTGCTAAATTCCCATATCCAAGCCTGCCAAGAAGAGCTGGTTATCTGTGAGACCTGCAAAGGGTCGTACAAGCGAAAAAACAAAGAAAGGCATGACAAAAACTTTTGTTTCAAAGAATGTCCTTTTCAAAAGCTTGGCTGTCCAGGGAAGAAGATCATTTCAAGCGAGTTCGAGCAGCATATGTCTCAAGCCTACTACGAACACTTTTTCCTAACTGTAAGGAACCAAAACCCTGAAGTTTTTAATCAGATCAAAGAAAGCGCAAAAAAACTTCAAAACGGAGAGGATGTGTCGAATACGAATGAAGTTGAAGATCCGAAAACACGTAAGTTTGGAAGAAATGAAATATGTTTAATGAGTTTTCCTAGAGAATAAAATTATAAATGTTTTCTTCCAGCTTGGAGAAAAGACGTTGAAGAAGTCCATCGCGCAGGGTATGCTTGTTGAAGAGGTGCTGCAAGAGGTCCTTGAGAGCTTTCAGATTAACTTATCTGGAGGAAACGTATTTTTGAAGCGCGCGAACTCGCTGGCAATATTAAAAAATAAAGGAACTTTTAAAGAACAAGAAGTGTATGATTACGAAACTCTTGAATTAAAGGTGGGTCCTAAAAAGCCTGCCTTAGTGAACTCGCCAACGCATATCGAGAACCATGAACGTCTAAATAAGCGCCCTGTAAATTGAGTCAATTTATTAGAATTCATTGAAGCACTTTTTCTTTATTTAGTTTCAACACAGTTGTCTATTTACTTATTATCCGTGAATTTCGTTCATAACATTATGAACTTGCACTACTTTCCGATAATAAAGGTTCTCTGATTGCATTGAAGTTTTTGTAACCCTCAAAGTGGAAGAATTCAAAACCCGAAAATGTTGCGAAAAATCGCTTTTCGGTTTGAGATTATGAAAAATTTTGTATTCTAGCTAAGCAAATAAAATTGAGACTGAGGATTAGATATGCTCACCAAACGAGATCAAACTGTTGGAAAACATTGCAAACTGGAGCTGTTATCTCAGGTTTTCAGAGACCTGCAAAAGGAGTTTCATCTCGAAGCTTTCGCCGTGAAAACCTTCCTTTCAGAAGGAAAAATCGAGACTTCATTCATTCTTTTTGAAGTTGAAGGGTATGCCAAACTCCTTACTAGCCTCAGTATTCAAGAAAAATCAAATCAGATCTTCATTCAAATGGTTACTTACTTCTGCCATCCTGATTTAACACCTATCAGACCCCAACATTACCACTTTTCGTTCCTTTTAGCCAGAGCTCTGCTAAAAATCAACAGTGTTCTTAGAATCGGCTACTTTGCGCTTGACCGAGCCTCTTTAACAATATCATTCAAAGCAAACTCCAATTCTTTTATAAGCCATGGCAGCACTTCACAATACCAAATATTTTCTCTGCTCAGAACACAATTCATCGCAGCTCACAAGACAATCAGCGAATACATCTATAAAATACTATTTTTACTCAATATTTTCTCCAGAAAGGACATTCTCTACCTCCCTGAACTCCTTGAACGTGCCAACAAGACCCAACCACTACTATACACTCCTATCACTATCAATCCAGCGATTTTGGAGAGACTCGATAGCATAAAGCAGGATCTACTCAAATGTCGGCAAAACCCAACAGTTTGGAGCAGCCGAGAAGAAAAATATCTATCAAAACCAATTTTCAAAGAAGAATATCAGACTCCTATTGTTACGAAAATCAGAATTCTGAAATACGAGCCTGCAGACAAAATATTTCTTGCATCGGGCGGATTCGGCAGTATTTACACCACAAGTATTGACTACTTAATCGAAGGAGCGAAGCTCTCAAAAAAGGTAGTCATTAAAGAACCAAAGCTCAATGTTGATGTCGGTGAACGGGAGAGGTCTAAGAACGAGATGAGGGTCCTTGATCATTTTTATTTCAGGAAGTCTACTTGCCCGCATATCGCGAGATTCTTTAAGGTCGACGACGACGTAAAAGCTCATTTCACGATCGGCAAAGAGGCCATAATTATGAAGTATTACCCGAGGGTATTGAGCCAAATGCAAAATAAAAAAGTGTCCGCGAGTCTCCATACGAAACTTTGGCTGCTTCTACAAATAGCTTACGCACTTCAATTCCTTGCGAGTGAAGGCGTCTATCATTTGGACGTGAAAGACTCTAATATACTCATACAGAAGAATATGTCGATCCGTTTAACAGATTTCGGTGAATCGTATGTCAGGGATATCGATACGAGGGTGGGTATCACCCAGATTGATTACAATAAGATTTTTAAACCTGGAAGGACTCTTCCGTACGCTGCACCTGAGTTAGAAAAATCGCCTTTTGATGCAAAGAGTTTAAACGAAAGGTCTGATATATTTTCATTTGGGATGATGATGGGAAACTATCTATTCGAAACGATGTTTGTGGAATATAAGAGATCGAATAAGAAAAATCTGACGCTGAAGTATCAGAATTTGACGTATAAGACGAAGGTTACTAGCGAAAATGTGGTGAGGTTTGGACCAAAGCAGCTGATGAAATTGCTGAGGAGCCTTGCATTACAGTGTATCCATCCAGATCCAAGTCAGCGGCCAACATATGAGTGGATAGTAATAATTTTGAAGAAATCTATTGACTATTTGAATGACTTGTCTGAGGGATGCTTTCAATTTTGTTAAACTGGATTTGCTGATCTAGTGTATGTATGTAAAATGTTGAGAGTTGTTACCTTATTTATTAGTCCATCATGTTTCTTTTGAAGACTTCTGTTCAAATGTTACAATGTGAATATTCTCTTAGTCTGTAATATCTAACTGCAGCGGACGTTGGAGCAAAGTCATTCTCGTCCTTCAACCGGGGAATTTTGATTCTTCAGGATAAGTATTACAGGTGTTGTTTTCATTAGTTTTAATAATATGAAACTTGAAAACGGTGATTTGTAGTGTAGCTTGATTAAATTTTTTGTGTATTTTATCCCTACTATTTGATTCAGTATTTAATTAGTATTCATCTTCAATAAAATTAACTCTTCAAGGACAAGCTTGTGATCAAAATAGCAAATAATGGCAACGGCTGACTACAATAGCGACAAATACCTCTTCGATTACCCAACTCCAGAGGTAATCTTATCGAATAATTAATTCAAAAGCGCATTCTGTAAATCATTATAGGAAGTTATCTCATTGATAAAGAAACCAGCCTTCAAACGAAGCGTGAGAGAAGTGGCGCTCCTGATCAACTATATCCAAAGAGCTAACCTCATGATATTTCAAACTGAAACGGGCAGCAACTCCAACGTTCGTGATCTCATCGCAAGAGCTCTGCCATTCTTCCAACTCGTGAAAAAGGATGCTGGGACTGCACTCTTCCATCTAGGTAACCCTCCGATATTTCTTATTCTGAAGTTTCATCGCTCTCGCTAGATCAATACCTTGATACACTTTACATCCTGGTTCAAGGATCCGCCAAAGGATTCAATGTACAAAACGGAGTTGCTGCAGATTCAGAAAGCAACAAACCCACATCTCAGCTTGATTTTTCATCTCCTCCCGCACTCTATAAAGGTTCCCAAAAAAAGACAATGAAAATGCAGTCGCAATTCAGCTTCGTACGCCATTATTTTCATCATTCCATAACGAAACGTTAAACTTATAGGAGGAAGGTTCTTCACCAAGACAACCTAATAAAATGCTAACTATAGAAACTAATCGGATATGGAGCGATACAAGCCAGCAACAGCCTAATACACCATCAGCTTTTGGCAACGGAGGCAATTTGTTCCTGAAGAATAGCTCATTTAGCACGAACTCGGCCTTTTATTTAAACTTCGCTCCGCAGGAATCTTTCGAAGAAAAAACTTTCGGCAGTTTTTCAGAGAGAAAACATCAATATTTTTCTGGGAATACATTGAAAGTGAAGCAGGTCGCTAATTATGCAAACGGCGCGATCATTGGCGAAAAGGATTTCCTATCAGAAAGCGGAATAGCTTCGACTGCTGTGATTACATATGAAGAATGCTATCTGCTCACCCTGAAACGCAGAGATTATGATTTATTGTTCGCTGATGAAATAAATCGGATGAAAGACAAGATCAACTTCCTCGAGAAGGTTTTTCCGCAGTTCTCTCGCGCGCAGCTTGCTATGGTGTCGTATTTTTTCGAAAAAATGTTCTGTCGCAACGAGCAGGTGATTTACAAGCAAGATCAGAAAGCAGATGCTGTTTATCTTGTCCAGAAGGGAGAAATCCAGGTAAATTCATATGGTTTTGCACCCTCGTTGCTTATTTATACAACTACTAGCTCTATCGATCTATCCATGTAGAAGGGGAAGCAAAGATTGATAAAGCTTTAATTAAAGGCAACAAAACAATCTATAAGGTACCTCCTACTTCCAATGCCTTCGATACTCATGTAAAATTATGATCTATTCCATTAGGCTGCTGCATTATATGAAGGAGAATTATTTGGAGAAGATCTATTCTCGAAGAAAAAAATACATTTGTATTCCGCTAAAGTCACAAATATAGGCACGATTCTTTATCGAGTGGAGGAACAAGTATTTCGAGAATGAGCTCATATAATTACTCACTTAATTACTATTAGAACGTGGAAAGAATGAGAAATTTATTCAATGAATTTTATGTATGCTTCCGAAAGATGCTGAGAATCAAAGCGATCGCTCGTGAAGACGGATTTAAGGAGTATTGCCAAGAACACAACCTTTTCGAAGACTATGGTGCTTTTTTCATGGCAATGAGAGAGCAGCAAAACGTGGCTCAGGAAATGCCTATAACTCTCCACATAAGTAGTGGTGCCTCCAAGGATACCGAGAATCTGCTCGGGTATATTAGCCTTCCGAAAAAACAGTATCTACCGAAAATAAGCATGGCTAAATATGCGAGGGAGAATGCCACTAGCTTTTCAGATTATCTGAAAAAAGACAAGCAGTTTATGGTGAAATTGAGGCACCTTGCAAAAGGAGACTACAGATTTTTAACTGAAGAGTCATCACCGAAGCATTTCCAGACAGAACCAAGTTCAGAATTCGGAGAATATGCTAAAATAGCGACAACAACGAGACCAAGACCAACAGCTAAAAATTTATCAAATGTCATGAGACAAGGAAATGATAATGAGAAAGCAGAGAAGGAAAGCCCATCAGCGAATGAGCAAGGAAAGTACAAGATGAGGCCGTTTATGAAAAATGTAGCGAAACTTTCTCTGAACATGAAAAGCTTCACGGGTGAAGAGAGTCCAAGTTGGCTACATGTTGAAACTCCGCAGCATAAAGATGTGCAAAGCGTGAGGTCTAGGGAAAGCGTTAAAACATTTACCCCTTCACATTTCAGCAAGCCTAGCAAATTGAGCAAAATTAACGATTTGAAAAACTCGAATCAGCCTGAGATAACATATTTTTCACCTCTTTCAGGGAGGTTTATACCTCGGAAAAAATCGAATCCCAATTTGATCTTTCAAAAGGCTAGCTATCCTTCGTCGCGCTCGGCAAGTAACCCGAATATTTTGGTTAACTTCATCCATGGTCCTTGAAGCAGTGGAAAAAAGTGAAGTATAGTGTTATCTTCACCTATCTTATGAAAGGGAGGAAGATATTGGAGCTGTATCTCTATCTATTTATTTTTAATAAAATTAGAAATGAGAAAGTTGTGAAAATATTGGTTGTATTTTCATTTTCATATCTCAAAGTTTCTTTTCATAAATTGTGTTAATACAAGTAATTATTGTTGAAAAAAATTGATAAGCCAACTTCATCTATCGAGATCAAAAGCTCGAGTTCTATCATTCTTATTCTCATTTAATTCTCAGAAGCCTCCATAAGAACGCTAAAATACATGCAGAAACCCAATCGTTGGCCTCTGCTGGAAAAAAAAAAAGAGAGTTAAAGATTATACCATTAATAGAATAAATAATTCGTAGATAAACGATTCAAGAGCAAATGAAAACTAAGACCACCTTAGTTTTGTTTTTCTTTTTGCAGGCTTTCAGCCTGATGCCATGCATCGCTGCTGAATGGCGTTGTCCTGAAAACACCTACCTTTGTACATCCTCAATCAATCTATGCTGCCCATCTCCTAAATGTGATCCCAATCCACTGTCATTTACATGCCCCAATGACGACCCACATCTGTCACCTCTTCTCGGTGGAGCTTCCAACAACATCCAAGCCGTGAATGACGCTCCTCTCACCGCAGACAACTTCCATTCTGTGCTTAAATCGAACGTTGTCGACAATATTCGAATTCACAACCTCCAGCAATGCCTTCAATCAGCCTTGAACCTAAGCGACGAGCTCCCAGCACTTCTCACTTCCTTCCAACAGAACCCCGTTAGGAGCGTCCCCGCCCTTTTTGTTGAATTATCAAAAGTTTCCACTTTAAATATTCACCATCCTGATTGCAGAGACTCGATCTTTGATATTCTAGCCTTGAAGCGTCTTTTCGAAAAGCCAGAGCTATCCCGTCCACACCTCCTCTCAGCTCAGAGATCGAACTATCTTCTCAACCAGATCTCTAACCTCAAGCTCAACTATTTCAACACTGCCAAAGCTTACGGCTCAGTTATTGGTGATGCATTCAAAGAGTATTTGAAAACCACTCAGAATGAACCTGTTATAACCCAAGAATATGTTGACTACCTCAACACCGTCCAAACCTCTTGGGTAGCGAAGCTTAACCCTCGTGTCGAAAACCTGACACGCCAAGGCCTCAAGAACCTCGTTGGATGGGGTTCCTTGACTCAATCGACCAATAAGTCCTCAAAGACTCCGCTTTTGACTCGTGCCTCGTCTTCTTTCCCTGCAAACTTCAGAGTAAATGAACAATGGCCGAACTGCGAGTCACCAATCTACAATCAAGAGCATTGCGATGGCTGCTGGGCATTCTCCGCGGCTGGAATCCTTTCGGATCGTCTCTGCATCGCCTCAGGCGGAAAAGTGAAAGTTCCTTTATCTGCGCAATATGTTATAGATTGTGACTCGCGAGGAGGTAACTGCGGAGGTGGTTCTATGGAAGCTGCTTGGTGGTTCCTTGGATTTATTGGAACAACAACAGAGGCGTGTATCCCATTCAAGTCTCAAGATGGAACTTACCGGCCTTGCGGTGGCGATAGAGTGTGTGTCAACGGAGAGAATAAACCTCTGTATTATGCCGTTGAAGATAAGACCGTGGCTCTGAATTCAAAGGAATTAATGAAGCAAGAGTTGATGGAGAATGGATCGATCCAGAGCGGATTTCAGATTTATGATGACTTTATGGTTTATTCTAGTGGAATTTATGTCCCCGTTAGCACGAAAAAGCCTCTTGGAGCGCATGCTGTAAGAATAGTTGGATGGGGCACTACAAATGGTACTGAGTACTGGATAGTGGCAAATTCATTTGGAACGAAATGGGGAATGGAAGGCTACTGCAATTTCAAAATGGACCAGCTTGATATCGAGAAAGTTGGCATGGTCGGATACGCTGATCCAGATAGAACAGAAGAAAGCCAGATGACTTCATTTTTGGCTAACCCATTCGAATTTGAAATGTTGATGTCATAGGCTAGTCAGCTCGTAATTTGAAAAAGATTGACATTCATGTTAGAAATTTAAAATTCATCATCATTGCTGCATCTATAAAGAAACTTTCTTCTTCAAACAATCAAATATCTAATGAAAATGCCGTGGTAACCTAAATTTGTAAATTCTTGAAATTTATTCAATTGTGTATTGAACATCTCGCAATTGAATCTACAAAAGCACGGGGTATTTTTTTGTTTTCAATGATCGCATAGATTATCATTTAATCGCAAGTTTACTTCACGAATAAATAAAGCAATATATACTCGAAAATCTTGAGGAAAAAATGATATATTATAGAAAATTAATAGCTATAAAAATCGAAAGCATGCCACTCATTATTGAAAGTAGAAAAATCTATTTAACATTCGTAGTATTTATGAATATCTCACAAAATAAGTCTTATAAAAAGATTGTGGGGATAGAAAGATTAAGCAACCCTTTCATTCCCTCATTTGGTGAATCATACTTTCCGTTATGTACATTAAGTCTTAAAAGCACTAGAATCGTTGCATTGGTATATCTCGTGACGAATTTCCATAAATTTGAGTCAGAACATCAGTCTTTAACAAAGAAGATGGCGGTAGAGTGCTACTTAGTTTCGCGGGAGTTGTAACTTTCATTACGACACGCGTTTTCGACTGATTTTCAGCTCTCGTATCACGATGCATAGATTTAGTCTGTTTCGAACCAGGATCGCGGGCCAGCGTACCATCAACCTTATAGTATAAGACTTTGCTTATCTTATCCAGAATCAGGTCGTTTTGAGCCATTAGCTTTTTGTTGTGCACCAACGATTTTTCGTCCTTCTTAGGTTGTTCATTCTCTAAATTTTCATTTATTAAGAGCACAAGCAGCTCTCATTTTACCTCTCTTCTCATGAGTTTTGGAATTCTTTTCTGATGTCAGAATGGCTATTTCTTCTGCTGAATGGTCCACATGTTGAGGAATGTTACTCTGCGCGGAACGATATTCGAGGTGGAACTTTGAAATTGGTCTAACTTCATCCAACTAGATGATAATCTCCGTATGAAGAAATCGATTAGTTTGAATTTCATACTGAATGTAAGTGTTCCAGAAATGGTATCAACTTGAGGAGTTCGCAATCATTGCGGTTATTATAGAAATCTCTAATCAATAATCCATTTTCTGGCTGCAAAATGAAAGATTCTTCCATATTCTAAAACAACTATTTAGAAACGCAATCTATCAATTGTTTTACATCAACAAAAATCACATGTTTCAGGTCTCGACCGATC
>ENA-UOUE01000411-UOUE01000411.1-compost-metagenome-genome-assembly--contig:-NODE-411-length-34823-cov-6.816382_pt1 | contig 34823 bp, 26 predicted proteins | sample MGYA00238146_ERZ747223 | MGnify/ENA primary metagenome ERZ747223 (study PRJEB28781, sample SAMN06268865) | compost metagenome | isolation source: single cell | place: USA: California, Emeryville, Joint...
TTGTGATCTTGCCTAGGAGACACACCTTCCAGCGATGGGATAGTATTTTCTTGGAATCCTTCTTTATGCTCTTCGACTGGATGAACCTCGGAGTCTTGGAAGCTAATTGTCCTTTTTGGAACTTTCAGCTGCGGTAAATAACCTGGACTATGTTCATCGACCATAATTGAGCTTTTGCTATCATCTCTACGCCCAGATAAGGTGGCTGAATCTTTCATTTCTTGAATAATTCTATGATAATATATTGTGATGTTAATTTGTGAGGATTTATTATATAGAAATTACTTCGCGTATTTTTCCCGAATTTCATTCGAATTCTGGATGATGGTTTCTAGAGTTTGCAATTTCTGAGCCAGCTTCTCCGCAAATGATTTGTCATCAATCTGTTTCCCTCCTCGCGGAGAATCTGGTTCTGATGATACTTTCTCGAGTTGAAGAGTTTGCACTCCTTCTTGTTTTCCCAGAATGATCAGCTTTTTCAGTTTTTTATCAAGCTTCGTAATAACAGATGACCAAGTTTTGGCTTGAGCTAAAATTTCAGCTTCTTTAGCCTTCACTTGATCTTTTAGACTCTGTATCTGCTCCTGCATTTCGATCTCTTGATTAGATTTTTTATTTTTGCTAGTCCAACGTATCGGTATTTCGGGCTCAGCAAAAACATAGTCGCTGAGGAAAAGATGGTATATCATGGCATCTTTGATAAAAATTGTATTATTAACTAATGCCTTTGTACTTGGGTCTGCCTTTAGTACCTCTTTGAGTTGTTCCTCTTTAATGGGAGTTAGTACGGTTCTTACTCGAAGAGCTTGATCAAACACTTTCTTCATCGCTTTTTGTTCCTCCGAGTATTTGGAGATGGTCTTTTGAAGGTTCTCGATCTCAACACGCTTCTTATCGAGTTCGTTATTTGTTGCAAGAACCTCCATACGAAGATGGTCCAGAGTAGCTTCGTCTTTCTTTTGAGGACTTGATTTTTTCTTCGATGCTAACGAGGCGTTCTCCTCGAGAGTTTCAACAAGTATTCTTTTTATCTCAAGGAATATATTCCTAGCATCTTCAGCTTCCTTCCTTGTCAGATTAACCTTTTTGAAACGGGCTGCTTCGTGAACCAAAGACATTAGGTGCTCCTTAAGCGATTCTTCTATTGCTTCAAATCGACGTTCTACCTCAAGGACGGCTTTCTCGTGCTTCTGTTTCAAATCTTCGATTTGATCATTTGTTTTTTCCATGCGCACTTTAAGGGACTGTTTCAAAAGTTCAATGGTGTTATTTTTATTCTCAAGCTCATTTGTGAGTTTTTGGAAATACTCCTTATATTTCCTAATCTTAAACTCTTGAGAAATGACTCTTGATCCTAAGTCAGATTTACTCGATTGACTTCTTCCATCTTTTCGCTGTGGAGACTGCCCAGTTTCCATTTTTTCGCTGACGACAGACTCTCCTCCAAATGATTCATTCTGGTTTTCTTCGAAACGTCTCGTAACGATTTCTGCTTCAGAACCAAGCTTTAATCGTTTGGTTGTGGGCCGCGAAGAGTCACTTCCGATGAACTCATCTCTAGAATTTCTATCTTGTATCCTTTCCTTTAACGACTCTACTATTTGCTGTTTCTCTCTTTCCTTGTTTTCATTGAGAATCATCTTTAGCTGTTGAACTAACTCATTGTTTTGCTGTAATCCGGGGCCAAGAGACGGATTCTCTGTTAAATGTCTATACAAACTTCGGCATTGCTCAACGTTATCTATTAAGTCTTTGTTTAATTCAGCTAATCTCTCTTCGATGTCCTTTTTGTTTGACTCCAGACTGCCTTTCTGCAGGATAAGACCTACCAACCCTCTATCTTCAGCTATTTTTGCAAAATAGCCTTCTGAGTCCCATGGATAATCTTTGAAAACTGGAGTTTCTTCCCCTTGTGTATTTTGGGTCTGAATGCTGTTTAACCTGAGCTCTCGCGTCGCAGACTCTTTCATTTTATCTGATGATTGAGAATTTGATAGTTGGATAGATTCAGAGGGCTTTTGTGTTGCCTGAATCTGAGTCACTGGAATATGAGTATTGCTCTGCTTCAAGTGCATAATCTCTTTGCTCAGTTTCTTAATGGTTGCTTCATGCTCTTTGACAATGGCCTCAAGTTCGGTAATTTGTTGAGTGTAAGATTCTTTTTCTTTTAAGGAACCCTTCACTTCGCTCTCCCTGAACTTTGTGGACAACCTCTCATTTTCTTCTCTTAATTGTTCAAAATTTGACCCGAGGTCAAAATTTTGTTTCTTCAGCTTCTCTATTTCAATTGAAAGAGCAGCATTATTGGATTCTAATGCTGTATTCAATTCCAAAGCGCTCTCATACTTTTCCTTGAGACTATCGTTGTGAAGCTTGTATTTAAGAACTAAATTCTGAATTTCTTCAATATTTGAGTGCTCTTGTTTTGTTCCTGCTGCATTTGTTTTCTCGCAACGAGGAGAATTCTCCTTTTTCAATTGCTCTAAATTCTGAGTCAATTTCTCGATTTGCTCTGCCAGTTCAATAATCTTAGCATTCTTTTGTTGAATAATTTCTCTGCTGTTCTGCTGATCGCTGGTGGAAATCTGAAGTAACTGAGAGTTCTGCTCAGTGAGTTGCTCTGTCTGCTTTTGCAGCTTATTCATCATAACCTTTGCCTCACTAAGATTAAGCTCAAGACTCGCTCTCTCTTTCTCAAATTGAGATCTCAATTTTTCAATTTCTCTGAGATGACGCTCTTTTTCGTTCGCTAATAGTACACTCTCTTTATCTTCTCTCAACGATTTGCTTTGCTCCTTTGATCCATCAGATTTATTTTTTGTCTCTTGTGATCGAAGTTTATTCAGCTCAGCTTCCAATGTTATCATATTTCTAGCAGTCTCGTCACTTAATTCCTTGCATTTAAGCAATTCTTCCCTGAATTTATTTTCTGCATCTAGCCTTTTGGTTTTTTCCTCTTGCAACTCGTGTTCCTGCTTATTGCAGAGATGTTCTAATTCTTGGATTTTTTTGTTCTTCATAGCACTTTCTTTTTGATATTTTTCTTTTTCTTGGATAAGTCCTTGTTTCTCTAGTCCCATTGAATGCATCAAATCATTTAACTTCTCTGTGTTCTCAGAATTTGTGAGCTTCAGTGCTTGATTTTGAGCTTTCAGTGCGGCAATTTCGGAACGCAAAGCAACGTTCTTCTCGTTTAATTCAGCAATATTTTGCTCTAACTCCTTAATAAGGTCCGCTCGTTGGCTTGAAACGATCAGGTTCTCTTGCTTCTGTCTTTCATATTCCAAGCATTTAGTTTTCAACAACTTACATTCAGTTTCGAGTTCCAAACTTCGTGAATCTGCAAGTTCAATATTTATCTGAAGCTCATTCAATTTGGACTTTAATTTTTCAGTTGATTTTTCTTCCCTCGCCCTTTCGGTAGAAAGTTTCAATGTTTGATCACTTAATGATTCCTGCAAGGATTCAACTTTAACTGCGAGCTCACCGTTTGCATTTTGCAGCTCAACTATCTGAGATTTCAATATTTTTTCTCTCTGTTGAGTTAGTTCTCTCTGCTTTTCAAGTGCTTGCTGCAGCTCCTGGACTTCCACTCGAAGAGAATTCGCCAGCTCATCCTTTTTTTGTGTTAGCAATTTGGCGGTAGTGTTCACCGATTCATAGGTCTCTTTATTCTTAAGCATGAAATGTTCGTTTTCAGCCTTCACTTGCTCTAGGATATTTGCCAGTTCAGCTTTCTCCGCCGATAAAGTTGTAACCTGCCTATTCAATTCTGACGCGGCACTCTTGAGATCCAAATTTAATTCTTCGAGCGCAATGATCTCATTCGTCTTTGCATCTAAAATTGTATTCGATTCTTTTCTTAGTTCTTCATAGGCTCTCTCAAGCTCCATATAATCTCTCGTGGTTCGTTCCAACCTGTCCATAACCATCTTTAGTTGATTTTCTAGATTCCTTTCTTGGCGTTGAGAAGTAGTGAAGCCGTTTACAGCAGCCCCTTGCGCTTCCTTCTCTTTGTGGTTTATTAGGTTACTGTTGGGTGCTGCAATTTCAATTGGAATTTTATGTAAGTTAATTTGAGCTACAACATTCTCTGCATTGGAAAGAGATTTTTGCATGGATCTAGTTGCTTTGCGTTTTTTTGGATGCTCCTGAGTTTCAAGTGAGTAGGCATTAATATCCTTCGATTTTGCAGAAGCTTTTTTCGGAGGACTTCTTCTTCGTGTTGATTTCTTATGCTTTAGAATTTCTTCCAGAGGATTCACTTTTGAGACTGATCGTCTGTTTGAATCTAATGAGAGTAGTCCCGATCGCAACAGAGATAGCTCTTCAAGGATTTTCTCTTTTTCTTTGGCTTTCTTTTTGAGTTCATTTTGAGTTACTTTTAGTTTCAATTGCAAATTGATATCATGTTCACGATCATGATCACTTTCTTTTCCATCAGAATTTCGACTAGTCGAAAGAAGGATTTCATCTGCGGCCAGTAAGTTTAATGCTCGTTGATGTAGCTCATTGTCATGCCCGTGGTCGCTACTTTTTTGCACATGCAGATTCAAAACGGGCTCTTCTCGAGATAACACTGAACCTAAGTTATCACTGACAAGTTCTGTTTGATCTTTTGCTGAGTCTAATTGATTTGTAGGAGTTGAGAAAAATTCTTGAGCAGACACTAATACAAGCTTTAGGCTAATATGATGGATGGAGGACTTACTCTGATTTATCGGTTTTCCTAATCTAGGGAGGTCAATAGGAAGGTTTGTGCTTAGTGTATGCAGCCCCTTGCTGCTGATTTCAGGCTTAGATGATAATTGCCCTGGTGAGTGGGTTTTCTAGGTAGGTCAGATTATACCCTTGCTGCAAATAAAGAACTCGGACTACTTCAAGATTAACACCTTCAAGGACAAGTGTGTGACTTTTTTGTCTGTTTCCTGTTGTTGGAGCCATCTCCAAACTCATATCTTGAAATTGCGTTTGGGAATTGTACAGTGACTGATTATAAGTATCCCTTGGATAGAATCCGGAAGTTTGCGGGGACACCTGTTGCAACCAAGTATTTCGAGGCTGGCTTATCGGTTCAGCGGATTGGGTCCTCTTTGCGCCCCAGTTCGAAGATGTCGATCTAACAAACTCAGATGAGGGAAATGATTCCTCAATACAAATTATACCGAAGGCTGGGCTCATTGGTTGCCTTCCTACTTTTACGTTGCCATTGCAGCTCAAACGCCAAAGTTTCATATAAACTTCTAAGTTTGGTGGTGCTGCTTGAAATTCTCTGAATCATACCTTCAACTGTCCTTTCTTGGGATTTTGCGTTCCTCGTTGCATCATCGACTAGAATATTCAAGGATTTGCAGTTTTTCAACAGTTCATCTTGATAATAGTTGATGTTTTGCGTGCTCTTTGAAACTATAGGGGAAAAAATGAATCATTTTTGGGTAACTTCGATTACGCTTGATCTTATTAGTAATTGAGATAACTTGGCTCTTGATCTAATAAAGAAATTGAATTAGATATAAATGACCAACTTTCAAAAACCTGGTCTAGTAAGTCCATTTCTGCTGATAATTGCTGGTTATAAACTTGCACTAAATATCTATCGCCAGCATCATCTCCTCGGATCTCAGAATCATATTGCTCAATTCGCTTTTGAAGCCCAGCTACAAGTTCGTCATAGCTTGGAGCTCTGATTTCTGGATCTTCAATTCCAAGTTCAATTTTTAGCTTCGATTGATCACCTAGCAAGCAAGAGCAGAATTGCGAGCAGTCAGTTCCACACATCAATTATAATATCAATACCTGCTTGGTATTGTGCCAAATCTATAATATCCCACATGCCGTCCGAATAATTTTGGATACATCGCTGAATTCTATCTTGCAATGTTTTCTCTCTGAGATAATTTTGGTCAGAGCTGTGTGAAACAGTAGAGAATGGTTTGTTACATTTGTCCAAATAAATTGATTTCATTCACCAAACTTTCCGTTCTACGACTCACCAAATCTTTGAGACTTGGCGCGGAAGTGTCTCTAACGAATTCGTTTTGATGAAAACTGAAGGGTATTATAGTATCAATCTGTTCTTTCAGGAAATCAAGCTCATTATGGATCTTTTCACGATGCATGGTTTCCCAATCACACAATTTTGAATCTGATTTCGAAATATCGTAATGATTAATTCCCATCATAATTGAATTTACTGAGGATTTGTTCATCCAAGTCCTTGAAATTAGTGGTTAGGCGCTTCACAGATTCCTTAATATCAAGTAATTTCAATGGAAGGTTCATAAGTATCGCTTCAGTTGAAAATTTAGGGTAGTTCAAGTACACTTAATTTATTGTAAACGCTCTTTCTCTAATTTGTTAAGAATTTTATTGAATTGATTTATTTGCTTCTTTTTGGTTGATTTTCTTTTAATTAATATGCGTTTAGGATAATGCCTTAAGTGTTGTTTCTAATCTCCAGTTATAAAAACAATGATATATTAAAGCTGCTTGATATCCTCTGTATCTTTTATTTACATCAGCCCATATCCTTAGTTTGGCTAGTATGGTCTTTAAATATCTAATCAAATGTTTTTCTATAAACCAGTCCACTTTCTCATAGATGACTCTCTTCCGCTTCCTCATTTGCATGAACGCACGCATACTATAAAACCCTCTCTGATACATCACCATCCTGTAATGTTCATCACTCTGCTCCAAACGCATCTTGCTATTAACACAAACCTCGGAGTGAAGAATTGCAAAACATTTCTTTAGAAGTTGCTTTTTGCGAGACTGCTCGATAAAACTAATCTTCATCATTCGACGGTTCCAGAGTTCTTTGAGATAATCGAAGGTCTTTTTTGTGAGTTTCCGAAGCAACTTCCTCTTGAATCTCCTCCTCTCTTCTCTCTTAGTTTTTATTGCCAAAGTATTCTTTTGAAGACGCTTAAAGTACTTTTGAATCAATCTTTGCTGATAATTCTTTTCAACATTTGCATGGATAACGTTCTCCGTGAGATATCTGAAATATCTCTTCAGCAATCGAAAGCTGCGGGTTATTCTGAACCCTCGAATTTTTTCATTTAAAACTTGTCTGTTTTTGAGCTCTCTGTCCGTATAAGCTTTCCACTTTTGGATATATTTAATAAATAGGCAGCTTTTTCTGTAGCTGTCAGCTTTCTTCTTTAAAAAGCTGAGTAGGTTTTGCTTCGTCGTTGCCAATCGTAAGTTTGTAAACGCACGATAGAGTCTAAACTTTTTGATCTTTCGGAGTTGCTTCTGATAGTCTCTGTTCATACATAAAATCTTGAAGCAGCTTTGTTTCTTAATATATTGTTGTAATACTAAGTAGTTATCTTGTTCTTTCCGGATCGAAGCTTTATATTTTCGCCTCCAAACTTTAAAATATAGTTTTACCAAGAAATTTGATGCTTCCTCGTTATCTGCGGCTTGACATGCAAAGTGCCAAAATATAAAAATCTTCTTTTGAAGCATTTTCAGGCGTCTCTCCAGATGCTTTCTCACTACAATTCTGCAAAATTTCCGCCTAAAAGCTCTTCTTTTAAACTTCTGAAAGAACTTCGCAAGATATCTTTTGGATGCTTGCTGAAAATACTTTCGAATTCTTTCTCTTTGAATAGAATGCGCTTTCAAGGCCAGAAAGAATTTGGAGGCTACTTGTGCGTTCCTCCAATCTATGACGGAAGAAATCAGAGACTTTCTTTGTTTTTTTTCCTTGTAATAGCGTTTCCATGGCTGAAAGCAGAGATTTTTTAGCTTCAAGTTCCTGTAATTTTCGATTGAAATGGCTTTTTCTTTCTTCCTCTGGGTGTAGTTTTTCAGTATTCGAAAAACAAGATTTTTTCGGAGATATGTACGTGAGAATTCTACGGCTTTGAAGAACTTTCGTGCGAGCGAGTGATAATAATGCTGAAGGCAAACAACATTCAGTCTCCTTCGACGCTTCTTCTCTAAGGCGTTCAACTGCAATGCTTTAAAGCATTTGGAAATATCTGAATAGTAACTCGGCATTCGAATTAAGTTGGCCACTTCAAAATTCGAATTAATTCATTTGATAACAATAAACGGATTCAAATTTTTAAATGAATCAAGTGATTTGGGTCATTGTGATAACTATTTCTTTCTTTACATTAAAAAGTTTATGAAAATGTTTTTGTCCGATTCCTCCATTAGTTAACCTTCTTAGCGTAGAAACCTTAATGAGATTCTGAACTTTCATAAGTTTTCTATAGTTTTAAATAAGATTCGAAACTTAGAGCAATCAAGAAGATTGCTGACTCAAGGTTTAAAAAAATGGTATCCGTATTATATTTGATTCATTTCTAATTGGTTTATCGGAGTAGCAGCTATGTTACACCTACTTTTTTTTTTTGGTTGCTGCTATCAAATGGTCGATTTCATTAGGTCCGAGTAATTTAGTTTCATGTATTGTTGTAGTATATATCTTATCTTTCTAAAGAATTGGGATTGAGTGCACTTTTTTTTGGTAAGAAATGAACAACAATAGGCTTAAATTAATTTTTTATAATGGAGGTAGCTTATGGAACCCAATTTCTGATTCAAGTTCCTTCATGGCAGCCAAGCATTTCTCGTCATCCCATGGAAGCGCAGCCAATTGGACGCCAACAGGCAATCCTTCGGCTCCTTGCATGGTTCTCACTGCTAAGGGATAGAATCGATCTTTTGGGGATCCACAGGTTGTATAGTCTTCTTCTTCCTTTGTCACTTGGGTCACTGGCACAGTTCCAGCGGGCATGTTCAGCACATTGAAGATCATTGTGTATGACGCGCTAATAACAAGATTATTCGCGTCACCATGTCGGAAAGCTGGCAGTGCGAGTCCAGGGGTCAAAATTACGTCTATTTTATTCTTATTCCACCAATCATAGACAGAGTTCTGAGTTGCTATCATATTATCCACGATTTCAAAAAGAGCTGGAACAGTTTTTTCGCCGGAGACACCCAAGAACTTCGATGCTCGAACATCTCCGAATCGTCGTAGGAGTGCTGCGAGAGGCTTCTTGACCCAGGATGGGATGCTCGAAAATTGTTTTTGCATGACCATCTCCTTTATCAAAGGCTCGCCTTTGAGAATTTCGTCGACTCTTTTTAGTCCAGCATCAGATGACATGATAGCTGCATATGTAAGCACTAGTTTTTCAAAATGAGGAAATTGGTCAACTTGGAACACATCATGTCCTCTCTTTTTGAATGCAGCAACGGCTTCATTCACAGCTCGTAGGTGTGCTTTACTTACAGGGAATAGCTCATCATTTATGAAATAAGCAATTCTGAGTTTGTTTTGCTTAGTGTCCAGTAATTCTTGTCGAAGCGGGATATAAGGTCTTTCTGGCTCATAGATTCGGAGATCGGGATGAATTAAAGCCTTAGTCATGAGAATGACATCATCGACAGTACGAGCTATAGGACCAAAGCAAGGTTTCACTAGCGAAAGCTTCGCTCTGACGGTTTTTGTAACAACGATGTGACCACTGTTGCAGACCCTTCCATTAGTGGGCTTAAAACCATACAGTCCACAAAATAATGACGGAATTCTTGTGCTCCCTCCACCATCCGAAGCAAGTCCGATAGGAGATCCTCTTGCGGCTATCAGTCCAGCTTCTCCACCTGAGCTTCCTCCAGCAGACCTTTCAGGATTCCAAGGGTTTTTGGATCTTCCATAGATATGATTGACGCTCTCTATAGTGTTTAATAATTGAGGTATATTGGTAGTAACAAAGGGTATCGCTCCATTTTTCTTCAAGAGCGTGATGACAACGGAATCTTCAGCTGCAGGCTTGTTCATCAAAGCAATTACACCATAGGTTGAATCCAGCCCTTTCGTTTGAAATACCTCTTTCAAAGAGATAGGAATTCCAAATAAAGGTGGTAGCTCAGCAGGATTCTCAGTTTTCGCTCTAATTTTATCACATTCTCTTGCTTCTTGGAGCGCTTCTTCGAACCTAGTCTCACAAATGAGCTCAAGATCTCTACCAATAGTTCGCGCTCGTTCGTAGTATGAGACGAGGATCTGCTCAGATGTGATTTTTTTGTTATTAAGCAATTCAATAAGTTTGGTAACAGGAGATTCCAAGATTATCTTTTTTAGATCTGGGTTGATGTTTATGGGAGGTAGTGGTTTACTCAGGATCGCGTCTCTCTCTACACGCTTCTTTCTCGCTAAGTCCAGCATTGTCTTCTTTTTTCGAGTAGCTGCGATTCCACCAGCAAGCCGATAAGCTATGAAGAGACCGACCAGAGTTCCCAAAACCAGTAGTTTGTTCTCTACTAATTTTGAGGGAATCAGCCCTATGATCGCTTTTCTGAGAGAATTCATGTTACTAAAGATCTGAATAATATAATTATAGATAGCGTGGAAAATCAAAATTCGATAAAAATAATGCAAATACCTTGCTGAATATCTTGAATCAACATAATTAAAACCTCCTTATGTCGGTGGGAGCTTCAGAAAGATGAACAAAGAATATAGCACTGCATATTGACCTAGTGTTGGAATAGACAGCTTATCAACTAAGTCACATAAAGTGAACCCTCTATCAACGGTTCACATGGAAGTGTTCTATAGTTAAGACTGCTTGGCAGGACTTTTTATCTACTACAGTCATGCCATTTATCGAATAGACCTTAGGTAATATATTTGCCCACTCCGATCCTCAATAATATCTAAGCAAATAAAAATATGCTTAGCTTAATGATTCGATACATTTCAAAAAGTTTAAAGTAAAAGACAAAAGCCAGCCACGGAGGCGACTGGAACTGATTTCTATTTGCTTCCACGTTCATATCTCACTTAAACCAATCTAACCAATTTTGATATGATTTTAACTTGCGCGTTTTGGAGGGAAATTGTTTTAAAGTTCTGTGATATAAATAGAAGAGATTGATTGTAGTGCTTCTGATAATCTTCAATTTAAATTTGATACTCTAACGATTCTGGTTATCTTTCGCAGAGATTGTCTGCCAGTTTTGTTGTTGTTGTGGCATTCTTATATGAATTTGAAATTAATTTCGATTTTTTATTCAGGTATTAAGCAAATTAATTACAAACTAAGCAAACTGAATTTTAGATACGTTGCTTTTTCATATTCCATCACTCGCTAAAGATTATTTTTCGAAAACATGAATGTTTCTAGCCTATAGAAGCTAAAATAAACTAAAAGGTTTCGAAGAATGATAAAATCTCTCCAGAGACGCTGTAGTTATATAATTACTGTTTGCTCTTCAGAGATCTCATTTCAATTTTTTTCATTTTCGAATCAACTTGACAAATTTCCAAATTGATGAGTACCATTTGAGTTCTTTCTCTTTTTTGGGAAACTTTCCCTGATTAAGCAGTCTAGATTGTAGACTAAGCATCTATTGTTTCAAGGTGAACCTGGTAAAGTCACACTACTATTGAATCTCAAAGACAAAATGCTAAATTCCTCTAGAGAGAAAATTAAAAAAACTTTAACACCTTCATTTTCTTTACTCTTGTATTAATCATCGTCACAACTAAACACTTCTTCATCATCACCACTTAGATTTTAAATTCGCATGTTGCGCTTAATTTGAAAAATCCCTGAAAAAATTATCTTCATAGGGGCAACCACGGCGACATAAAATTTCAATTTGAAAAGATTTAGTCATCAAGAATTTACAAATATAATATCTTTAAAAGAATTTTTTCAAAGGAATTTGTTATCCTGCAATTTGCAATGCAAGGAAATAAACCTATGATGTTCAATCCGGGTATGCCCGGCATGGGATTTAATAAGATGAATCAGCAGGTGGAACAGATGCCAGCCCATATCCAAATTCTCTTCACAGCAAGGCCTCCACTGCCTCAATTAAAACCTCCTCACAAAGGAAAATGCAGAAAATTGGATCCAATCTTCAGCAAATACATAGACTACACGAAAAAGCTCGAAGAATACACAGAAAAGTATCCTGAGATCGAATATGAACCTCCGCTCAGCAAACGAGAGCAGATTAAGGCTGAACGAAAAAAGAAGCTTGAGGAGCATAAAGAAAAAATCAATGAACTTGCAAAAGATTGTATACAAACATTGACAACGTTGCACTTGCTCACATATATTTTTTATCTTAGGGGATCCGAACCAAGATCCAAAGGCTCAAGGCGACCCACTTAAGACATTATTTGTAGCTCGTTTAAATTACAAAACTACTGAGGAAACTCTTCAAAAAGAGTTTGGAATATATGGCCCTATCAAGAATATCAGAATTGTCAGAAGCACTGCCGACGACAAACCAAGAGGCTATGCTTTTATTGAATATGAGCACAAAGATGATTTCAAAAGTTATAAAACAAATAGATTATTCTCTAATCTGTTATTTTAAAAAATTTAGCTGCTTACAAACAATCTGATGGGAAAAAGATCGATGGGAAGCGAGTAGTAGTTGACTTCGAAAGAGGGAGAGCCCGCAAAGACTGGCGACCAAGAAGGCTTGGAGGAGGTGTTGGCGACTCCCGACCAGATCGGGAGAAAGGTGAGCTAAAGAGGAAGTAAGTATTGGATACATCTCACAGTCTTCTTTTATTTTATTCCTCCCATTCTTGGTTTCTTAGAGCTTTTTCTAGATTCTCTCATTCTCTTTGTTTTCTCTGTCTATTTATCTCTCTCTTCTCTTCTCTCTGTCAATCGTCACTCCCAAGATTACCTGTAAGTCTCAATGACCTTGAGGTCTGAAGGTAAGCTTACAGTGAATGAATCGAGTCTAAAAAATCGCTTTTGTCAGTTCTCAGTGTGTGTGTGCTTGCTATTTCTTAATTGGTGAACAGCTAACTAACGCAATTTATTTGTAATTAGAGAAGCGGCGCAGCGTGCAGAGAGGTAAGAGCTTTTCCCTCGCTCTTCGAACTAATATATACGCAGGAAACGCTCCAGGTCGAGATCAGAAGAAAGAAGAAGGAATAGAACTCGAGATGATCACAGAGATTTCCGTGGTGATCGTGGCGGGCGTTCAGGCGGACGTGATTTTGGTGGCAGAGACCGCGGTGGATATGACCGAGGTCATGGTAGGCCATTCGACCGTGGAGATAGGGGAGGAGATCGAGGAGATAGAGGAGGCCGAGATTTCGGCAGATCAGATAGGTTTGACAGAGACAGGTCTGACCGAGACAGGTTTGACCGAGACAGATCAGACAGGGATAGAAGAGATGAGCGCAGCAGAGATGATCGAGGCTACAGAGGAGAGGAACGTGGAGGAGGAAGACCTGATGATAGGGGATCTCGGTATGAAAAATCCCGAGACGAACGAAGAGACGAAGATAGATACGAGAAGAAGAGAAGAGACAGAGGTGTGTTTCTTCTTGAGAGGACCGCTTGATACATTTTACTTCTCTAAACGATTATTTAGATCAAGAGACCAGCCGAAACCAGCCAACCGAAAGAGGATCTGAGAGAGAAGCTCGCGAAGATGATCATAAGAAGGAGAAGAAAGAAAAAAAAGATAAAAAGGAGAAAAAGGAAAAGAAAGACAAAAAGGAAAAAAAAGAGAAGAAGGAAAAGAAGAGCAAGTAATTCCTAATCAATAATTTGTTGGTCTAAACAAATAATTTCAACTCAGGCGAGATAGAGAAGGAGGTGATTCAAAGTAAATTCGATTACCATTTTGATTCTCAAAAAGCTTAATTCCTAATACAATCATAGGATGAATGTCGAAGATTCTTAAACTCAACACCTGCTCTCAGAATGATATGAGAATTATGAAAATGATTTCGTTTATTAGTGTGTAATTCCTATCTTTAAGATCAGCATTTGATTAGAAACTCTAACTTTTCACAGAACATACTATGATTGTTTGGCACCACATCTAACTAACACATTATTCCTAAAATAGCAGCGCTGTAGTCGTTGAGACAATCAAATATTATTTTCATTTAACAAAATTTCAAACAAAAACGAAACTCTCTGGTTTACATTCCAGTGAATTAAGCGAGTGAAATGCAGACGCTTGTAGACAAGATTTAGTGTTTATATCAAGAAGTAGAAGGCTTTCAATATCGTTTTAGTTGATGAAAATTTATTTTTATTGTAAGTTAAATAGATTTTAGATTTTGCATAACATGGAGGGACATAGTCTACCCTTTATTTACTTCGATGAGAACTTTGCATGGAATAGCTTTTATTCTCATTACTCAGAGGCGTTCAAGCTCCAGAGCGTCACAGTCGAGATTTCAGAAGGAGTCACCAATACGTTGGAGTCCGTGAGGCTTGAATGCCATCCATCAGACAGCAGTGCTTTCGCAAATCTAAATGATGAAACTGAACTCCATAAAAGACCCTATCTCTACGTTTATGTTCTTCCAATTGGCGATGTGAAGTACTATATGGACGTAGTCAAACAAGCGCTAGAGACATGGATCCAGGCACGTGAAAAACACAGTGAGTGGCTGATTATTCACACTTCAGCAGCTCCTTTTGAGAGTGAAGAAGATTTTGTATATCATCTTTACACCTTCAGCACTCTAATCTTCATGTTCTTTTTCAAATAGAAAAACTACAAAAATCTGTTCGATAAAATTGAGACAGATTTGAAGAATTACGTAGGACCTGGAAAATCGGATTTGAAAAGATTGCGACCCTGCTACTATTTCGATAAGAAGGTTCACATTTTCTTTTCTTCACAAGTGAACTAACTCTTTCTGTAAACTAGATGTCCAACGGAGAAAAGTTGAAAACGGAGTACCAAAAAGGACTTGCAAAATCCTTGAATCGATTGCTCGGCATGAGCATTTCATCGAGGATAAAAATGGTTGATGAGAAAGTGACTCACAACTATGAAAACAAGTAAGGACTAGGAGGATTTTAAACCTTAAATTATTTGATTGTTGTCACTCAGGGCGAATGATAAATGGGATTATCTTAAGTTTTTCAGTTTGAAGGAAAACCTTGCAGTTGTGTTCAATAGCATTGGGCTTTACGAAGAAGCATTGCAAAAATACGAAGAGCTCCGTAACTTATACTATGAATGCGTCCTTATCAACCCGGCTAAATTAAGTAATTCTCACTACTTACCGTTCTTGTGTTCACATCAGCTTCTTCATGACTACCTATAGGATTTAAGAGCGAAAAATTCTTCTGGACAAAAGAAAATATTAATCCTATCCTCTCCAAACTCTATCCATCTGAGCAGATGAGACTGAGGATACATAACAATGACATTACAGAATTTAACTTCCTGCAATATGTGTTTTCGCAGCAAGCCTATTTCATGATGAAAGTTGGAATGATCAAAGAGGTGCTTGAGCGAGCAAAAAATTTCTTCCCAAACGTTTTTCAGAGATTGGCCAAAGAGATCGACAATCAAAGCGACCGTGTACAATACATGAAATTCTGCCCCGTGTTTACTTACCACGGTGTAATGTCGTTACTTGAAGCTCTGGGACTGAGAGGTGAAATGTTAGAGAGAGCAGATATGCAAAAAGACCTCTGTCTGCAGGTGGCTTCTGTTCGGAATTATGCCTTGGGACATCTTGAAAGTTTCCTCTCGGGAAGATTTGAGGTTCCAAGCGCCGATTTTAAAGTATTCCTTGCTCTGGTGCGATAGGTGTTTCACTGTTTATAGTTTATTAGGCTAAAGCAAGAGATCAGCAATTTCTTCGACAACTTGAAGCAAAAAAATTTTGAAAAGATCAATTTGAAAACCGATGTCATTGAAGATGAATTCTTCAGCGGAGTTACAGACCGTGAACTAACAGAAAGTCTGAAATCACCTCTCTCACTGGTCAAATATATCCAGAGCCAGCTCTTATCACTGATTGAGTTCTGTAGGAAAGCCGGGCTGCAGAAACTCGAAAGAGTGAAATATATAGACTACTTAAAATTTTCCAACTACTTCCAAATGTACGGTTGCTTGATTTGCGTGATTATCTGATTGAATGGATAGGCTCGTGATGACGAATACCGAAGAAATGTATCTAGCTGCCAAAGACCTAGAATCTCTCGGTTTCCGTCAAATGTCCTGTGCGCTAAAACTAATGATCCTACAATATCGTATTATGAATAAAGAATACACATCATGCTTGCATGTTTTCCTCAGCCTTTTGAAGGAACTTGAAGATATTGCAGTGATTGAAGAGTATTTTAAGGTAAGTTCCTTTTTATATTCTTCCCGGTGGTAATCTAAATATTATGTTATTTCATTCATTTCAGATCATGGCGGATTATCTCAATGAGCAAATGAAACCCGTTGAATTGAGACTGTTCAACGAGATCAGTATAGAAGAATTAAATTTGACTGTCGATCCAAAAAAGACGGAATTTACAATTGATTTGCAGTTCTTAAATGAATTCGCGATACCTTTGTATGATGCAGAGATCGAAATTATTTTCGGTCCTCAAGGACTGATTAAAGATTCAGAAGGAGAATATAAAAAACAATATTGGGTTCAAAAAAAGAATATTGCCAAACTTGACACAAATCAATCGATTTCTTTAAAAAGCCAAGTTGAAGGATCCTACACACTGAAAAAAATTCACTTGAATATATTCAAGTATAACATCAAACTGACTATCCCCAAGAAAGCTAAGGATATGGTGTTGGATCTAATGGTACAAATATATTTCACGGTTTTTAATAATATTTCGCCTCATCCTTAGGAGAATCAGAACCTTAATTTCGAATTCGTTTCAGCTCAAGCTTTAAATAAAGTTGCAGAGGACACTCTAGTTGCTGGGCTCAAAAACTATATCGTCCTTACTCAAAATGTAGGGTTTAGTTTTGAGAAACTTCAACTCAAAGTAACAAGTCAAAAAAAGGAGGTACACTTCATCAAGCTATTCAAATTCTTTATTGATAAAATAATACAGGATAAATATGAATCTGGTCCTTTCTTTACTTATAAAGAGGGCTCGTTGCAGATCAAAGGAACAACTACAATCTCATGGCCAGAAGGAGATGATAAATTTACTATTTCTTGCAGTCCAAACAGCGGAGCTTTTGATCAGCTTGCGATATGTCTGGTTACAACACCGATATTTACTGAGAAGGAAAATAGATTCGAGGATCGAAATTTTATTTTAGAATATGAATTCTTTGGCGCAGATGGAAAATCTCTCAATAGACCCATCAAGATTTCTGTGAATATTCCAATTCAGCCTCTGCTCACACTAACTTCTAAATGCGTCAATGTCGAGTTTGCTCCTTTGTTGCAATTCCAATTCGTGAACGAGACCTCTGTGAAATATGAAGCCACTCAAATAATTATAGCAAGTCTGCCTCCTCCTCTTTCAAATTTAATAGTTTGTCTCATTTAGGCGAAAACATTCTAAAAGAGCCTCTTGTATTCGAGCCCTTCGAGAAAGTATCATTAGCCATTGATTCAAGCCAATGTACTACATCTCTCTTCTTATAATGCTTTAAGATTTGTTACTTATGACAAAAAGGTGATCAAGAATCTCTCAAAATACACTGTGAACTCAATAAATTCGATTCTCTAAAGTATGTTATATTTGGCTTTATCTGCTTCACCGTTCTTTGCAATAACTCTGAAAGGTCAAGCATCGAGGGTGTCAAAAAGGAAATCCTAGAAACCTATGAACCAGAAAAAACTGAACTCCACTATGTCCTCTCAAATCCAATGAAAGAAGAAGAGAAGATATGCCTTATCAGCTGGGATGTTCCCAAGCAACTAACCTACCTCAAGCCTACAACAATTACAATCCAAATAAAATATCTGAAGGAATTCTGGAAATCCGATGAGTACTACGAATACCAAATCTACGATGAAAATAGGTGTTTTATCATCTCTGGCAAAACCAAGAACAAACTCGAGAATACAATGGACAACTCTCACACAATCTCCTTGAGATTAATTCCACTAGAACTCGGAGAGCTCCCGTTACCGAAAGTGGTTCTGAATCGCATGATACGTCCTTTGGATGAAAAGAAAGCTATAAAGCGAAACCTCAAGATCGAAGTTGAAGATAGTCCAGGACTGGGCGACGTGAATACCCTTCCTGAAAGTAAATGTGAGCTTAGGTACACTTATAGCGAGAAGGTTATTGTGTTCAATGAAGAGTATTCCCAAATCGAAAGTTTTTCTATCATTGGCTGAGCCTTCTGCAGTTTAATGGCTGAGCTATTCGCAGTTTATTTGATAAAATTTGCAATTTAGCTGAATTGTTGCTCATCATCTGCTTCTTTGGACAGACAGACTTCTTCAACTTATGAAAAAAGTATTAGATTGACCTCTAGGCTCATGTAAAATATTAGTTATCGTGGGTTGAATAGAAGCAAAAATAAATTGACCTTCTTTTAAAGAATGTAACTTTATTTCCATTAATAAGTGGTGGAATATTTTTGACTCGATCTATTACCCACAAAAGTGAGGTTATTACCTTAAAATACAAGACAGTGAAAAAACCACGGCAGAAACGACCTTTAGTAAGAGAAAGTTGCTCTCTTTAACTCAAAGCAAATTCCTTGCACCTTTGAGGACAGATCTTCAGAGTCCAAACTCAAACTCTTTTTCTCACCTAGCTATGACAACGTTCTTAACAATGCCTACAGAATCGACACAGACCCACTTGGTTTCTCCATCCAGCACTAAATTCACATCTTCGAAACAGGCCAAACTCTACAACTCCCTCGTCCTAACAAGATGGGAAAGCGAACCACCGAAAATTTTCGGACACTGTGCATTGCAGTCCCCACGAGTTTAGGCGATCCCATTGCTCCAAGGGTCAATAAAAGGGATTCATTTAACTTGTTCATGATCAGAGCTAATAGTACCAGCCAACCGAATCATTACAACACACAGTCAACGATTAATTTTCATGTTTCAAAACAGTCAGAGCTGTTTGCAATTGCTGAACTATCTTGGTAGCGTTTCTCGCTTTGAATTCTGTCATATGGCCTGTCTCAGACGTCCGACTGCCTCAGGAAGAAAAGCAGCTTGCTAACTTAGCAAACCTTTTCTGCAATCCACAGGCTTTGTTATCAACAAAAAAACTCTCCATTCATCCAAAAACTTTGCTAATAAATAACAGACTTAAAGAGATCCTAGAATATTTGAGCAAGGTTAATAAAAGAAAACCTAAAGACATCCTAAAAGGACAAGAAAAATTCCAGAATATGGACCAGAGAGCACAGCACTTCCGGGAGTCTGCTTAGAGAACTGATCACTCTGCAATTTATGACGAGTCGATAGATGTGCAGGACTTCTATTTGTTGAGAACAAATTCCGAAATGATCAGTTTGTTAAAGTTAACTATGAAATTGGAAACCCCGAAGTTATGAAGTAGACCGATGAGTTTATAGAGGGTTTAAAACAGATGCTAAAGAAGAAGGATGAGCACTTAGATGATTATCTTAGCTGGCACAAATTTGAGCTGAGAAGTTTCACAACATAAAGTTAGGAGGATGCTCCAAAAAAAAAAAACGACCAAAAACATTTTTAAAAGGACCCAAGAAGCAGCCCGCACAAACAAACACTCATTGCAGAGAATTCCACTTACAAAAGAACGCAACCAGAAATCGCACTTGATGATCGAGGGCTGCATGCTATCGAAGAAGAAAGATAGTGAGTTGAAGGATACTGGATCGCAAGGTTTTTTCCTCACTGATACAGGAATGATGAGAGGACACCGAAAAAAAGTAAGTAGTGCAACAGAGATAAGTTTTTTCAGAGAAGCTGGGTTCAATTAAATCAAAAATACAAATGATATCGACTACAAAACCCTTCGATACTTTCTATGGGAGTCAAGAGAAATTCAAATCAGATCAATGTAGCCCTGATTATGCGAAAAATAAGGGAGTAATAGCTCTTTTTGAAAATTACTCTCAGGAGCTGCTCAAAGAAACTAAAAACGAAGCAATCATGGGGAAGACCTATAAAACAGAGTTTGGGGAATTATTAAGTGGCATAAGCCTCATGTACGAAAAAGAACTGGACACCCTTGATTCCAAACCTATTTCAGAGTTGCAAGTATTGGATTATAAGCCAGCAACAGTCTCTGCACATACCAAGGTTGCTCGTCGGAGACCCATGAAGAATAAAAGTATTGAGCGTAGATGCACAGATGCTTAGGGCTCGTTGATGTTTATTCGAGAACAATAACAGAAATCCCAATTCATACTCCGATCCTTCATTGGGGATCAAACAGCAAATTTTGACGAATAAATTGATGCAACTTGTCCCCTGTAGATTGAGTAGATTTTAGATGAGGAAGAAGGGATGTTTGAGAAGAAAATTTTTCGAGATAATCTCCGACACTGAAGTAACTATCAATCATATGAATCATTCTACAAAGATCATTCTGAAAAGGAGAAATATATACATATCGACCATATACCCGACACTCGCTCGCACAATAGACGTCAAATATTACAGTTAACTATTCGAAACCTCTCCGTCTTATTTTACTAAAATAGTCAAATTAGCAAATAATTACGAATGTCTTTAGCTGTTCTGCTTCATTATTTCGTAACAAAGCAAATGATTTTTTTCAAACAATTAATGTAGCATGTGTTCTTTACAGAAAAAAATTTTCATTGTTCCTGCTGCTTGGGAGATTATCATAAATATGATAGAAGCCAACCGAAATAATTCGTATTTTTTATTGACTATTAAGCAATAAATGGATGATTTATGATGCAAATTGCTGTGCAACAAGGTGATCATTACTTTCCAAATGTTGTAAACTCAATGAACCATTAAGATAATGCGATCGTCCAATTAAGAAACGGTGTCTTTCAAGGTGAACTCGATTTTATAAACAAAGAATCAGGAATTGGAGTTTTTCTATGGGATTCAGGAGAATTTTATTATGGTAATTGTGACAAAAATGCGTAAATTAAGACTCCTTTCCAGGGAGTTGGGTTGACGGAAGGATTGAGGGTGAAGGAATTGTTTACTTGAGAGATGGAGCACTACTATACGGAAATTTTAAAAACAATGCTCCTCATGGTCTCGGGGCTCTTGTAACCAAAGGAAATGAACGTATTATCGGAGCCTGGAATCAAGGCAGACTTGATAGCAGATCTGTCATTCAACACAGCCGTGAGCATGTTTGGACCATAACAGATTTTACTCTTGGAACATTAACTCAGGAGATCGCGGAGTTGAAAGAAGCATCACGTCTTTCAGGTATGCACGTTGCATCGGTCTCCTCTATCCTATTCCAATTTTCTCATGAAAGATTATTTTTCAGTGCAAACAGTTCGAGCGATTCATAATTTACTTGAGAAACAAATGAGTCTTTTCCAATCTCCCCAAGTACCAATACCAAAGAGATATCATCTCATCATATTCGTTTATAGGGGTTCAAAGAAGGGCTTACTTATCTTTCCTTTAGCTCCCAGAAATGGTATCATGGTTTTGCGAGAGGAAGTTCTCCTGAAGGAATGGGAATCCTGACAAGTGGATCGTTATCAAATGAACGAGGACTATTTTTTGTATAGTTTTTTTTTTTAGCAAATTGTTTCAACGCACACTACAAAAATGATAGGGAGGAAAATTGAACGGAATTGGAAGGGTACTCTACAAAAATGGCGATGTCTATCATGGCAGCTTCCAAAGTGGTAGTCCAGATGGAGTAGGTCCGATATCTATCTGAAAACATCAGCAGAATATTAATCGTTTAATGCACAAAAAGGGTATAGGTACACAAGAGAAGAGAACCGCTGGAGTTATGCCACTTTTGAGAAAGGAAATCAACTGAAGTTGTTGGAATCAGGTGAAGGCGAACAGATTGAAAAATGTGGTACAGAGATGTTTCTGCCTTCTTGGAATAATTTATCGTTTCAAGCTTATCTTCAAAAGAAATTACGGATGGAGCTTCTTACCTTTCCCCGTATTGAACTAGATATCCCGCTTATTACTATTGATTTTCCATCACTTGGCATCTCAACTCAAATTCTCTATCATTCATTTTCTGAGAATGAGAGTAACTTTTTTATTTGCCATTCAAAAAATTGCATAAATTAAAATCGAATAGCGGAGAACGCCATTTCATCTGATGAATTGTCAGTGGAAGAAATCAGTGATGAAGTCAATTTAGAGGAAATTGCAAAAAATACTCAAAGTGATAAAGAATACAAAATGAGTTTTGGAGTTCCTGCTTCACAACAAGAAAATGCCCAGAGGAAAGACGAAGCTCATTATCAACATGTGAGCAGTTTAGAACGAGGAAATGCTCAGCCCACCAGCGCGAATTCTCTTGGTGTGAACCAAAAAGTGATGCTCAACAAAATATTTGAGCTTTTGAACAGTTCGAATGACATGTCGTCGCATGAACTTGGAACCTCCTTTTCACGTGATTTGTCCTTTGTTGATCGAAGAAAAAATGCGAGTCCAGCCTTCATGGCTGATTTTTCGCCTCATGAGAGTGCTAACCTCAGCAATAAAAGCGCCCGAAGCTGGTCTCAAGTCGGAAAATCTTTCTCCATTACAGGTATTTCTCACTCAGACAGTTTTATACAATCCGAATGTTTCTAGACCGAGAGCACATACTATCAACAGAGGAAACTAAACTCAAGATAAAGCCAACGCCAAGGCCTCAACAGCGAGTACCTTATGCTTTTCTATTTTCTCGCAGTCATTTATTTATATATATTCCAACTAGGAACTATACAAACCGCTTGAGCCGACATGTGAAATACTCGAGGGCAAGGTCTTTCGTACGAGCTCCAATTTGATAGAAAGCTTCGCAAAACCAACGAAATATAAAATAGCGAAACAAAGCCCGAGTAGAGTGAAAAAAAGCACATCTCCGGGTAATCTCCACGTCAAGGCAGCCGTTTCAATGGATTCTCAGAGCAAAGTTGCAATAATGGGGAACGCATCCAAGCATAGCTTCCAACCAATATCACCCCAAAAAACATTAGGTGGTCCAATAGATCCTAATAAGAAAAAAACACGAAAAATGTTGCTGAGCACTTCTGGATTTGATGATATTCACAACTATGTTCATCTGTCAAAGGGCACAACAGAGTTTGACGAGATCGCAAAAAATTCCTCGAAATATATGCAGAAATTATACAGAGAACACTTGAAAACTCATAAATCGAGAGAACTTAAAAGTTTGACCGAGAAACCACAACCAAAACCCTCTCATAAACCTCAGGATTCATTTAAATCTCCACGAAAATTAGCGAAGATACTGAATCCTAATATTCAGAGCGTCGATCTGAATCAAGCACAACATAACATTTCGTCATCTCGCATTAGACAGAACAATCCGAGCGGGAGTTTCAGAAACACGACAGCCGGTCTCAAGTCACGAGGCGAATATGATTTTCGTAAGCTTTCAATGCAGGTTGACGATCGGTCAATTAAATTCGAGGAATCACTTCGGTTATATGACGCTTCATTCCTGGATATGCAATTAGGGAACTCAAGAAATAAATCACCTTTGGATGCGACCAGAAAGCAATCTACCTACCGTGATCGTGTTAAACAATACTCAGAAGGAGTACGGAAGAAAATCTCTGTGTTAAATGCGTCAAAAGGAATCGAAGAGTCTTTTGTCCCTCGTGAAGAAGCGGGAATCAAGATCCGTGCTGAGAAACCGAAACAAGCTCCTATGCAGCGACTAAGAGCAGAGCAGCCAAAGTCACAGAAGATAGAACCCAAAAAACTTCAACTCGAAACTCAAGCACTTAAACCTGATGTTCAAGCAATCAAGCCTGAAGTTCACATACTAGAACTGGAGACTCACACATTGAAGCAAGAGATTAAAAAGCCCATGCGAATAACATATACAGAAACGCTGAGTGAAAAGCAGAAACCAAGTCCGCGCAGAGTTGACAAACCTCTGAAAGATACGAAAAATACGACTCCAACTAATAACGAAACCGTTTGCACACAATTCGTCTCGCGAGATCCAGTAAAGAAAGTACAATTATTGATTCCACAGAAACTTCTCACCAAATCTCCGGAACGAACAATAGTTCTCACAAGTTCAAATAGCTTTCGAGCGAATAGTTACTCTGAGGCGGTCGCCCAATCGGAAACAAAACTCCTGGAAAAATTTCCGACAGAAATGAAAGAGAGGAGGAGAGTTTCCATGAAAGTAGAAAGCTTTCCCCCTCAACAAATAACACCGAGCATGAAGAGCCCCAAGGAGCTACTTCTATCGATTGTGCAACCAGATTCAAATCCCTCTAGTTTCGCTTTTGAATCTCTGAGGAGAAAGAGCAATAACTCACAGCAACTTTTACCTTCTCCCAAAGAATCTCAAGTTCAAGGTCCATGGAAAAATTTCAACAGATTCTTTGGAGATTTCGGCCTTGAACAGGATATGGTTACAAATTTGACTCAAAAGAGCCCGCGCTCTGAATCGCAAAATCAGTCACTCCACAAAACGATAACTCCTCGCTCAAGGGACACCTCTCAACACATAGAAAATCGGAGTATAAATGCTGTTTCTGAAATTAAAGAGGATGAGAAAATTCTTGAAATGTCTCAGAGGATCCTAGAAAATAGAAAAGAGAGCCCGAAAGAAAAATTTATTTTAGACACTTCGCAGAAACAGCAACAAGGAAATATTGTTCGAGCAAAATCGCCGAGGAATTATTTCTTTGAAAACCGTATAACTAAGTCTCCGACACCCTCATTGCATCAGCCAAGCGACGATGATCATAAATTTGCTAAGCAAGTCGAGAACACGAAAAATCCCCTTTGGCAAGCGTTTTGGCAAAAGCGAAGCCATCGGTTACGAGAAGTGGTGTTCCACAATTCTCCAGTAGCACAAACTTCTCTGCTTCTTGATTCGCGTGTTGCTAAAGAAACCAGAAATACATCAAATCCTCGACAAATACAATCCCATCGTGGTGATAAACTCCCACAAAATTATCTTCGAGCCGCTAACAAATCGACAAGTAAATCCCCCGACAATCGTTCTTCAATTATAGTTCATCAGCCCACTCAAAACAAACCTAAACCACCAAAACCGACATTGATGGAGCAAGTCCTTCCGGAAAGGATACGTGTTAACAAACAGCATCAGGCGAACAACATCACCAAGGAAGTCCACGATTCTCGCAGTTACGTAGCTATGAACAAAAGGAATCCACAAAATAGTCCCACGCAACAACTTCTACATTTAGCCAACACAAAAAGTCCTATTTCTAGAAGGCAATCATCGACAATTCAAAATTCTAGAATCAATAGTAGAGGTGTCGAAATGATGCGATTAACTCCAAAACATGAAAACCCGCCGAATAAAACGAAAGAAGGGACCCATGCAAATCAAGGAAAAAGAATAAGTAGAATGGATGTTAGCGGTAACCAACAGCTTGAATCTCATGGAGAAGTATCTTCAGCAAGAATCGAGGCAATGAACCTTGGAAGTGACGGAAACAGCGAATTAAATCAACCTATCATTACTCACGAGTACCTAGATTCTTACAGAGCGATCTTTGGAGGTGCTCCGAAGAAAGAAAGCTTCGAAGTGGAAGATTCACAGGCTGATCAGAGTCTTTCTCAAGAAGAAGAATTTCATCTTAATGATAGTTTAACAGGAGCAAACCAAAATAAAGCAAGCCAAAATGAGCTCGACGATCATAATCATGCGCTCAACGAAAGCGGTTTCTCTGTCCTAGGATCTTTGCATTATGTGCCAAAGTCAATATATATTGATAATCCTGGAGAAAATCTGCATCGGCTACCTCGAAATAAAATGTCGTTTTTGCCGGGTTCTGCCAAGGAAGAGCATGATCGGATTTTAAATATGTACAAACCAGATCTCCAGATCCGTGTGCAAAAGAAACACAAAGAATTAATGCAAGAATTACACAGAATGGAAGCTGAAGAGGCAAAAATAGAAGAAGACGAGAGAGATGGGAAGCTCATACTAAGTTTGCTTCAAGGGACATCATCAGCTTTAGACATTAGCAAAGAACCTGTTTATAAACTTTTATCATAATATATATTTTTTTTCAATCTATTGTCATTCACGCCGAGAGCATTTTTTGAATAGTCTCTCCAATTTACTCCGGTTCTAAAGAGAGATTGATCGCAATCCATTTTTTCAAAAAGAATGTAGAGTCTAAACGAAATCGATGCAACTGAAAGTAGAGATATTAGGAGTACAACTGTTAAATGTGTTCGCACAACCAGTCCGTAGCATACTCTTAGTTTGGAAAGATGAACATAAATTTGATGAACCCAAGTATGATTTGCCTTGTGTTAACTAAAGTTGCTTGGGACCCGTCCAATCAGCTTATTAATAAGAGAATCCGTTTTCTTTCTCAACATCAATTTCTTGACTAGTGATGATCGTGTTTTTACTGAGCAGGTTTTGAAATACCACTCCTAAAACTGAATAATATACACAATTTTGGCTGATTCTGTGAAAAATTACAGAAAAATAACGCTGTATTTTAAGCTAAATCTCAGAATTCCTAGAGAATATCGGGGTTTATTCTTGAAAGATTGGTCGAATGATGGATTTTCAAAAAGTCGAATGTATATCAGTACGAAGTTTTCAATTCTCAATATTCATTAAGTTGCCCCCGACTCCATCACTTGCTCTGTTCGAAGAATCATTGTTCTTATCCGATCCGAGTCCAATTCCACTCATACTGTCCCGCATCATTCGATCCGGTGAATCATAGTTCAGATTGCTCTTATTTCTATTTCCTAGAGCATCAAAATTTGAGGGCAATTCCTCATCCATTTTGTCATTGCTGTGATCTCTGTGTGAAAACTCATGGTGATGTTCTTGTATTGGTATATTGCTGAGTTGATTGAACGATTTTGAGGAAGCCTCGAGTTTTTCTTCAACCTTCTGTTCGGTTCTATCAGCCTCGCTTTTCACATAACTAATAGTCACTCCAGCATTTCCAATGTTTTGATTGGAGCTACGATCAGCCTGCTCGTCTTCTTTCACCGTAAATTGTTCAGAGCGAACATCATCTATAGCTTCCTCCTTCTTTTCCACAACAATTCCATGCACTTTTCTCATAAAATCGTTGTATTTGTTCTTTCTTTCAAGCAATTCATCCCATTCATCTTTTGGTATAATATCAGTCTTTTTCTGCTGTGTCTGTTTTTTCAGCTTTGTTTCATCCAAGTAATACTTCTCATAAATGTCGTGCTTCTTTCCTCGGCTTCGAGGGGTTGTACTCGTCCTGTCTTTCTTGGGTCTCTTTTGTTTCTCTATCGTAATATCTGGCGGATTATACCTTTGCATCTCAAGAAGTATTTTCTCTTTGAATTTCTCATCTTTGAGCAAAGACTTATCAAAGTCAGGAGGCAGATGGCTTTGAATGTCTTCAATAGAAAAGTTCTTGAGCATATCCGATGGTTTCATGGTATTCATTGTTTATTTGCTAATTAAAGAAAAAATTGAGAGGCAAATTCTTAGCTATTTCTGAAAAATATGTAATACCGCTATAAATTCTATCTACTTAGAGTCTCTCTATACACAAATTAATTGGAAATCATATAATCGGCCTTTATATCTATTTACCTAGGAAATTAGCTATCTGCATGAAAAATCCTCGGCGTTTCTGACTCTTCTCATCTTGGTTACTGATGCGACTTATCACAGAGCCACGTCTTGATTGCTCTGCTTTTTCCAAAAAATCTCTGTCAAAGAAATTTCAAAATCATACATGGTGCGACCAGAAGAAGTGACTAATTACATAATAGCTTTTAAGACTTGATATCTTCGTGGAGTTTCAAAGGTTTCTGCTATATTTCTGGAATTACCTAACTATTAATTAAAATAGAATATGAGTGGTTAGCTCGCAGCGGAGTCATTGTGTGCGAGTACATTATAAACGAATTTAAATCTGTCAGTAGAAGTTTCCAACGGACAAACGTCGATCACTTGGTCTGCCGCAATGATTCGTGATTCGTTGTCGACTTCAAGTTCAATGAAAAGCTCTTCCTCCAAGCTTTTTCGCAAAAATATCTGCGATTATCATTAGTAAAACTACTCTCATTGAGCTTTCAAAAAACTTTACATATGCATCGTCATTTCCGAATGGAGAAATTTTTCTGAGTTCAAATACAAGAACTTTCTTTTCGATGCTCTCGATCTAAAGAGTTCAAGACCAAAATGAGTGAGCCAAAATTCAAAGCTAATGTTTACGTGTTGATTGCAAGATTGAATCTCATTTTCAAGGGAAATTATTTTTTTATTTTGTTCTTTGATTAGTCTTTCGAGTTTAGCAAATTCTTCATTGAGATGCTCGAGCTGTTGGGCTCTAATGCCATCTTAATGGGAGATTGATGTATGATGTTTACTTGTCACTCTCCGATTTCTTGAAATGGTCACGCTCTTTTTCAAGACCTTCTAGTCTGAGTTTCAAGAAATCGATGGTATCCTCTTTGGAAGCTATCACTCCCTGTGCTTGCCGTAACTGATCACAGACTGAATGATGCTTATTTTCAAGCTCAGAAAAAGCGCCCTCAGACTCTTTCAATTTGGTTGCTAACTCTTGCACACGCTCAATTTTAGCATCAAGCTCTTTTTTCAGCTCGTTTCTCGCTTCGTTTGCAAGCCTAACAATAAACAGATGAATAATATTCCACCTGTGATACTCTAATAATTACTCATCCGCGTTGAGATATTTTTCTCTAATGATATCGAACTGCTTTCGTAAATAATTATATTCTTTCTGAAGGATTTTGTATTCGTCTTCCTTTGCTGCCTGTTAAGAAAAGAAACCGAGAAAAATCTACATACTTTTTTGCCTCCAAAACTGATCATTTCTGAAAGCGAGCTGCTAATCATATGGAGAGCTGATCCATCTCTCCTACTGGATTCGGACTTCGTCTCACTCGTACTTTTTGAAGTTGTGTGAGTGATCTATACGCCAATATTAGTCTTCTCAAAACACCCATAGATTTTACCGGCTGAGTTGAGTTTGCCTGTTTTGCAATTTTATCATACAACTGGTTATTTTCATTTTGAAGTTTAACAATAATCTCCTCCTTGGATTTTGCTTTAAGAATCACAATGATCATGAAGAAATATACTTTTTCTCGCAATTTGATCATCTGAGCATCAAATAATCTTGTGCTCTCTGCGAGTTGAGATGAAATTCTTCTTTTGTCTTCTCTTTCGTGTTTGTAGGCATCCTTCAATATTTTCAGTTTTTTCCTTAACGCTTGAATGATGTCGTCCTTGGTTAGCAATTCCTCATCTATATAGGAATCAAAAAAATTTTTGAGTCTTTATTATTCATATAAACGGAATACTAAATTCAGTCCCAGAAGCATCTGACCTTGACATTGTATCTTCTTCAGGTATGTGGTTCAAGCCATTTTCTTCAGTGCTCATGGTCGACGAGTTCGAGTCTGAATTAACTCTGGAATAAAATATTCTATTGTCTAACTAAAGACATCGAGCGAGTATTGTTCGCAATAAATTAATTTTAAACTGCTCGACCTAAGAAAACAAAATTCTTTTGTTGAGAAGCAAGTTAATTTTCAAACTCATGCTTGAGATAATAATGAATCTTTAATTTTGAATAGACCAGCATGGTTATTCAATTTTTTGATGTTGCAAAGCAACCTTCCACTGGAAATAACGCAGCGTTGTAAAATCTATGGCTTTTCGCTTATGGCTTATTTGTCATCGAAAACTGTCAACATTATAATATTAGTGTCTGTTAAGAAGAGTTGTTAGCTTATTCACCTAACTTCCAAATAAATATGTTGGCAGAAACTATACAGACAAAAAGCAAGTCAAATATTACCAAACAGTTTATTCTCTCAATCGTACTTGAATTTCCTGAAGAATATAGAAAATGAGTAAAAATTTAAAGTAGAGCGTGATCAATTTCTTTTCTAAAATCTGTTTTTCATTATTGGAGCAAATTGATTTATGAAGATATTACTCTCATGTTTATAAACAAGGATCAAGAGTATCCTCCTTCTATTTTTCATTTTCTAAAAAGTAGGGACAATATTAGAAAGTCTAGAAAAGGAACCTGTTTTAAAGCAACATAAAAATAGAAGCTTCAAGCGTAGGCCAGACTTAAATGTCAATAAGCAAATTTTTTTTTTTGCGGCATTCACTTTGATGAATTTTATCAGGGCACGTGAAATCCTCCCAACACATGAACTTATTATGTTCTCAATTTCATCCGAAATAGGCATTTATTTCATTTATTTGCATGATTTCAGAATTGAGTTCGGTGACTGAAGCGTTTTATTTTGAACGTGTTTAAAATCTATTCTATATCACTTTTAAATTTGCGTGGCATTTCTCTTCAAGCAAATGAACTTTGAAGAAGAGCAAGAAATGTATGAAGAAGTGAATTTTGGCGTTAATAGAATGAAAAAAGCTCCAAATTTCGACAAAAAAGCGAAAAAATCTTTGGAGACACTTGGAAAGGCAGATAGAAAATACCAACAAAAACTTCAAAATCAAACTTTGACTCTACAGCCCAATACTGACGTCTTTGCGCTCAACAGCACACTAAATAAAGAGGAATACTTTCCCACACTAAATCTTGAAGGTTCAAATTTTATGGGTTTGATGGACAGCATACCAAATTCAGCACAAGACTCTTGGATTACTATTTTTGAGATGAATAAGTCAAAGAGAGTCTTTACCCTTCCTTTCCGAGCAAAAAGCAAATACACATCTAACATGAAGAGCGAAGGAGGAACCCAAGATGGCATGATGCTTGAATGAAATTGTTGAATAAATGTCGAAGAACCATTTATAAATGATTATACGCAACTAAGTATTCAAATATCTAAGTTTTTTCTTTCCATTGCTATATGTGAAACTGCTGAGTTCATACCAATACAATCATTGTTGAAGTATTTCTTTGAAAGATTTCGGCTCAGTCAAGGAAATTGAAATCGAAAGTCTTATTATTAGAATAGGTTTGTTAAAAGATGGTGCCTTGTTTCCTGGTTAGCGAAGATAGCCTCTCATATCTCATTATTGTGATGAATGAGAAGGAATTTCTCAGAAGGAAATCTACCTAAAGTCTATCTAGTTGGTACTCCAAAAAAAAAAATCACTAAAATAAGAGTACTCTTTATAGTTTTCATATAGCGTCCAAACTCAACACAAAAGGAAATTATCATAACCTTTGGAAACTATGAAAGCAGCGAGGAAGAAATGCTCACCCGAACTTGAAGTTGTACAACTTTAAGACTTGGATATTGTTACACAAATAGCTAAACTTTTTTTTTTTATTGGAGCTAGTCAGTCATCAATCGGACTTGCAAGAGCCAAAGCTGAGTAATTTTGAAAAATCTCCGACCTATTGTGATATGTATCAAGATACTTACTGAGAAATAACATAGGCCACAATATCTCATTGACCTCTTTTCTATATTTTCCATAATGATATCTGCAATTCCCTGAGAGAGATGTTTGAAAAGAGAGAAGTCGCATTTCTCCAACAAAACTAATTTGCCTTAACCAACTAAACCAAAAAAAATCATATGAGTCTCACCATTCTTCTAGCAGTTCTATTAATAGATGGCTCGTTTGTTGTAGTGTCTTGACTATTATCTGGCATTTTCGGTTATCGGTTGATTTTGAAAAGCACTTTTTTAGCTCGGCAAAGGGGTCAAGAGAGATTGATGCAAGGCTTAGTGCGTCTGGGGTGATATGCGGAGTGAAGACTATAGAGGGTATAGAGGGAATCTTTTTTGCACGCTTCGTTGTATTCAGATATTAAACCAGATGCAAGTTCTAAATCTTAGTTTGACATTACAGCTTCATTAAATTAAATTAATTATATGATCGAGTTCGATATCCTTTTAGCTCCTCCTAAGACCGGAATTGGAGCAACATATTTCGATATTTGTAACGAGAACGGAAACAAGGGTGGTATGTTAGCCTTGCAAGAAATATTTTCTAACCTCTATCTAGTCGTCATTTTCCTCTGCTACTCAATAGTTCTTGCAATAGCATTTCTCATCTTTGCATTGCGGTGGCTCAACAAACGGCACTACTTTCCAATACGTGAAAGCTCACCACATTTGATGCTACTCTCCGCATTTATCTTTGTTCTGAATATGCTTTCATTTCCCATCGCAAGGATATCCGATCCTTGGACGGACCATTCCACCAGTCTAATGGAAGACAATACAGTGAATCGAGGGAGACTTTTGGCAGTTCTTGCCGTGCTATTCAGAATCTTTGCACTGCTTCCTTATTTTCTGAGGTAAGATAGCTCTGCTTCTGGGCAATATATTTGATAATAACCAGAATGTTCCGGATATACATTGTATTTGAAACGAAAATAAACAACCGATTTCTTGTTCGAATGAACCAAGGAGAAAGAAAATGCATAATTGTAATTGCCTTCAATTTTCTTCGTGCCCATGAGCTTTGTTTCTCCTATTAGCTCACCATACTAATCGCGGGCCTGACATTATGTGGTTTCCTTATGTCAAGATCAGTTGAATCGATTGCGAGCCTTTGGTTTTATTATAATTGTGGTGAAACTCACACCTCGAATTTCTGGCTCATCGTGTTAAATGTGGAAAATGGCTTATTGCTAGCGTTCATTTTTTTGCTCAGGTAAATTTTTTGTTTTCAACGTTTTTTCCTTAACGATTACATACATTAGAAACATCCCCAACGAGTATAGTTTCCCAAAAGAGCTCATTACAGTGCTCGCAGTCAATTTTATTGATTCGAACATACTTCAGGTTTTTGTGACTTCAATGAAAAAAGACGACGCCCCTTGTCTCGGACCAATTCCTTTGCTCGCAATCATTGAGAATATCAAATATTTGATATATTTCTACTTGATACTGATAAAGCCACTCAAAGAAGCCATTCCTGATCATTTGCATCTTTCACCCTTGCTCGTCCTCGAAGGAGAACTAGATTTTATCCTCAAAGATGAAAATTGCTTTGTACCTTTCTACAAATTTGTTGAATACAAAGAAGAGAACGAAAGTAAAAGAACTGACACAATCTCTTCAGCGCAGTTCTATCAAAAAAAAAGCATCTATCGTAATCCTCTCAACTCATACTCTTGTTGCTAAATTGTTTGTGTGTTTTCTAGCTCTCACCATGCTCCATTTTATGATGCGAGTCACCCTCATTGAGAGACTGGAAGAAGGAAGGTCTCAAGCAATCAGAGAATTAGTCCATGAATGTGTTGCCAATTGCGATAAGCGACTTTTCCCAAATCGCATTCATAACAGCCTCGTTGAGCTTTATAATCAACAGAACCATAAATTTACAATTGATGACATCTCGGAAGCTTATGCTCACTTGTACGTCACCTTGAATAAGCTTTACTTAGATGAATATCGCACCACAAATTCATTTAATTTCTTAAAACGGAATTTAGAAAAATACGAGGAAGTTTACAAGAGACTCAACACCTTCAAGATGCTATAATTATTCCCAAAAAAAAGGTCTTTCATTTTTAATTTTATGGAACATAAAGTGTTTATACATACAATACATAATTGCTCTTGCTGTACTGCACATCTGCATCTGTGGTACGAATCTCTGAAGCTCTCAGATATCAGTCCAAATTGACTGATAGAGTAGAAGGAAGTATAAATGTACAAAATAACTGTAACACAAAACAGGGTTGCTCCTTATTCAAGTGATAATCTATTTTCAAGAATCGATCACGACGAATGTACACATTGATTTTTTAATTTATTTTTGACAGCTTGAAATTTGCTTTGAGAAGCATGGTGAGCAAAGCTAGGCAACAATTCATTTTTTCATTCAGATCGAATAAATATTCGGCAGGTAAGGTGAACAAAATATATCTGTAATTTCGGTCTTGATTTCATTTTTGAGTGTCCGGCCAGCATCAGACTTTTTCGGATAATTGTTCAGGTTACAGAGATCGCGTAACCTTTACACTTTAGACATAAAAACCTGAATTTGGACTAAACTCTACGATTCTGGAGCTTTCTAAATGTCCTTAACAGTTTGATATATTTCAGAGAGTATACGTGACATTGCATCAAATAGGTGGTTTCTCTTTTTTCGCGAATTCGTTTTATTACGAAAGAGACATCTACCAACCTATTAGACTAGACAGATTACACCCTGAAAAACACCGCAAGAATCAAGATACATATCTACAGGAATATAAACCTTCTGAAGTCATTTTTTCAGTCTAAGTGGGACTCTCCTGAGGAAGATTGGTGTTTTGTTGCATTCAAGATATTCTGAAGCACGTTTACTACTTGTAATTCCATTGTTGGCTCATTAACTAGATTTCTTCATAAATAAACAAAATCTGAAAATACTTACCCAAAATGTATTGATTTCTGAGTTCTTGCGGCAGCTTTATCAGAAAAATCAAGGGTTTTTATTTGAAACTACAACCCATCAACAAGAGAATAATTTCCGAATTAGATATTTGCGTAGCCTGGTTTATAAATATACTCTCTTAATGTACCCCTTTTTAAAATCTTGCTCTCAAATATAATGGTGAGGGATGCTTAAATTTATTTAACCCCAAAAAATTGACTTTGCAATTTTCTTTGAGCTATTTACCTTTTATCTATTTATCTTAATTTTTGAGAGACCATTATTTTAAACACTCATATTTTTGTCGGCGTAAGCTAATTTAAAATCTCAAACACCCGTAATTTAATTTTCATTAACTTAAAATGCTCGTTGATAAAATCTATTTGTTAAAATTTTTAGATTTAAAATACGGAAAAGCGTAAAACATGAGGAAACAATATTCTCTTACTCACAAAACTATCAAAAAGCAGGAGAAACTAAAGCCTAAAATAATAGTAGTTCATTTCCCCGATCCTTTACTCAACATTTTTCTTGTAAAAAGAAAATTCAAGTCAAGAGATTTAACAATGCCCAAAAAGCAAAACAAGGTTTGACTCCAAACAGAGCGAAGATATCAGTAAAGTCTAT